>Ga0302267_10003722_pt1 | contig 17313 bp, 15 predicted proteins | sample III_Bog_E1_3_FD_194555 | JGI IMG/M metagenome (GOLD analysis project Ga0302267, IMG submission 194555) | Peat permafrost microbial communities from Stordalen Mire near Abisko, Sweden - III_Bog_E1_3 | ecosystem: Environmental > Terrestrial > Soil > Wetlands > Peat | place: Sweden: Abisko... | reverse complement strand
CCCAGATGGCCCGGACCGCCAGGATGAGCTCGCGCATGCGGGGGGCCGGGTGGGACCAGGTCATCGAGTAGCGCTTCTCGATGTGGGGCTTGATCTGGCTACCGAGCCCCAGCAGGAACCGCCCCCTCGCCATGGTCTGGAGGTCGTTCGCCGTGACGGCCAGTGTCATCGGGTTGCGGGCGAACGCCACGGCGATCCCGGTGCCGACCTGCAGCCGCTCGGTGTGCTCGGCGGCCAGCACCAGCGGCAGGAACGGGTCGTGGCTGGTCTCGGCCGACCAGATGCCGTCGTAGCCGGCCGCCTCCGCCTCGACGGCCTGGCCGACCACGCCGGCCGGGTCGAATCCGAGTGTCCCGTCCACGAGCATGGCCCACGGTACCAAGGGGGCGTCCGCCCGGGGACCCCGGACCGGACGGGGCCGCGGTCCGGCCGGGGCAGGAGGGTAGGCTCCTCGCAGCCCGGTCCCGGGGGGATCCTGTCGGGCGCCATGTCGTCCGGAAAGGCACGCGTCGATGCACGTCGGAGGAGTGGGGCCCGCATACGGCCCGGTCGGGTCCCGGTCGGCGGACGTGGGGTGACGGCGTCGCCCGGTACCGGCACGTGACGGGCGCCCCGGTCGAGGTCGTCGTCGTGGCGTTCGGCGCCCCCGACCTGCTCGACGCCTGTCTCGACTCGTTGCGGGGTGCACTCCCGGTGACCGTGGTCGACAACTCGTCGAACGACACGGTCCGCCGTGTGGCGGCTGACCACGGGGCGGCGTACCGAGACCCCGGGAGCAATCTCGGATTCGCCGGTGGCGTCAACACCGGCGTCCGACTGCTGCCGCAGCCGCATGGTGACGTCCTCCTGTTGAACCCCGATGCCGAGGTGTCCCCCGAGGCCGTGGCCCGGCTGCACGCCCGCCTCACGTCCGACCCCGGCCTGGCCTGCGTGGCACCGGCCCAGGTCGATCCCCGGGACGGGTCGTCCGCCCGGGTGGGCTGGCCCTTCCCGACGCCCGGGGGGGCCTGGGCCGAGGCTGTCGGGCTCGGAGGCGTCCGGACCCGGGTGGACTTCCTGATCGGCTCGGTGCTGCTGATCCGGGCCGAGGCGCTGGAGTCGGTCGGCCCGTTCGACGAGGACTTCTTCCTGTACGCCGAGGAGATCGACTGGCAGCGGCGGGCCGCCAACCAGGGCTGGCGGGTGGCCCTCTGCCCCGAGGTGGTCGCCACCCACGTCGGAGCCGGGACGGGTGGGGACTCCGCCGAACGGGAGATCCACTTCCACGCCTCCCACGAGCGCTACATCCGCAAGCACTTCGGGACGGGGGGCTGGTGGGTCTACCGGTCGGCGCTCCTGGTGGGCTCGGCGGCGCGGGCGATCGTGCTGCCCGAGAGCCGGCGGCACAAGGCGGCGTACCGGGCCCGGCTGTTCTGGACCGGCCCGCTGCGCAGCGAGGCCCGACTGGCCGACGGGAACCGGACCTCCGGAACACCCTGAGCGGCAGCCCCCCGGGCCGGAGCTACCGGCCGGCCAGGTCGACCAGCATCCCGTGCAGCGACGCGGCCGTCCGGTCCCAGGAGAAGCTCTCGGCCACCTGGCGGTTCTGCGTCCTGGCCCGTTCGGCCAGGGCGGGGTCGTCCTCGGCACGGCCCATGGCGGCGGCCATGGCGTCGGCCGTCGGGTCGACCCACAGGATCAGGGCCCCGGCGGCCACCTCCTCGAGGGGTGCCGAACGGGTGGCGATCAGCAGCGACCCACCGGCCATCGCCTCGAGTGGCTGCAGCCCGAATCCCTCGTCGGACGATGGGTGCACGGTGGCCACGGCCCGCGTGTTGCACCCGGCGAGCGCATCGTCGGTCAGCCGCCCCGGCAGCTCGACCTGGTCGGACACGCCGAGCTCGGCGGCCAACCGCCGCAGCCCCTCGGCGCGGTCGCCCAGCGACCCGCCGATCACCAGGCGGCACCGTCCACCGTGCACCGACCGGTACCGGCCGAAGGCCCGCAGGACCAGCTCGGTCCGGTCCCGCTCGTCGGACGAGCTCAGGGTGAAGAAGAAGGGGGCATCGGCGCGGCCACCGTCCGCCGGCCGGAACCGGTCGAGGTCGACGCCGAGGGGGACGATGGTCGCCTGCGCAGGAGCCAGGTGGTGGTTCCGGACGAGGTCGTCGCGGGTGGCCGCCGTGGAGACCACCACCTCGGCACGGGCCAGGGAACGGTCCATGAGGAGACGGCTGTACCCCCGGCGAGTCCGCTCCCGGAGGTCGGTCGTGGGCTCGCGCCCCCAGCGGATCTCGGGGTCCTCGGGAACGTGCAGGAGCAGGGGCGGCCCCCACAGGGCACCGCACTCCTGATGGGAGTAGACGGCACCCGCCCCCAGCCGGGCGCAGGCCCCGGGCAGGACCACCTGTTCCCATGCCGCACCGGGCACCCGGCGGATCACGACGGACCGGTCCTCGATCCCGAGCTGTCGCAGCCCGGGACGTCCGGCCGGCGTGCACACCGCCCGGTACCGTTCCGGCGCCAGGGCGAACAGTCGTGGGGCGAGCTCGTTCAGGACCCGGGCCACGCCCTTGGTGTTGACACCGAGAACCCCCAGGTCGAGTACGAGCGGGCCTTCCCGGTGCCGCCGGGTCACCCGGCCACCTCCGGTCGGGACGCGTGCCGGGCCGCAGCTACCGTCACAGTGGCGGGGCGTCGGGCATCCCCAGACTCTACGGCACCCGCCAACGGGCCGACCCGACCGTCGGAGCGCCGGACGACTGATCGGGACCAACCGGGCAATTCCCCCTGGGTAGTTGCGCAACCACGCTCCGTGTCTTCACAATTGAACGGTGAGTACCGACGGAATCGACCGGTCCGTGACGCCGTCCTCCCCGGTTCCCGTCCCCGGGTCGGCGGTCGGGGCGCGGTCGACCGGCGTGTCCGACGAGGAGCGGAACCGCTACGGAGTGCTCCTCGACCACGCCGCCGAACGGGGCCTGCTGTCCCCTTGGGAGTACCAGGCCCGTCTGGCCGAACTGGCCGACGCGGCATCGGTGGAGGAACTCCAGCGGATCGTCACCGAACTGCCCGCCTTCGGCACGTCCACCGCGCAGGCACCGTACGGTGCGGGATCCTCGCCGGCGGCCACCTCGGTCGGTACCCGGCGCCCCCTGGATCCGGCCGCCACCGATTCGGCGCTGTGGGCGAACCTGACCCCGGCGAGACCCCGTCGCGGCCCGGGGAACCCGTGGCTGGTCCTGGCCATCGTGATCGTCCTGCTGGTGGTGGCCGTGATGACGCTGGCCCTGGTCGCGGCCCACGTGGCCCACGCCCGTCACCCGGCGGCGGCCGAGGCCGTGCTCAGTCGCCTTCGCCTCTGAGGAACTGCTCGAGCTCCGCGGCGATCTCGTCGCCGCTGGGCAGGTCGGAGGCGAACCCGAGCGGGGTGCCTTCCTCGGAGTCGATGGCCGCCTCGAGTCGCCGCACCATTTCGAGGTGGTCCGGGTTGGCCCCGATCAGCTCGTCCACCTGGATCCGGGACGCCTCGCCGGCGGTGCGCAGGTCGACGGTGTCGAGCACGGTGCCCGTCACCGCGCACAGCCCCTCGATCAGCGCGGCGCTGGCCTCGGGGTAGGGCATGGCCGACACGTAGTGGGGGACCCGGGCCCACAGGCCGATCACCGGGATGCCGGCCGCGCCCATGGCCACTTCGAGCGCGGCCTGGACCCCGGCCGGGACCTCCAGGGTGCCGTGCACGGTGCCCACCCGGCCCGCCAGGTCGGCCGACTCGGGCGGGACCGTCGAGGCCAGGCGCACCGGCCGGGTGTGCGGCGTGGGCGCCGGGAAGGCGCCGAGGCCGACGACGGTGCGCACGTCGAGCCGGCCGGTGATCCCCACCACGGCCTCGATGAAGCTCCGCCACCGGAAGTCGGGCTCGGGACCGGTGAGGTAGAGGAGGTCGGCCCCCACCCGGTCCTTGCCGGCCAGGAGCCGGATGGTCGGCCAGGTCAGCTCCGTCGTGACCCCGTCCTCGAGCCGGGCGATGGGCCTGCGGGCCCGCTGGTCGATGAGCGGCTCGGTGTCGAAGGTGGCGACCGTGGCCGTCGGTGATCCGGTCAGGAGGTGGGCGATGGCGGCCGAGGCGCCCATGCCGGCGTCCACCCAACCCTCCAGCGCGACGACGAGGACCGGCCGGTCGAGACGGATGCCACCGGGCTCGCCCCAACCGGGCTCGAATTCGTAGAGGTCGGTCGGGTCGGATCGGCTCACAGCGCCTCCACGTCGGCCAGCGCCCGCTCGCCCAGCCGGGCCACTCCCTCGGCGAACTGGTCGACGCCGCTGCGGTCGCCGGCTGCCGCGCCACCGGCGTAGCGGACGTAGACGCCCTGGAGGATGCAGGCCAGCTTCCAGATCCCGAAGGCCTGGTAGTAGGGGACGGCCGACACGTCACGGCCACTGGCCGCCGCGTAGCGCTCCACCAGCTGGGCCCGGGTGGCGAAGCCGGGCAGGGCGGTGGGGGCCACGCCGAGCACCGCCTGGTTGGCGTCGCCGGCCTCGGCCCAGTACACAAGCAGGAGGCCGAGGTCGGCCAGCGGGTCGCCGAGGGTGCAGATCTCCCAGTCGAGAATGGCGATGACGTCACCGTTGTCGTCGAGGACCGTGTTGTCGAGCCGGTAGTCACCGTGCACGATGGCCACCCCCTGCTGCTCGGGGATCTTGGCCGACAACGCTTCCCACGCCCGGTCGATCACGGCCGGACCCGGCGCGCCGTCGAGGGTCGACTGCTCGAACTGGCCATGCCACCGCTTGAGCTGGCGGGCGATGTAGCCCTCCCTGCGGGCGAAGTCGCCCAGGCCCACGGCATCCACGTCGACGGCGTGGAGCCGGGCCAACGTGTCGACGAGGGACTCCGAGGCGTGGGCCCGCACCTGCTCCGGAAGCCGGGCGGAGGCCGCCTCGTCCCGCAGGATGTGGCCGTCGACGAAGGACATCACGTAGAAGGGTGCCCCGTTGACGTCGGTGTCGGTGCACAGTCCGAGCGTCCGTGGGACCGGCACGTCGGTGGACTGCAGGGCACTGATGACCGTGTGCTCGCGGGCCATGTCGTGGGCGGTGGCGAGGACGTGGCTTACCGGGGGTCGGCGCAGCGCGTAGGCGTGGCCGGCGGCATCGGTCACCCGGTAGGTGAGATTGGAGCGACCGCCGGCGATGAGGTCGAAGTCGAACGGGGGGACGGCGCCGGCCACGTTGGCGGCCAGCCACTCGCTGACCGGTCCCCGGTCGATGCCCTCGACGACCGGTCCGGAGGCTCCGGCATCGGCTGCGGGGGAGGCGGTGTTCGGCGGAGCGTCCATGCCCCGACGCTACCCGCGTCGCCGGCGTCCCCCGGTGCCGGACGAGCCGGCGACCGTCGCCCGGTATCGTCGGGATGATGGTCGATGCAACCGATGCCACGTTCGAGGACGTCGTCCTCGCCCGATCCGCCACCGTCCCCGTGGTCGTCGACCTCTGGGCCCCCTGGTGCGGCCCCTGCACCACGCTCGGGCCCATCCTGGAGCAGGCGGTGGCCGATACCGGTGGCGAGGTCGAGCTGGTCAAGGTCAACGTCGACGAGAACCCGTCGATCTCGGCCAGTTTCCGGGTCCAGTCGATCCCGGCGGTGTTCGCCGTCCGCGACGGTGCCGTGGTGGACCAGTTCATCGGGGCCCAACCCGAGGCGGCCGTCCGTGAGTTCGTCGGGCGCCTGGTGCCGGTGCGGTCGGAGGCCGACGTGCTGGCGGATGAGGGTGCGGCCGCCGGTGACGAGGCCGTGCTGCGCCGGGCCCTCGACCTCCGCCCGGACCATCCGGTGGCCATCCCCGCGCTGGCCGGCCTGCTGATCAACCGGGGCGACACGGACGACGCGGTCGCCCTGCTCGGTCGCATCCCCGAGACGCCCGAGACGCGTCGGCTCCTGGCCGAGGCCCGGCTCGCCGCCCGCGACGACGTGGCCGCGGCGGACGACGTCGGAACGCTGCTCGACGGGCTGCTGGACCGGGTGAAGGACGACCCCGACGCCCGCCAGGAATTCCTGGACCTGCTGGAGACCCTCGGGCCGGACGACCCGCGCACCCTCGGCTACCGCAAGGCCATGGCCTCCCGGCTCTTCTGACCCGGGACGTCGGACCCACCCGGGCCGGTCCGGGCCGCTGGGCCGACCCGGTCGCCAGCCACCTCCGGTAGCGTCACCTCCGTGCGCGCCACCACCCTGCGACTCGGACAGCGGACGTTCGACATCGAGCACCGTCCCCTGGTCATGGGAATCCTGAACCGGACGCCGGACTCGTTCTACGACAAGGGCGCCACCTTCGCCCTGGACGATCTGGTGCGGCGTGCCGGACTCCTTGTCGACCAGGGGGCCGACCTGCTCGACGTGGGTGGGGTCAAGGCCGGGCCCGGACCCGAAGTCGGCGAGGCCGAGGAGCTCGACCGTGTGATTCCGGCGATCGAGGCACTGTCCGGCCGGTACGACACCCCCCTGTCCGTCGACACCTGGCGTGCCTCGGTGGCCCGGGCCGCCTTCGAGGCCGGGGCGGTGGTGGGCAACGACATCAGCGGGTTCGCCGACCCCGACTACCTGGACGCCGCCGCCGACCACGGTGCCACCGTGGTGGCCACCCACATCCGGCTCGGCCCCCGTATCCCCGACCCCGAGCCCGTCTACGACGACGTGGTCGGCACGGTCGAGGCGTTCCTCCTGGAGCGGGCCGAGCGGGCGCTGGCCGCCGGGCTCACCCCCGACCGGATCGTGATCGACGCCGGCCTCGACCTGGGCAAGACCGCGTCCCAGTCGCTCACCCTGCTGCGGGCGTCGGACCGCCTGGCCGACCTGGGCTACCCCCTGCTGCTGTCGGCCTCGAACAAGACGTTCCTCGGCGTGGTGCTGGGCCTCGAGATCGGCCACCGCCGGGAGGCGTCGCTGGCGGCCACGTCGCTGGGTGCGGCCCTGGGCTGCCGGGTCATGCGGGTTCACGAGGCGGGTGCCCACCACCAGGCCTGCGACGTCCTGACGGCCATCGGGCGGGCCCGCCGGTGAGCACACCGGCCACCACCACGGCCCACCGGCCCGCCTACCTGGTCAAGGGGTCCGACCCGTCCCTGGTGGCCCAGGCCGCCCACGTACTGGTGGAGCAGCTGGTGGCCGGCGGTGACCCGTCCATGATGGTCGAGGAGTTCGGCGGCCCCGGAGTGGACCAGTTCGACGTCGGCGCCGTCATCGACGCCTGCACCACCCCGCCGTTCCTGGTCGAGCGCCGGGTGGTCGTGGTGCGCGAGGCGGGCCAGGTCGCCGCGGCCGACGCCAAGCGCCTGGTCGCCTACCTCGGCGATCCGCTCCCCACCACCGCACTGGTGCTGGTGGCCGGCGGTGGAGCGCTCAACCCGACGCTGTCCAAGGCGGCGGCGGCCGCCGGCGAGGTGGTCGACACCTCGGTCGGCACCGGCAAGGCGCGGTCGCAGTGGCTGGCCGACCACCTGAAGGGAGGGCCGGTCCGCCTCGACGGTGCGGCACAGGCACGGCTAGGGGAGCACCTCGGCGCCGACATGGGCCGGCTCGCCGGTCTGCTGGACACGTTGGCCGCCGCCTACGGGCGGGGTGCCACGGTCACCGCCGCCGACCTCGAGCCGTTCCTGGGCGAGGCCGGGGCGCTGGCGCCGTGGGACCTGACCGATGCCGTGGACGCCGGGCGGACGGCGCCCGCGCTCGGGGTGCTCCACCGGATGCTGTCGGCCGGGGAGTCGCACCCCCTGGTCATCCTGGCCCAGCTCCACAAGCACTACCGCCAGATGCTGCGGCTGGACGGGTCCGGGGTCACCACGGCCGAGCAGGCCGCCGAGGTGCTCGGGCTGCGGAGCGCCTACCCGGCGAAGAAGGCGCTCGCCCAGGCCAACCGGCTCGGTTCGGGCCGGATCGCCCGTGCCGTGCAGCTCCTGTCCGAGGCCGACCTCGACCTGCGGGGCACGACCGGCCTGGCCGGTGAGGCGGTGGTCGAAGTGCTCGTGGCCCGATTGAGCCGGCTCGGCGCGCCGCGCCGCTGACGGCCCGCAACGCCGCTGACCGCCCGCAACGCTGCTGACGGCCCGCCCGTTCAGCCGACGCCGGCGTCCCGGGACTCGACGCCGGCGTCGTAGACGTTCTCCGTCCAGACCCCGCCGTCCCAGTAGCGGTACTGGTGCCGACCGGTGGGGTCGGGGAGCCAGCGCGCCGCCAGGCTCGCCACCGGCGCGACCGTGGCCACCGCAGACGGTCCGGCCGCCTCGAGGGGAGCGACGGTGTCGGGTCTGGGGCGGAAGATCTCCGGCGCGCCCGGCGCGGCGACGGGAGCCGTGGCCAACCGGGTCGTGGTCGGGGCGGACGGGCCGGGCGATGCCGGCCGGTACGCGAATGCGGGGGCTGGTGCCCGCGCCGGCCCACCCGGCGCCCTCGTGGGCGCTGCCGGTGCGTCGGCTTCCAGTTCCTGGGTGGCGCCGAGGATCTGGGCGGCCACGGACGCCAGTGACTCACCTCCCTCGAACGAGGTGCGCTGCCGTGGGTGGTAGGGCCGTCCGAGCGACCCGGGGATGTGGATCGACGGCTCGGCCCCGGGAACAGCCTGCGGGGCGGAAGAAGGCGCCGGCTCGAGCGTCTTGGTGGCCTCGTGCACCGTGATGACGTCCGGGTCCTCGAAGAAGCCTCCGCCCGTCGGGGCGACGACGGCCGGGCCGCTGGCCTGGACGGCACGGTTGGGGCGGGGTTCGCCGAAGCTGCCGAGGGTGGTGGGTAGGGAGAGGGCCTGGATCGCCCGGGTGCTCTCGACCGCCACGGCCTGGCGGTCCCCGAACCGCTCGAAGGGCAGGTTGGCGGCCCGGCCGGCCTCGGCGACGGCGACGACCTTCGGTCGGGCACCGAACACGTAGATGGCGAGCCCGACGCCGGGCAGCAGCAGGACGAGCATGAGCGAGAGCAATTTCGGCTCCCCGGCGGCCCGCCACGCCCATCCGGGCAGGCGCACCAGGTCGACGACCCCGAGCACGATCGAGAGGATCACGACGGCGGCGATCAGTGCGAGGGCCGTGTTGACGGATCCGGACGCGGTGGCGGTCATGACCGGTCACCTCGCCGTGCGGACGCCGTCGGCGTCGATGTCCGGTGACCGCTGGTGTCCCGGTGTTGACGGTCGATGCAACCCTGCCCCATGGAATCCACCATCGCTCCTCGTGCTCGTGAAACCACTCTAAGTGTTGACCTAAACGCGCTGAGTAGTCAAGTGGTGGTTGTGGTTCCCTCGACGGGGTGCATCGGCACGTCGACCTCGAATCTGCACCGGGAGCTCCCCTGGCGGTCAACGGAAGTCGCGGGACGACGGGACCGGGCCGAGGGGGAGCGGCTCGAACCGCTCGGCCACCAGCGTCATCGACCCCTCGGACCGCTCGACCCGGCCCCGGACCAGCAGCGCCGGACAGGCGCGGGCCACCGGCTTCCACCGCACCCAGGCACCCCGTGAGCAGACGATGTTGACCATCCCGGTCTCGTCCTCCAGGTTGAGGAACACCGCCCCGTGGGCGCTCTCGGGCGCCTGGCGGTGGGTGACCACGCCCCCGACGGTCACCCGGTCGCCGGCCGGCCGGCCGGCCAGGGCCGCGGCCCGGACCACCCCGCGACGGTCGAGTCCGGACCGGGCCAGCTCCATGGCCGTGGTGTCGGGGGCCATCCCGAGGGACCACAGGTCGTCGGACACCTCCTCCCACGGGGTGACGGCGGGCAGGGGCGGGGGCTCGGCGCCGGTGACCACGCCGGGGAGCCGGTCGGCGGTGGCCTGGGCCGCCGCTCCCGCCCCCCACACCAGGGACCGGCGGTCGCCGGACCCGCCCCGGCCATCCCCGCCCCGGCCATCCCCGCCGTCCAGCGCGCCGGCGGTGGCCAGGGCCTCGAGCTGTGAGCGGGTGAGGCCGGCACGGCGTACGAGGTCCTCCATGCCCGACCACGGTGCCCCCGCCTCGATCCGGGCGGCGGCGTCGGACCCGATGCCGCGCACCGAGGACAGACCGAGGCGGATCGCCGCCGCGCCCGGCGGGATCGACGTCCGGCCCGTGTCGTCGCCCCCGCCCCGACCCCCGTCGCGGCGGACCGGGCCCGACACCGGCTCGAGGGAGGCCGCCGCCCGACCCACGTCGACGTCGGGACGGCGGACCACCACTCCGTGCCGCTTGGCGTCGGCCACCAGGCTCTGCGGGGACCAGAACCCCATGGGCTGGGCGTTGAGCAGCCCGGCGGTGAAGGCCGCCGGGTAGTGCACCTTGCACCAGGCCGTCGAGTACACCAGGTGGGCGAAGGCCACGGAGTGGCTCTCGGGGAAGCCGAAGTTGGCGAAGGCGGCCAGTGCCGCATAGACCTGTTCGGACACCTCGGCGGACACGCCCCGGGCACCCATGCCGGCGAACAGCCGGTCGCGCAGGCGCTCCATGCGTTCGCCGGACCGCTTGGCGCTCATGGCCTGGCGCAGCTCGTCGGACTCGGCCGGGCTGAACCCGGCCACGTCGATGGCGATCTGCATCAGCTGCTCCTGGAACAGCGGCACGCCGAGCGTCCGCTCCAGGGCCGGCTGCATCAGTGGATGGAGATAGGTGACGGGCTCGGTCCCGTTGCGGCGCCGGATGTAGGGGTGGACGGCGTTGCCCTGGATGGGCCCGGGCCGGATGAGGGCCACCTCGATGGCCAGGTCGTAGAAGCAGCGGGGCTGGACGCGCGGCAGCGTGTTCATCTGGGCACGCGACTCCACCTGGAACACGCCGACCGTGTCGGCCCGGCACAGCAGGTCGTACACCGCGTCCTCCTGCTCGAGCCGGGCCAGATCGACCGTCACCCCGTGGGCCTCGGCCACCAGGTCGACCATGTGGTGCAGTGCGGTCAGCATGCCGAGGCCGAGGAGGTCGAACTTGACCAGCCCGGCCGCCGCACAGTCGTCCTTGTCCCACTGCAGCACGCTGCGTCCCGGCATCCGACCCCACTCCACCGGGCACACCTCGACCACGGGCCGGTCGCAGATGACCATGCCCCCGGAATGGATGCCGAGGTGGCGCGGGAACCCGAGCAGCTCGCCGGCGAGCTGCTGCACCATCGGCGGCAGGTCGTCGCGCTCGGCCATCGGCTGGCCCCGCTCGGTCGACCCCGACCAGGCGTCCGCCTCCTCGACCGAGTGTCCGAGGGCCTTGCCCACGTCGCGCAGGGCCGACCGGGACCGGTAGGTGATCACGTTGGCCACCTGGGCGGCGTGCAGCCGGCCGTAGCGCTCGTAGACGTACTGGATGACCTCCTCGCGCCGGCCGGACTCGATGTCGACGTCGATGTCGGGCGGCCCGTCGCGGGCGGGGGAGAGGAACCGTTCGAAGAGCAGGCCGAGCGAGACGGCGTCCACGTTGGTGATGCCGAGGGCGAAGCAGACGGCCGAGGTGGCGGCCGACCCCCGGCCCTGGCAGAAGATGTCGTTGCGCCGGCAGAACTCGACGATGTCCCACACGGTGAGGAAGTAGCCCGGGAACCCGAGTGCGCCGATCACCTCGAGCTCGTGCTCGAGCTGGGCGTACGCCCCCGGCACCCGCTCGGCCCCCGGCACCCCGTACCGTACGGCCGCCCCCCGGCGGGTCAGCTCGACCAGCCAGCTCTGCTCGGTGTGCCCCGCCGGCACCGGGAAGTCGGGCAGCCGGGGGGCCACCAGCCGGAGGTCGAACGCGCACCCGGCGGCCAGCTCGGCAGCCCGGTCGACCACCCCCGGCCAACGGGCGAACCGCCGGCGCTGCTCGGCCTCGCCCCGCAGGCAGGCGGTGGCCGACGAGGGGAGCCAGCCCTCCAGGTCCTCCAGGGTCGACCGGGCCCGCACGGCCGACAGGGTGGTGGCGAGCGGGAACCGGTCGGGGGTGGCGTAGTGGACGTTGTTGGTGGCGACCGGGCTCACGCCCCGTTGGGCGGCCAGCACGGCCAGGGCGTCGTTGCGGGGGCCACAGAGCGGGGTGCCGTGGTCCCACAGCTCGACGGCCAGGTTGTCCCGTCCGAACCGGTCGACCAGTCGGTCGAGGGCCCGAGCGGCGGCCGCCGGCCCCGCCTCGGTCAGCGCCGACGCCAGTGCCCCCTTCCGGCAGCCGGTCAGCACCAGCCAGTGGCCGCCGTGCCGCTCGGTCAGGGCGTCGAGGGTGAGGACGGGCCGACCCTTCTCCCCGCCGTCCAGGTGGGCCTCGGCGATGGCCCGGCTGAGACGGGCGTAGCCGTCGGGGTCCCGGGCCAGCACCACCAGGTGGGTGCCGTCGGGGTCGGGCATACCGGTACGCAGGTGGGGCCCGTCGGCATCCGACAGGGTGAGCTCGGCCCCGAACAGGGTGGGCAGGCCGAAGGCCCGGGCGGCCACGGCGAAGCGCACCGCTCCGTACAGGCCGTTGTGGTCGGTCAGCGCCACGGCCGACAGACCGAGCCGCACCGCTTCGGCGGCGAGCTCCTCGGGGTGGCTGGCGCCGTCGAGGAAGGAGAAGTTGGAGTGGGCGTGGAGCTCGGCGTAGGCCATGGTCGACCGGCCTCAGCCGTAGGTCGCCTCGACCCACCAGTGGCCCCGCTCGGCCAGCAGCAGGTGGGCGGCACGGGCGGTGACGGCCTGGAGCCGGGCGCCCCGACGACGCGACCGTGACCACCACCGTTCGTCGGACGGCCAGGGCCCGGCCCATCCGGACAGCGGCTCCCACGGGCCGCCCTCCACCGACAGCCGGTCGGGGGCGGTGGTCAGCAGCCCCCGGGCCGAGACCTGCACCGGCACGCCCCGGGCGTCCGCCAGCTCGGCCCGGACCGGGTCCGGGTGGACGACGGCCGGTGCGGGGGCGGGGATCCGTCCCGGCCACGGCGCACCCGACCCGGTGGCCGTGCCCGGCCGTGCCCCGCCGGGCACGGCACCCCGCTGCGGGCCGCCGGCGGTCCAGGTCACGAAGCGGGCCCGCTCGGCCGGGGACCGCCCACCCTGCAGCCGTACGGTCACCACCCCGTCGGGCCCGAGCAGCTCCTGGGCGGCGGCCAGGCACCGGGCGGCCCGGGTGTCGGCATCGCTCACCCCGCCCCAGAACCCGGGCTCGGCCACCACCGGGGTGTCGTCGACGGTGTCGCCGGCGAGGAGGCGGGTCACCCGGGGCTGGCGGAGGCCGGCCAGCTCGCCGCTCCGGCCGCCGGCCACCCGGTGGGCGTGGGCGCCCTCGGCCCCGAACCGGCCGAGGACGTGGGGGTCGGGGAGCGCGGCGAACCCGCCGACGGTACGGATGCCGAGCCGGTCGAGCAGCGCGGTCAGGTCGTCCTGGCCGAGTACGGCCACCGGCAGCGGAGCGAGGAAGGCCGGCGTGCCCCCGGCCGGGACGATCAGGCCCCGCCGGGCGGCCAGCACGGCGCCGAACAGGCCGTCGGCCACCCCGACCCCGGCCGGCGTGACCTGCTCGGCGGCCTCCTGGACGAGGTCGGCCAGGGCTCCCTCGCCCCCGAAGTAGCGGGCGGGCCCGCGGGCGGGCAGGGAGCAGATGCCGGCTCGCACCGGGGTGACCCACGGGCAGTAGGCCTCCACCGCGGCGATCACCCCGGCGAAGGAGCGGAGCGCCGCACCCCCTTCGTCCTCCTCGAGCAGTTCGGGACAGCGGACGACCAGCAGTCGTTCCACGTCAGGCCGCCGGGTCGAGCGGGTCGTCGGCCGCGGCCACCGTGCCGTCGGGCCCGGGGAGCCACAGCCGGTGGCGGGTGGGGCGCGCCGCGGAGCGCCGGCCGGTGGCGGTCACGGTCATCCGCCGCCGACGGAGGTGGCCCCGGCCCCCGTCGATCCCCTCCCAGGTCGCCTCGTCGACCTGCAGCTGCAGGTCGGGCGGCTCGGGCCAGCCGGCCCGGCCGGGCACGACGATCAGCACGGCCCTGCGCTCGCGGGCCCGGGCCACCAGTCGCCGGGCCATGGCCGGGCGGGGGGCGAAGGGTGGGCAGAGCACCACCAGGTCGACGCCCTCCAGCACGGCGCCGGTGGCCTCGGCCCAGGCTGCGCCGGGGCAGGGGAGGAGGGCCAGCCGCCCGAGGTCGACGCCGAGGTCGCCGGCGGCCACCGCGCCGAGCCCGGGGTGGCCGACCAGGGCGCACCACGAGCCCGAGGCCGAGGCGGCGGCCACCAGGGACAGGGCGATGCTGAGGGCGCCGTCGTCGCCGGGTCGGCCGACGGTCAGGGTGGAGCCGCGGCGCAGCGCCCCGTCGGGGAGCAGCCCGGCCAGTGCCGGGGCGACCGGGAGGAGCCGGGTGCGGCTGGCCGCCACCGGCCGGGTCCGCTCGGCCAGGGCCGACAGCGCGGCGAGCGCGGCCGGGTCGAGGTCCCGGGCGAGCCGTCGGTCCGGCGCGGATACGAACATATGTTCGATAGTACCGACCGGGTGTGCATCCGGCCAGCGGGCCCGGGCGGGCGGCATCCCGGTGTGGTTGGCTGTCGGCATGGACTACCGCCTACTCGGAACCACCGGCGTCCAGGTCAGCGAGCTCTGCCTGGGGACCATGATGTTCGGCGCCTGGGGCAACCCCGACCACGACGAGTCGGTCCGGATCATCCACCGGGCGGTCGACGCCGGCGTCAACTTCATCGACACCGCGGACATGTACTCCTTCGGCGAGTCCGAGGAGATCGTGGGCAAGGCGCTGGCCGGGTTGGACCGCGAGCACGTCGTGCTGGCCACCAAGGTGCATGGGCCGATGTCGGGGGACCCGAACGCCCAGGGCAACTCGCGGCGGTGGGTGATCGCCGAGTGCGAGCACAGCCTGCGTCGCCTCGGGACCGACTACCTCGACCTCTACCAGATCCACCGGCCGTCGCCCGAGACCGACATCGACGACACGCTGGGGGCGCTCAGCGACCTCGTCCACGCCGGCAAGATCCGCTACGCGGGCTGCTCGACCTTCCCGGCCCACCAGGTGGTCGAGTCGCACTGGGTGGCCGAGCGGCGGGGGCGCGAACGCTTCCGCACCGAACAGCCCCAGTACTCGATGCTGGCCCGGGGCATCGAGGCCGACCTGCTCCCCGTCTGCCAGCAGTACGGGATGGGCGTGCTCAGCTGGAGTCCGCTCGCCGGTGGTTGGCTGTCGGGGGCGTTCGGCGAGGGCAGGAAGAACACCTCACGGCGGTCCGCCATGCTGCCCGATCGCTACGACCTGTCCCTGCCGGTGAACCAGCAGAAGCTGGCCGCCGTCGTCGAGCTGCAGCAGGTGGCCGACGACGCCGGGCACTCGCTCCTCGAGCTGGCGCTGGCCTTCGTGCTGGCCCACCCGGTGGTCACCTGCCCCATCATCGGGCCCCGCACCATGGAGCAGCTCGAATCCCAGCTGGTGACGGCCGACATCACGCTCGGCGGCGACGTCCTCGACCGCATCGACGAGATCGTCCCGCCCGGGCAGAACGTCGGCGGGGCCGACCCGGGGTGGGCACCCCCGGCGGTGACGGACAAGGCGCTGCGCCGGCGGTAGTCCGGCGGGGCGGTGGCGCCTAGGGCTGCCACCACCGCTTCCGTGGTCCGGCCGTCCTCTCGCGGGGCGACTGCCGTCTGCGCTGTTGGGGGAGCCACCGGACGATCAGCCAGAGGGCGATCGGCATGAGGAGCACCAGTAGGAGGACGATGTCGCCGGTCACGACGGCGACGGCGGTCGGTGGTGCACGCGGCGAATCTACTCGTACCGGACCGCCCGTCCCGGAGCGTCCGCCGGTTGCCGTCCTCGCCGGGGTGGGCCATCCTGGCGGCGAGCCGCTACCGAGAGGACCCCGCTGTGCCCATCACCGTCGATGTCGACAACTACGCCACGGCCGAGGTGGCCTCGCAGATCGACCGCTTCGTCGCACTCGGTGCCGTCATGAACGAGTGGATCCACTTCCGACGTCCGACGCCGCTCGACCAGCAGAGCGTGATCCGCATGAACCGCGACACGCTCTACAGCGTGGCCGTGGTCGACATCAGCGCGGGCGCGACACTGACCGTGCCCGACGGCCTCGGGCGGTACATGACGGTCATGGTGATCAACGAGGACGGCTACCTGAACCGCGTGTTCCACGAAGCCGGGGAGCACCGGCTGGGTGTCGACGAGTTCGACACCGGATTCGTGGTCCTGATCGGACGCACGCTGGCCGATCCGACGGACGACGCCGACCTGACCGAGGCCAACCGGCTCCAGGACGGGCTGGCGGTCCTCGCCGCCTCGGCGCGGACGTGGGAGACCGGACAGTTCGACGAGGCCAGCTACCAGGCCGTCAAGAAGCCGCTCCTCGCACTCGGTGCCGGGCTCCACGACTCCAGGGACACCTTCGGGAAGAAGGGCGAGGTGGACCGGGTCCGGTTCCTCATCGGGTCGGCCGGGGGTTTCGGGGGCCTGCCGGAGACGGAGGCCTACTACGCCATTCGGGCGATGCCGTTGCCCGTCGGCCGGTACTCGCTCACGGTCGGCGAGGTGCCGGTGGACGCTTTCTGGTCGATCTCGGTCTACAACCGGGACGGCTACTTCGATCCCAACGACTACGACTCCTACAGTGTGAACAGCGTGACCGCCGTGCGCAACGACGATGGCACGGTGTCGGTGGCCTTCGGTCCCGATCCCGGCGGCGCCGACAACTTCCTGTACGTCACCGAGGGCTGGAACTACGTGGTCCGCCTCTACCGACCGCGTGCCGGGATCCTGGACGGCACGTGGGTCTTCCCCGAACCCCGGCCGCTGGCATGAGCCGGGGACGTCGACCCGGAGGCCGCGCCCAACCCGGCGGCCCGGTCCGGTCGCCCGACGGACGGTGTTCCGAGACGTACCGGCACTGGCCTCCGCCCGCCTACCGCCGGAGGGCCCGCCAGCACCGGCAGCGCATGGGGATCTCGTAGGGCCCGGGACCACGATCGGCCACGAAGCGACGGACCTGGGCCTCGGTCCGCTCCTGCTCGGCCGCCCGCTCGTCGGCGGCGAAGGTGATCATGGTGTGTAGGTCCCGGTGAGGCCGATCAGCTCGTCCTCGGTCCGGGCCAGTGGCCACTCGATCACGGTCGTGTCGAGGTCGCGGAAGGGTGCCCCCGCCGGCACGTCGAACGGGTGGCGCTGGCCGGGAGGGGTGCGGTCCCCGGGCGGTCGTGCCCGGCCGCCGAGCAGCGCGGCGACCCAGTCGACGGCAGCCGCCGGCGGGCCGGGCCGGTACCGGCCGTAGTCGTCGGCCACGGCTCCAAAGGACCGGGACCGCACCATGCGTCCGGCGGGGTCATCCATGCGAGCGTACCGGTGGCCGGCGAACCCCCTTCCGCCACACCCGCCGCGGCCCGCGACCCGGC
>Ga0302267_10003720_pt1 | contig 17315 bp, 23 predicted proteins | sample III_Bog_E1_3_FD_194555 | JGI IMG/M metagenome (GOLD analysis project Ga0302267, IMG submission 194555) | Peat permafrost microbial communities from Stordalen Mire near Abisko, Sweden - III_Bog_E1_3 | ecosystem: Environmental > Terrestrial > Soil > Wetlands > Peat | place: Sweden: Abisko... | reverse complement strand
TTCCCTGTTCCCTATTCCCTGTTCCCTATTCCCTGTTCCCTGCCTTATCACCGCACCGTTCCTACCGGACGCAGACGAATCTCCGGAGGAATCTCACTGGCGGCCACCACCGCCAGACGAGGAAAAACCGGCTCCAGCCAGCGCTTGACGTGATAACGAGCCGGACTTGGGACTAGAAGCACGGGAAGCGCCGCGGCGGAGGAGGAGGGGATAAGCCGCCTCACAGAATCGGTTAGGCGGCGGACCACGGGCGTTCCCGGCGCTGTGCCCGCGGAGAGCATTCTCTGGCCGGTCTCCGGCGAAAGTGTGGCCAGAATCTCTTCTTCCAGCGCCCCATCGAGCAGCAGAACCGGCAACTGGCCTTCCCCGTCGAGCAGCGGCTGAATCAGCCTTCGGCCCAGCGCCTGGCGCGCGGACTCGACCAGCGCGACCACGCTCTTATTGACCGGCGCTGTCTCCAGCATGGATTCCAGAATCGCGCCCAGGTCGCGGATCGAGACCCGCTCGCGCAGCAGTTGTTCCAGCACACGGCCCACCTCGCCCAGGGTGAGCAGCTTGGGCACCAGCTCCTCCAGCAGCTTGGGATGGCTCTCATTCATCGCGTCCATCAGACGCTTGGTCTCCGAGCGGCCCAGCAACTCCCAGGCGTGGCGGCGGATCAGCTCTCCCAGATGGGTGGTGATGACGGTGACCGCATCCACCACCGAGTAGCCGACGGCGATAGCCTGGTCTTCCAGAGCAGGATCGATCCAGATGGCGGGCACCCCGAAGGCCGGCTCCCGCGTCTCCTTGCCGGCCAGCGGACGCCGGTTGGGATCGCCGGAGACGGCCAACAACAGCGCTCCCTCGGTCTGCCAGCGGCCAATCTCCATGCCACGCAGTGAAAAAAGGTACTCGCGCGGCCTGAGGCGCAAATTGTCGCTGATATGCACCGGAGGAACCAGAAAGCCCATCTCCGCGGAGAGATGGCGGCGCAGGGCGCGCACCCGGTTCAGCAGTTGCCCGCCCTGCTTCTCGTCCACCAGCGGAATCAGTTGAAAGCCAATCTCCAGCGTCAGTTCTTCCAGGCGCAGCAGGTTGGCCAGATCCGTACTCTGCGCTTCGCCCGCCTTCTTCTTCTCCACCACCCCCGTCTCGGTCGGCGGAGCTACTGCTGCGCTTGCCGCCACCCGGCGTCCGGCAAAAAACAGAATCGCCGCCACAGCCAGAAACGCCAGCTTGGGCAATCCGGGAATCAGGCACATGGCTCCGCAAACCAGGCTGGCCACGTAGAGGGTGACCGGCTTGGCAAACAGTTGCTGGCGAATCTCGCTGCCCAGCAAGCCGGCCGAGTTGGCTCGGGTTAACGTAATGCCCCCGGCCACCGAGACCAGCAGCGAGGGGATGATGGTGACCAGCCCGTCGCCCACCGTCAGCACCGTATAGGTGTGCGCCGCTTCTCCCAGCTCAATGCCCTGCTGCAGGGTTCCGATCAGCAGTCCGGCGATGATGTTGATGCCGGTGATCAGAATCGTGGCCAAAGAATCCCGCTGGTTGAAGCGCGCCGCTCCATCCATCGCGCCGTAGAACTCGGCCTCGCGGGCAATCGCCTGGCGGCGCTTGCGCGCTTCCATCTCATCGATCAGCCCGGCGTTCATGTCGGCGTCGATGGCCATCTGCTTGCCCGGCAACGCATCCAGCGTGAAGCGCGCGGTCACCTCGGCGGTTCGGACGGCCCCGTGCGTGACAACCAGAAATTGAATCGCAATCAGGGCTAGAAAGATTACGAAGCCGACCACGTAGTTGCCGCCCACCACAAACTGGCCGAAGGCTTGGATCACCTTGCCGGCGGCGGCCGTGCCCTCCTGTCCATGCAACAGGATGCGCCGGCTGCTGGCGATGTTCAGCGCCAGCCGAAACAACGTCAGCAGAAGAAGAAGGGTGGGAAAGACGCTCAGCTCCACGGCACGGCGAATCTGCACGGCGGAGAGAAAGACGATGATCGAGGCGGCCATCGACAGGGTCAGCAGAATGTCCAGCCCGGCAGCCGGCAGCGGCACCAGCATGACGAAGATCACGCTGATGGTCACAATCGGCAGCACATACTCGCGCAACTGCAGCAAAATCGAGCCTGCTGTGGGTAGGACGCTCGTGGGCAGAGCGGCAGTACTCATTGCGGACCTCCTCGAACTTCAGAACCGGGACGCCCCGCTTGCGGCTCCGGCCGGACCGTGGACTGCGCCCTGGCCGCCGCCGCGCGCTGCAGTTTGCGGATGCGGCCGCGAATCTGCGGGTTGCCCTCGGTCTCCTTGTACTCGTCGCGCAGATCCTCGCGGCTCATCTTCAGCCGCGACTCGCGGCTCCGCCACTCCACCAGGTAGTCGATCAGCGACCAGGCAAACAGAAGCCAGGCGGCGGCCAGCAGCAGCCCGTAAACATCCGCGCCCAGCAACTCCAGCCGCGTAGTCGAAAACGGGGGCAGGGTCGACTGCCTCCCGATGCGTTGCACCGCAAAGACCGCCAGAATGCTGGCCGGAATCAGCGACCTGGCCAGCCGCGCGGCGGCCCTCAGCGAGAAGAGGTTTTTCACGTTGGAGACCGGGTTGATGCGGTCCAGCTTGAATGCCGCCAAGCCGGAATGAAAATTGATGCCGCCGGCTTGCAGGATGCCTGCGCCCAATGAGGCTGCGACCACGGCCGCCATCATCACCCCCAGCGGCATGAGAATCACGAAGGTCAGCTTGCGCAGGGCGTAGAGCGTCGGTTGAATCTCGGCCGGCTCCCAGCGCGCAGCGAACCCAAGATTCAAAAAGGCGGCAAAATTTTCTCTCCAGGCGGCGAGAAGATGGCTGCCCACGGCGCCCAGCACCATCACCCCGGCCAGAGTTCCGGCCGCGGCTGACAGCTCCCGGCTGTGCAGTATGTCGCCTTCCTTGCGAGCCTTATCGCGCCGGTGCTGTGTTGCTCGTTCGGTGCGCTCTCCGGGCATGGGTTCAGCCTCCGAACCGCTGCGACAGCACAGAAACGTTGCCGCCCGCAGGGCCAATCAACCGCTCCGCCAGGTCCAGCAGCCCGCTGAAGCGAGCCTCGATGAAGCGCGGCCACAGGGCCAGTGAGCCGATCAGAATGGCAAAGCCGGTCAGAGTCTTCAAGGGCACGGTCATCATCATCACCGGCAACTGCGGGCTGAGCTTGCCCAGCAGGGCTACGGCCACCTCCACCAGCATGGTTGCGGCCACCACCGGCGCGGCCAGTTCCACCGCGGCCAGAAAGACTCCGCCCGCTGCGCGCACAATCTCCAGTGCGCTGGCCGGAGCCAGCGCAAAGCTGCCCAGCGGCGCCGCGTGGAAACTGCGCACCATCGAAGCCAGCATGATCCGGTCGAGCCCGGCTGTGATCACCACCAGCGCGCCCATCAGTTGAAACAACTCGCCCAAAAGCGGCGTCTGGGTGGTCGAGGAAGGGTCCAGCAGGTTGACCAGCGAGTAGCTGAACTGCAGGCCCACAATATGGCCGGCAAAAAGCAGCATCTCGTTCAGCAGCGTAAGGGTAAGCCCATAAACCAGCCCCACCGCCAGCTCACCCAACAGAGAGGAGAAATTAAGTGAGAGCTCTGCCCTGGGCAACGTGGCCACCAGCGGCGCCAGCAGGAACGCCAACGCGCCCACGAAGACCGCCTTGACGCGCATAGGCAATGCCGTCGAGGAGAAGAACGGAGCAAAGGCCACCATCCCGCTCACCCGCACCAGGGTGAGCGTCATGGCGCTCAAAAAGCTCGTCCAATCCGGCATCCGCCCCTCTCTTTCCTAGCTGCCAGCTAGTCCCTAGTCCCTAATCCCTGTTCTTTCACCCCAGGTAGCGGTGCAAATCCTCCAGCAGCCGAATCGTATACGCCCCCATCCGGCCCAGAAACCAGGGCATCCCCACCAGCAGAATCATGGCGATCGCGCCCAACCGCGGCACCGAGGTCAGCGACTGCTCCTGCAGGCTGGTCAGGGTCTGGAAGAGGCTCAGCACAAAGCTCAGCACAATCGTTGCCAGCAGCAACGGAGCGGCCAGAATCAGAGCCTCCTTCATCAGTTGGCGCAGCAGTTCGGCAACCAGGTCAGGCGTCATCTTCCCTCCCCCTTAAAAGCTCTTCAGCAACGAGTTGGCCAGCAGGTTCCAGCCGTCCACCATCACAAACAGCAGAATCTTCAGCGGCGTCGACACCACCACCGGCGGCAATTGGAACATTCCAATCGAGGTAGTGATCGCCGCCGTCACCATGTCAATCAGCAGAAACGGAAGAAACAAAACCGCGCCGATGGCGAACCCGGCCTTCAACTCGGAAAGAATGTAGGCCGGCATCACCACCCGCATGGGCAGGTCGTCCGGCTTGCTCGGGCGCGCAATCTGCCCCGCGGCGGTAAACAGCGCCAGGTCCTTCTCCCGCGCATAGCGCAGCAAAAAGTGCTTCACCGGTTGGGCGCCGCGATCGATGGCCTCCCAGCCCGTCACCTGCCCCAGCCGGTAAGGCTCAACCGCCTGCTGATCCACTTGATTGAGCACCGGGGTCATCAGAAACCAGGTCATCATCAGCGCCAGCCCCATCAGCGTGGGGTTGGAGGGAGCCGTCTGCGTGCCCAGCGCCTGGCGCAAAAAGTGGAAGACCACCAGCAGCCGCACCATCGGCGTCACGGCCATCAGAATCGCCGGCAACAGGGTAATCAGCGTCAGGACCAGCAGAATCGTCCACGGCGTCGAGTCCGACGGATGCAGCTTGGCATTCAGGTCAGGCAAGAGGGGCACGCCAGCCGGCGCAGCCATCATCAACGCAGCTACCATGACAGCCTCGCCGCCGGCCCAATCTGCCGATTCGTCACTCCGCGCTGCTTGCCCACAACCGGTCGTGCGACTTCGGGCCGCGCCGGCGTCCGCTCATCCAGCGCATAAAAGGCCGGCGCGCCTTCCGGTGAAGTCGCCACCAGAAAACGCCGCCCCTCGGCCTCCACCAGCGAGAGCGACTGGCGCGGGGCCAGCGCAATCCGTTCCACCAGCTCCAGCCTCGGTTGCCTGCGGCCACGGCCCTTGAGCCGTCCCAACAGCCAGCCTGCCAGCCCACCCACCGCCATCGTCTTTTCGTTTGCTTTCATCGCACTCCGATTCGCATCCCAGCCCGCCTGCTTCAATTCCCTAATCCTTATTCCTTAGTCCCTATTCCCTAGTCCCTCGTCTTCACACCAGCCGGGTCACACGCACCGCCAACTTCGCATCGACAACTTCAAACTCGCTCCACGCCAGTTGCACATCGCCCGAAGACAGCGGCATATCCGCGCTTTGCGTCCATTGCGTTTCAATCACCTGGCCCGGCGCCAGCGCGAGCAGATGGCGCACCCGAAATTCCCGCACCGGCACCGCCACTTCCAACTCCACCGGCAGCCGTGCAACCGGCGCCGTGAGCTTGATCCCTGCCCCCTCCGGCTGCTGCGGCGACACCACCAGCGCCTCTTCGGCGGAACTCTCAGCCCCGCCCGGCAGATCGGGCGCGTGCGGCGGCGCGCTGGCCGGTTGCGTCGCACTGGCCGCTTGCGCCGCACTGGCCGACGTCGGCAATGGGTGAACGGATGCCATTCGCTGAGAAATCAAGCAGAAATGTGACCAGAAGTGGGACAGTAAGATTGGGAAAAATTAAGGAATGGCTGAACCGACAAGCGCCTTGTGGCCTTCAGACCTTCGCCACTATGGGATTGATCTTGGTTAAACGGGATCGGTTCTGCTTCAACCGAGAACCCTCCATGCCCCATCCTCCTGAGCGAAGCGCAGCGCAGTCGAAGGACCTGCTTCTTACTTTTCTGCGAAAGGGTGGGAATCCACGCAACTCGTGGCGCGCAAGCGCCGCCCGCCTGGACGGCCTCCTGAGCGAAGTCGAAGGACCTGCGTCTGCTTTTTGTCGAAGGGGCCAGTCCCCCAGCATCGCTGCTACACTAATAACTGAACCCATCACGTGATTTCGCGGCCTTATCAAGCCCAGAATCCGCCATCAAGCGAGGCCAAAGTCCATGTCTGAATCGAACGAAAGCCAGAAGATCACCGCCACCAGCCTGCGCCTCAAAATCGGCCTGGCAGAAATGCTCAAAGGCGGCGTCATCATGGACGTGATGAACGTCGAGCAGGCGCGCATCGCCGAAGAAGCCGGCGCTACCTCCGTCATGGCTCTGGAGCGCGTCCCCGCCATGATTCGCGCCGAAGGCGGCGTGGCCCGCATGGCCAAGCCCTCGCTCATCAAGGAAATCATCAAGGCCGTTTCAATTCCAGTGATGGCCAAGGCCCGCATCGGCCACTTCGCCGAGGCGCAAATCCTTCAGGAGCTGGGCGTCGACTTCATCGACGAGAGCGAGGTCCTCACCCCCGCCGACGAGGCCCATCACATCGACAAGCACGCCTTCACCACGCCCTTCGTCTGCGGCGCGCGCAACCTGGGCGAGGCTCTGCGCCGCATAGCCGAAGGCGCGGCCATGATCCGCACCAAGGGCGAAGCCGGCACCGGCGACGTCGTCTTCGCCGTCCGCCACATGCGCCAGATCATCCGCGAGATGAAGGCCCTCACTACCTTGAGCGAGCAGGAACTCTACGCCGCCGCCAAGGACCACCAGGCCCCCTACGAGCTGATCCGCATGGTCGCGCAAACCGGCAAGCTGCCCGTCCCCAACTTCTCCGCCGGCGGCATCGCCACCCCCGCCGACGCAGCTCTCATGATGCAACTCGGCGCCGAGGCCATCTTCGTCGGCTCAGGAATCTTCATGAAGGAGCGCGCCACGCCTCTCGATGTCGAAAACGACCCCAAAGAGCGCGCCGAAGCCGTTAGCCGCGCCAAGGCCATCGTCGTCGCCACCACCCACTACAACGACCCCAAAATTCTCGCCGAAGTAGCCGAGCAGGTAACCGGCACCATGAAGGGCCTAGCCGCCGCCGCCATCGAAGAGAAAGACCAACTCCAAACCCGCGGCTGGTAAACACCAAACCCTTCGAAAACAGGCCCGCATCTTCTCAAATGAGAGGATGCGGGCCTTATTGTTTTCGATATGGCTCGATTACTTTTCCTCTACGATCTTCACATTCACTGGCTTCGAGAAGAGCTTTGCATCAAAGTCCAACACGTCATACTCGCTATACCAGAAGATTTCGTGCTTGTTGCCGCGATTCCATGCGACTGCAAGAGGAACCTCTGGGTCGCCATAGGTAAAAAGCGCAACAGTTAACTGTCCAACATTCAGTTTGTAGAGCGTCGTCTGCCTGTCCTGTAGCACTCCGCCCGGTTGCGGTTGAGCGCCTCTGCTCTTAAAGAACGCAATCTCATATCCAAACTCCAAATCCGCAATTTGCCTACTCTCCTCTTCTGGCAGCTTCGATGCAATGCCAGCGAGTATTGGCATACGGCAATTGAAGGATGGTCCTGGATCAACGAAATGCCGGGCACTCTGCGTGGCCAGGTTCACCATCCATACATCCGGTTCGCTGATAATCAAAAGTCCGTGAATGTTTTGACCAGGATCGGGCTCCTCTTCGACACGGCAGTACTGGTTTCCGGCACGGTAGTTCACCTTCGGTTTGGCGGCAAAGCTATCGGTGGGCACGTCAGAACTCTGCAATTGTACCCGAACCTTCGTCATGGTTTTAGGCGTCGTTTGGGCTATTGCGAGATTGCTAAATAACATCACGAAGAGCAAGATGTATCTCATAGAACATATTCCCTTTCGCGTCATCTTCATCCGCGAATCAACTATACAAGACGGGATGACACGAGAGATAGTGGCTGGAACTCCATCATGGCAGGTGGCCAGGTGCCCCATCCTTCGCTTTTTTCTGGCGAAGGGTGGGCAACCGTCACCGTTCATTCCCCACGCCGAAGGCCTACGCCTGGACGGTCAGTCCCCGCAGGTGCTTGACACTGTAAACTAAATAGTCTACACTCCAAGAATGATCGGCACGTTCAGGCACAAGGGACTTGAAGAGATTTATCTCACCGGCACAACCCGCCGGATTGGCCCCGATCATATCAGAAAGTGCATTCGCATCTTGCAGTTGCTGGAAGTCGCAAGTCAGCCGGAGGAGTTGAACATCGCCGGCTTTCACTTCCACAGCCTGCAAGGCAAACCTAAACGATGGTCGCTGCGGGTAACCGGAAATTACCGGGTCACCTTCGGCTGGCAAGACGAAGCAGCCTTGGATGTCGATTTTGAGGATTACCATTAACTGCCCGCATGAGAAAGGACGTTATGCAGAGAAAGAGCGCACTGCCACCCGTACATCCGGGTGAGATTCTCAAGGAAGACATTCTGCCCTCTGTTGGCCTCTCCGTGACGGCGGCATCCAAGGCTCTCGGCGTCTCCCGCCAGATGCTTCACGACATTCTGGCGGAGCGCAGGCCCCTTTCAGCCGTCATGTGCCTGAAGATCTCCCGCCTTCTGGGCGGCTCGCCGGAAGTATGGATGCGATTGCAGGCAGCTTACGACCTGAAGATGGCTGAACAAGACAAGAAGGTCATGCAACGCGTCGCGCGCATCATGCCTCTACAGCAACTCGAAGAAGTTCGAGCCTAAGCCCCTTAAGTCGAAGATGCCAATGCAGCCAGCGATATTGACCTGATCGACTACCACTGAGGAGGCCGAAATGCCCATGAAGAACCCGCCCCATCCAGGCAGCCTGATTAAGACCGAAGTCATCGAAGCACTTGGCCTCAGCTTGTCAAAAGCAGCGGAGATTTTGCAGGTGCGCCGCGCCACGCTCTCCGACCTTCTCAACGGCAAATCCGCCCTGACACCCGACATGGCGCTGCGCATCGAAAAAGCCTTCGGCCCGGAGATGGACCACCTCCTGCGCATGCAGCTCGCCTATGACGTGTCCAGGACCAGGGAGTACGCAAAGAACCTCTCCATTGAGCGGTACGTGTCGGCTTAAATACAGCAGCTCGGCCTGAAGGGAGAAAAGTGATGCTGCAATACGCCGCAAAGTTGACCCCAGGCCTTCCAGAAGAGGGCGGCTACACTGTAACCTTTCGCGATGTTCCCGAGGCGATCACCGATGGCGAAACACTTGAAGATGCTCTCAAGTACGCGGCTGAGGCATTGGAGTTGGCTCTGGAGCATTACATCGACGAGCGCCGCGTCACTCCCGCTCCCACCGCCAAACGGAAGGGAGAATACCTCATCGCATTGCCCGTAAGCCTCTCGCTCAAGTGCGCCCTGCTCAATGAGATGATTCGCCAGGATGTGCGTCCGGCGGAGTTGGCCAAGCGCCTGAAAACCAGCAAGCAGGAGGTCAATCGGCTGACCACCCTCTCTCACGCCACCAAAGTGGATCGAATCGCCGAAGCCTTCCATGTCCTCGGCAAGGAACTCACCATATCGGTTGCTTAGTTGGTCGGGCGCGCCCGGATCATGCCTCTACAGCAAGCCGAAGAACTTCGCGCCTGACCCCTGTCCATCGTCCACGCCCATATTTACGCATAAGTTCCCGTGCGCACATCCATATCTACGCATAAAATCCCTTCCATTTACGCATAATGACGCATATATACCCCCAAAACCCCCATCCATATCTACGCATATCCAGTCGAATTCGAATTGGACTCCATCCATCCACATGCCCGCAATTGCTCGTTTTCGGCTTTCATCATGAGCGACCCTGAGGCAACGTAGGGGCTTGCGCCTGGACGGCCTGTCCCCGCAGGTGGCCGAGCGGATAAAATTGTAGAAGAAGCTTCGTTTGCCGATAAATGAGTTGACGATTTTGGGCCGAAGGTGGAGCGTTCAGTTGACAAAGACAGAAAAACCGAAGCGGACTCTCAAGGACCTTCTATTGGACTCAGACGGTCCTGAGCTTGGGGACGACTTTTTGGCTTTGTGTGGCGAACGGAATCGACGCTTCGTTGAACGTTTAAGAGCCGAAGAGGAGACTAAACGCTTGGCAGAGGCCCAGCAACTTCATAGAAGGGACCACCCATTGATCGGCGTCCTGGCCATCCAGGGCAACTACGCCAGCCACGCGCAAGCCCTCACCGAGGCCGGAGCAACTCCCGTCGAAGTCCGCAAACCCGGCGAGCTGACCGGCTTGGACGGCCTCGTTTTGCCCGGCGGCGAATCCACAACCATGCTGAAATTCCTCGAAAAACACAGCTTTTTTGAGGTTTTGCAGGAGTTCTGTGGAACCAAGCCCGTCTTCGGCACCTGCGCGGGAGTGATCTTGCTGGCGCGTGAGGTTCTCAATCCGCCGCAACGCAGCTTGGGTGTGCTGGATGCAACCATCGAGCGCAACGCTTACGGCCGCCAGATCGACTCGGTCATCGTCACCGCCGAGACCTCGCTAGCCGGTGGGCCGCTGGAGATGGTCTTCATCCGCTCTCCGCGCATCAGCAAGATAGGTCCGGGCGTCGAGGTGCTCGCGCAGCGCGACGGCTTCCCGGTGCTTGTCCGCCAGGGCCGCATTCTGGCAGCCACCTTTCATCCCGAGCTATCCCACGACCGCCGCGTGCATCGCCTCTTCGTCGAATCAGTAGGGTGAGCGCCTGCGCGAACAACTGACCTCTGATCAATGTCCACTGACCACTGTTATTCAAGCATCTGTAAATCCAGTGGCTCGTCGAGCAGGTAGCTCCTGTCGCGGATGGCTCCCAGGGCGCGCTTGAGGGCCGAGGGCTTGCATGGCTCCACGGTGACCACAAAGGGCAGCGCGTGAGAGGGATAGCCGGGCTTCTGCACGATGGCGCGAATGTTGATCTGCTCTTTGGCCAGCGCCACGGTAATGTCGGCGATGATTCCCGGCTTGTCGTTGACCATGAAGCGGATGTAATGGGGAACCTCGAACTCGGCGCTCAACCGCGCCGGAACCGCTGGTACCACAACTCTCTTTGATCCGTGCGCCAGGGTGAGCAAATCACTGACCACGGCCACTGCCGTGGGATGGCCGCCGGCGCCGTGGCCGCTGAAGACCACATCGCCGCCGTAGCGTCCGGTAAAAATCACCATGTTCTCCGTGCCGCGCGACCAGGCCAGCGGCGAATGCAGGTCCACCAGCATCGGTCCCACACTGGCTGCGATCTGTCCTCCGGCGCTGTCGGCGCGCGCCACCTGGCGAATGGTGCAGCCCAGTTCGCGCGCATAAATGAAATCTATGGATGAAATCGTGGTGATGGGCAGCGGCGCAATCTCCTCCGGGTCCACATGCACCCTCAGCGCCAGCCGCATGAGTATGGCTAGTTTAGCTCGTGCGTCAAAGCCGCCCACGTCCTCAGTGGGATCGCTCTCGGCATAGCCCTTGGACTGTGCATTGGCCAGTACCGCGGCGTACTCGGCGCCCTCCTGCATTCTGCTCAAAATGAAGTTGCAGGTGCCATTCAGAATGCCTTCGATGCGCACGATCTGATCGCCGGCCAGTCCTTGCTCCAGCCCTGGAATCACAGGGATTCCGCCAGCCACCGCGGCGCCGTACTTCAACTGTCCGCCACCCGCCGCAGCCAGCCGTTCCAGCTCGACTCCCTGACAGGAGATGAGCTTCTTGTTGGCCGTGACCACGCTCTTGCCGGCTTTGAGAGCCTTGCGCAACCAGCCTCCGGCCGGATCGAGGCCGCCGGCTAGCTCCACCACCACGTCCACATCGGAGGCCAGCACCGCATCGGCGTCCTCGCTCCACTGCACGCTCGCGGGAACCCAATCTACGCGTCGTTTAGCTAAGCTGCGGACGTAGATGTGGGTCAATTCCAGACCCTCTGGCCGGGACTCGACCAGAATCCGCGCCACCGAACTCCCCACCGTCCCAAAGCCAAAAAGAGCGATGCGCAGTGGGCGCTGCATGATGGAATCGGCGCGAGAATCTGGCGCGGTCGGGGTCGTAGCCTGCTGGGACGATGGGCAAAGATTTTTATCTGGCACGGGGGCCTCCTCCTTGAGAGCAGATGAAGCTGAGGTTATCCCGATATTACATGAGCAAATTCCTGCCAGGGATTTGCAGATTATTTCGCAATTGGGAATATCCTGAAATCCATGAGCGAATTATTTGAAAAACTCAATCTAAAGGATCAGCAGGAGATCCTCGTCCTGCATGCGCCTGAGAGCTTTCAACCGGAGCTTGCGCGCCTTCCCGTTCTCACCATGCACCACCACATTGAGTCGGTCCCGGAGATCGGCTTCTTCCTCGCGTTTGTGACGCGGAAGAGCGAGGTAGACGCTTTGGCAAAGGCAGTGGCTGCGCGTACCCCCGGCGATGCGATCGTGTGGTTTGCCTATCCCAAGGGCACATCAAAGAAATACACGTGCGACTTCAACCGCGACACCGGATGGGACGCTCTGCGGGCTGCGGGCTTCGACACCGTGCGCGCCGTGGCCATTGACGAGGACTGGACAGCGTTGCGCTTCAGGCGCGTGGAGTACATCAAGACGCGCGAGAACAACACGGAGGCCGAGCCGGTCGCAGCGCCAAAGATTTCTGCGCCAAAGCTCACTCCACCTGAAAAAGGCCGGGCAAAGCCTCTCCCGCCTTCCCCTCGACGACGTAAGTAAAGGCAGAGGCATTCAACGGCGGCTCCGGGCCCACGTAAACGGTGCGTGCGCCATTCTGCCGCGCCCAATGAACAAAGTTGGCCGCGGGATAGACCGATCCCGACGTGCCGACGACCACCATCAGCGTTGCCTTTTCGATCTCCTGCTGAATGCGCTCCATCTCCAGCGGAATCTCGCCGAAGAAGACAATATGCGGGCGCATCCTGGCGCCGCATGCACAGCGGCCCACCTCGTTCAGGCTGTGATAAATCGCATGATCCTCGACCAGCGGCCGGCCGCAATCGTTCTCGCAATGCGCCTTACTCAATTCGCCGTGCATATGAACCAACCGCCGAGAGCCGGCCCGCTCGTGCAGATCGTCCACATTTTGCGTACAGAGAAAGAAGCGGTCGCCGAGCTGTTGCTCTAACTTCGCAAGCGCAACATGCGCCGGATTCGGCTCGGCCTCGGCTCCCGCCTTGCGCCGTCCGGCGTAGAACTCCCACACCTTCCACGGATCGCGCTCCCAGGCCTCCGGCGTGCATACATCCTCAATGCGGTTGCCCGCCCACAACCCGTCCGCGGCACGAAAGGTGGGCAACCCGCTCTCCGCACTGATGCCCGCCCCAGTCAAAACAAAAACCCGGTCTTCTGGCGCAATGGTAATCCTGCTCATGGTCTTCTTCTCGATGAACTAGCGGCTTGCGGTTTCCCAGTTCTCAGAATCGTGAGCTGGGACACCCGGCTTCATTCCTCCATCATAGTCTGGTGAACAATTCGAGACATCCACGCAAAAACCAGGGAGAGTAGAAGTAGTGCGAGTGCGGCTTGCAATGGACCGCAACTATTTTCGCCGAACAACGTTAGATTCATCCATAGGCCGGAAAGGCTGCATGATTCCGGTAACACAAACCAGATAACTCAAACCCAGGAGGAATTGATTCATCGTGAAGAAGATTGCCTTGGCTTTACTGCTTGCTTTCACACTGTTTCCTGCTGCCTCATTTGCGCAGGTGGTGGTCCGCATTGGCCCACCGCCGCCCATGCACGAAGAGCGCGGCCGGCCACCGGAACGGGGTTTCGTGTGGATCGATGGCTATCACCGCTGGGAAGGCGGCCGTTACGTCTGGACCCCCGGACGCTGGGAGCGTCCACCTCATGAGGGCCAGCGTTGGGTTGCTCACAGGTGGGTCCGCCATGGTGACCATTACGAAATGCATGAAGGGCACTGGCGGTAGATTGCACTTTCAACCAGAAAAAAGCGGGGCGCGAGCCCGCTTTTTCTGGCGCTACATTGCCGAAAACGACTAGCCTCACCGCAGGCGGCTTAGCTGATCTCAATCACATCCGTGGCAGCGGCTGCGGCTTCCTCGGCCTGCACCATCAGCTTTTCCGCGATGGCGTAGAACTCGGCAGCCTGCGGGCTCTTGGGGCCGGCCAGCGCAACGGGAAGGCCGCGGTCGCCGCCCTCGCGGATGGCTGGAACCAGCTCAATTGATCCCAGGAAAGGAACATCGAACTGTTGCGCGGTGCGCTCGGCGCCGCCCCGAGAGAAAATGTCAATCTCCTGGTGGCAATGCGGACAGGTGAAATGGCTCATGTTTTCCACGATGCCCAGCACCTCGACATTGACCTGGGCGAACATCTCCAGAGCCTTGCGCGCATCCTGCAGGGCCACGTCGCTGGGCGTGGAGACCACCACGGCGCCGGTCAGCGGCACGGTCTGGACTAATGAAATGACCACATCGCCGGTGCCCGGAGGCAAATCGACGATCAGGTAGTCCAGTTCGCCCCAATCCACCTGTTGCAAAAACTGGCGAATGATCTGGTGGAGCATCGGTCCGCGCATCACCATCGGCTTGTCTCCGGGTGAGATATAGCCGATGGAGATGGTCTTGATGCCGTGGGTCAGGTTGGGGAGGATGCGATTGTCCACCCCCACAGCCGGCTGCTGGCTTGAGCCCATCATCAACGGCACATTGGGCCCGTAGATGTCTGCGTCGATAAGGCCTACGCGCTGGCCTAGTTTGGAAAGTGCGATGGCCAGGTTAACGGCAACGGTGGTTTTCCCCACGCCACCCTTGCCTGAACCGATAGCGATGATCTTGGATATGCCCGGCAAAGCGACGGGCGAAGGCATGACAGGCGAATGCGCCATAATGTTTGATTGCTCCTTGTATTAAAAACCCTGTTGTTCTTCAGATGCGATTCAGGTCGATTGCGGTTCTAGGCTTTCGCACTTTTCGGGGCGTCGTGGGCCAGCTTCTCTTGTTTACGGCGCACAGACTCGGCCTCGCGATGTTCGCGGCGTAACAGGGCATCGGCATAGCGGCGACGCTCGTCAGGCGTCTCCGGCAGCAGTTCAGGAACCTTCAGCCTGCGTCCCTGCTTGTCCACAGCCACAAAGACCAGGTAGGCGCTGGCCACGTGTTGCTGCTCACCGCTACGAGTGTCTTCCGCCCACACCTTCACGCCCACCTCCATGGAGGTGGTGAAGGCGCGGTTGACGCTGGACTTGAGGTTGACCAGGTCGCCCAGGCGCACCGGGCGGATAAAGTCGATGTGGTCCATGGCGGCGGTGACGACGTAGGTGCGCGAGTGCCGGTAGGCGGCCATGGCGGCGGTCAGGTCAATGAAGTGCATCAGCCGCCCGCCCAGCAGGTTGCCCAGGACGTTGGTGTCGTTGGGCAGGATCAGTTCGGTCATTTCCGACTGCGTGCTGGCGACGGTGCGGGCCGCGAGGTTGGTTTCGATGGAATTCATAGGGGATCTGCTCCATTCCTTGACTTGCCGCTCAGATTCGGCGCCACCGGGTAGAATGAAGCTGGTGGCAGCCGGCGTGAAAGGGCTCTTGGTTCCAGTTTCGGCAATCGCCGCCAAATACGCAAATCTTCCCTGGGCGCGGGATCGCCCGATTTGAGCAAAATGGATAAGATTGCAGGTCTGAAAGAAATTCTGGAACTGGACTCAAAGAACAGTTTTGCCCGCTATGGACTGGCGATGGAATTGACCGGCCGGGGTGAGACGGCCGCGGCACTTGCAGAGTTCGACACGCTGCTGGCCAACGATCCAGGATATACGGCGGGCTACTTCATGGCCGCGCAAACGCTGGCCACGGCGGGCCGTACTCAGGATGCTATCGCCCGGCTGAAGGCTGGTATTAGTTGCGCGACGCGCAGCGGCAACCGCCATGCTGTCAGTGAGATGCAGGCCATGCTCGACGAGTTGGACAGATAGCGTTCCGCCCGGAACAGGCGTCACCGTGTTCCATTTGTGCACCGAATGCGCCATTCTGAAATAAGATGTAATCTTTTTCCATCGAAGCGGGGTCTATTCTAACAACATGCCCAAGTACTCCATTGTCGTCCCTTTTCACAACGAAGAGGAGAACGTGACCATCCTGTACGCGCGCCTGAAGCAGGTGATGGAGCAGGTGGGCGAAAGTTTTGAGCTGGTGCTGGTGGACGATGGCTCCAACGACCGCACCTGCAAACTGATGGGAGAAATCGCCGCGGTCGATAGCCGTGTGCTAGTCATCAAGCTGCGCCGCAACTTCGGGCAGACCTCAGCGCTGGCCGCGGGCTTCGATCACGCCACGGGCGATTTTATCCTGGCCATGGATGGCGACCTGCAGCACGACCCCAGCGAGATTCCCCAGTTTCTGGAAAAGCTCGAAGAGGGCTACGACGTGGTCAGCGGCTGGCGCAAGGAACGGGTTGACAGTTTTCTCATGCGCCGTTTTCCCTCGCGCTGCGCAAACTGGATGATGGCCAAACTTTCCGGAGTGAACATTCACGACTTTGGCACCACCTTCAAGGCATATCGCCGCGAGGTCATCCAGAACATTCCGCTCTACGGCGAAATGCACCGCTTCATCCCCGCGCTGGCCAGTTGGTATGGCGCATCGATCTGCGAAATTCCCATCAAGAACATCCCCCGCGAGCGCGGCAAGAGCCATTACGGCATCGGACGCACCTTTGGCGTCTTCTTTGACCTGCTGACCATCCGCTTCCTGCTCAGGCACATGAACAGGCCGCTGCACTTCTTTGGCGGCTTCGGCGCATTAGGCATCCTGGTGGGTAGTTGCATGGCGGCAATGTTGATGTGGATGAAGATTCTCAACCCTCAGATGGATGTGATGCGCCACCATGGACCGATGTTTGTCATTGGTTCGGTGCTGATTGTCGCCGGCATACAGTTGCTGGCCATCGGCCTGCTGGGCGAGTTGCAAGTGCGCCTCTTCTACGCCGGCAGACAGCGCACGCCGTATAGCATCGAGAGCATGGTGCGCCTGCATGTATCGAAAGAGCCGCACGTTCTGTCAGAAGAAATGGATTAGGGAATAGGCTTCAGGGATTAGAAAAGCCCCGCCGGGCATTGTCCGGGCGGGACTTGGTGTTTGGAGAAGCCGTAATGAGCCATAAGAGCCTTGACCACTATACCTATCGCGTCACCTGGTCGCAGGAGGACGGTGAATATCTCGCCCTCTGCGCGGAGTTTCCTTCGTTAAGCTGGCTTGCCTCGGCTCAGAAAACGGCACTGGCCGGGATTCGCAAGGTTGTGGCTGCATCAGTGGCCGATATGAACACCAAAGCGTAGCCCCGCCCCTTGCAACCGCACGCCCCCAGGGTTCATCCTGAACTTGTGATGAAAGCCATCCAGATTCACGATACAGGCGGCCCTGAGGTACTCAAGCTGGCCGAGTTACCCATCCCGCAGCCGGGACCGGGGCAGGTGTTGATCCGCGTGGAAGCTGTGGGGGTCAACTTCATTGAAATCTACTTCCGCAAGGGCACATACAAAGCCGCTCTGCCGTTCACG
>Ga0302267_10003718_pt1 | contig 17319 bp, 14 predicted proteins | sample III_Bog_E1_3_FD_194555 | JGI IMG/M metagenome (GOLD analysis project Ga0302267, IMG submission 194555) | Peat permafrost microbial communities from Stordalen Mire near Abisko, Sweden - III_Bog_E1_3 | ecosystem: Environmental > Terrestrial > Soil > Wetlands > Peat | place: Sweden: Abisko... | reverse complement strand
GAAGGGTACGGGCTTTAGCCCGTACGTAAAAACTGTAAAATCAACCGGGCTTTAGCCCCCGAGGGAACACTTGCTTGGTCAACCAACTCATAAACGCCCGAAGATAGGGGATGTTATTTCCGGCGGATACCACTAGATCGGAGCGGATATCCCTCGCAGTGGTACCATGTTGTCGCCATGCAAAAACTATTGCGAAAGACCGTTAATGTTTTCTTGAGGTATCCCATCCTCTGGCTTCCGTACATTTGTGCGTATCTGCTGCAGAATTGCTTAGGGTGGTTAAGGAGCCTTGCGCGAAAGGAAATCCTCGCATGGGGCATGACCGGGTACTCGGTATTCGGTGGTCCCGGTATTCCTTTCTCAAATGCTTCTGGGACCGTGAACGCCATCCGGTTGAATCAGGTGCTGGAATGCGGCGTTGATTATATTTATGCGTGGATTTGGGCAATGGCGCTTGTGGTAACGGCAATCCTCGTTGCCATGATCTTCCGTAGCGAACCGCTTGCCTGGAGGAACGTTGCAGTGGCAGCGCGGGGCTATTTGAAACGAGCCCTCGGTTACTCCGCGAAGCTTTGGGTTCTATCGATGGCTTTGATGGCGCTGGCGAGCGTATCCGCGATCTTTCTGACCATGCCAACGGCCAATCGGCCAGCCTCCCTCACTCTTTTGTATACGGAGATCAAGATTGTTGTGGGCATCTTTTGTTACGGATGGATTATGGCTCCGCTGTCCATCCGGCTTCTGCGTCCAGTCGATGCCCAGCCGGTTACTGCGGTTGAGAAGCAACTGGGACGCTACTCTATCATCTGTGCAGCCATAGCTGCTCATGTGCTTGGTGCGCTGCTTCATCCGGCGTTGCAAGCTCTGGCTCAGACTTCAAAGATCGCACAGACCCTTGAGGTCGATCTCATTCACCCCGTGTTGTCGTTTCCGACTCTGTTGGCATTGATCGCGATCGGATTGATTGCAATCGGCTCTGAGCCGCTCGTGGATAACAGCACGCCGCGAGTGGATGTTCGCAAGTACTTGCGTGCGCTCATGCCTTTGCATTATGGCCAAGCCGACCGGTCTGCCGACGAGATGGGCGAGGAACCGCCCCCGCAGGAATAAGTCTTCTCAGGTAGAGCCGGGCAGGGGAATGCAAAATTACCAATCCGGCGCAAGAGATTAGCATTCTGGTTTCCCACCCTTTCCGCAAAGAGCGCGGGAAGGATGGGGCACCCGAAGTTCTGTCCCAGAGAATTCTGTTGCAAAGGAAAAGGCCACTCCTCAGGGAGTGGCCTTGAAGTTTCTGTCTGTAACAGAGCTTACCGGTAGCTCTCGTCGCGGTGGATGACGAACTCAGGATATGCGCCGCCGCCCAATTCGTGGAGATCCAGCCCCATGCGCTCGCCGTCGGAGTCCACGCGGAAGGGAAGGAAGCGGTTGAGCGCCAGGAACAGGAAGTAGATCAGGGGCAAGAAGAAGCCCAGCAGTACGCCTATGCCGATCAGCTGCGCCAGCAGTTGGCCGGGTCGCGGAGAGAAGATGCCAGCAGCCAGCAGCCCCCAGATGCCGGCGATGGCGTGCACGCCGATGGCGCCGGAGGGATCGTCGATCGAAAGCGCCAGTTCAAACAGTTCCACCAGCAGCGGGGTGGCGATGCCGGCCACCATGCCCACAAAGAGCGCACCGATGGGCGGGGCAACCGAGGCGATGGCGCTGGAGGCGACCAGTCCGGCCATCCAGCCGTTGGCGCAGAGGCTGGCGTCGGGCTTGCCGAAGCGCGAGCGGGTGACGGCAAAGGTGGCCGCCGTGGCCGCCGAGGCTGATAGCACAGTGTCGAGCGCAATCTGGGGCAGGGCCGACAAGGGCGCATGGAGCCAGATGAGCGCGCCCGCGGCGTTGAAAGCCTGCCAGCCAACCAGCGCCAGCAGACAGCCGAACAGCACGTAGACGGCGTTGTGGCCGGGCATGGCGGTGGAAAAACCTTCTTTGGGGAACTTGCCGCGGCGGGGTCCGGCGATCCAGACCACTGCCAGCGCGGCCAGGCCGCCCAGCACGTGGATAGTGGCCGCGCCGCCGGGATCGAGGAAGCCTTCGCCCAGTGAGAAGTTTGCGCCCAGCGAGCCCAGCCATCCGCCGCTCCAGCTCCAATGAGCCGCTACGGGGAACACGAGCACGGCCAGTACGGCGGCCATGCCGCAGCCGGCCAGCAGACCTACGCGGTCAGCGCCCGAGCCCCAGGGCAGCAGCACCAGCAGGGCCACGGCCGCGACCTCAAAGAATAAGGCCAGTTGCGACTGAAGCGGCGCAGAGCTGAGCCCGGAGGCGAGCAGCGGACCGGCTCCGAGCAGGTTCCACGGCTTGCCGCCCAGCGTAAGGATGTGACCCGCGCCGCCCGGCAGCGCTCCGGCAAAGGCCGAGCCCACCAGCGCAAACAGAATCACGGCCACGGCGACCATGGCCAGGTTACCCAGCAGGGTTTGCGCGGCAGAGCGCGAACGGCCCAGCCCGACGTTGATGAGCGCCACGCCGGCCACGGCCAGCGGGGCCAGGAATAGCAGTCCGAGAGCCAGAGCAAACAGCGTGTCGGGAATGGGAGCGGCAGGATTCATAGGTGGTGTTCCCCCCTGGCAAGCAGATGGCCGCGCACAGCAACGCCCAGGCCCAAGGCCTCTATCGCCAGTCCGCAAACGACAAACGCCGTGCGCTGGACAGGGTCGGTGAACAGAACAAGCGCTGCCAGAGCAAGAAAAAGTCCGGCAGGCATCACGAGCAATCCGGCGTACTTCATGGCGTTCCTTTCCAAGTACCTGCAGAGGCGGCGTGGGCGGCACAATGTGCGGCTGCCCGCCGGATCTCAACTGAGTTGAAAATCCGCGCTGCCGACAGGTTTTTCCGAGAAAGACAGGCTGTTGAACCTGTACCCATAGTAAACGCTGCGAGGTGTTGCGGAAGCGGTTCTGTGGGATGCGCGGCGGTAGCAGCGCGGAAGACAGACAGATCTGCGCTATTGATCCCGTCCTCAAAAGGCGTGCCGCCTTCCCACCATTTCGCGAAGATGAATATCAAGTTAGGCGCTGTGCGTAAATAAGTGCTTCAACTGTTTGGCCCTGAATTGTCTCAGGTCCCGGAGGGACCGTCCGAAAATAGCCCAGGGTGGAGCGCAGCGAAACCCTGGGACCCAAGCAGGATCACAGCTTCGCGCCCCGGAGGGGCGCTGCGAAACCAATGCGCGAAGCCTCAAACGGATTCACTCAATTGCCTTGCCGACACAATCAACTGAAGCTGCTATTTACGCACAGCGCCTTAGTTGAAGGGTACGGGCTTTAGCCCGTACATTAAATGCCGAGTAGAACAGGGCTTTAGCCCCCGAGGGAATCGATTTCAGACCTTTGCAGTCCTTTGGCGGCTAAAGCCGCTTAGCTTTTTGAGCCTACAACGGACGGGCTAAAGCCCGTCTCCTTCATCGTCCACAGGCTTGCCTGATCAATAAGCCTCGCATTGAATTTCTGGGAGAAACCTATGTTCTTCAGCCGCAAATCTATCGTCTTTTTCGTGGGACTGCTTGCCTGTGTTCTCGCCGTTGGCCCTGCCCATGCACAAACCGGATTCTCGCGCTTTGTCGATCCCATGCTCGGCGTCTCAGGCGGCGGCAACGTCTTTCCCGGCCCGGCGGCGCCCTTCGGCATGATCAAACCCGGCCCTGACGTCACCTTCGGCGAGCGCGACTACAACGCCGGATGGAACGACCAGGGCGTCATCCGCGGTTTCTCGCAGACCCACGTCAGCGGCACCGGCGGCGGAGCCAAGTACGGCAACATCCTCCTCCAGCCCACCACCGGCCCGGTCGCCCAGTTCGACAGCGCTTCGCCTCGCGCCGACGAGAGCGCCCTGCCCGGCCTCTACGCCGTCACTCTGGCCCGCTACAACGTCGGTGTCCAGATCACAGCCGCCCGCCGGTCTGCTCTTTATCGCTTCACCTACCCGGCCGGACAGCCCGCCAACCTGCTCTTCAACGTCGCCACTCTGCTGCGTTCCGGTTCCAGGACCCTCGAAATCCAGTCGCTGGTCTCCTCCAAAATCCAGATCGTCTCGCCCACCGAACTGGCCGGTTCCACCACCGTCAAAGGCGGCTGGAACAAGCAAACCACTCCCTACACCGTCTACTTCTACGCCGTCACCGATGCGCCCGCAGAAGCCAGCGGCGTTTGGTCCGGCTTCAGCCGCCAGCCCGGCGCGCACGCTGCCGAAGGCGGCGTCAACCAGCCAACCGGCGCATGGTTCACCTTTGCCGGCACCGCCGAGCGTACCGTGCGCATGAAGATCGCCATATCCTTCATCGGTATCGAGCAGGCCCGCCAATCGCTCGCCGCCGAGATTCCCGCCTTCGACTTCGACGCCACCCGCAACCAGACCCTCGCCCTGTGGGACCGCGCCTTGGGCAAAATCGACATCGACGGTGCAACGGCCGAGCAGAAGCAGGTTTTCTATACCGCGCTCTACCACACCATGTTGATGCCCACCGACCGCACTGGCGAGAACCCGCTCTGGAAGTCCACAGAGCCCTACTACGATGACTTCTATGCGATATGGGACATATTCCGCAGCTCCGCTCCGCTGCTCACCCTTATGGACCCCGAGCGCGAAGCCGCCATCGTCCGCTCGCTCATTGACATCTATCGCCACGACGGCTATATGCCCGACGCCCGCGCCGGCAACTTCAACGGCCGCACCCAGGGCGGCTCCAACGCCGAGTTCATGCTCACCGATGCGTACGTGAAGGGCCTCAAGGGGATCGACTGGCAAGCCGCGCTGGCGGCGGAGATCCACGACGCCGAAGACCCGCCCGCCGACCACTTCAAGGAGGGCCGCGGCGGACTCGACGACTGGAAGACCCTCGGCTACGTCTCCCTCGAAGGCTCTGACCGGCCGGCCTCAGTGCACATGGAGTACGCGGCCAACGATTACGAGATCGCCCTGCTTGCCCGCGGCCTGGGCCGCACCGCCGACTTCAAAAAATATCTCGCCCGCTCCGCCAACTGGCGCAACCTCTGGGACGCCAACTTCTCCGAAGACGGCTTCACCGGCTTCATCCGCTCCCGCCATCGCGACGGAAGCTGGCTCACCCCCTTCACCGCCATGGACTTCTGCACCTGGAACGGCACAACCTTTTACGAAGGCAACTCCTGGACCTACTCCACCTTCGTCCCCCAGGACGTGGCCTCGCTCATTCAGATCTCGGGTGGCCCTGAAACCTTCGTCCGCCGCCTCGACGCCTTCTTCGCCGTGCCCTTCCGCTACGACGTCGGCAACGAGCCCGGCTTCCTCGCGCCCTATCTCTACAACTGGGCAGGCCGCCCCGACAAGACCGCCGAGCACGTCCGCCAGATCATCGCCCAGAGCTACCACGCCGGCCCCAAGGGCCTTCCCGGCAACGACGACTCCGGCGCCATGTCCAGTTGGTACGCCTTCGGCCAAATCGGCATCTACCCCAACGCTGGCCAGGACGTGTATCTGATCGGCAGCCCCGCCTACCCGCGCACCACCCTCCACCTCGAAGGCGGCAAGCAGTTCGTCATTGAAGCCCGCAACCGCTCCGCAAAAGCCATCTACGTGGCCGCCGCCACCCTCAACGGCAAGCCGCTAGACCGCTCCTGGCTCCATCACAGCGAAATCGTCTCCGGCGGCAAACTCATCCTCTCCATGTCCGAAACCCCCGCCCACTGGGCCGAGCACAACCCTCCGCCCTCCGCCTCCGATCCCAACTGACCGACAGGCCAAACACCGGCCACGGCAATCGCCTCCCCAGCCACAACCGTCCCGTGCCCCATCCATTTCGCAGGCTTTATCGCGAAATGGGTGGGAAACCACGAACCCACCCTCGAATCGTGTTCCATTCCATACTTTCCACCATGCTTCGGCCGCTGACCCCGCAGTCCCTATTCCCTTGCCAACAATTTCCCCCTCCCGGCGCACACTGGAAATGGAAGGGAAAACCATGAACAAAATCAAGCACATCACCGTAGCCGTCAGCCCCGAGCTCTACCGCCAGACCCGCCATCTGGCCGCCGAGTATGACAGCACCGTCACCGCTATCGTTGCCTATCTGCTCGAGCGGCTCCCTCAGGCTCTCAAGGCCGCGCGTTTTCCCGTCGGCGGCGCCAGCGCTGCCTCCAAGCCCACCGGGCCGGCACAGGAGGCGGTAATTTCGCCTCAAAAGCCACCCACACCCCACTAACCCATTGATTTTCATAAAGTTCCCGGCAAATCAAGTGGCTTCATACAGCGCCAGTATCCCAGTAAAATTCCACAACCAACACAAATAAAACCACTTAAATAAAACTTCACACTGTCTCTACTGCCGCGGTACGCCAGTACGCGGCCCTCTCAACACTTCAGTCTGTACACACCCCCTATAGCTGCTTTAACCTTTCCTCGATATGAAAAACACCCATTTGCACCCCTCTGTACCGCTTATTGCCTTCGTTCTAGCCTTTCTTTTCACCCTGCTCCCGGCTCTGGCCGCGGCCCAGGCTCCAGCGCCTGACTCGCCTGCCATCGAAACCAAAGCCCAGGCGCTGCTCCAGAAGCTCACCCTTGAAGAAAAGGTCAAGCTCATCGGCGGCGTTGACAGCATGTTTACCAACGCCGCGCCCTCCATCGGCCTGCCGCGCCTCAAAATGTCAGACGCCTCGGTCGGCGTGCGCACCTGGGGCCCCACCAACGCCTATGCTGGCGGCGTTTCGCTGGCAGCCACCTGGGACACGGCCTTTGCCCGCGAACTGGGCGTGAGCCTGGGCAAGGATGCGCGCGCCCGCAGCGTCAACTTTCTGCTTGGCCCCGGCGTCAACATCGCCCGCTCGGCCATCGGCGGCCGCAACTTCGAGTACCTGTCGGAAGATCCTTACCTGAACGCCACCATCGTGGTTCCATGGATCGAGGGCGTGCAGTCCACCGGCGTCATCGCCACCGTCAAGCACTACGCGCTCAACGACCAGGAGTTCAACCGCCACAACGCCAGCTCCGACGTGGATGAGCGCACCATGCGCGAGATCTACCTGCCTGCCTTCGAGGCCGCCGTCGTCAAGGGCCAGGTGGATTCGGTCATGAACTCCTACAACCTGATCAACGGCGTCCACGCCACCCAGAATGAGTTCCTCAATCTCAAGGTGCTCAAGGGCGAGTGGGGCTTCAAGGGCGTGCTCATGTCCGACTGGGACGCCACCTACGACGGCGTCGGTGCGGCCAACAACGGCCTCGACCTCGAGATGCCCAGCCCCAAGTTCATGAACGCCGAAACACTCATCCCGGCCATCAAAGCGGGCTCGGTGAAAGAGTCCACCATCGACGACAAGGTGCTCCGCCTGCTGCGCACCGAGTTGCGCTACGGCTTCACCGAGCGTCCGCAGTTCGACCCCACCGTCTCCACTTATTCAGTAGCCGCGCGCGCCGTGGAGCTGAAGGGCGCGCTCGAAAGCATTACGCTCTTGAAGAACGGCGGCAAGCTGTTGCCGCTCGATGCCGCCAAGGTGAAGACCATTGCCGTCATCGGCCCCGACGCGTGGCCGGCGATTCCCGGCGGCGGTGGCTCGTCGGAGGCACGTCCATTCAACTCCATCTCGCAGTTGACGGGCATCGCCGATCTGCTCGGCCCCGATGCTCATGTGCTCTACGCGCGCGGCCTGCCCGAGATGGCTGACGTCTTCCGCAACACACACTGGGAGGGCCAGGTGAAGATGGAGACCTTCCCCAGTGGCAACTTCACGGGTACGCCGGTGGCTGGCACTCGCCGCAACGTCTCCGACTTCAAGCCCAATCAGTGGGAGCCCGACGATCCAACCCCGCGCAGCGTTCGCTACACCACCGCGTTCAAGGCCAGGGAGGCCGGCAAGTATCTGCTGATCGCAGGCGCATCCGGTTGGGACGCCTTCAAGATTACCCTCGACGGCAAGCAGGTTCTTGGACAGGATCACGCCGAAGGCCAGGTGCCGCGCTACACCACCATCTCACTCGCCGCCGGCCAGTCGGTAAGCGTGCAGGCCGACTACATGCCGCGCGCCGCCGGTACGCGCTTCGGCTTTGGCTTTGTATATGAACCCGAGCTGATCTCGGCCGACGCCAAGGAGTACGCCAAACTCGCCGATGTTGTGGTGGTAGCCGCTGGTTTCGACCCGAACGCGGAAGGTGAAGGCCACGACCGCACCTTCACGCTGCCCTGGGGCGAGGACGCGCTCATCGAGGCCGTATCTGCGGCCAATCCGCACACCATCGTCACCCTCACCGGCGGCGGCGCGATGGATACACGCCGCTGGCTCGACAAGGTACCCGCCGTGCTGCACCTTTACTATCCGGGCCAGGAAGGCGGCACGGCGCTCGCACAGATCCTCTTCGGCCAGCACAACCCTGAGGGCAAACTGCCCATCAGCTTCGACCGCGATTGGGAGCAGAGTCCCTCGGCTGCGTGGTACTACGGCAAGCCCGGCACTGAGACCAAGCTGCATGTGGAAGAGTACGGCAAAAAGCCTATAGACCTGACCACCGAACACGTTGTCTACGGCGACAAACTGCTGGTTGGCTATCGTTACTGGACCACCACTGGCAAGCACCCGCTCTATCCCTTCGGCTACGGCCTCAGCTACACCACCTTCAACTTTGCCAACCTGAAACTAGATGCCAAGGCCAAGGCTGGTTCCACCGTTGAGGTCGGCTTCGACGTGACCAACACCGGCTCGGTTGCCGGCGCTGAAGTAGCGCAGCTTTACGTGAGCGACCCCTCCGCCAAGGCCGGCCGTCCCGAGCGCGAGCTGAAGGGCTTTGCCAAGCTCAACCTCGCGCCCGGCGAAACCAAACACGTAACCCTCTCGCTCGACGCGCGCGCCTTCAGCTACTGGAGCGAAGCGAAGAAGAGCTGGACCATCGATCCCGGCAAATTCGTGGTGCGTGTGGGTGACTCAAGCGAAAGCACGCCACTCACCGCCGATCTCACACTGGAGTAAGACTTGCGCTGGAGTAAGACTCGCTGCAAGCAACAAAGCAAAGGCCCCGCCGCAAGCGGGGCCTTTCTGCATTCCGGTTAGAGCTGTTCACCTTGATGATAAGTTAGCTCAGGCCTGCTTTCCGTTCGGAGGCAGTCTGTGGTGAATAGCCCCGTGCCGCAGCGTCAGAAGGCGATGACTCTACCCGCTCGCCCAGGTTGAGGCTCGTGGGCAATCTCGTAAGGGCAGACGCAATTGCGCCCGCGTGCTTTGGCCAGATAGAGGGCCTGGTCGGCGCGGTCCAGCAGATCGGCAGCGTGGCGGCCGTAGCTGGGAATTGCGGTGACACAGCCAATTGAAACCGTGACGATGCGGTGAGCGCTGCCGGGATGCGGGAGCCTGCGATGGCGAACGGATTCAGCCAGTTCATGGGCAACGGCCAGAGCGCCTGCAGCGGGCGTGTTGGGCAGAATGATGACGAACTCTTCGCCGCCGTAGCGGGCCACCAGATCGCCCGGCCGGCAGACCACATCCATGCAGGCTTCGGCCACTTGCTTCAGGCAGCCATCGCCGCGGATGTGGCCAAAGGCGTCGTTGTAGAGCTTGAATTTGTCGATGTCCATCATGAGCAGCGAAAGCGGCTGCAGTTCGCGGGCGGCGCGGAGCCATTCGGTGGTCAGCTCCTGATCAAAGCGGCGGCGGTTGGCAAGCCCGGTCAAAGCGTCGGTAATGGCCATGGCCTCAACGGCTGAGTAGGCCTCGATGAGTCGCTGCTCGGCCAGCTTGCGCTCAGAAACGTCGCGCACAACGCTCAGCACGCAGTCTGGCCTGCCGGTGCAGGAGTCGCCGACCACGCGGAGGCTGGCTTCGACCCAGGTGTAGCTCCCATGGGTGTTCTTCATGCGGCACTCGACCATGGCGGATTCTGAGCCGGAGCCGAGGCGGCGAAGAGCCTGTTCGGCGCGGGCGCGGTCTTCCGGGTGGATGGCCTGCAGATCCTTCTGGACAAGCAGTTCTTCGGGCTTCCATCCGTCGATGTGCTCGGCGGCAGAGGAGCCGTAGATGCGGTGCCCGGCAAAATCCGAGAGCACAATGGCGTCGCGGGAGTTTTCACCGATGAGCCGGTTCACCGTTGACAGCCGTTCTCGCTCTCTCTCGCGGGTGCGTTTTTGGCGGAATATGGCGCCCGTGCACACCAAGGATGCGACCAGCGCCAGCAGCGTGGAGGCGGGCTGGGCAGACACCGCAGCCCAAGCGGCAAACCCACCCACGGCAGCGATTCCTGCACAGGTGGCCAGCAGAATGGCAACCGCAGCCCAAACGCGGTCGAGAACCAGCAGGGTGGTGAGCAGCGCAGTGCATAGCAGCAACATGAGCAGCGGCGAATGCGCTCCGAGCGCGGCGTAGGCGAGCCCGGCTGTTGCCACTGACAGGATGCCGCCGGCAACAGGACGCGTGTATCTGCTCCATCGCCGGAGGAGGGCGTCAAGGTGCGAAGACACTGGTAGTGCAGACCCTTTCATAGATCTCCCAAGGGCCAAATCGGCAAAAGAAGGCGTCACATTAGGGCAAGGGGAAGAATCTTTATTTCTGCGGCAAGACGGGACCGGCTTTCCGGCGCCGGAACAGTTCTGGCATGGCGTGCTTTCCCGCGCAGGGAGCGCCGCAAACAGGCGGACATTTTATTGATCCTGCAACTATAGATCCGACCCTAAATAGTGCGTAGGAATCCCACCCATTTCGCGATAAAACCTGTGAAATGGATGGGGCACGGTGCTTCTATTTGAGGCCGGATCGATAAATACTGTCAGGGTGCCCCATCCTTTCTCGCGCTTTTTGCGGGAAAGGGTGGGAACAAGGCGCAGTCTTCACCGATTCGCTTCAGCAACCATTCAGGCCGGGTAAGCGCCGGAGATGTAGCCTTCGAGGGCCTGGATTGTCTGCTCCTGGCCGCCAATGATCCACTTCACCAGGTCGCCGATGGAGACCACGCCAATGACCGTTTCGCCGTCCAGCACCGGCAGGTGGCGGATGTGGCGGTCGGTCATCATGTTCATGCAATCGTCCACGGTGTGCCCTGGGGTGACGTACAGCACCGGGCTGGTCATGATCTGCGAAACCAGCGTTTCCTTGGAAGGATGGCCGTGCAGAACGCCTTTGCGCGCATAGTCGCGCTCGGAGAGAATGCCGACCAGCGCGCCCTCATCAAGCACCACCAGCGCGCCCACATCGTTTGCAGCCAGCACCTGGATGGCCTCAAATACGGTCTGGTTGGGCGCAATGGACAATACTCGCGCCTGGTTTTTTGTCTTCAAAACCGCTTCGATCGAATCGGTGATCTTCATCGGGGACCTCCGTCTTGCCCGTCCGAGGCCGGCCGGGAGAAATGAAGTATACCCCGATGAAGCAACAATTTGACAGCGAGAATTCCGGCAGCTTTTCGCAGATGGCACTCAGAGTCCGAGCCGCATCGGGAACTCCTCTTCATCCGCTTCGAGGGCAGGCGGATTGCAGTACTCGCTAATTAGGGTTCGATGCCGCACCTTGAGTGCCAGATGCGCAATGGCGATGACCGCTGCACCCATGGCCACGCGGTTGAAGCTCTGCTCGAGCCATGGTTCAGCCGCCAGCGGCGCTGCCGCCACCAGCGGGAAAAATGTGAAGTACTTCAGCATGGAAAAGGCCAGGTTCGACGGTTCCCGCTGCGGTTCACCGGTAAACGCGACCGTCGTTACGTGAAGAAAAAAGATGTCGGTCAGCAGCACACACATTCCGAACGCCACCAGCAACTGCGCGGCCGTAGCGGGCGCATTCTGCCACTGCAACGGAGCCACGGCACGCAACAGCGCGCATGCGCACAGCGTCACAATTCCGCTCCACAACAAAACCCAACTGCTACCCGCTTCTAACATCTCCAACGCGGCTGCAAAGTGCGGTGGCCTGCCATGCACAATGCGAAATACCCAGTTCCCACGCTGGTTTCCTGAAGACACAAACGCCATGCGCATTCCGGCGATGGCCCAGAACACAACGATGCCGATGGCGGAGAGACTGCCGTCAGTGGAGATTGACAGTTGTACTCGGTTATGCACCACGGCGATGCGCAGCAGACTGGCCGCAACCACAGACACGCCTACGCCGCCATAGAGAACCAGATAGATGCGATAGCGCGGCACGCGAAGCAGCGTCTGGCCGATGAAGTGAAAGATGGCGCGTCGCACCGGCGTTCGCGCAACCGTGCAATGCAGAAGGCGGTCGAGCGGACGCGCCAGCCAGTTACGCCGCGAGCGTGTTCCCGCGCCTTCCACCAGACCACGCACCCGGCGCAGATAGGCCAGAGGGTACGACACCACGGCCAACGCCGCCGTCAACGCCAGCGCCATGCAGCCATGCTGCGCGAGCCTTGCGTAGATCGGCAAGGCCGCCTGCCCTTCCATCACGTATTGATAGATGCCCAGAAACCAGAACGGTGGAAACCACTCGGCAAATTCGCTGCCTGACTTCAGAATCGTGGGGACAGCACCTGAAAACACCGGGAACAACAGCAGAAGCAGAAACAATGCGGTAATGAACAAACCCTGCAAGACAAGAGAGAGTTTGCGAAACAATCGCTCGCCGCACGCAGCCAGCAGCGCGCCCTCCAAAGCCAGCACCACGAGAGCTGAAAACAATCCTCCGCTTGCGACGGCCAGCAGATGCCCGGCCAGAAAGGGCAACAAGCGCGGCGGGTCAGTTGCGGCCGGCAGCACCAGCGCGGCCAGCGCATTGGCGTCGAACAGCAGTCCCGCAGTGAAGAGCGAAATGGCCGCGACCCGTGCCAGAAATACCTTGCGCGCGGCAATGGGCAGAGTCTCCAAAACGCTGATGTCGAGCTGGTCTGGAAAGAACAAATCCCACTCAAAGACGGTAGCGATTCCCATCACCACGAAGGAGTAGAGCACGAAGAAAAAGTGATGGTTGACCTGGAGCCAATAGGGCGGTGGCCCACCGCTCGATGGCTGTCCCGGCGGCCATCCCGCGATGGGATGGTAGACAGGCCACAGATAGATCGCGACGATGAATCCGGGCAGCCCGGTGGTACACGCAATCTGCACCATGCGCGTTTTTGCATCGCCATCGGGTAAGGCCGTTTCGTGATTGAAGAAGCGCTCAAGAAAGTGGCGCACCAGCAGCGAGAACTGGCTCCGCTCAGGCACGAGCACCGGGCTCAGTGCAGCCTGCGCGTTCATCGAGAGCGGCTGCGCATCGGACATGGTGAGAAGACGCTGGAAGTTGTCAGCCATGGGTTAGTTGCATCGCCTCCACAATCTCCTGCGCAACGGTTCTGGTCTCCTGCTGGGCGACGAGTTGCGCAAATACACTCTCCAGGTTTGGCTGGTTCATCAGCTTGGTAAGTTCGTCGGGTGGTGCGTCGGCAAGAATTTTGCCTTTCGCAATCACGATAACGCGATTGCACAACTGCTCCACGACCTCCAGCACATGCGAGATGTAGAGGACCGCTTTGCCCTGTGCCGCCAAGAGTTCGAGTAAGTCTTTGAGCAGGCGCGCGGAGAGCACATCGAGCCCCGACAACGGCTCGTCGAAGATCAATAGCTTTGGATCGTGCAGCAACGCCGCGGCAATCAGCACCCTCTGCCTCATGCCCTTTGAATACGAAGAGACCGGCGAATACTTCCACGAATCGAGATGAAGCAGCTTGAGCAGGCGCGTCGCCTTGGTCTCCAGCAGCGTCTCGCCCAGTCCGCGCAAGCGGCCCACCAATTGCAGGTACTCGAGGCCGGAAAGATAGTTGTACAAATGCGCCTCTTCCGGCACGTAGCCAATCACGGCGCGATAGGCAACCATGTTCTCGCGAATGTCTTTACCTTCGAAGAAGACCTGCCCATCGCTGGGCCGCAACATACCGGTAATCATCTTCACGGTGGTCGACTTGCCCGCGCCGTTCGGGCCCAGAAACCCGACGATCTCACCCGGCCGCACGGAAAAACTCACATTCTCGGCTGCTGGAATTCCCGAGTAGCGCTTGGTTGCATTTCTCAGTTCAAGCAAAGTTTCTCTCCTCAGTGATCCGTCGTGCCTCAGTCGTTGTGCGGGGAGTTCGAGGTTCGCAACTCCACGCGAATTCCGTGCTTGTGTTCTGTTTCCACATCAATGCGAAGGTGAATACGGTGTACGTCAGCGGACGAACTCCACACCCAGAGCCGGTGCGTGAGACCTCCGCCACAAGCCAGCAGGATGGTGGCAAGCAGCAAAGCCCATGCGGTGTTCTCCAGGGTTGTGTTCATCTGTCAACCTCCGACGCCTTACCCTATGTAGCAATCTTCATATGGTCTTGTCAAGTAGATTGCTACATAGGTACAATTCTGGGTATGGCAGCAGAGCAAAAACTGTCGCATACCGCCGCGCTGATCCTGCAGGGCATCGATGCGGGTTACGTTTACGGTTTCAGCATCATGGAGATGGCGGGGCTGCCGAGTGGCACCGTGTATCCGGCCATGCGCCGCCTGGAGCGCGACGACCTGATCCGCTCGCAGTGGGAAAAGCAGTCGATTGCCGACGCCGAGCAGCGTCCGCCGCGCAAGTATTACCGTTTGACGGCGGCCGGGCGCACCACGCTGGCTGCTTCGCGCAAGCGCTATCCGCTGCTGATGAGGTTGATTCCCGCGGACGAGGAGGCCGCTCCGCGTGAAGCCGCTCGCTGAGCGTGTGTGCGGCTTGGCCGAGCGGGCGCTGCTGCGTACGGCGTCGCTGCTGGTTCCGCGCGGCCAGCGCAGCGAGTGGTGGCGCGAGTGGCACGGCGAGTACTGCCATGTGTGCGAAGTCTGCCTGTCTCCGCGGCGTTCGGCATGGCCAGCGCATCGGCAGATTATAGATTTCTGCATGGGTGCGTTTGGAGACGCGCGCTGCGTACGGCAGTTGAGGCGGCAGAAGTTGCGTTTTCCGGCAGCGCAGAGATCGCCCGCAGTGTGCCTGCTGGCGCTGCTTGCGATTCTTGTTGCAAGCTATGCCGCGGCCAGGCTGCTTCCCGGTGTGCGCGCAGAACGTGCGTTGGCGCCGGCTTCTATCGGGGCGGGGTTGGTGCTCATCCAGGATGCGGACTCGCCCAGCGTTTCCGAGCCCACCATTGGATCGTTTCAATATCGAGCCTGGACGCATGGCCGCCAGCAGAACTTCGATGGATACGCCTACTATCATGTGGCGCGCGAAAAGCTCATGGACGAAACCGGCGTTGTGGATCAAACGCCGTGGCGGATCGCTCATGCAACGCCGAATCTTTTTGCGCTGCTTGGCGTGCCATTCCGCTTTGCTGCTTCTGCCTCAACCTCGAATGCGGCGCTGCCTGCGCTGGTTCTGAGCGAGGTTGGGTGGAAGCGCCGGTTTGGAGCAGATCCGCGCCGGATCGGCCGCGTCATGCGCATCGACGGGCACAGCGTGCGGATTGCCGGAGTGGCTCCGGACGGTTTGTGGAAGCTGCCTGGCAATCCCGATGCATGGCTGCTGGACTCCGATGCGGACACCGCGCGCGGCGTTCTGGGTTACGCTGTCGCACACCTTTCTCCCGCGGGCCGCGACCTGATGCGCGCACCACGCATTCCCATCACGGTGTACAAGTCCGCCTTCTCCACCGACGATCTGCTCGGCGTCTCGCTCAACTGCGGCGATTCCGATCCGTGGTCGGTCTTCCTGTTTGCATCCTTGATTGCGCTGTTGGCGTTGCCTGCCACTATGCCCCTAGAAAACTTCGGCTATAGCCTGCACGCGCATCGGGTAAGTTGGTCGCGCCGCTTCTATCGCTGGGGCTTCTTCGCGGTCAAGTTCGCGCTGCTGTGGGGCATCGCGTATTTTGCTTCTCTGGACCTGGCTTATGGATGCGTGGGTTTCCGCATCGTTACGCAAACTTACATCCAGCTTGCGTCGTCATTTTTGATCTGTCTGTTTGGATTACGGTGGGCGCTGCGCGACCAGCACCGCCGCTGCCCGGTGTGTTTGCGGCTGGTGGCGCATCCGGCTCGCGTCGGGCTGGCGTCGAGCACCTTCTTTGCATGGAACGGAATCGAGCTGATCTGCACCGGAGGGCACACGCTGCTACACATTCCCGCGCTGCCTATGAGCTGGTTCTCTGCGCCGCGGTGGCTGGTTCGCGATGCCGAGTGGGAGCTGCTCTTCGGCGGCTCACAAAGCGATTAGCGACGGCCCTTCAATAGTGCGTAGGCCTCCCACCCATTTCGCGATAAAACCTGCGAAATGGATGGGGCACGGGGCTTCTATTTGAGGTCCGCATCAATAAGCACAGTTCGCTGTGCTAATCGAAGACTACCGTCTTGTTGCCGTAGCAGAGGATGCGGCGGTCCAGGTGCCAGCGTACGGCGCGGGACAGCACCATGCGCTCCAGATCGCGGCCGCGGGCGACCAGATCTTCCACCTGATCGCGGTGTGAGATGCGGGCCACATCCTGCTCGATGATGGGTCCGTCGTCCAGCACCTCGGTGACGTAATGGCTGGTGGCGCCGATCAGCTTTACGCCGCGCGCGTGAGCCGCATGATAGGGCCGCGCACCTGTGAAGGCGGGCAGAAACGAGTGGTGCACATTGATGATCGACGCCGGATAGCGATCAACAAAACCCGGCGAAAGAATCTGCATGTAGCGGGCCAGCACGATGAGCTCAACGTCATAGCGGGACATCAACTCGATCTGCCGTGCCTCGTCCTCGGCGCGCGTGGCAGCTTTGACAGGCACGTGCTCGAAGGGAATGCCGTAGAAGGCGGCCAGCCGCTCCACGTCTCTGTGGTTTGAGACGATGACCGGAATCTCGCAGTGCAGCTCGCCCGTGCGCCAGCGGTGCAGCAGGTCGGCCATGCAGTGCAGATACTGCGAGCAGAAGAGCGCCACACGCAATTTGCGCGCGCTGGAGGTGAGCTTCCACCTCATGCCGAGTTCAGCGGCCATGGGCGCAAACCGTGCTTTGAACGCGTCCATGTCGAAGGCTCCCTGACCGCAGTCGCTCTCCAATGGGCTGCCGCACGCAGTGCCCCACTCGACGCGCATGAAGAACAGGCCCTGCCCGTGGTCCTGGTGCTGGTCAGCGTGCAGGATGTTTGCACCCATCTCATACAGCAACCCGGAAACCCGCGCCACCAGCCCCTTGCGGTCCGGGCAGTCGATCAATAAAACTGCCGATTCTTTCATCTCCACTATAGCTTATCGCGCATTGCCGGTTCCGCGCCTGTGAGGGGGGGCCAGGGCCATCGCATGAAGAAAAGGCGAAGGCGTAGCGGGCAGCGTTGACGAGAGGGATACAGGGATACAGGTAGATACTTCTGCACGTGATCTTGGTAGGTTGTTCTGTTTCCAGGAGGT
>Ga0302267_10003713_pt1 | contig 17328 bp, 11 predicted proteins | sample III_Bog_E1_3_FD_194555 | JGI IMG/M metagenome (GOLD analysis project Ga0302267, IMG submission 194555) | Peat permafrost microbial communities from Stordalen Mire near Abisko, Sweden - III_Bog_E1_3 | ecosystem: Environmental > Terrestrial > Soil > Wetlands > Peat | place: Sweden: Abisko... | reverse complement strand
CGCCGGGCAGAGCCGGTTCGCCCTGGCGATCACCCGCCCCGCGCGGTGGAGCCTCCCCTCGTTCCCCACGAGCCGCGGCACCCGCGCCCGCAGCTCTGCCGCCACCTCGCAGGGCGATTTCTCAGGCGCAGGGAGAGGCGCCGCCGCAACGTGGGCAGTCGCAACAGGCGGCGGCGCCGGCGGTGAAGGCACCCCCGAGCACGCGGCGGCGAACGGCAACACGACGAGGGCGCGACGGATCAACGCGGGCATCTGCTCTCCACGCCGCCACTGTACCTCAGGTTCCTGGATCTGCCGGCCATGAGCCACGGCACCCACACGACGTCTCGCAGCTGCGGTGCGCGTCCATTGACGAGCCTCGATCGCGTTGACGGTGCGGTCGCGATCGTGTCTTCTCGGCCCCGTTTAACTCGAACCCTGGGGGAACTTCCTCGTCATGCGCCAGCTTCCCGTCCTCGTCGTCGCGCCCTGGCTCCTGCTCGCCGCCGGCGCGTGCAAGACCGATCCCGCGCCTGCACCCGCGGCCACGACCGCGCCCGCAGCCCTCGCGCCGACGGCGTCCACCGCACCGACCGCGGCCACGTCGGCCTCCGCCCCCGGGGCCGCCGCCGCGCCGGTCGACGCCGGGCTGCCCGCCATCGGCGCCGCGCCCGCCTGCAAGATCGTCGCGCAGAAGAGCTGGGCCAAGGGCCTCAACAAGACCACCGGCCTCACCGAGGTCGAGCTCCCCGACGGCCGCGTCGCCATCGGCTTCGCCGTGGGCAACGACCCGCAGGTGCTGGTCATCGGCCGCAAGGGCGAGGGCGAGGTCCACAAGGTCCCCCTCAAGCCCGGCACCGCGCTGGCCACCCAGCCCAAGAAGGGCGAGGGCACCCGCTGGTTGATGCGCGTCACCCCGGTCAAGGTCGACGGGGCCAGCGTCCAGGCCTTCGCCGACTACCGCGACGAGTACAAGGACAAGAAGCGCATGCGCGTCGCCTGCGGCCCGGCCGACAGCGACGACGCGTGGATCAGCTTCGACGACGTCCCCATCCTCGACCGCGAGAGCAAGCCCACCGGCAAGGTGCGCGAGGCCCTCTTCAACCCCAAGGATCCCGGCGCCGACGAGGGCTATCACGAGCTGCGCGACTGCCGCACCTTCGCCGACCCCATCAAGGGCGAGACCTGGGTCGTCGGCTCCGAGCTGCGGGCCCGCGGGTCCGAGGGCGCCGAGCAGTGGAAGGCGTCGCTGGTCATCGACAAGGGCTCCAAGGAGCACGAGCTCCACCTCCACGAGAACGAGCTCAAGGGCGCCCCCGTGCGGGTCATCAACTTCGAGATCCCGGTCTCGCGCCGCGCCGCCGACGGCACCTACGTCCTCGCGGCCCGCTACGCCGGCTCGCTGGTGGTGGCGCTCCTCAACGCGGACAAGACCCTCCGCACCATGAAGACCTACGCGGGCTGGCCGACCCTCCCGGACATCACCCAGGACGGCGACGACATCGTCATCGCCACCGCCGTCGCCAAGCCCAACAGCAAGGAGTTCCTCCTCAAGGCCCTGCGGATGTCCACCAAGCACCCCGAGCTCCCCAAGGAGCTGGTGCCGATCGTCACCGACGACGACGGCGTGGACTCCGAGACCGCGCCCGACTTCACCCGCGACAGCAAGGGTCGCCGCTGGATGACCTACATCGAGGGCGAGCGCGGCAATGGCCACCTGGAGATCGTGCCCATCAACGCCGACTTCCAGGCGCTGGGCAAGCCGTTCGAGATCACCACCGAGGACGAGCGCGCCTCCGAGGCGCGCTCGGTGGCCCTGGCGGACGGGACCATTTTCATGGCGTACCTGCGCGACAAGGACAAGTCGACGGAGCTGGTGACGCTCGACCTGGAGTGCGAGGTCGTCGCCAAGTAGGGACGGGATGAGGACGGGGCTCGGATCGAGCCCCTACCCGCCCGGCTTGGCCTTCACGAGCGCGGCAATCGGCGCAGGGGCGGTGCTTCACGGTGAGGCCGGCATCCACAGGGAACGGCGGACGGGCCGCAACGCTCGGGCAGCGGTAGAATCCGCCCGTGCTCTCCCTTCGATCACGGTTCCGCGGCGCCCTCCTCGGTGGCTTCGTCGGCGACGCGCTGGGGCGTCCCTTCGAGGGATCGACGGCGAGCGATGCGCGGCTGGCCACCGAGCCGCGGGCGCGAGCGGCGGGCGCAGACACATGGCTCTACACCGACGACACCGAGATGACGATCGGGGTGGCCGAGTCCATCGTCCGGCGGGGCGCGCTCGACGCGGAGGACCTGCTTGCGACGCTGGCGCGGGAGCACGAGCCCGCCCGCGGCTACGGCAAGGGGATGCGGATGATCTTCGACGCCGTGGCCGGCGGCACCAGCGCGCGACGCGCCGCGTTCGTCCCCTGGAAGGAAGGCTCGCGCGGCAACGGCGCAGCGGCGCGCGTCGCCCCGGTGGCGTGCCTCCATCATGAGGACCCGGCAGCGCTGGAAGCAGTCGCCGAGGAGTCGGCCGGCATCACGCACGCCCACCCCATCGGCCGCGCCGGGTGCGTGTTGCAAGCGATCGCCCTGGGCCAGGCGCTCACCCTCCATGCCCCTGGCAAGCTCGACGGCGAGGCGTTCCTCTCGTCTCTCTCCACGAGAATCGCGCCCCGGAGCCCGGCGCTAGCCAGCAAGCTCCTCCAGGCCGCGACGCTCCTCGCCGGCCCATGGTCGCCGCGCACGGTCGCGGCCGCCCTCGGCAACGGCGTGGTCGCGGACGAGTCGGTGCCACTCGCAATCTTCGCGTTCGCAGCCTGGTTCCCCAGCTTCGACGAGGTCGTGCTCCGCGCCATCGAGTGCGGCGGCGACACCGATACGATCGGCGCCATGAGCGGCGCGCTCGCGGGCGCCGCGCTCGGCGAGGAAGGCATACCGGCGCCCTGGATCGAGAACCTCGAGAACGGGCGGCGCGGCCGCGATCACGTGATTGCCTTGGCGGACGAGATCCACCGACTCCGGGGGACCCGCCGCCCCGACAGGCTGAAATACCACGCGTGAGCACGCGAGGGCGAGAGAGGCCCTCCTCTCCCGCCCTCGCTCCCCTCCCCTACCTCACGCGCTCACCACCACCGCCACCCGCGCATACAGCGTCGCCCCGGCGTCTGCCCCGTCAGCTCGAACGTCCCCTTGGACGAGTACGCCGGCGCCGAGAACGTCGTCGCATCCGCCGTGTTGGTGCAGTGCTGCAGGATGTACCCGTGGTTGCCCTTGTGGGTCTTCCACTTCCACGTCGCCATCCGAGAAGACGTTGACCGCGTTCAGCGTCCCCTGGGAGCGAGCTCGCGGTCCGGTCATGGTCGGTATCGGCTGCAAACGTGGAGCGGGCGCCTCGCTCCCGTGAGCTGAAGCTTCAGCGCGCGCTCACTTCTCCGGCCGCACGCGCTTGCGCGGGACGTACTCGTCGTAGCTCGACGAGTAGCCCGAGTAGTGGATGCGGAGCCTCCCGTCGCGGAGCGCCTCGAGCACCGTGGCGTGGTACCAGGTCCCGAACCACTCCACCTCGATGGGCCCACGCACGGGCTCCAGCGCGCGTGCCTCGGGCTTGGACGGGCTCGGAGGAGGCGGGGCGGGCGGCGAGGCGGGAGGCTCGGCCCTGGTCTCCGGGCCGCAGCCGACGGTCAGGTCCTGGCGCAGCACCGACTCGCCGGTGGTCCGCTGGACCACCTCGTACCGGATGCGGAAGGTCGCCCTCTCCGTGGTGCTCAGGCTCCACCCGTCCAGGCTGGGAGAGACCGACACCGACGCCGAGCCCGGCCGCAGCGTGTAGTGCTCCGGGGTGAGCATCACCCGCGTGCCGTGCAGCCGATCCTCGAGGTAGGGCTGGACTGCGACGCTGCACCGCACCGCCGAGCCGCCCTCCGGCCCGCCGCCGCCCCGGGCCGTCACCTCGAGGACCGCCTTGATCGAGAGGGTTCGCGGCCGCGGCACGTCGAAGCTCTCGTCGAACAGGGCCGCGCGGCGCGCGAGCACGAGCGCGGTGTCGCTGGTCGCCGCGTCGCACCCGGCGGGCCGGAACGCGGCCCGCGCCGCCTCGTCGAGCTCCAGGCGGTACGCGCCGCACGCCACGGCGGAGCCCCGCGTTCGCACCGTGACGTGGATCGTCCGTCCCTCGCTCGCCGTGTCGCCGCGGAGCGCCGCGAGGGCGTCGCTCCAGCTCCCCAGCTCGCGGGTGGCGAGGGTCAGATCGTCGGCGCGCGCGGCGGAGGCGACGAGGATGCACGCCGCGACACCCAGTGGGAGGAGAGCCGTGCGAGCCCGCGGTGCCGTCATGGTCCGCCGCCATGCAAGCATGCGGCCGGGCGGGCGGGCCTCGGCTCCCGCGGGATCGCGGGTCGCTCGAGGGCTCCCGCGGCAAGGGACTTTCAGGCGCCATGAAGCTTTTGTTCGGCGTAGCAGTCACCCGCGACGGCTACCTCGACCCTCGCCGGCCACCACGCGGCTCGCCAGCACCGACAGCCTCTTGCTCTCCACCGCGCTGAGCGGCTCCACCAGGACCACCAGCTCTCGCTCGACCTGCGCGACGAACGCCTGCGCCAGCTCCCGTCCCCGGTCGGTGAGCGCCACCTGGACCGTCCTCCGATCCTCCGGCGGCGTCATGCGCCGCACCAGCCCCCGCCGCTCCGCGCGGTCGACCAGCCCCGTCACGCTGGATTTGTCGAGGTTCAAGAACCCCGCCAGCTCCATCATCCCCGGCTCCCGATCGCGGAGCACCCCGAGCAGCCGCACCTGGATGATGGAGAGCTCGTGCTCGTCGGCCACGCGCCCGAGGACGCCCTGCACCGCGAACGAGAGCTGGACGAGCGCATCGACGATGCCCAGATCGACCCCTCGCTCGTCGATCAGGCTCTCCCCTCGTCCGCTGTCCTTCATCCCCACCAGCCTACTTGACTTTGTTGGTGACGCAAACCATTTTGGTTTGCACCACGAACTGTTCGTGGCCCCCACCAGAGGAGCCGCCGTCATGCATGCCGCCGTCGTCCGTGCCTTCGATCGCTCGCCTCGCTACGAGGAGCTCGAGATCCCGCCCCCCTCCGGGAAGAACGAGGTCGTCGTCGCGGTCCTGGCGGCCGGCCTCCACCCGCGCGTCCGCTCCGGCGCCTCCGGGAGCCACTATGCCGACGAGCGCATCCTGCCCATGATCCCCGGGATCGACGCGGTCGGCCGGCTGCCCGACGGGCAGCTCGTCTATTGCGTCGTCCACGACACCCCGTTCGGCACCATGGCGGACCGGGTCGTCGCCGACCGGCGCCGCTGCGTCCCTCTCCCCGAGGGCGTGGACACCGCCGTGGTGGCCGCCGCCATGAACCCGGCGATGTCCTCGTGGATCGCCCTGCGGCTCCGGGTCTCCCTCCAGAAAGGACAGAGCGTCCTCATCCTCGGCGCCACCGGGAACGCCGGCCAGATGGCCATCCAGGTGGCCAGGCTGCTCGGCGCCGGGCGGGTCATCGGCGCGGGGCGGGACAGCGAACGTCTGAAGTCCTCCGGCGCCGACGCCACAGTCTCGCTCGCCGGTGATCCCGATGCGGTCGCGCACGCGCTCGGAGAAGCCGCCTCCGAGGTGGACGTCGTCCTCGACTACCTGTGGGGCGAGCCCGCGGCGCACGCGATGACGGCCCTGCTCACCGCGCGATCCGACCGCAGCAAGGGGATCGACTGGATCGAGATCGGCTCCGTCGCCGGACCGACCCTGGCCCTGCCCTCCGCCGCTCTCCGCTCGACCAACCTGCGCCTGCTCGGCAGCGGGCAGGGATCCGTGCCTGTCGGCGCCATCGTCGCGGAGCTGCCCCGTCTGGTCGAGGAGCTCGCCGCCGGAAGGATCACCGTCGACCCCCTCCGGGTCCCACTCGCCGACGTGGAGGCCGCCTGGACCGCCCCCACCGCGAGCGGAAAGCGCGTCGTCCTCGTCCCGTGAACCCTCAGCGGCGCCCTCCCGGGGACTGCGGCAGCGTCGTTCGCCACCGGGCCCGCAGCGCGCTCGGCCTCTCGCCGAACGTCTCCTTCAGGAACGAGGCGCGGACCACGCGGTCGGTCCGGAACTTCCGGAAGTCCTGCCGCAGCTCGCAGAAGGCCACCAGGATGCGCGTCGCCTCGAAGTAGCCGACCGCCACCGGCCAGACCACCCGCTCGCTCTCGCGCTCCCGCTCGTCGCGGTAGCAGAGCCGGATCTTCGTCCCCGCGCGGATGGCCTCGCGCGCGGCGGCCATGTCGATGGTGTCGGGCGTCACCCTCCACGCGGGGGGCGTGCCGAGGGCGGGATCGAGCACCAGGGGGCGCAGGCGCGCGGGGACGGTGGCGGCGACCTTGGCGATGAGATCCTGCGCGGCGCGGCGCAGCGCGGTGTCGCCGCGGTCCGAGACCCACTGCGCACCGAGCACGAGGACCTCGATCTCATCGGGGGTGAGCATGAGCGGCGGCATGTCGTCGCCGCTGCGCGACAAGGCGCTGGGTCACGCGAACCTCGTCGCCTACACGGGGCGACAGATGAAGGCGTACTTCCCCGAGCACCCCTGGGACGTGGGAGGCTGAGAGCTCGGGGGGGCGGTCTCGTTCGTTCCCCCTCCCGAGACCGCTCCTCGGCTCCCGAGCTCCCCGCCTCGCGCTCTTGCGGCGATCTCGCCTCCCGGACGCGAGATCGTCTCCCTCCCCCCCGGTTCAAGCTCGAACTGGCGAAAGTTCCCACGGTCGACCCCCGCCGACCCTCGTTTTTCGAAACGTTCCCACGGTGGGCCCCCTCCGACCCTCGATTCTCGAAACGTTCCCACGGTCGACCCCCGCCGAGCCTCGTTTTTCGAAAAATTCCCACGGTGGGCCCCCGCCGACCCTCGTTTTTCGAAACGTTCCCACGGTGGGCCCCCTCCGACCCTCGATTCTCGAAACGTTCCCACGGTCGCCCTCCACCGACCCTCGTTTTCCGAGAAGTTCCCTCGGTGGCCCCCCTTCGACCCTCGATTCCCGAGAAGTTCCCGCGGTCGACCCCCTCCGAGCCTCGTTTCCCGAAAAGTTCCCACGGTCGACCCCCTCCGACCCTCGATTCCCGAGAAGTTCCCACGGTCGACCCCCTCCGACCCTCGATTCTCGAGGAGTTTCCTCGGACGCCCGGAGCGACCCTCGAACGCCCGGAGCGACCCTCGATCGGCTATCGTGACTCTCCAATCCGGTCCATGAAGCCCCCGTCCAAGGTCATCCGCTCGGCGACGCGCGCCGACCTCGAAGCGCTCCCTTCCACCTGGCGGGGCGAGATCATCGACGGAACGCTCCGCGCCTTCCCGCGCCGTCCCTCGCGGCACGCGAGAATCGAGGGCCTCCTCCGGGCCAGCCTGCTCAGCTCGCCCCGGCGCGGCCGCGGGGCCGGCGGCTGGTGGATCCTCCCCGAGCCCGGCATCGAGGTCACCCGCTCGCCCCGGTTCTCGCCGGACCTGGCGGGCTGGCGGGTCGAGCGCATGGCCGGGGTGCCGCCGGAGAACGAGGTCATCACCGTCGTCCCGGACTGGGTGTGCGAGATCCTCTCGCCGGGCACCGCGAGCTACGACAGCATCGTCAAGCGCCGGTTCTACGCGGAGATCGGCGTCGCTCACCTCTGGACCATCGACCCGGCGCGGCTGGAGCTCGAGGTCTGCCGCATCGTTCACGGGAGGTGGCTGCAGCTCGGCGTCCACGGCGCCGACGAGACGGTCCGGGCGGAGCCGTTCGAAGCGGTGGAGGTCACCCTCGCCGAGTGGTGGGAGGGGATCGACGAGGACGAGGAGCCGGGCGAATAGGGCGGCTCGGCCCCCGCCGAGCCGCCGCGGGCGATTGCCATTTGCCGCGAGGTTGGCTCGAATGGCGGGATGGAAACAGCTCTCCGGAAACCCAGCTCCGCCGCCGTCACCACGCCGGCGGTCACTCCCGTTGCCCCGTTCCAGCTCCAGACGACGAGCGTCATGAGCCAGGACATCGTCTCCACCGCGTACGTCACGCTGGACTCGGAGGCGATAGCCGCGGTCGCGCCCTTCATCAATCCCCAGGCCGACGGCCTTGTCGGCAACCCGCAGCTCGAGGCGCTCGTCGTCGCGGCGCCGGGACAGGGCGGCGCGACGACGAGCACGCTCTGCCACCTCCTGCGTGACAGCGGCACCGACGGCGGCTGGACCCTCGCGCCCCTGTTCGGCGGGCGCACGGTGAGCGGCGTGGCCGCCGGCACGGCCTACGCGTCGAGCGCGAGCGCGGCGGTCTACGCCGTCTTCCAGGACGCGACGGCCGTGTGGTGGACCCAGCTCGACCCGACGGACGCGAGCTGGAGCCCCCCGGCGCAGGTCCTCGCCGGTGCGCTGGCGAACCTGCGGACGACGTACGGACCGAGCGGCGCGCTCGTCGTCTACGGCGCCGACACCGGCGGCGATCTCGTCTGCGCCTACCAGTCCGAGATCGGGGGCGCCTTCACCGCGACCACGTTCCAGACCGGCGGCGCGCTCCTCGGGGCTCAGTTCTCCCTCTGCATGACCGACGACGCGGGCGGCTGGAATGCGCTCGCCGTGGTGCAGGGCGCGCTCACCGAGCTCACCGGCACGCTCACGGAGGCTGCGGTGACGACGAGCCAGCCGTCCGTGGCGGGCAGCTACGCCGGCGTCGCGCTCGGCTACTGGAGCAGCGCCGCAGCGGCGATCGTCTACCTGCTCGTCGGCAGCGCCGGCGCGCTCTCCATCTGGAGCGGCGCCGGATCGAGCACGCAGTCGGTGCCGATCGCGATCCCGAACGGCGTCGTCACCTCCGCCACGGGCGTCGTCAGGGGGTCCCCGTCGGCGCCGCTGCTCGACGTCTACAGCATCGACGACGACGGCGGGCTGTGGGTGCTCCACCAGGATCCGGACCAGCCGTGGAACGAGGACGGCACGCCCAACTTCGCGCCGGTCATCCCGCTCGACGTCGGCATCGCCGGCGTCCTCGCGGACCCGAACCCCGTCGACGCCGCCACCCTGTTCGCGTGGGACGGCGACTACGGCCTGCGGCTCCACGCGCAGGACCCGATCACCTCGATGTGGTCGAGCGGCCCGGTGCAGCAGTCGTCGACGCAGACCTTCCCGATCGTGCGGTTCCGCACCGAGGTGACCCTGCTCGATGCCAACGCGGTGCCCGTGCCGGCGTACCCCGTCACGCTGCAAGTCGCGTCCGGCTACTCGGCGGCGCAGGTGTCGGTGGCCGGACAGCTCGTCTCCGTGAGCAGCGAGGCGCCGGTGACGCTCGCGACGGACACCAACGGCAAGCTGACGCTCGCCGTCATGACCACCGCGGGAATGGTCGCCCCCAACCTGATCTTCGCCGCCGACCAGCTCCCGCAGCAGACGCTCTCGCCCGCCTCGCCGGTGCACTCGTACCTGTCCGGCCAGGGGACGCTCAACCCGACCAACCCAGGCGGGCCGCTCCCCGTCTTCGACGACGGCGGCGCCACGCTGACGCAGGCGCAGACCAGCGACGGGCCGCTCTGCCCGGCGCTCCAGACGAGCGCGGACCCGCCCGCGGGACTGGCCACCACCGCCGCTGGCAACATCCGCAGCGTCGCCCAGCTCGCCCTGGGCACGGGCGGCGACGTGGCCGGGTGGGCGGGCAGCCTCGACCGCCGGAGGCCCCGCTTCGAGATCCTGCGCACGCGCGAGGCGGTCGGCGCGCGCCTCGCCGCCCGCGGCGGGGTGACGGCCTCGCTCCTCGGCGACTTCGAGCAGTGGGCCGGGGACGTCTGGCAAGGCATCAAGAACGGCGTCATCACGATCGGCGACTACGTGGTCGACGCGGCCAACTCCGTCGCCCAATTCTTCGTGACGGTGGGCCAGGACATCGCGGGCTGGGTCAGCCTCGCGATCGTCGGCCTGGAGCAGGCCGCCAGCTTCGTCGCCGGCGTGTTCCAGGCGCTGGAGGCCGACGTCGACGACGTCATCTCCTGGCTCCAGGCGCTCTTCGACTTCGGCGCGATCTGGCGCACCCAGCAGGCGCTCCAGACGGCGCTCGCCGGCGCCCCGGCGTACCTCCAGACCTTCGTCACCTTCGCGCGCAACGCGACCGACGGCTGGTTCAGCCAGCAGGTGGCCGCGGTCGGCGCGTACTTCACGACGCTCCAGGGCCAGTACGGCGCCGCGGCCATGATGAGCGGGCTGCCGGGGTGGCAGCCGCCGGGGCAACCGCCCAGCACGACGCCGGCGGCGGGCGGCGCCTCGCCCGCCGACTTCGGCAACAACGTCCACCACAACTGGGTGCAGGACAAATTCCAGAGCTACGCGCCGGCGACCCCGACCCTGCCCCCGACCCGCAGCCAGTCCTCGCTCACGACGCTGCTCTCCTCGGTCCAGCCGGGCGGGGCGGCCACGCAGGCGGTGCAGGACTTCCAGGCCGCCTTCGCCGACTTCCAGGCGGCGATGGGGACGGCGATCACCAACCCGGGGAGCTTCTCGACCGTCGGCGTGAGCGACTTCCTCGGCGCCGCCGCCAACCTGGTGAAGGCCCTCCTCGAGCTGTGCGACGCCACCATCGACGGCCTGCTCGACTTCGCCGCCGCCGCGCTCGACGACCTCGCCGCCGTGCTCGGCGCCCCGCTCGACCTCGGCCTCTTCAACGCCATCTGGAGCTGGATCGCCGGGCAAGGCGGCGCGAGCCCGGTGCCGGCGCCGACGATGGGCGGGGTGCTCGCGCTGCTCGGCGCCTTCCCCACCACCATCCTCTACAAGCTGGCGCTCGGCGTGGACAGCGAGCCGTTCCCGCCGCAGAGCGCCGGCTCCGCGAGGACGGCGATCTTCAACAGCCTCGGGGTGCAGTGCCAGGAGGCGGGCTCCATCCTGCAGGCGGTCTATGCGCTGCCCGCCGTCGTCGGCGACGTCTGGGGCGCGAGCGCGCCGATGTGGCTCGCCCTGATCAAGGTGGCCTGGTGCCTCGCGGACTTCTTCCTCATCCACGGCACGCCGGACCTCACCAAGCTCGAGTGGGGCGTGGGGGGGACGACCGCGGTGCTCGTCGCGGCCCTCGCCGGCTACACCGTCAAGGGCCTGCTCAACTTCGCGGTCGCCATCTCCAGTCAGAGCGCGGTCGACAACCTCGTCAACGACGCCCTGTGCGTGCTCTTCACGGTGTACGGCGCCGGGATGCTGGTGGTGGGCATCGTGCTCGACTGCACCGACTCCACGACGACGCCGACCGTCGCCGCGGCGCGGTTCCTCCTCCCGCTGCCGTCGCTGTTCGCGCTCTTCTCGACGGTCGAGCTGCGGGAGTGGGTGGCGGTGCAGCTCGTCGCCGACCTCGTCGGGTACATCGGCGGGGGGATCGCCGAGTACCTGGAGTACGAGCCCCCGAGCAACGCGGCGCTGGCCCACGCGGCGGGCGTGCTCGCGTGAGCGGCCCGAGCGTGACGGGCGGCTGGGACGCGATCTGCGCGCTCGACAGCGGCGCGCTGACCCAGCTGCTCTTCCAGAACTACCTCGCCGGCGGGCCCCTCGCGCGCTCGCAGGCGCTCCAGATCGTCGTTGCCGTCGACGAGGGCGCGGGCACCTACGCCCTCGTCGACCTCATGCTCGGCCCGCCCGATCTCTCCTTCCCCGCGTCGGCGGGGCTGCAGCAGGCATACCTCTCGCGCTTCGTCCTCGGCGGCTGGTACGTCCTCTTCGACGCCCAGAGCCTGACCATCCTCACCGCCACTCCCCAGCAGGAGGCGACGCTCTCGGGCACGCTGAACCTGAACCAGGTGACGGGGAGCCAGGGCCCGGTGGGTCAGCTCGTCGTGGATCTCGGCAGCGGCGCGTGGACGCCGGCGCTCCTGGGGCTCGATCCCGGCTCGGAGACGAGCGCGGCCATCGGCCTCGCGATCGCCACCTTCTACCAGGAGCAGAGCACGTCCTATCCGCTCGGCACGGTCGCCACCGGCAGCGGCGTCCCGGCGGGCCTCCAGCCGCAGGCCTTCGACTTCGTGACCGCGCAACAGGGCGACGCCACCGGCCCGAGCTGCGTGCAGCTCCTCATCCGGACCACGGGCAGCGGCGGCCCGGTGCAGCCGCTGGCGTCGTACCCGATCCCCGCGGGATCGACCGCCGCGCTGATCCTCTCCAACGAGATCCTGTTCGGCTCGGCGCTGCCGGCCGCGCTGAACGCCGGCGTCTTCGGCCAGACCATGGGGGCGACGGCGACCGGCCAGCAGGGAAGCGACGGCGAGGAGACCCAGGTTGCCGGCGGCTCGGTCGACATCGGCATCCTCGGCACGCCCGGCTCGAACACGATCTACTACACGTCGCAGGCGCTCCAAGGCGGGTCGGTCATCCCGCCCGCCGGCGCGCCCGTCGGGCTCCCCCTCGCGGGCACGTTCACGCTGGGCAGCAACGCCATCGCCTTCGCGTGGGCCGCGGACTGGTCGCAGACCTGGGCCTACGCGGACAACACGATGAGCAGCGCCGCCGGTTTGCAGAGCCTCTGGTACACCACCGACGTCGACATGTCCGTCTCGATGTCCTGGACCGGCACGCCGACCGTCGTCGCGGGCAGCACCAACCTGATCACGTTCACCGCCTCCTCGGCGCCGGCGCCCACCGTCAGCGGCTCCGGCAGCCGCTGGGACAAGATCTGGGACAGCGCGTTCATCAGCCAGTTCGAGCAAAACTCGGCCCAGCCGCTGCAGGCGGCCTTCGGGACCTTCCCCTTCCCCAACCTCTCGACCTTCTCGCTGGACAACCTCCTGTTCCCGAGCCAGCCCGGCTTCGCCCTCCAGTTCGACCAGGTGAGCTTGCCGTTCGACCTCGTCATCACCGGCCAGCTCCCGCCGGCGCTCACCGTCACCGCCTCGCCGCTCTACCTCCCGCCCGGGCAGACCTACCAGCTCAGCGCCACCTACAACGGTGCCTCGGCCAGCGTCACCTGGGAGACCCAGGCCGGCAGCCTCGGCACCGTCGACGCGACCGGCCTCTACACCGCGCCCGCCTCCGTCACCGGCACCTCCGTCGACGTGGTCGTGGCGACGCTCGACGGCGACTCGTTCATCTCGGGGGGCGTCCTCATCTTCGTGGCCGCGGTCGCCTCGCCGACGGCGCTCGAGGTGAGCCCCCCGGCCGTCACCCTCACCCAGGGTCAGTACCTCGTGCTCACCGTGACGGAATCCGGCGGTGCCCTCGTCGACGGCCCTCCGCCGTCGATTCCGGGCGGCCTCGGGACGATCGCGCCGACCGCCTTCCAGCCCGCCGGCACCTGGACGTACACGGCGCCGGCGGCTGTGGCGACAGCCGCGACCGTCTCCCTCACCTTCGCGAGCGACGCCGACCCGTCGGAGACCGGCACCGCCGTGATCACGCTCGCGGTCTCCGCCACGGTCACGGTGAACGCCTCCTCGTCGAGCGTGACGAGCGGCGAGCAGGTGCAGCTCCAGGCCTCGTCCGAGACGCTGGAGTACTTCGAGTGGCTGCTCACGCCGCCGGGCTGCGGGACGCTCGCCGGCGAGGGCGCGTCCGCCACGTACACCGCGCCGGGCACCGTGACCTCCACGACCCCGGTGACCATCGTCGCCTATGCGATCACGGGGACGACCGCCGGCATCGGCACGACGGAGATCACGCTCGACCCGTAGGGGTTGCAGCGGGCGGCGGGCGACGGTCACGCGTCGCTCGCGGCCCCTCACCCCCGCTCCAGACACCACCCGTCCGCCAGGCTGTGCGTGCCGCCCACCGGCCACGTCCACCGCCGCTCCATCACCGATCCCCCGCGCCGCCGTCGACAGCCAGGCACGCCTCGAAGCCTCGGCGGTAGTCCGGATAGGCGAGCGTGATCCCGAGGGCGCGCTGGATGCGCCCGCCGTCCACCGCGCGGTCGTGGCGGAGCGTGTCGGGCACCTCCCGCGCCGGGGCGCTCTCGGGGAGCGGGAGGCCGAGGCGCTGGCAGAGCCAGGTGACCACCTCGAGCTGCGGCACCGGTGTGTCGTCGGCGACGTTGAAGACCGCGCCCGGCGTCGCGCGCTCCAGGGCCGCGAGGGCGAGGCGGGCGAGATCGTCGACGTGGATGCGCGAGATGACGTTGTGGCCGTCCCCGGTGAGGCGGTGCTCGCCGCGGAGCAGGCGCAGGTGCAGGCCGCGGCCGGGGCCGTAGATGGCCGAGGCGCGGAGGATCACGGCGCCGACCGCCCGGTAGGCGTCCTCGGCGGCGAGGCGCGGGGCGGCGCGCGGGGACGAGGGATCGACGGGCGTGTCCTCGTCGATGTGGCCCGAGGCTTCGCCGTACACGCCGGTGGAGGAGATATAGACGACGGCGGCAGCGTGCTCGAGCGCGGGGGCGATGGCGGCGTCGGCGCCGGCGGGCGGGAAGGCGATGAGCACGTGCGCCCCCGCAGGGACGAGCGCGCGGGCGACCTCCGCGGTGAGCGGTCCGGTGGCGCGCGCCGGGAAGTCGAGCGCGGTGAGCGCCGCGGCGTGCTCGGCGGAGCGGGTGACCGCGAGGACGGGCGTGCCTCGGGCCACCGCGAGGCGCAGCGCCGCGGTGCCGGTGAAGCCACAGCCGAGGAGGATCAGGGGCGCGGGAGACATGCGACGCGCGCCAGGGTCCGCCGAGAACGCACGCAACGCAACGTGTGCGTCGAGGAGGGATGCGCCGGGCGCACGGAGATCACCCTTGGCTTCCGCGCCGCGCGCTCCCACAACCCTCGCCATGGTCACCCCGCCGGCCACGTCGCGCCTGGTGCGCTGGGGCCCGCCGCTCCTGGCGGCGTGCGTCTTCGCGCTGTACCTGCCCACGCTGGCGCCCGGCGTGACCTTCACCGACGGCCCCGAGCTGGTCACCGCGGTGGTCTCGCTCGGCGTGGCGCACCCCACGGGGTACCCCGTCTTCATCCTCGTCGGCCACGCCTTCTGCAAGCTCCTGGCGCTGCCGCTGCTGGACTGCGTGAAGATCGAGATCTTCAACGCGCTCTGCGGGGCCGGCGCCGCCTTCTTCGCCGCGATCACCACGCGCGATCTGGCGCTCCTCGGTCAGAAGGCCGCCGGCCGCGGCGACGCGCGCGACGCCACGGCGGGAGGGCTCGCCGCCGGGCTGCTGCTGGCGGTAGCGCCGCTGGTCTGGGAGGAGGTGCGCATCCCCGAGGTGTACGCGCTCCACCTCTTCCTCTCCACGTGGGCGGGCTACGCGTGGATCCGCTTCGAGGCCACCGGCCGGACCGGCTACGTGCTCGGCGCCGCCCTGCCCATGGGCATCGGGCTCGCCCACCACGTCACCATGGTCTACATGCTGCCGGCGGCCTTCCTCTACCTGATGGCGCGGCGGCCCTCGTTCTTCGTGACCTGGCTGGTCTACCCGGTGGTGCGCCTGGTCCGGGTCTTCAAGCCGGACTTCGCGGGGGCGCGGCGCTTCCAGGGCTGGTGGGGATTCCCGGTGGCGTGCCTCTGCGGGTTCCTCCCGCTGCTCAGCTATGGCTTCCTGATCTGGGCGAACAAGCACACCACGGGCGTGCCCTGGGGCGACGTCCACGACTGGGACAGCCTCTACGGTCACTTCACGGGCCGGCAGTACCAGGGCTTCATGACCAGCCTGGACCGCGCCGGGCACGTCGCGCGGCTCAAGCAGCTCGCGCCGCTCTTCGATGCGCAGTTCCTCCCGGCGGGGACGGTGCTCTTCTTCGCGGGCCTCTTCGCGGCCTTCCGGCGGACCTGGCGGCCGGCGCTGTTCTTCCTCGCCTACCTGCTCCTCAACGTGGCCCACGGCGCGCACTACAACGTGGGGGACTACGGCACCTATTACATCCCTGCCATCTACGCCTGCGCGCTCTTCATGGGGATCGGGCTCACGGGGTTGATGGGCCTCGGCCGCCGGCGCCCCGCGGCGCAGCGGGCGCCCCTCGGCCTGGGCGCGCTGGGCGTGATGCTCGCGGGCGCGGCGGTCTCGGTCTTCGCCTATGCGCGGCTCACCAACCGGCTCCCGGCCGCGCTCACCGCGCACCCCCTGCCGCTGGCGGTGCCGCTCGCGGTGCTCGCGATCGCCGCCTTCGCCGGCGCGGTCTATCTGGCGCTGCGTCCAGGGTCGCGACCGATCCTCCCGGCCTCCGCGCTGCCGGCGCTGCTGGCGGGGGGGCTGTTCCTGTCGCTCGGCCCCGTCACCGCGGCGCGCGCGCACGACACCCTGAAGCAGGCCACCGTCGGTGAAGGCTACGGCGCCGAGGTGGCCTTGCACCTGCCGCCCGGCGCGGTCTTCCTCACCCAGGGCGACGGGTTCCTCTTCACCATGTGGTACGAGAACCACGTCCTCGGGCGCGCCACCGACACCGCCACCGTCGACCTGGGCAACATCCACACGCCCTGGTTCCAGCACTACCTCTTCGCGCGGAGCCCGGTCGCCTGCGATCCCCTGGGCCCCGAGGCGGCGCTCGATCCGGCCGGGTACGCGCGCCGCTGCGACAGCTACCGCAAGCGCATCGATCTGGGCGCGCGCGAGTCCTGGGTGTCGCTCGGCCTCGCCGGGAACCGCAGGCTCTACGCGACCCCCGCGTCGAAGGCGGCCATCCTCCGCGGCGCCGATGCGCGCTGCGCCGGCCGGGCGTGGCACGACGCGCACGCCGCCAAGGAGTGCCGCTGCTGGGGCTACGGCACCAGCGCCGGCGCGGTGGAGGGGATGCTCGAGGAGGACTGCGTCGAGTCCGGCGAGGAGGGCGGCGTGGTGCCGCGCGATCCGGTGGAGATCTTCGCCCAGCGGATCATCGAGGACATGCTCGACGAGCGCCCGGTGTTCGAGCGCAACGTGCTCACCCAGTGGGCGGGCGCCGGCGGCAACCCGCGCGGCTGGGACGGGCCCACCTACCAGCGCATCTCCGGCGAGTACGCGCTGCTCGGGCGAGGGCGCTTCAACCAGGTGGTCCGCGCCGAGGACGTCGGCGAGATCGACGCCTGCGGCAGCGACACCTTCCACCCCGTCGCGTTCCGCCCCCGCGGCCGCCCGCGCCTCCAGCCCGCCGGCCAGGAGCGGCGCCGCCCCTACCAGCCCAACCGGCGGCCGATGCTGGTGTCGTCGAGCTATCTGATCGAGGAGCCCGCTGGGCGCGACGACGACGCCACCCGCGTGATCGCCGCGGGCGATCCGGTGTTCCTCAAGCTGGGCTGGTTCGAGCGCTTCTCCTGGGACGCCGCGCGCGCCGACCGGCGCGGCAAGCCGATTCGCCACGGCGTGCGGGTGTGCCTCTTCGATCCCGAGGGCCGCCGAGTGGCCTCGCGGGCGGTGATCTCGGGCGCGCCCGAGCCGGTCGCGCTGCTCGAGCGGGGCGCGGCGCAGAAGGCGGGGACCTACCACGTGGTGGCGTGCGACGTGGGCGACGTCGGGGAGGCGAAG
>Ga0302267_10003697_pt1 | contig 17370 bp, 20 predicted proteins | sample III_Bog_E1_3_FD_194555 | JGI IMG/M metagenome (GOLD analysis project Ga0302267, IMG submission 194555) | Peat permafrost microbial communities from Stordalen Mire near Abisko, Sweden - III_Bog_E1_3 | ecosystem: Environmental > Terrestrial > Soil > Wetlands > Peat | place: Sweden: Abisko... | reverse complement strand
CCGGTTCCGTGGCGTTCTCCTGGGTGACCTGGAACTGGCGCGATGTGAGGCGCGATAGTGCCTGCTCGCTGACTTGATAAGTGGACGACATATCCGCTCCTTTGAATTGAACTGCTCTACTGTCCCTGCGGGTGCCGACGCGTTACAGAAAGGCGCGCGTTACCGAGTCACTAGTGAGCGCTCTCACTCTCATCAGCCCATTCGCGGGCGTGGCGCTGCGCCCATTCGCGAGAGACCGAGCCCTTGAGCATCGACGACATTGACTCGAAATGAGTGAGGGCCATCGCGATGTGACCGACGACGACGACGAAGATCGCGAAGGCGAAGAAGTCGTGCGTCAGGGTGGCGCCCTCACGCCAGGACACCGGGAAAAAGCGGAACCACTGCAGGATGTAGCCGGTGGCCCACATAATGATGATGACGGCGCCAAAAAAGAGGGCGTTGGCCTTCTGTCCCGGATTGAACTTGTCCAGATTGGTCTGCTCGCGCCCAAGAGTGAATAGCCAGCGCACCTCGGCCCGGGACCAGTACGCGAAACGATGCATGTCGCGGCGCATGCGGCGCCCCCAGGGGCCCAGGAGCGACACCAAGATCGGCAGGGGTAAGAACAGCCCCGACCATAGGTGGATCTCTTGAATCTCGTGGCGAGGGAAGAGGACACCGAAGAATGAGCCGAAGTACAAGGGGATCCCGGTGAATATCAACACGCCAAAGAGAGCGGCGTTCAACCAATGCACTACTCGCTGCACACCGTCGAAACGAAGCAGGCGAAGTCCGGGTTCGGCGAAAGTTAACGTCACGACAGACTGGGGTCGGGGTTGGTGGGGCCGGTGGAACCGTCGAGCCAGCCGTTTTGCGGGTAACCGTTCTGCTCCCAGAAACCCACGTCGACGTCGTTGACAACTCGAATAGCCGAGAGCCATTTGAGTGACTTGTACCCGTACATCTGTGGCACGACGAGGCGAACTGGACCCCCGTGCTCGCGCGACAGTGGCTTGCCGTACATTTCGTAGGCCACCATGACGTCGGGTAAGTGAGCTTGGGCAAGCAACAGACTCTCAGAATCGGCGTGGTCGTAGGAGTCGAAGCTCACCGCCACCGTTCCGGACTGTGGGCCCGCCATCTCCAGGAGGTGCGCCAACGGCACCCCTTTCCACGAGACTCCGTCCACCCGCCAGCCGGTGACGCACTGGAATCCCTTCACCATCTCCAATGCCGGCAACGCGCGCAGGTCGTCGTAGGACAGCGTCATCGGCCGGTCGACCATGCCGCTGACCGAGAGACTGTATTTCGACGTCGGGATGTTGGGATAACTACCAGTAATGGTGTAAATGCGAAAGTGGTTCCCACCGGGAAGTAACGACGCGAATCCACTGCCCAACTTGTTGCCGATCAATTTCTGCGCCTCGGCGCCAAAGGCCACGCCCGCGGCCCCGAGTGCCACCAGACCTAGGAACATGCGGCGTCCCACAGGAGTCTTGGCGCCCTCAGTCGGGCGAGTCGAAACTTCGTCAGTCATGTCGCCTCCTCACCTCTGCACTGTCGCTTGACGGCCCCGTTCGTTACAAGAAATCTGAAATTTCTCTTCGGGCTTAACGATAAAGGTTGAAAACGCGGACGCGTGCGTCCGAGCTCCCGGCAATCCAGCGCCTGAGTGGGGTCGCTGCACCTGTTCGGTGGCGTCTCGTAGGCTCGCCAGCACCATGTTGATACGTCTCATCCACGCTGACGAGTGTGACACACTCGCACGAATCACCGTCGAGGCCTACCGTCAGCTCAACGGGCAGGAGCCCCTAGGGCCCTATGAGAAGGAATTGCGCGACGTCGACGGGCGTCGTCGCGACTCCGAGGTCTACGTCGCTCTTGACGATGTCGGCGCTCTCGTGGGCGGCGTCACCTACGTGCCCGGGCCCCAACACGCGATGGCCGAATTCACCGACCCCGGCGGCTGCGGCATCCGAATGCTCGCCGTCGACCCCGCCTTCCAAGGCCACGGCGTCGGTCGCGCCCTGGTCGAGACCTGCATCACTCGCGCGCGCGAGCAGCACCGCGAACGGATCATCTTGCACTCCGCGCCAACGATGGGTCTCGCGCAGGCGATGTACGTGAGGATGGGTTTTCGCGAGGCCCCCGAACTCGATGAGTTCATCCACGAAGGTCCGTACACTGACGGCGAGCCCTTGCACTTGCGTGCTTTCATCCTGACCTGCTGAGATCCGCCCCGGCGATGCGTTCCACGCCGCGAACTAGTCGTTGGCGACAGCGTCGGGGTCCTCTCGCCCCCTACTCTCCACTACGTGCGGCTCCTAGCGATCACCACTACCGAGAGGTCAGCGACAGCGGGGGAAGCGATTGTCAGGACTGCGGATCCGCCGCATCAATGAGGTCACGCAGGATGCGGCGCAATTCCACCGTCGTCTTATCCGCCTTGACGTGAACCTCGGACCTCAGGTCCAGGGGTAGTGCCAGATCGTGGTAGCGCGACTGCAGGGCGAGGTCCTCGTTGACGACCGCCACTTCGAAGGCGACCGCGTCAGCGAGGCGCTCGACGGAATCGCCAAGGTCGTTACGCCAGATGGACGAATAGATCGTCACTGTCTCGTCATCCATCGGGACCAGGAAGAACCCGATCACGTTGGTGCCACCCACGTCAATGAAGTCAAGGGCGAGCTCGAGATGATATGGCGCAACGTAGCGATACGTCAGCCGACGTCGCTGGATGAGGGGACGAACGCCCTCGAGAACGCCCGGGTCTTCACGGTTGGCGAAATCGTGCTCGTAGACCGCTGAGAACGTGAAGCCGTCGCGCTCCACGCTGTAGTCACCCACCGCAGTGGCCTCGCCCGCACCAAAGGTGCCAGTATGCACGAAGGCGAAGTGGGCCATATCGAGGAAGTTGTCGGCTAACAAGCCGGCATTCGCTCTCGTGACGATGGGTTCGAGGTCTCCGCGAGCGAACGAGGGGTCAGCGTCGACGTCCACCGACGGCAGAGGCGTCAGCGGCTCCTCGGGGGCGACGAAGACCATGCCGTGCGATTCAGCGCTAGCGAAGGGACCACTCAACTGTGCGCGCGGAGGCACCGTGGCGTCGGGACCCATCGAAGGAATTTCCACACACCTTCCGCCAGCGTCAAATACCCACCCGTGATAGGCACAGCGAAGTGTCGCACCCTCGCACTGGCCCAACGACAGCGGAGCGAACCGGTGAGGACAGCGGTCGTGGAAGACTCGCAATTCGCCCTCGGGCGAGCGATACGCCACGTAGCGCTCGTTCATCAGCACGAAGCTACGTGGCAGGTCAGAGACTTCGTTCGACCGACACAGGGGGTGCCACGCGCGACGAAGTGCGACGTCGACATTGCGTAGGCTCCGAGGCATCCGAGCATCGTAGTGGCCACCGTCGAGCCCGATGAAATGGTCAACTTGAAGACATCATCCCGCTGGCCAACTGGGAACTTGCGCCACTAGTGCCAAGGACCCGATTGGTGGGCAGTGCCGAGCGTGGCAGCCGACTCGGCAGCCCCTCGCAGGTGTCGTGGTGAGTGCCCTGGACGAGTGACGGGGTCGCGACCGACCACCCTCGTCGGCGGCAATCAGCGCTCACAGGATTTTCACAAGATTCGACCTTCCTTCTCCCTCGTCACGACAGATTTACGTTGTTCTTAGTCGGGCGCTAACCCACCTTCACCAACAACCTTCATAATGAAATAACTGACCCGCAGTAGGAGGCATTATGGACTGGACCACGCACCACGGTGACGAGAGCGACGCAGCGGCGACCTCGGACGTCTTCGAGCCAGTAGAGAACCCGGAATTCTCTGAGGAGTCGGATCTCGAAGAGGCACCACCGATTCCTCGCGCCAATTCCTCACAGGGCTCTGGCCGGCGAACCGCCGTCATGGTCGTAGGTGGACTCGTGCTCGTCGCGGCCATCGGTGGCTCGGGATTCGTCATCGGACACTACGTGGGGCACAGCTCGTCGCCCTCAGTGATCGGGGCCTTCCCGCGCAACCAATATCCCGAGTCCCCCTTCGGCGGTTTCGGTGGCTCCGGCAACACGCCGACGGGAGGTTCGAACGTCTACCCCGTGACCCCGGTCACGCCGACCACCGTTCCGGCCAATGCACCCTCGAGCGCCAGCGCGGCCAAGATCGCCCGCAAAGTGGACGTGGGCGTCGTCGATATCTCGACCACGTCGTCGTATCAATCCTCCAGCGCGGCGGGCACCGGGATGATTCTCTCCGCCAACGGACTGGTGCTCACCAACAACCACGTCATCAATGGCGCCACCTCGATCAGCGTGCGCGTGGTGTCGACCAACAAGACCTACACCGCCAAGGTGCTGGGCTACAGCGTGACCAAGGACGTCGCTCTCTTACAATTGGCGAACGCATCGGGTCTCACGCCCGTGACCACGGCCAACTCCAGTACGGTGAGCAAGGATGAGGGCGTAGTGGGCATTGGTAACGCCGGCGGAGTCGGTGGTACCCCGAGTTACGCACCCGGTGCCGTCATCGCCACCGACCAGTCACTCACCGCGTCAGACCCGAGCAACTTGACGGGTGCTGAACAACTCTCCGGCATGATTCAGATCGTCGCCGACATCCAACCCGGCGACTCAGGCGGCCCCCTCGTCAACACCGCGGGTCAAGTCATCGGCATGGACACAGCGGGTTCCTCGACGGGTTCGGGCTTCGGCTACCGCGACTCTGCCGCCTCGAGCGCCACGGAGGGTTACGCGATTCCCATCAATACGGCGCTGGCCGTGGTCCACACCATCGAGAATGGCTCGAGCACCGCGACCGTGCACGTGGGTGCCACACCCATTCTCGGCATCGAGATCAGCTCGACGCTCTCGAGCTTCGAGGGCTTCAACAACACCACGGTGTCAGGCGTACAGATCGCTGGGCTAGCTGCCGGAACTCCTGCGGCCTCGTCGGGCCTCGTCGCAGGTGACGTCATCACCGCCATCAATGGCCACACCGTGACGAGTACCACGCAGCTCTCATCCACCATCCAGAAGCTCGCCGTGGGTGCCAGCGTCAAGGTCAATTACACGACGATGACCGGCACGTCCGCGTCGGTCACCATCACTCTCGTCGCGGGTCCGGCTTTGTAGATCCCACCGCACGAGTCATTCCGCACGCGGGCGCAAGCGGACAACAACATCAGCGGCGGGGACACGAGTCCTCGCCGCTGATGTATTCACCGGGGCGAGAACTGGCCGACGTGCTCTGATCACGCAATCAGGCAAAGGTCTCGCCGTAATCGATATCGACAGTCCCCCTCTCAGGGAATCGTGGCGATGTGGTGAGCGACCGTTAGCGTCACTGCGAAGGTTCATTCATCCAAATGGCGGGCGGTACCGAATAACCTTGTGAAACGGAGGTCCTATGGATCAGCTCCTCGAGGCGAGCGACGCACAACTCGTGACCCTCATCGGTCGCTTCCACGAAGCCGCCCTGGCTGAGGTCTATCGGCGCCATGGTGGCGCGGTGTACGGACTCGCGCGCAAGATCCTCAACAACCCCCACGAGGCAGACGACGTGGCCCAAGAGGTCTTCTTACGTCTCTGGAACAATCCCGCCCGCTTCGATCCGCTTCGCGGATCGCTGCGCTCCTTCCTCCTCAACGATTCGCACGGCCGCGCGGTCGACCTGGTGCGCTCGCTCAACTCGCGACGCGCGCGCGAAATGAAGGACGCTCACCGATCGCCCGTCGTCGCCTACGACTTGCAGCACCAGGTCTGGGACATGGCAGTGGCCGAGGAAGTCAAACGCGCGCTGGGCACTTTGCCCCCCGAGGAACGAGAGGCCATCGAGTTGGCCTATTTCCAGGGTCACTCCTACGTCAACGTGGCCGAGATCCTCGGCCAGCCCGAAGGAACTGTCAAGAGCCGCATCCGCAACGGGATGCGCAGGATGCGCTCCTCGCTCGTCGAGGCCGGCATCCAAGGAGCAGAATGATGATGACCCACGAAGAGGCCCAGGAGTTGCTGGCGGTCTACGCCCTCAACGCCGTAGACGGCCAGGAGCGCACCGAACTCGAACATCACGTGCACGAGTGCGTGCGCTGTTCGAGCGAGCTCGACGCGTTGCGTGGCGTGGCCAGCGCCATGGGCAACGTGGGTGAGCCGGCGTCGCAAGAACTCTGGGATCGGATTGCCGAGCACTTGTACGACGACGTGTACGCCGACACCTTGCCCCCGATCCGCGCACTCGATCTTCCCACCGCGATCTCACCTCTCGCCGCGCGTCGCGCGCTACTACCGCGGCGTGCCAAGTACGGCATCGGCGTCTTCGCGGTCGCAGCGGCGGCTCTGGTGAGTGTGCTGAGCGTCAATCTCGTCAAGGCCGACAATCACGTTTCCCAGCTGACCAGCGCGCTCACTCTGGCTAGTCGCAGCGTCGTCGACGCCGCGCTCGTGACGCCGGGACACGTGAACGTGACCCTGAGTGGCGACCACAGTACGGGCCTGGCCAAGTTCGTACTCGTCGACGGTCGCGGTTACTTGGTGTCGTCGCAGATGACGGACCTGCCCGCGGGAAAGACGTACCAGCTCTGGGGCATCTTTGGTGGCAAGCCGATCTCCATCGGTCTGATGGGCAGCGCGCCGAGCACCGTCTACTTCAGTGTCGAGGGCGCGAAGCGACCGAGCGCACTCGCCATCACCATCGAACCTACGGGGGGCAGTGTCACGCCGACCTCACCCATCGTGGCGTCGGGAACGGTGTCCGCCTGAGGCGAGACGACGACGACCACTACCCGAGGGCGGCGTCCAAGTCAGCAATGATGTCCTGCGCGTCCTCGATCCCGACGCTCAGGCGAATTAGATTGTCCGGCGGTTCCAACGTCGATCCGGCGGTGGAGGCGTGGGTCATCACCGCCGGCAACTCAATCAGACTCTCGACGCCACCCAGCGACTCCGCCAGAGTGAAAACCTTCGTCGATTCACAGACCTGGCGCGCCGCACCCGCTCCGCCCACCACCGTGAAGCTCACCATCCCTCCAAAATCATCCATCTGGGTGAGAGCCACCTCGTGGCCGGGATGCTCCGCGAGTCCGGGGTAGTAGACCCTCTCGACACGCGAGTGTCCCGATAAGAAGTCCACCACGGCGCGAGCGTTGGCGCAGTGGCGCTCCATGCGAACGCCCAATGTCTTGAGACCACGAACGAGGAGATAACAATCAAGTGGCCCCGGCACGGCGCCGATCGCGTACTGGTGGAATCGCAACGCCGTGGCCAGTTCGTCGTCATTGGTGGCGACGAAGCCGCCGATGACATCGGAGTGGCCCCCCACGTACTTCGTGGTGGAGTGCACCACGACGTCGGCGCCCAGCACTAGTGGCCGCTGCAAGAACGGCGTGGCGAAGGTGTTATCAGCCACGAGACGCACTCCGTGTCCGTGCGCGAGCGTGGCCAACGCCGCGATCGACACCACTTTCAACAGTGGATTCGACGGTGTCTCGACCCACACGAACCTCGTTGTGGGCTCGATGGCGCTGCGTACCGCCTCGAGGTCGGCCAGGTCCACGCACGACACCCGCAGTCCCCACCCCCCGAAGACACGCGTCAGCAATCGATAGGTGCCGCCGTAGGCGTCGTTGCCCAGGATCACGTGATCGCCCGGCGACAGGGTGCGCAAGAGAGCGTCCTCCGCGGCCAGACCGGATGCGAAGGCGACACCATGTCGCGCCTCCTCGAGTCCGCTCAAACAGGTCTCGAGCGCGGAGCGTGTGGGATTGTCGACTCGTCCGTAGTCACTGAATCGCACCACGCCGACGCCGTCTTGCGCGTAGGTCGACGTCAGATACACCGGCGGATTGACCGCCCCGGTCACCGGATCGGGTTCGGAACCCTCGTGAATCGCGCGGGTGTTGAAACCACTCACCGCTCGCTCCGCTGCTCGAGAAAACTCAGCAGGTCACTTCTCGTCAACACGCCCACCGGGTGGCCACCGTCCAGGACGAGGACGCCGGCCGACGTACCCAACTGCTTGGTCAGGTGCGCCACACTCATGCCCACACCCACCATCGGCATTGGTGCATCGCAGATTTCCTTGACCGTCATGTCCAAGACGGCCGCGTCGCGCGTCGTGGCCTCGAGCACGCCGAGTTCGCTGAGAGACCCCGACACCTCCTTCGCCGCGAGTGGCAGTTGATCGGTCACCGTCACCAGGAGTTGCGAGACGTCATTAGCGCGCATCACCGCGATGGCGTCGCGTACCGACACTTCTTCGGTGACCAAAACGAGATCGGCGAGACCATCGTGACGATTGCCCTTGTTGGTGAGTACATCACCGGCATCCATCTCGTCGTGGGGACGAAGGAAGCCGTAATCGGTCATCCAGGTGTCATTGAAGATCTTGGAGAGGTAACCGCGACCCGAATCGGGGATCAGGACCACGACGACCGCATCGGCGGGCAGGCGCGCGGCCACCACCAATGCTGCGGCGACGGCCGTACCCCCCGAGCCGCCAATCAGAATGCCTTCGCGTTCCGTGACAGCGCGGGCCATCGCGAAAGCGTCAGCATCGCTGACCGCGACCACCTCGTCGACGACCGCCGGGTCGTAGTTCGCGGGCCAGAAGTCCTCACCCACCCCTTCGGTCAGGTACGGACGGCCCGCCCCGCCCGAATACACGGACCCTGCGGGGTCCGCCGCGATGATCTTGATGTCGGGGTTGCGCTCTTTCAGGTACCGGCCGACCCCCGAGATGGTGCCACCGGTGCCGGCACCCGCGACGAAATGCGTGACGTGGCCGTTGGTCTGCTCCCATATCTCGGGTCCAGTGGTCTCGTAGTGGGCCCGGGGATTGTTCGGGTTCGAATACTGGTCGGGTCGAAAGGAGTTGGGCGTCTCGCGCGTCAATCGTTCGGCGGTCGAGTAGTACGAATCGGGATGGTCCGGGGCGACCGCCGTCGGACAGACGACGACTTCGGCACCGTACGCGCGCAGGACGTCAATCTTCTCTGGCGCCATCTTGTCGCTCATCACGAAGATGCAACGGTAACCGCGCTGGGCCGCGACGATGGCCAACCCCACGCCGGTGTTGCCACTGGTCGGCTCGATGATCGTCGAGCCAGCCTTCAAGAAGCCCTCTCGCTCGGCCGCCTCGACCATGGTCAGCGCGGGCCGGTCCTTCGAGCTGCCTCCCGGATTGGTGGTCTCAAGTTTGGCGATGACATCGCACGCCACGTCGGCGGCGATCTTGCCCAGGCGCACCATCGGGGTATGGCCAATCAGTTCCAGGGGACTGTCGGCCACGTCCATATCAGAGTAAGGCATATCCCAATATTTCTACTAGAGCAACTCCCTTTTTGCCCAATCCCCGTGAACGAACCTGGTGGTCGGTCAGTGATGCCCACACCCTTCGGTCAACGAGCCACTGAGGTTTGACTTCAGTGTGAAGGCTCGGGACCCACGGCAATCAGATGTTCGAATAGTCGACGGGAAGAGGCACTCGAAGGGTCCTGAAGGGGCCATTGTTGACGTCGTAACTCACATCGAGCGTCTCCGGTGGAGTGGGGGTCGAGATCGTGGCGTCAAAACCGCCAAAGTACTGCAGCACGTAATACGTTCCGCGCCGCAGTGTCACGCCGAGGGCCGCATTGTTGCCACCGCCGCCACTGAAGTCATGGTTGTGTGCGGCCTGCACCGCCGTGGTCAGGCTGGAATAGGGGAGCAGAACACTCGAGTCGTCGATGCCATTCGTCCAATTCGCCGACAAGGAGAGATTGTCGATCGTCGGCATTGGTCCCAGTGCTGATTGAAAGAGGATTACTTCAACCGCGACCATGTCTTGTCGAGGGTCGAACTGGGTGTGCGCTGTTGAAGCGCTCGCCCAAACATAGCTGGCCGCGCGCAATTGAGGCGAGTTGGCGTAGGTGCTACCCAGCCGCAGTCCCCACGCCGCGCTGATGAACACGAGCACCACCGCAACAACCACGGAGGTCACGCGTCGGCGACGCACCCACTTCTTCCAAGTGACCGTCGCGTCGCCATCGTCCATGGTCAGCGTGCTCAGGGGTACCGTCGCAACGATCAGGACCATCCGCCACAGGACAACGACGGCCACAGCCGCCACCGCGACGATGAGCCACGTCCGACCGCCAAACGGTAAGGGGCGAAATTCTCGGTGAGCGGCGATCTCACCGGCGATCAGATATGCGCTCGCCACGAACGCTGCGACCGCGAGGACTGCCGCGCCTAGCCACGTCCAGCGCCGCCACGATCCTTGCGCGAACTCTGCGGCGTAGGCGCGTGGCTCGCCAAACGTGTCATAGGGGGGTTCCCCCGACTCTCTCACGTGGGCGCGAACTTCGGAAATGATCTCCAGGACTCGACGTCGAGGGACCCCTTGGAGTCGCAACTGGAATTCCAGCTGACGTGAATAGGCGTTCGCAGACTTGTTCGTCATTGGATATTCCCTCCTGCCTCATCGAGCAGATTGATGGTGAGAGCGCTGAATTTCCGCCACCGTTCGGCGCGTTCAGCGAACCACTTCTTCCCCGTTGACGTCACGGCGTAGAGCTTTCGTCCCGGGCCACTCGGTCCCGCTGCCCACCTTGTGGTCACGAGACCATCCTCCTCGAGGCGGTTCAAGAGCGGATAAAGGGTCCCTCCCTTCACATTGGGTATGCCCGCACTCTCAAGGCTCTGAGCCACCGCGTAACCGTGGGTCTCGCCGCTGATGACGATGGCCATCACGCACAACGGCAGGATCCCACGCAGCCACTCACTTGGCCAGCCACTCTCCACCATTGCTAGATAGTATCACTATCTAGCAAGTGATACCACCTACTACCCTGGTCGATGTCGCTGATGGAGAACCGGACAGTGAAAAGGAGTCCACCGTGCAGAAGATATTCCCCCGATTCTCGAGGCCGGGAATCTCTAACGATGGAGAAGGCGACCCACGCCGATGGCGAGGAAGTAGAACACGACGAGCGGCACTGTCAGCGCGCACATCGACAGGGGATCTGAACTCGGTACGAAGATGCCGGCCACCACCACGATGACCATGACCGCCCAACGCCACCAGTGCAAGAGTTGGGCAGAGGAGACGAGTCGCGCCAATTCGAGCGACACGAGCACCAGAGGGAACTCGAAGGCGACGCCGAAGATCACCATCATGGCCGTGATGAGTCCCAGGTAGGAGATGGGGTTGTATAGCGCAATCAAGTCGGGTCCCCCGATGGACGAGAGGAATCCGAGCGCGTGGGGCAACACCACGTATGCGGTGAGAGCCCCTAAGGCGAACAGCGTCGTCGTTGCCACGGCGAAGGGAAGCGCGAATCGTCGCTCCGCGCTGCGTAGCCCCGGCGTCACGAATCGCCACAATTGAAAGGCGAACGCCGGCGAGGCGAGGAACAGAGCGCCGAACACCGTAATGCGGATACGCAGCGACAACCCGTCAAGGGGCGACGTGACGTAGAGCTGACAATGTGAAGAGCCACTAATCGCGTGGGCCTTCCCTGAGGACGTGAGCGCCACGTGGCACAGCGGCTCGAGGAGGAAGTGCAGCACCGGTCCATACGCCACGTACGAGACGACCGCCGCGATGACGAAGAACCCCAGGCTGATGACTACCCGTCGGCGCAGTTCCGCCAGGTGCTGCACGATGCTCATCTGATTGGGCGAGATCTTTGGAGATCTCACTGGTCTGATCGAACCGAGGAGACTCATGGCGTGGCTCGCGACGCGGCGATCTCCTGCGCGCATTCAGCAGCGCCAGTAACTTCATTGCCCGGCGTGACGCTCGCGGCGACGTGGGCGCCGGTCATGTCCTCGGACTCCGACAAGGCCTCATCGCCCGTCGTCGTTGGTGACACGTCATCGAACGTCGCCCAATGGTTCAGCAACGTGCTGGGCGAGCGGAGCATTTGCGTGAGGTCGGGAGTGGTTGGCAAGTCCGGCAACGTTGAACGGACTTCGGCCTCCATGCGCTCGCGCCATCTGGTCACCGCACGCCACACGAGTCCGATCTGACGCGCTGCATCAGGGAGTTTCTCGGGCCCGAGCAACACGACGGCGAGCAGGGCTATCACCAGGAGCTTTCCGGGGTCCAGGTTGAACACGTCGACCTCCTCTCACGTCAAGCGGGCCACCCGCTCACGATCACTGTTCTTCTTCGGAGCCGACAGTGCGGTGGATGAGAAATCATCACATCCGCGGAGCACGGGCGCGTCGAATACTCAACGTCACACTCACCGAGTGAATTGGAGATCAGAATGTTGGGAGAAATCTTTGGGATGGACGGCATGATCGTCCTCGTTGTCGTCGCGGCTCTGCTCTTCGGCGGCACTGCTATCCCCAAACTGGCCCGCAGCCTCGGCTCAGCGAAGAATGAATTCGAGAAGGGCCTGAATGAATCCAAGCCGACCGAAAACTCCACGCACGCCGCCGACTCCCAGTGAGAGTCCGCGGGGCTAGTGGTTCATGCCGCCGTCCTTCGTCACCGGACCCTCGCACGACCAGGGGAAGTCGATCCACTGGTCCGTCTCCTTCCAGAAGAAGTCCGGCACGATCACGCTTTGAGGCTTGAGGTAGAGCACGGCCGAACGCACTTCGCGCACCGTCTCCGCGCAAAACTCGGTGACCATCTTGAGTGTGTGCCCCGAGTCTGCGACGTCGTCGGCGATCAATACCACCGCACCGGAGAGGTCCACCTTGCTGGGCACCGGGGGAAGCACGACCGGCATCTCGAGACGCTCGTCGATGCCGGTGTAGAACTCGACGGACATGATGAAAGCGTTCTTAACGCCAAGCGCGTACCCCAGCCCGGCACCGAGGAAGAAACCCCCACGCGCGATACTCAGCACGATGTCGGGCGCGAAGCCCGAGTCGCATATCTCCTGGGCTAGTTCGCGCGTGGCGCGACCGAAATCTTCGTAGGTCAACCGTTCACGTGGGGCCATTCAAAAACGCTAGACGATGCGCGAGCACCGACCCGTGCTCGCTCTACGACGTCGCGGATTCGCTCCGTCGTAGTGGTGGGTAGATTCTCCTCATGGACTACGTCACTCTCGGTCACACCGGCCTCAAGGTCTCACGCGTCACACTCGGTTGCATGAGCTACGGCGCTCCCTCGCGGGGACGACAAACGTGGTCAATCGACCGCCACGACGCCATGCCTTTCTTTCGCCAGGCCCTGGACCTCGGCATCAACTTCTTTGACACAGCCAACGTTTATTCCGACGGCTCGTCCGAGGAGATCACCGGGGCCGCCCTCTTGTCGATGGTGCCGCGCGACGAAGTGGTCATCGCCACCAAGGTCAACGGCCGCATGAACCCCGGAGCCAATGGGATGGGCCTCTCGCGAAAGTCGATCCTCGCCGAAATCGACAACAGCCTGCGACGTCTTGGCACCGATTACGTCGACCTGTACCAGATTCACCGCTGGGACGACGAGACACCCATCGAAGAGACGATGGAGGCTCTGCACGACGTGGTGCGCGCCGGTAAGGCTCGCTACATCGGCGCGTCCTCCATGTACACCTGGCAGTTCGCCCAAGCCCTCTACGTCGCCGACCTCAACGGCTGGACACGATTCGTCTCCATGCAGGACTACTACAACCTGCTCTACCGTGAAGAGGAACGCGAGATGCTCCCCTTCTGCGACGACCAGGGCATTGGGGTCATCCCTTGGAGCCCGTTGGCCCGCGGTCGCCTAACTCGACCGTGGGAGTCCCAGACCGCGCGTTCGCAAAGCGATGAGTTCGGTTCATCGCTGTACAGCGAGATTGATAAGCCAATCGTCGACGCCGTCGTCGCCATCGCCAGTGCTCGCGGTGTCGCCCCCGCGCAGATCGCCCTCGCGTGGGTGCTCGCCAACCCCGTCGTCACCAGTCCGATCGTCGGCGCCACCAAGGTGCATCACCTCGACGATGCTGTCGCCGCGTTGTCCCTCGCACTCGACGATGCGGAGATCGCGGCGCTCGAAGAGTTCTACCGCCCCCACGACGTGGCCGGCATGGCGAGTCCCTCCTCGAGACGCTGACGTTGACGGGACCTAAGGTGGCCCCAGTGATTCCCCTCTCCGTCCTCGACCTCGCCACGGTAGCGTCGGGTTCCACCGCGGCCCAGGCCCTGCACGAGACCGTCGCAATGGCCGTCGCGGTCGAGCGACTGGGATATCGACGCTTCTGGGTGGCCGAACACCACGCCATGGCCGCCGTCGCCAGCTCCGCGCCGGCTGTCGTGATTGCGCATCTAGCCAACGCGACAACGTCACTTCGTGTCGGTGCAGGCGGCGTCATGCTGCCCAACCACGCGCCACTCGTGATCGCCGAGCAATTCGCCACTCTTGAGGCGCTGCACCCCGGGCGAATCGACCTCGGACTCGGTCGCGCCCCTGGCACCGACCACGTGACGGCCCGCGCCCTACGTCGCTCGAGCGACGTACAGGCCACCACGTTCCCCCGCGACGTCGTCGAACTCATCAACTACCTAGTGCCTCAAGAAACGCCCCCGCATCCGGCACCCACTCCCGGAGCCGGCTACCTGCCCGACGTCTGGCTACTGGGGTCGTCCACCTTCAGCGCCCAACTCGCCGGTCAGCTCGGACTGCCCTTCTCCTTCGCGTACCATTTCGCGCCCGCACAGCTCGACGACGCCGTCGAGGTCTATCGCACGAATTTCAAGGCGTCACAATTCCTAGAAGAGCCGTACCTGATGGTCGCGGCGTCCGTGATCTGCGCCGCTGACGACGCCACGGCCCGCTGGTTGTCCGGTTCGAGTGCACTCGGTCTCCTCCAACGTCTCCAAGGTCGTCCCGGTCCCTTGCCGTCGCCAGATGACGCTGCGGCCTCTCCCCGGAGCGACGAAGAGGCCGCGTTCGTGGCCGAGACCTTCGCGACCCACTTCATCGGTGCGCCCGGACGGGTCGCGGAGGGACTCCATGCTTTGAAGTCACGTACCGCCGCCGACGAGTTGATGGTCTCCACCCGGGTTCATGGATTCGCCGAGCGTCGTACCTCGTTCGAACTACTGGCTCACGAGTGGGGACTCGATCCATTCGTCACGCCACACCAGTAGGAGGTGGTCCATGTGCCGTAATATCACCGTGCTGCGGGGTCTCGAACCCCGTGCCACCGACGAAGAAGTCGAGGACGCGGCACGCCAATTCGTACGCAAGGTGGCGGGACTGACGACTCCGAGTCAGATGGCGCGCGAAGACGTCCGACAAGCCATCGAACGGATCTGCGCAGCCACCCGCGACGTGTTGGACACATTGCCTGCGCGACGTTCCGCTCCCCCGGGACCGCCGAGTCGACGACGAACGGTGGGCGATTCCAACAGGATTTAGAACGACTTTATACTCCTAGGGGGTATGATGTCATTAGGCCCGAGAGGAGTTTGTATGCCAATGTTTCGTCAACACGGAGGTTTCCTCGGTGGTTACGGTGGTCACGGAATTGGTCTCTTTGGCCTGTTGTTGATGATTGTCTTCTGGGTCGCCGTCGCTCTGCTGATCCTCACCCTGGTACGGAACTACCGTCACGGTCCGCGTCACCTGCACGACCACGGATACGCACGCGGACCCGGCGCATCGCACGTGACAGCGAATCCTGCCATCGACATCTTGAAGGAGCGCTTCGCCAAGGGCGAGGTCACCGAAGAGGAGTTCACACGACGGCTCTCTCTCCTCAAGGAGAACTGAACCACCGCTCGTCGCGAGCTTCGCTTTCGTTGGTGGAATCAATGGTGGGCTACGTGAGTGAGGCCTGCTCAAGGGAGAGATCATGACCGATCCGGGATACAGAGATGACAAGAGCGCCGTTCTTGCACGCCTCAAGCGAATTGAGGGACAGGCGCGAGGTATCCACAAGATGGTCGAGGACGACCGCTACTGCGTCGACGTCCTCCAGCAGATCTCGGCGATCACTCGCGCCCTGCAGGGTGTGGCCCTCAGCTTGCTCGACGACCACTTGAGCCACTGCGTCGCGCACGCCGTCGAGACCGGTGGCGAGGAAAAGGACGCCAAGTTGCGCGAGGCGTCGGCCGCAATCGCGCGACTCGTAAAGTCCTAACGGATCATGGCCCACGCCATCACGCTGGTCGGACGCTCCCTGCGCGAGAGCGGCTTCATGTTCTGGGAGACCCTCTGGGCGTTGGTCCTCGGCTTCACCCTCTCGGGCGCGGTGCAGGCCTTCGTCAACAAAGATCAGATGCGTTCGCGCTTGGGCGACCACCGTCCTCGAGCCGTCGTGCGGGCCTCGTGGTACGGCATGGTCTCCTCGAGTTGTTCGTACGCGGCGTCGGCCATGGCCAAGTCGCTCTTCGCGCGCGGTGCGGACTTCACCAGCGCAATGATCTTCATGATCTCCTCCACCAACCTGGTGGTCGAACTCGGCATCGTGATGCTCGTCCTTTTGGGTTGGCAGTTCGCGGTCGCGGAGTTCGTGGGTGGTCCGGTGATGATCATCCTCCTGGCACTGGTCGGGACCAGCGCCTTCAGCGGCGTCCTCGTGAATCAAGCCCGCAAGCGCGTGCAGGCGTTGTCCCCGGAGCACGACGACGACGAGGTGACGCCGGCGCCCGAGCGTTCGATTCGGAGCGTCACTGGATGGTCGAACGCCTCGTCGTACGCGGTCGCCGACGCCACGATGCTCCGTCGCGAGCTGGCAATTGGCTACGTGGTCGCGGGCTTCTTGGCGGTCATGGTGCCCACCTCGTGGTGGAGCGACGTCTTCTTGCATGGCCACGGTACGTGGACGACAGTGGAGAACGCACTGGTGGGGCCACTCATCGCGGTCATCAGTTGGGTGTGCTCAGTGGGCAACGTGCCCCTCGCTGCGGCACTCTGGCACGGCGGCATCTCCTTTGGCGGCGTGATTGCCTTCATCTTCGCCGACCTGATCGCCATGCCGCTGATCCTGATCTACCGAAAGTTCTACGGCGGTGCCTTGACCCTACGGCTCGTCAGTGTGTTCTACGCGGTGATGGTCGTGGCGGGCCTCGTGACGGAGGTGTTATTTCGTCTCACCGGTCTAGCGCCCACCAATCGCCTCGTACACGTCGGGGCGCAAAGGTTGTCGTGGAATTACACGACATTCCTCAATCTCCTCTTCCTCGCCGTCGCTGCGCTGGTGTGGATGCTCGCACGGCGCCGACACCGACTGGGCGAAGCGTCGGGCTACGCGATCGATCCGATATGCAAGATGCAAGTGCGCATCAGCGACGCGCCCGCGCGCGCGACGCTCGGTGCCCGGACTTACTACTTCTGTTCTGACCGCTGCCATGATCGCTTTTTGGCCGAGCACCCAGACGCGCCAGGTGGCGCCGCGGCGCCGACGTCACACCAACCCGATGGCGATAATCCCGACCACATCGATCCAATTTGTGGCATGACAGTCACGCCCGCG
>Ga0302267_10003696_pt1 | contig 17371 bp, 15 predicted proteins | sample III_Bog_E1_3_FD_194555 | JGI IMG/M metagenome (GOLD analysis project Ga0302267, IMG submission 194555) | Peat permafrost microbial communities from Stordalen Mire near Abisko, Sweden - III_Bog_E1_3 | ecosystem: Environmental > Terrestrial > Soil > Wetlands > Peat | place: Sweden: Abisko... | reverse complement strand
GGCCTCGGCCCAGGGCATCCTCAGCGAGCGGGTGACCCAGGCCTACGAAGGGGATTTCGGCCGGCTCAAGGACGCCTCCAACACCACCCTGGACAAGCTCAGCACCATCATCAACGACCTGGTGCGGGTGCTGGAGGCCGCCGCCCAGGGCGACCTCACCGATCGCATCACCGGCAGCTGCCAGGGCGAGTTCGACCGGCTCAAGGCCGCCTCCAACACCACCATCGACAAGCTGGCCACGACCATCACCGATGTGCTGGAAGCCTCCCGGAACATGGTGGCGGCCTCGGAACAGCTCAGCTCCACCGCCCAGGCCCTGAGCCAGGGCGCCTCGGAACAGGCGGCCAGCGTCGAGGAGACCAGCGCCTCCATGGAGCAGATCACCGTCTCCATCGCCCAGAACAACGAGAATGCCAAGGTCACCGGCGACATCGCCACCCGGACCGCCAAGGAGACCGCAGATGGCGGCCAGGCGGTGCGGGAAACCGTCGCGGCCATGAAGCAGATCGCCCGCAAGATCGCCATCATCGACGACATCGCCTACCAGACCAACCTGCTGGCCCTGAACGCCGCCATCGAGGCGGGCCGGGCCGGGGAGCATGGCAAGGGCTTCGCCGTGGTGGCCGCGGAAGTGCGCAAGCTGGCCGAGCGCAGCCAGGTGGCGGCGGAGGAGATCACCCAGCTGGCCACCGGCAGCGTCGCCCTGGCCGAACGGGCCGGCACCCTGCTGGAGGCCATCGTCCCCTCCATCATGAAGACCGCCGAACTGGTCCAGGAGATCTCCGCCGCCTCCAGCGAACAGAGCTCCGGCGTGGGCCAGATCGACACCGCCCTCACCCAGATCAGTTCCGCCGTGCAGCAGAACGCCGCCGCCTCCGAGCAGCTGGCGTCCACCTCCGAGGAAGTGAACGCCCAGGCCCTGGAACTCCAGGCCATGATGGGCTTCTTCACCCTGGCCGCCGGGCCGGCGCACGGTCGCCCCGTCAGGGCTCACCAGCCGGCGCCGGTCCTGCGCAAACCAGCCCTGACCCCGGGCGGCAAGGGGAAGGAAGGACATTTCACCCGCTTTTGACCATACCCGGCCATGGGATTTCCGATCGCCCTAATTCCCGAATCATCACCCTCTTGAAAGGAGTTTTCCATGACCTGGTTCAAATCCCTTCGTTTGGCCGCCCAGCTCAACCTGGCGTTCCTGCTGGTGGCCCTGATCTCGGTGGCCGTGGGCATCTTCGGAGTCCGGGGCGCCCTGGAGATCCATACCCTGATGGATGACGCTTACCACAATTGCACCGTGAGCATCGTCTATATGGCCAATGCCAACCTGGCCGCCGGCAGCTTCCAGCGCAGCCTGAACGCCTACATCCTCGCTTCGGACGCCGCGGTTCGGAAACCCATCGGCGAGAATCTCGCCCTGAACCGCACGGCGGTCACCGACTGGGAGGCCAAGGAACGGGCCACCAGCATGAGCGATTTCGAACAGGCCCAGTGGAAGCTGTTCGACCAGCAGTGGGGCCCCTACGTGGACTCGGCCCGGAAACTCACCGACCTGGTTGATGTCGGCAAGGGCGCGGAGGCCGACAAGTGGTTGTTCGCCGACGTCCGTCCCCGGTATGCCGAGGTCGAGAAGAACATCTCCAGCATCCTCGAGGACAACCGCAAGGGCGCCGAGGACAACAACAACAAGGGGACGGCATCGTACGAGAAGGTCAGGACCATCACCCTCGTGGTGATCGTCCTGGGCTTCGCCCTGGCCATCCTGGTGGGCATGGTGGTCACCAAGGTCATCAAAGGGATCGTCGGCGGCGAACCGGCCGAAGCGGCGCGGATCACCGGCCTGGTGGCCCAGGGCGACCTGTCCGTGGCGGTGGCCCTGGCCGCCGGAGACACCAGCAGCATGATGGCCGCCATCAAGGGCATGGTGGCCAAGCTGGGCGAGGTGATCGGCCAGACCCGCACCGCCGCCAACAACCTGGTGGCCGCCTCGGAGCAGGTCAGCGCCACCGCCCAGGCCCTGAGCCAGGGCGCTTCCGAGCAGTCCGCCAGCGTCGAGGAGACCAGCGCCTCCATGGAGCAGATGAGCAGCTCCATCTCCCAGAACAACGAGAACGCCAAAGTCACCGGCGATATCGCCACCCGCACCGCCAAGGAGACCGAGGACGGCGGCAAAGCCGTTCAGGAGACGGTCGCGGCCATGAAGCAGATCGCCCACAAGATCTCCATCATTGACGACATCGCCTATCAGACCAACCTGCTGGCCCTGAACGCCGCCATCGAGGCCGGCCGGGCCGGGGAGCATGGCAAGGGCTTCGCCGTGGTGGCCGCGGAAGTGCGCAAGCTGGCCGAACGCAGCCAGGTGGCGGCTGAGGAGATCAGCCAGCTCGCCACGGGCAGCGTCAGTCTGGCCGAGAAGGCCGGGGGGCTCCTGGGCGCCATCGTGCCCTCCATCCAGAAGACCGCCGACCTGGTCCAGGAAATCTCCGCCGCTTCCAGCGAACAGAATGCCGGGGTGGGCCAGATCAACAGCGCCATCAACCAGATCAGCCAGGCCGTCCAGCAGAACGCCGCCGCCTCCGAAGAACTGGCCTCCACCTCCGAGGAGATGAACGCCCAGGCCCAGGAACTGCAATCCATGATGGAGTTTTTCACCCTGTCCCGCATGCAGGACCATGGCGGGGAAGCTCGCAAGCCTGCCTCCCGGGGTCCGGCAAGGCCCGGAGCAGCCCCGAAAAAAGCTGCCATGCACGCAACCCAGGATGGCGAATTCACTCGTTTTTAGGGGCCGTCACGGCCCCCGGAGTCTTTGATGGCCGGATTACTGAAGTTCAACAAACGCAAGCACCAGCGCCTGGCCACGGTCGAGATCGAGCGGCGCGACCAGTACCTCGCCTTCGCCATGGGTGGCGAAACCTTCGCCGTGGGCATCGGCGCCATCAAGGAGGTGATCCAGTTCGACGGGCTCACCCAGGTGCCCCTCATGCCGGCCTTCCTGAGGGGCGTCATCAACCTGCGCGGCTCGGTGGTGCCAGTGATCGATCTGTTCGCCCGGTTCGGGCGGCCGCCCATCCCCGTCTCCCGCCGCACCTGCGTGGTCATCCTGGAGGTCACCGAGGCCGAGGAGACCGCCGTGCTCGGGATCATGGCGGACAACGTGAGCGAAGTGCTGGAGATCGGCGCCAGCGAGATCGACCCGGCGCCGGCCTTCGGCAGTGATATCCGGGCCGACTTCATCCAGGGGGTGGGCAAAGTGGGCGGCAAGTTCATCCTGCTGCTGGACGCCAACCGGCTGCTCTCGGTGGAGGAGCTGGGCGCCCTGGCCGCCGCCCATTCCATGGAATAAGCTGACATACTCTGAACAGATAGGCAGGCATCCGTGGAACCCACCCCCGACAATTCAGCCCCCACCATCACTGATGCCGAGTTCGCCCAGTTCCAGGCCCTGCTGCGCGGCATCACCGGCATCCACCTGTCCGAATTCAAGAAGACGCTCCTGGTGGCCCGGCTGGCCTCCCGGCTTCGGGCCCGCAAGGCCCGGACCTTCAGCGAATATTACAAGATCATCAAGCACCCCCTGGAGACCGAAGAGCTCCAGCTGGCCATCAACTACCTCACCACCAACGAGACCTTCTTCTTCCGCGAACCCGAGCATTTCCAGATCCTCAAGGACTTCATCGCCAGCCTGAGGCCGGTGCCGCTGCCGTTCCGGGTCTGGAGCGCGGCCTCGTCCTCGGGCGAGGAGGCGTACAGCATCGCCATGGTGCTGGCGGACGTGCTGGGCGGGGCCAAATGGGAGGTGGTGGGCAGCGACATCAGCACCCGGGTGCTGGACCGGGCCCGGGCCGGCCTCTATCCGCTGGAGCGCAATGGCGGGATCCCCAAGGACTACCTGCACCGGTACTGCCTCAAGGGCCAGGGGGCCCAGGAGGGCATGATGCTGATCGGCAAGCAGCTGCGGGAGCGAGTCCATTTCACCCAGGTGAACCTGAACGAGCCGATCCCGGACCTGGGCAAGTTCGATCTGATCTTTCTGCGCAACATCCTCATCTATTTCCAGAACGACCAGAAGCGCAAGGTGGTGGAGGCGGTGGTGCCCAAACTGCACCCCCACGGGTTGCTGATCGTGGGCCATTCCGAGAACCTCATGGGCATCTCCGAGAAGGTCAAGCAGGTCCGGCCCACGGTGTACCATGTCGCCTGATCCGGGCCCGAGGGAGATCTTCCTCAATCCCGGCGATTACGCCTTCGGCGACGAGCAGACCCGGATCCGCACCATCCTGGGCTCCTGCGTGGCGGTGACCTTCTGGCACCCGAGCCTGCGGATCGGCGCCATGTGCCACTACCTGCTGCCGGCCCGGGGCCCCTCCCAGACCGAAACCCCCGGCGGCAAGTATGCCGAGGACGTCATCGCCCTCATCGCCACCCATTTCGCCAACCAGGGTTTCCTCCCTGCCAGTTTCCAGGTGAAGATGTTCGGCGGCAGCAACATGTTCCCGGGGCTCACCCTGGGGGAAAGCCTGAACATCGGCACCAAGAACATCCATCGGGGCCTGGCGATCCTCGCCCACGCCGGATTCAACATCACCAATTTCGATCTGGCCGGGGGCACCAACCGCACGGTGGTGTTCGACCTGGGTAGCGGCGAAGTGTGGGTGCGGCAGGGCCAGGGGCCGCCCCTGCCGCCCTGCCCGGACCGCGACCGAAGAACCTGATCCCCGGAAAGGTGGCACCCCCCCATGAACAACGCCCGTGAAATCAAAGTCATCATCGTCGACGATTCCGCGGTGGTGCGCCAGGTCATGGAGCAGGTCCTGAGCCGCGACCCGGAGATCCGGGTCATCGCCCACGCCATGGACCCCATCTTCGCTCAGGAGAAGATGAAGAAGGAATGGCCGGACGTGATCCTCCTGGACGTGGAGATGCCGCGCATGGACGGCATCACCTTCCTGCGCAAGATCATGGCCGAGCATCCCACCCCGGTCATCATCTGCTCCTCCCTGACCGAGAAGGGCGCCGAGACCACCATGCAGGCCCTCGCCGCCGGCGCGTTCGCCATCTTCACCAAGCCCAGTCTGGGGGTGAAGAACTACCTGGTGGACGCCTCCATGGACCTGGTGGCGGCGGTGCGGGCCGCGGCCGGGGCCCGGGTGGCCAAAATTCCGCCCCAGGCCGCCCTGGCGCGGCCGCCCAAGAAACTCACCGCCGACGCCGTGCTGGCCCCGGGTTTCGAGGCCATGGCCGTGACCACGGAACGGTTCACCGCCATCGGCACCTCCACCGGAGGCACCCAGGCGCTGGAATTCGTCCTGTCCTCCCTGCCCCGCACCTGTCCGGGCCTGGTGGTGGTGCAGCACATGCCGGAGAAGTTCACGGCCGCCTTCGCCCAGCGCCTGGACCGCATCTGCGAGATCGAAGTGCGCGAAGCCCGCACCGGCGACCGGGTGATCCCGGGCCGGGCCATCATTGCCCCCGGCGGCCAGCATCTGGTGGTCAAGCGCAGCGGCGCCCAGTATGTGGTGGAGGTGGTGGCCGCGCCCCCGGTGAACCGGCACTGCCCCTCGGTGGACGTGCTGTTCCGTTCCTGCGCCAAGTATGCCGGCCGCAACGTCGTGGGGGTGATCATGACCGGCATGGGCGACGATGGCGCAAGGGGCCTGCTGGAAATGCACCAGGCCGGCGCCCGCACCATCGCCCAGGACGAGGAGTCCTGCGTGGTGTTCGGCATGCCCAAGGAAGCCATCAAGCTGGGCGCCGCGGACCGGGTGGTGCCGCTGTCGGCGATCCCCGACCTCATCGCCAGGTAATGGACCGAGGTTTCATTTCCCTCCTTGACGGAACCTGGACTGGGCCGAAGGATTAAGAAGCCATTCCCCACGGATGGCCGAGGAGCGACCATGGTGCAGATCCGTTATGACGAATTGCGTTCAACCTTCGAACGGATCCTGGCAACGCGGGGCATGGCCGCCGGAAGGGCCCACGCCTGCGCGACCCTGTTCGCCGACACCACCCGGGACGGGGTGGTGACCCACGGGGTCAACCGCTTCCCGGTATTCGTCTCCCAGATCGACCTGGGGGACGTCCTGGTGGATGCCACCCCGGTCCTGGTGAACGCTATGGGCGCCTTCGAACAGTGGGACGGCCGGTTCGGGCCCGGCAACCTGAATGCGGTCCAGGCCATGGACCGGGCCATCGAACTGGCCCGGCGGAACGGCATCGGCTGCGTCGCTTTGAAGGAAACCAACCACTGGATGCGGGGCGGCACCTATGGCCTGCAGGCGGCCGCGGCCAATTGCATCGGCATCTGCTGGACCAACGCCCTGGGCGCCATGCCGGCCTGGGGCGGCCGGGACGGCCGGCTGGGGACCAATCCCTTCGTCATGGCCATGCCCGGGGAGCCGCCGGTGCTGGTGGACATGTCCATGTCCCAGTTCTCCTACGGCAAACTGGAAGCCTACCGCCTGAAAGGCGAGCCGCTGCCGGTCCCCGGGGGCTACGATCGGGAAGGGCGCTTGACCGACGTCCCGGCGGAGATCGAGGCCAGCCGACGGGTGCTGCCCATCGGCTTCTGGAAGGGGGCGGCGCTGTCCACGGTGCTGGACATGATCGCCGCGGTGCTGTCCGGCGGCAACTCGGTGGCGGACATCACCACCCGGTTCCCCCGGGAGACCGCCGTGTCCCAGGTCTTCATCGCCTTCTCCATGGACCGGATCGGCCAGGACGGGACCTGGGCCGATACGGTGGAGCGGATCAAGGATTTCATCCGCCACAGCGAACCGGATGAAGCCGGCCACCAGGCCCGGCTGCCCGGGGAAAACAGCGCGGCAGTGCGGGCGACCAATGACCGCGACGGCATCGCCATCGATGACGGCATCTGGGCCCGGGTCATGAGTCTTTAGCAGCCTCGGGCCTTGCCAGGGCGGGCAGAGGTTCGTGGCGCTCCTACCACTCCAGATCCTGCAAGGTCGACCAGGGCACGACCCGGACCCCCTGCTGGGTTCTGTCCACGCTGCCCCCATGGACCAGCCGCTGCTCGGCCCCGCCTTCCTGTTCCAGGAGCTTGGCCAGCCCGGCCAGGTTCCGGAAAAAGCTCGGATCCACCGATTCAATCCCATCCGGTCCTTCGGTTCCGGGATTCGTTAACCCGGAACGGGAGCCCAGGCCAGGACACGGAGTCTAAAGCGCCGCCAGATCCCGCCTGGCCGAGGCAGCTGGGCCGAACGCCAGCAGCGGGAAGGTCAGCACCACCTCGGTGCCTTGGCCCGGAGCGCTCCGGATCGCCAGGGTGCCGCCATGGGCCTTCATGGTGCCGAACACCATGGCCAGCCCGAGCCCGGTGCCTTTGCCCATGGCCTTGGTGGTGTAGAACGGCTCCGCGGCCTTGTTCAGGACCTCCGGGCTCATGCCGTGGCCGGTGTCCTGGACTCTCAACTGGACGCCGGCTTCGGTCCGGACGGTGCTGATGGTGAGTTCACCGCCTTCTGGCATGGCGTCCACGGCGTTCACGCAGACGTTCATCAAGGCGTGGCCCAGGGCGCTTTCATCCCCTTCGATGGCGGGCAGCGGCTCCTGGAAATCCGTGGTGAGGTTGATCCGCTTCAGGGTGGTGGATTCCAGGAGCTGGATCATCTCCCGGGCCACGCCGTTCAGGTCCACCGGACCCTGGAGCGCCACATTCTTGCGGGCGAAGACCAGCAGCCGGCGCACCACCTCCCGGCCCCTCACGCAAGCGTTGACCATGGTGTCCAGGGACTTGGCCAGGGGCTCGCCGGGAGCCATGGCCTGGCGGTGGGCGGAGGCCAGGCTGAGAATGGCGGCCAGGACGTTGTTGATGTCATGGGCCACGCCCCCGGCCAGGCTGCCCAGGCTCTCCAGTTTCTGGGACTGGTACAGCTGGGCCTCCAACTCCCGGCGCTCGGCCTCCAGCCGCCGGCGTTCGGTGATGTCGATGAAGCTGGCCCGGAGCAGCGGATGCCTGGTCGAGGGCAGCTTGACCAGCCGGACCTCGCACAGCAGGTCGCTGCCGTCGGCGCGGCGGATGGCGCGCTCGAACAGGGCCATATCCTCGGTCATGGCCAGACGGCCCGCCTCCAGGAAGGATTCTGCCGGCGGGCGGCCGTCGGGCTGCTCCTCCCGGTAGAACGGAAGCACGCCGGACTCCCGGAGCCGCTCCCGGGTGCACCCGAACAGCCGTTCGGCATTGGCATTGGCGGAGATCACCCGATGCTCCACCGGGTCGAACACAAGGATGGCTTCCGGCGCCTGCTCCACCAGCACCCGGAACCGGGCCTCGCTCTCCCCCAGCGCCTCCTGGGCCACCCGGCGCAGACGGCGCTGGACCAGCAGGAAGGTGATCAGAATGGTCTGGGCGAGCAGGAACAGGGCCGTGGCGATGACCGCCCGCCGATACTGGAGCCATAGGGTCCGGGGCCGGTTGATGAAGACGCTCTCCCCTGGCAGCCGGTCCGGATCCCCGTCCCAGCGCTCGATCTGGGCCCAGTCGAACTTCGGGATGGCCCGGGACGGCAGGGCCGTCAGCGGTTCCTTCAGGGCGGCCCGGCCGGTGATGAGGTCCAGGGCGAATTCGCCCGCCTGTTGGCCCACGGCCCGGAAATCCGTCACCGAGCCGCCCACGGCGCCCCGGCCCACCACGTTGTCCCACAGGGTGAACACGGGGGCCTTGGCCGTGGCCGCCACCATCAAGGCGATCTCCATCTGCACCGCCGTGCGGCCGGCGGCATCCCGGTTGAAGGGCAGCACCAGGATGACCGTGTCCGGGGCCGGATGCTGGATTCTCCGCCGAACCTCCTCAAGGGCCAGATCCCCGGTATCCTGGCCGGTCACGGCCGGCTTCCAGGGTGCCAAGGCCAGGTCCGCCTGGGCCGCCACCGCCCGATCGCTGGCGGTGCTGCCCGAGACGAACAGGACCTGACGGGTGCGGGGGAACAGGTCCAGGGCCCGCCGGATCGTGCCGGCCACATCGTACTGGACCAGTTGGCTGACGAAGCGGCGGCCGCCGGGCCGGGCCGGGAGATCGGCGCGAACGAAGATGACCGGCGCCTCTTCGGCAACCCCCTCCAGTTCTCCCACCAGGAAATCCAGGGCCGGCTGCTCCACGGCATAGATGACATCCAGATGCCGCCCGGCGTATTTCAGTCTGAGCGTCTCGGCCAGCTGTCGCCGGAACGCCGGGTCCGGGGCGCGCTCCAGGTCCAGGTTTTCGGTGAACACCTGGTCGACGCCGAGGCCGCGCCCCGCCAGCGCCGAGCTGAAGCCCCCCAGGAGCACCTCGACCCCGGGCCGCCCGGCCCCATAGGAGGTGAGGATCAAGGCCCGCTTGGCCTCGAGGCCGGTTGCCCGGAGCAGGGTACACAACCCCAGGAACAGGAGCGGACTCACCCACCGGTGCGCTTCCTGGAAATAATCCCAGCTGGCGCGATGCATTGATTTTTCCATCTCATTTTCCTGATGCCGAGCTTAACCCGAATTTCCGGACAGCCCCCAGGAATGTCTCGACAATCAGAGCACCCCCCGCCGCCTCTGGTCCAGTTCGATGGAGTCGTACAGGGCCTGGAAGTTCCCTTCGCCGAAGCCCATGTTGCCCCGGCGCTGGATGATCTCGAAGAACAGCGGCCCGATCTGGTCTTCGCTGAAGATCTGCAGCAGGTAGCCGGTCTCGTCGCCATCCACCTGGATGCCCAGTTCCTGCAGTTCCCCCAGGTCCTCCGTGACCTTGTAGCCGCCCCGCTCGATCCGCCCGGGCAGAAGTTCGTAATAGGTGGCGGGCACCCGGAGGAAGTTGAAGCCCTGGGCCTTGAGCACCCGGATGCTCTCCCGGATGTTGTTGGTCGACATGGCGATATGCTGCACCCCGTTGCCCTTGTGCCGGAGCACGAACTCCTGGATCTGGCTCTTGGCGTCGATCGGTTCGTTGATGGGGATGATCACCCGGTTGCTGGGGCTCTGGACCACCTTGGAGCGCAGGCCGGTGCCCAGCTGCCCGTGGATGTTGAAGGTGCGGGTCACCCGGAATCCGAACACCCGTTCGTAGAAGGCCACCAGGGCGTCCATCTGGCCGGGGCCGACGTTGTTGGTGAGGTGATCCACCCGCACCAGGCCCGGTTCGCACAGGGGCCGGCCGGGATCCGGCTTCAGGTCCGGCCAGAACCGGCCCAGGTCCCCGCGCCGCTCCACCAGGTAGTTCAGCACGTCCCCCACCCCCTTGATGGCCGCGAAGCCCAGGGTGCCCGCGCCGATCCGGTGGCGTTCCGGCTCCACCATCACCTTGGCCCCCAGCCGCCGGGCATGGGCCAGGGCGGAATCCAGGTCCTCCACCTGGAAATTGATCGCGCAGACCCCCTCGCCATGGGCCAGGAAGTAGCGCCCGGCGATGTGGGTGTCGTCCGCCTCCAGGAGCAGCACGTCCATCCGGTTCTGGCGCAGGTGCAGCAGCCTGCCCCAGGGGGCCTTGGCCGAGGCCACCCGGGCGAAGCCGAGCCGGCGGTACAGGGGTTCCAGCCGGTCGATGGTGCCGGTCATCTGGAAATGGTCGATCCGTTCCACTCCAAGGGGGTTGAGGGGGTTGGCCGCGACCCCCGCCGGACTGGAGGGGTCCTGGGAAAAGGTTGGCCTCGGCATCACTACGCCTCCCTTGGCTGCCATGCAGGACGGGAGGATACCAGATCCTTCGGCCATTGAGACTGGATCGCTGATTTGTTTTTCCAACCGGTTAGACTGGCACCGGACTTCCCAGCAGGTATGCCCATGCGCCTGACCCATGACACCCCCCTGTTCCCGCTCAGGAAGGGCACCATCGCCCGCCAGGCCCACGTGGACCTGCCCCCCGGGACCTTCGAAGAGGAATTCGCCCGCCAGGGCTTCTACGGCCGGACCAGCCACCTCTACCGCCGGCACCCGGTCACCTCCTGGACCCGGATCGAGGGCCCGCTGCGCCCGCGCAGCTACGACCTGAACCGGCTGGCCTGGAACCGGTCGCTGGGCGACGGGCTGTTCGGCTGCGCGGAGCCCGCGTTCAGCCCGATCTGCTTCCTCCACAACGAGGACGTGGCCTTGCACTGGGTGGCCCCCCAGTCCATGGACTTCTTCTATCGCAACGGGGATGGGGATGATGTTTATTTCATCCATGCCGGAGCCGGGCGGCTGGACTGCAGCTTCGGCTTCCTGGACTATGCCCAGGGCGACTACCTGGTGATTCCCAGGGGGACCACCTACCGGTTCCTGCCCGATGGCCAAGCCCAGCGTTACCTCCTCATCGAGAGCGCCTCGGAGATCACCATCCCGGACCGCAATCAGCTGGGGCCCAACGCCCTGTTCGATCCGGCGATGATCGACACCCCCGAACTGGGGGACTACCGGGAGGAGGCCGGGCGCGAGTGGGCGGTGCACATCAAACGGCGCAACCGGATCACCCAGGTCATCTATCCCTTCAATCCCAACGACGCCGTGGGCTGGAAAGGCGACCTGACCGTCTGGCGGATCAACGTCAAGGACATCCGGCCCGTGACCAGCCACCGCTACCACCTTCCCCCCAGCGCCCACAGCACCTTCCTGGGCCGGAATCTGGTCATCTGCTCCTTCCTGCCCCGTCCGTTCGAGGCGGAGGAGGGGGCCATGCGGGTGCCGTTCTTCCACTGCAACATCGACTTCGACGAGGTGCTGTTCTATTCCTCCGGCCACTTCTTCAGCCGGGAGGGGATCGGCCCTGGCATGGTCACCTGGCATCCCCAGGGCATCCACCACGGCCCCCACCCCAAGGCTATCGCAGCCGCAAGGGACAAGGAGAGCACCGACGAGATCGCGGTCATGGTCGACACCGCCCGCCCCCTGGAGGCCACCGGCGCAGCCGACGGGGTGGAGAACGAAAACTACTGGGCCAGTTGGAGGTGACCCAAGTGTGATGCCGGGCAAGCTGGATCCGTGGGAAACTGGTCGCCCCGTGGCCATGACCCGGGCCCGGAGGTGAGCGTTTGAACCGGAATCTCTTGTCAGGTCTTGTGATCGGCGTGTTCGCCGGCTTCCTGGGCGGCTACTTCGTCGGCGCCAGCCACAGCAATGACGATGCGCCCGCCATCGCCGCCGCGGCGCCGGCGCCCCCGGCGGGGACCGGAGCGCCCAGGCCGAACCCCATGGAGATCCAGGAGCGCATCACCGGCACCAAGCAGATCCTGGAGGCCGACCCCAAGAACGACAAGGCCTGGGTCTCCCTGGGCAACGATTATTTCGACCTCCAGCAGGCCCAGAACTCGGTGGACGCCTACGCCAAGGCCCTGATCCTGGCCCCGGACAACCCGGACGTGCTCACCGACCAGGGCGTCATGTACCGGGCGCTCAAGGACTATCCCAGGGCCATCGCCGACTTCAAGCGGGCCGGCAAGGTGGATCCCAGGCACCAGCAAAGCCTGTTCAACCTGGGCGTGGTCTATGCCGAGGACCTGAAGCAGAACGACGAGGCCCTCAAGGTCTGGAACAAGATCCTGGCAATCGACCCCGCCAGCCCCCAGGCCGCCCAGGCCCGGGCCGCCATCGCCAGCCTGAAGTAGGGTCCGGAACCCGGGCGACTGAGGATTACGAGTCTCCCCCCATCGGATAGGCGTTCACCAGGTCGTGCATCCATTTCCGGGCCCGGGTGTCCCAGTATTCCGAAGTGATGACCAGCACCCGATCCGTCGCCGGTGCGGCCGGGCCCCCCAGGCGGCCGGCCCCTTCCAGGTGGAAGAAGCTGTAGAAGCGTCCGTCCCGGCCGACCCGCCCGCCGATCCGGGCCCCGGCCAGCCCCGCCGCCAGCATTTCTTCGAACCCTTCCTCCGAGCTGAAGGCTTCGCTGAACTGGCTTTTTTTGGGGTTCTTGCCCCAGCCGTGCTTGCCCAGGATCAATTCGGCCATGCCCGGCTGGATCGCCAGGCGCAGAGCGGTCAGCCGGGCCTTGGCCGGCGGGGTGTCCGCCACCGGGGGTGCCACGGCAGGGCGGTCCGCCTTGGTCTCGAACACCGGGTGCAGTTGCGCGATCTCGGTCCAGGAGAGCGGGGCCTTGGTCTCGGCTGGCGCCGGACCTGCTTCGGCTGCCGCCAAGGCCTCCCAGGCGGCATGCTCGGCCCGCATGGTCCTCTCCCAGCGCTCCCCGCGGTTCAGGGGTTTCGCCCGCTGGGGTTTGGGCCTGGCCAGCACGAATTCGAAACCCGAGGGGGATGCCGTGATTTCCCCCTCCTTGGCTTGCGCCGGCGCCATCTCGGCCTCGGCCGGGACCGCCACGGCCCGGATCGAACCGATCAGGTCCTTGCCGGCCACAGTGAAGTACATTCGCCCGTCGCTGGAAGCGGCCCATTCCACCGGCCGGTGGCCGGGCTCCAGGGGGAATTCGGCGACTTCGCCCTCGGGCGTCACCCGGCCGATGCGGCAGGCCCCGGGGTCGGTAAACCAGAGGTTGCCGTCCTCGCCGCGGGCCAGGGCGTGGGGGGTGCGGTTCACCCCGCCCAGCTCGATCAGGGGAAAATACGTCACCTTCCAGTCGGAAGGGTCCGAGGGGGCGCCCGGGTTCCGCACCCGCATCTGCACCACGACCTGGACTTGGAACAACGCTTCCGGGTCAGGGGCGGCAGCAGGGCCGGGAACGGGGTCCGGTTCTCCGCGGGCTGCACCCCGGGCGGCTCCCAGCTCCCATCCAGGGCCGCCGATTTGGGCGCATACAGGCGCAGGGCCAGGTTGAAGGGGCCCTCCGGGGCCGGCAGCCAGTTCGCCGCCATGGCCGTGCCGGGGGAATCGTGCTGGATCAGCAGGTCCAGGGAGCCGTCCCGGTTGTAGACCAACCGATCCCGATCCCGGAGCGTGAACCGCCCCAGAGGGTTGGCAACCTGGAAACCTTCCCGGTCGTATAGCGTCAGGGACCAGAAGCCGTTGACCGGGGGCAGCTGCCCCCGGTCGAAGTGCAAGGTGTAGTTCTGGCTCCCGGTGTAGGGCCGGCCGAAGGCGTCCTTGAAACTGAGAGGATAAACGGCGTCCTCGGGCTGGTTGGCCCCCAGGCCCGCCATGGCCACCGCAGCCCGCTTCCGGTAGTCGTTGCCGTAGACGCCCATGGTCTCGGTGTCCAGCCGCCAGCCGTTGACGGCCCGGCCCAGGGTCGGAACCTTCGCCTCCAGCGCCTGGCGTTCGTCCGCAACGGCCCGCAGCAGGGCCTCATGGATCCCGGGCCGCACCCGGGCCGGATCGAAAGCCCGGCCCGGCTCCAGGCCGATCCGTTTCATCCGCGCCAGGATGGGTTGATCGGTGAGGTGAGGCGGATTGGCCCGCATCAGGTCCGCGCCCAGGCGGAAGAAGTCCAGGGCCGGCAGGGCGTTCACCTGCTCCAGGGGCGGCTTTTCCGGATCCACCGTCCCCGCAGCCTGCTCCAGGCGACCCGGCGCCCCGGGACCGGCCGGGGCCAGGGGCGCGATGGCGCAGCCGGCCTGGAGCCCGCGGACGAAGGCGAAATCGCCGGATCCGTTGGCCTGGATGCGGCCGACGATCCAGACCATGGCCGTGGGCGCCTGGATCCGCTCAAGGCCCTGGGGCAGCCGCCCCTGCCACCCCGGCGGAACCAGGGCGAACCTGCCGCCATGGTTCCCGGTGGTGCGGGTACCCGGCACCGCGAACACATCGGTCCACATGTCCAGCATGGCCATGAGGTGGTAGCGCCCATGACTATCGGGCAAGGTGACGACCTGGGGGCCCTCCCTCAGATCAAGCCACGCCAGCGAATAAAGGGTGTCGAAGTTCGGCCGCACCACCTCCCTGGCCTCGGCCCTGGGGAACGCGCCCAGGTGGGTGAACGTGTTCATGGGACCCCGGCCGGCCCTGCGCCCGGCAGGGACCGAGGTCATCTGTCTCCGGGTCATCTCCATGGTCACCAGCGGATAAAGGTAGGTGTAGGCCTCCCGGCCAATGCGGTAGGCCTCGGCGTCCGTCACCGCCACCCCGGCACCGGCGGCCAGGGACGCCATCGCCAACCCCACCCAAAGCCCCAGCCTCAACCCCATTGCCATGGCCTCCTCCATCAGCGGAGCGGCGATCGCCCCGAACCAATGGGATGCCCGCCCGCTATGCCTGTTACAGGCGGCGAAGACTTTCCGGCACGCCGCGCCTACTCTCCGCCCCTTTCCACCCGCAGCACCACCAGCCGCCAGGCCTCGGAAAGATCCCCGCCGTGCAAAGCCCCCTGGATGGCCAGCTCCAGCCCAGGGGCGTCCGCCGGATCGCCCGGCCTGCGTTCCGGCCGGCCCAGGTCCGGCAGTTGGGCGCTGTTGGCCAGCCGGCCCAGGTCATTGCCGGTAAGGATGGCACTGCTCCTCAGGGCTTCGGGCAGCCGGTCGAACCCGATGGGATGGCCCACCGGCTTGGGCAGCTCGAACAGGGCCGCCCCCGAAGCCCGGGTATAGAAAGACCCGCCATTGCGCCCCACCAGGTCCAGCAGTCCGGGGTGGAGGATGCCCGAGGCGAAGCAATCCTCCCGGGCATGGAAGGCCAGCACCTCGCCCACCAGCATCAGTCCGGCGCCGGGCCCGGTTCCCAGTTCCACCACCTGGTGCAGCCGGCACTCCATCTGGAACGGCGCCTCCCCGACCAGGGCCGGCTTCACCCGCAGGGCCGGCAAAGGGGTGAGCCCGGACTTCAGGAACTCGTCCACTCCGTCCGGATACTCCGCGCTGGATACGTTCATCTGCTGGACCATGGCCCAGCTGACCGCGGCGATGACGAACTCTCCGGTGGCGGTGGCGTTCTGGTAGGTGTGCTTGACCGTGCCGTCCCGGCCCCGCCGGTTGGGCGCGAAGGCCACCATCGGCGGATTGGCGCCGAAGGCGTTGAAGAAGCTGAAGGGGGCGAGATTGCGCACCCCGGCCAAGGAGACGGTGCTGGCCAGGGCGATCGGCCGCGGCCCCACCCCGCCGGTGAGCAGGGCGCCGGTCTGGATCGGGTCCAGGTCCTCCGGCAGCATGGTCTTGAACGACATGGCGCCTCCTCCAAGGGCAGAGTGCTCCCAATCACTTCAATATCATGCACCTTCGGCGCCTTCGAGGTGGATCTATCGTGGCCGATGCCGGGGGCCCCGGGCCACAAGGGTGGGCGGCAGGGCAATGCCCGCCCCCTGGACCACGGTGTTCTCCAGCCGGCCCAGGCCTTCAACCGTCATGACCACCCGATCCCCGGCCTGGAGCCAGAGGTCGTCGGTGACCTTGGAGCCGTTCAGTTCCAGCAGGCAGCCGGTGCCGACGGTGCCGCTGCCGATCACCTCTCCGCTGCTGACCCGGGCCCCGTAGGAGCAGCGCTGCAGGATCTGGGCGAAGGTCCAGTTCATGGTGGCGGCGTCGCCATCGCTCAGCAAACGGCCATTGACCGCACAGGTCATGCGCGCCCGGAGCACCTGCCCCTGGGGCGAGGCCTCCAGCGGCAACTCGTCCTTGGTGACCAGCCAGGGCCCGAGGCCGGTGGCGAAATCCTTGCCTTTGCAGGGGCCCAGGGAAAGCTTCATCTCCTCCATCTGCAGCGCCCGGGCGCTCCAGTCGTTCATGATCATGAAGCCGAAGATGGCGGCGTCGGCCTGCTCCAGGGTGCCATTCAGCAGGGGCCGGCCGGTGACCACCGCCACCTCCAGCTCGTAGTCCAGGCGCAGCAGGTGGTGCTCCAGCACCTCCACCGGGCCGGGGCCGACCACCGCCTGGTGGTTGGTGAAGTAGGTGACCGGGAACAGATCGAACTCCGGCACCATGTCCAGGCCCCGATTGCGCCTCGCGGTCGCCACGTGCTGGCGGAAGGCGTAGCCGTCGCGCATGGCCACGGGGCGGGGCAGCGGCGCCAGCAGGGTGACCTCCGCCGGGTCCAGCAGGCCGGGCCCGGGATCGGCCGCCAGCGCCCTGGCCAGGGGCATGAGCTGGTCCTGGTCCCGGATGAGGGTCAACATGTCCACCGCCAGCCGTGGATCGGCCCGGTGGAAATCGAGGATGCGGCCACCCTCCAGGACCGCGCCGATGCGCTCCTGGCCGTCGCCGAGAAAGGTCACCAACTTCACGGGCATGCTCCTTGGCTGAGGTCCGGAACGATCCGGCCCGGGCCATGGTACTGCCCCGGCGTCGACCTTGGTTGGGAATTCCCGAGCGGTCGGAATCGCATTTCCCTGGCGCACTGCGAAAAAATGACTATTGTAAAGATCAACTTTTCTCAACATCCATCGAAGCCCTTTTCAGCCACCTATTTCCGAGCACCCATAAAGGACATCCCATGACCGAGGCGAACCCGCGTGGATCCGACCGTGTGCCTTCCCCCGACCGCAACCCGCTGGTTGCCGCCGGCCAGAAGGCCTTCCAGGAGATCATCCAGCCCTTCATCGGCCTGT
>Ga0302267_10003692_pt1 | contig 17377 bp, 19 predicted proteins | sample III_Bog_E1_3_FD_194555 | JGI IMG/M metagenome (GOLD analysis project Ga0302267, IMG submission 194555) | Peat permafrost microbial communities from Stordalen Mire near Abisko, Sweden - III_Bog_E1_3 | ecosystem: Environmental > Terrestrial > Soil > Wetlands > Peat | place: Sweden: Abisko... | reverse complement strand
CCGCGAAACCAGAGGACTATAAGCCGGCCACCATCACCATTTACTCCGACGCCGAGCATGATTCCACGGTGCAGGTGCCGCTGATGAACCCTTGCGATCAGGTTGAGTGCTTCTAAGCTGACAATGTCGTCCGCCGTTTCGCAATAACGCCCTCCCAACGCCACTTCGCAGGCGCACCACGGCCGAGCAAAATCGGCCTTGCGCCACATCCGCGTTCCGTTGTAATCTTTCTTTACTTTGCAATGCAAAGTAAAAGGGGGAGGCGTCATGACTCTTTTTGATTTGCTGCTGATTCTTGTGGTGCTTGGGACAGCGGGCGCGGTTGTTGTCGCCGTTGTCGCCCTCGTCCTTCGCCGTTGGGTTCTCGCGCGCAGGCTCGCACTGACCGTAGTTCTGGCTTGGGCCGTCTACCTGGGCTTTGGGACTGTCGTGGCCCTCACGGCGCCCCAACACATCATGGCGCTCGGAGAGGATCGCTGCTTCGACGAAATGTGCTATGCGGTCACCCACTGGAATCGGACGCTTTCCACCAGCGACGGGAGGTCCTTCTATATTGTCGACGTTCGCATCACCAACCGGTCGCGCGGCCGGGCGCAGCGGGAACTAGGTCGCAAGGGTGTACTGATTGATCGATCCGGCCGGGTCTACGAGGTGTCCAAGGCGGGCATGGCCGCCAAATCGCCTTTGGACGCTCCTCCGTTTCCTGGTCTCGATACGGAAGTGGGGCCCGGCCAGAGCCTGGAAACTCGGCTCGTTTTCGATTTACCAACGAATGTCGATTACCCCGGATTCGCGCTGGGCAGCAACCTGAAATTGAATCCCGCACGAATCGTGATTGGAGACGAAGACCATTTTCTGCATTGGCCCACGGTGGCACCGCTGGACTGATTGGACTTCGATTGGCCCTGGATGACGGAAGCGGAAGGTTTCCGGAATTGGTTTGACACAGTATATGTGCGCACATATACTGTGTAAGTGAATATTACTCTCTCCATCGATGAGCAGCTTGTTGCACGCGCCCGAGAAAAGCTCCGCGCCACCGGCAAAACGATCAACCAGGAGATTCGCGAGCACCTGCAGGACATCGCCGGCGACGACGAGCAACTAGAACGCGATCTAGAGTTTCTGCAACGTACCGCCGGAATGGGCAATTCCAACGGTTGGAAGTTCAACCGGGAAGAGCTCTATGAGCGCCGGTAAGGCGAAGCCCCCGGATGCCACTCAGGACAAGGAATTGCGCGGGCAGATCGTGCTTCCCAGGGAGCTAAGAACTCGCTTGGGCTTGCTCCTTGAACGGGCAGAGGCTGGCGAGGAGGTCGTGATCACACGGTCTGGCAAGCCTTTGGCAAGATTGCAGCCCTCAACGGGGCTTTCGCGCACCTTTCTGGACACAAACATCCTTGTGTATGGAGATGATGGGGACGAGCCGGAGAAGCAAAGGAAGGCCCTCGAACTGATTCGCCAACACAGAGAACAGCGAACCGGAGTTGTATCACTGCAGGTTTTGCAGGAGTACTTTACTGCTGTGACCAAGAAGAAGAAGCTTGACGCGGGAATCGCGCGGCACAAGGTTGAGATCTTTTCAAGGTTTCGCCTTGGCGAGCCGATGGTGAACGACATCCTCGCGGCGATCGACATTCACCGACTGCACGGTTTCTCGTACTGGGATGCGCTGGTGCTGCGGATGGCCAAGCAGACCGGCTGCCGCATCCTGCTCTCCGAAGATCTGCAGCATGGCCAGGAATTTGACGGCGTCAAGATCGTCAATCCATTTCTTTAGCAGCGGCATCGTTTCGCGATAGAATGAATCTTAGAAGCATGGCCCTCCACCAACCCATTCCGGCCCTCCTCTAGCGGCGCCCGCCGCCTATACTGCTCCACGCCTGTTTTCCGATTCCCGAAAATGCACAGAAGTATAAGAGCGCCTACGGCGCGTTATGAGGTTTTGCCATGATTGATCGTTTGGAACAAATGGAACAGCGTTACGAAGAGCTCAGCACGCAACTCGGCCTGCCTGAGGTGATTACCGACCACGAAAAGTATCAGAAGGCCGGGCGGGCGCTGCGCGAGTTGGAAGCTCCAGTGATGAAGTTTCGCGAGCTGAGGGAGGTGCGCACGGGCCTGGAGGAGGCGCGCGCCATGCTCGCCGACCCCGACATGAAAGCCATGGCCGAGGAAGAGATTGCTTCGCTCGCACCGCGCGAGCCTGTCCTGGAAGAAGAGATCAAGGTGCTGCTGCTTCCCAAGGATCCGAATGACGAAAAGAACGTGATTCTGGAAATCCGCGCGGGAACGGGTGGCGACGAGGCTTCGCTGTTTGCGGCGGAGATTTTCCGGATGTATCAGCGGTTCGCCGAGCAGCACAAGTGGAAGATTGAGCTGCTGTCCATGTCGGAGTCGGGCGTGGGCGGATACAAGGAAGTGATCGCCATCATCGAAGGCGACCGTGTCTACTCGCAACTGAAGTGGGAGAGCGGCGTGCATCGCGTGCAGCGCGTGCCGGCGACGGAAACGCAGGGCCGCGTTCATACCTCCGCGATTACTGTCGCGGTGCTCCCGGAAGCTGAGGAAGTCGACATCAAGATCGAAGCCAAGGACCTGCGCATCGACACGTTCTGCTCTTCCGGCCCCGGCGGCCAGTCAGTGAATACCACTTATTCGGCCGTCCGCATTACGCACATTCCGACTAACACGGTAGTTAGCTGCCAGGACGAGAAATCGCAGATCAAGAACCGCGAAAAGGGCATGCGCGTTCTCCGCTCACGGCTCTATGAAGTGGAGATGGACAAGCAGAACGCGGAGCTGGCCAAAACCCGCAAGGAGCAGGTAGGCACCGGCGACCGCAGCGAGAAGATACGCACCTATAACTTCCCGCAGAACCGGCTCACCGATCATCGAATTGGGCTTACTCTGCATCAGTTGGACCTGGTGATGGAAGGGCGGCTGCAGCCTATTGTGGACGCGCTGATTGCGCACTACCAGGCGGAGCAGCTTAAGTCTGACAATAGCCAGGCGGCGTAAGGCACCTTGGCATGAAGGTCATCGGGGCAACTACCCAGAAGATTCGAGCCTTGGTGAGCGAGGGCGAATCCGCGCTCGCTGCGGGACCGCATCCTGAACGAGCAAGGCGCGACGCGGAGTCTTTGTTTTTCTATTTGCTCAAGCGAAATGGTACGGAGAGAAACACCGCTTGGCTGGCTACCCATGGGGATAGCCCGACCAGCCACAGCGATGAATTCAGAGCCCTGATCCAACGTCGTCTCACCGGCGAACCCATGCAATACATAATCGGCGAAACGGAGTTCTACGGGCTCGCGTTCCGGGTGACTCCAGATGTCCTGATCCCCCGCCCCGAAACCGAGCACTTAGTCGAGAAAGCCATCGAGCTATCCGCCACCTTTCAAGCCCCGCGCATAGTCGACATTGGAACCGGCTCCGGCGCCATCGCCGTAGCCCTTGCGCGCAATCTCTCCAACGCGCAAATCACAGCTATTGACCTCTCTGCGCCCGCGCTGACCATCGCCCGCGAAAACGCAGAGCTCCACGCAGTTGCTATTCGCTTTCTCCAAGGCGATCTCCTCGCCCCCGTAGTCGAAGAGCAATTCGACATCGTCGTCTCCAACCCACCCTACGTCCCGGAATCCGACCGCCCCACCCTGTCCGTAGAGGTCCGCGACCACGAACCATCCCTGGCCCTCTTCGCAGGCGCCGACGGACTCGACATTTACCGCCGACTCATCCCGCAGGCTTTTGAGTGTCTTGTCTCAGGCGGATTTATCGCTCTTGAAATTGGTTACGGTCAATCTGCGGCGATTGCCGGACTGCTTGGCGCGGCGGGCTTCCGGAACATCGAGTTCACGCCCGACCTGCAAGGAATTCCTCGTGTCTCCTGCGCCCAGCGGCCCTCCTGACGCATCCGTTACTAACGAGCATGCTATAGACTTTTCCGGAAAGGAATATCCAAATGCCCCCATCGCACGGCTATGCCGCATTCGACTCCCAATCTCCGCTCGCTCCTTACGCCTTCACTCGCCGCGAGCCCGGCCCTACGGAAATCGTGGTGGAGATTCTTTACTGCGGCGTTTGCCACTCTGACCTGCACATGGCGCGCAACGAATGGGGACAGTCTGTTTATCCCATGGTGCCCGGGCACGAGATTGTCGGGCGGGTCATCGCCGCCGGCAGCGCGGTGACCAAGTTCAAAGTGGGCGGCATCGCGGCCATTGGCGTCATCATTGATTCCTGCCGCCTGTGCTCTCCATGTAAACGCGGCGAGGAACACTTCTGCGACCAGGGCCCTACGCTCACGTATGCCGCACCGGACCGCGTGGATGGCTCCATCACGATGGGCGGCTATGCGAACAACTATGTGGTTGACGAGCGGTTCGCCCACACCGTGCCGGAGAACCTGAATCTGGCCGCTGTGGCTCCGCTGCTCTGCGCCGGCATTACGACTTACTCGCCGCTGCGTCACTGGAAGGTTGGCCCCGGCAAGAAGGTTGGAATTGTGGGCCTGGGCGGACTGGGTCACATGGGCCTGAAGTTTGCGCACTCGCTTGGGGCGCATGTTGTGCAGTTCACAACCAACTTGCGTAAGAAGGACGATGCGCTAAAGTTGGGCGCGGACGAGGTTGTGCTGTCCAGCGATCCCGAAGCAATGAAAGCGCATACCAAGTCGTTCGATTTCATCCTCGACACGGTCTCCGCTCAGCACGCGCTCGAGCCGTACCTCGACCTTCTCAAATTGGACTCAACGCTCACTATGGTCGGGTTGCCTGAAGTTCCGCCAACCGTTTCTCCCTTCGCCCTTATCGGCAAGCGCATCTCGGTAGCCGGTTCCATGATTGGCGGCATGCCGGAGACGCAGGAGATGCTCGACTACTGCGGCGAGCACAACATTGTTTCTGAAGTCGAAGTCATCCCAATGCAGAAGATCAACGAAGCCTTCGAACGCCTGTTGAAGCAGGACGTGAAATACCGCTTCGTAATCGATATGAGCACGCTGGGATAACTGCAACATTTACCCGGAATCCAGCATCCACTCCAAACTTTCATTTCTGGATTGCAGCCAATCAATCCAGAAATGAAAGACTGAGTCCATTCCGTCGTCCCCACTGTATGCTCTCGGCCAAGCCTCCCAAATTGGGTACTGTGACCCCTTCGGCGGGGAAATACGCGCCAAGGCAATTTTCCAGCCACGACAAGAACGCATAAATCAACAGAATCTTGTAGAAATCACCTAGCGCGTTCCCTCGGCGAAGTTGTTCGCAACGCGCATTAGGCATATCCATCGACATCCACGCCCGATGTTCATTCCACGGCCGCATCAAGATATCGCTTCCGCCTTCGACAGACCCGCCATATCTGCCTGCATTCATGTGCAGCGAATAAATCATTGGCCCGGAACGAAGCACATGGCTCGCACCCTCTCTCATCGTGGCTACACGCTCCACGGGACCACTCGCGCTCCAGGCCTTTTGCGCTTTCATCAGAACATCATCCTCCGATGGAAAAGCAGGCTCTCTCAAAAGCATCACAACGCTTGGAAAATATTCCGCCGGATACACACTTCCCGCTGTGCCGGGCTTGCCGAACAACTTATCCAAAATTCCCATTCGCTACTCCGGAAAGCCAGTCTTCGTGAGTTCCTTATAAAACCCCAGGTCGCGCCCGCTCAGGCTCTTCGATATATACGCGATTTGCCCATAATGCAGACCGAAGTGCTCCACCACCTGGTAAACCGCTTCCAGCCCGCTCACGTGATAGCCCTGAATATCACGCCAGGCGACGAGGTCTTTTTCGGTCAGCTTATCGAACACCCTGGCCGCTTCGCCCATGGTCGCGCCAAGCCGTTCAAGCAGCGCCGCGGCGGTCATTCCATCTTGCGCGGCAAACTCCGCTGGGCGGTCGCGCTTGTCATCGCGGCCTTCGAATGAGTCGACGAGCCACTGGCGCACATTCCCGTTCAAGTGCAGCACAAGGTTGCCAATGCTGTTGCTCTGCTCATTTGGCCGCCACCAGACCTGTTCCTCCGTCAGCGGTTCAACGCTTGCCCGCAGCCGCGGCCAGTAGTGTTCCAGCAGTTTTCGCCGCGAGAACTCGATAAACAGCGTAGTCACATCCCCGTCATTCCCGATCATCGCAACTCTTCTCTTTCGACCTTCCCAATGTCTTACCCCTCTGAGATATGGTGAATCTTCATGTGGTAGTTGAAGACCAGCAGCACGCAAATGCCGAAGACCATGGCCAGAATGGCCAGCGGCGCGCCATAGGGATAGCCTTCGGTCAGCGCAAAGCGAATGAGCACAATCGACACCACAAACGCCGCGGAGCGAAAGACAGTTTCGTAGTGCCCTGAAACCACAATCGACAGAATCAGGATGAGCACGTCGGTAAAGATCATGACCGTGAACAGGTCGTTGTAGAACGTGCTTACGTGCGCCAGACCGGTCTGGCCGGTCATTGCATCGCGGAACACGTCCGTTACGAAGAGCCCTATGTTATAGGCCGCCATGGTAAGCAGCAGCGCGCCCAGGCCCAGCGCCACACCCTTCTTCTGCGCTACGAAACGCGCCCGCGCATGCAACGGCGCCGAAGTGCCCAACTGCACGACGCTATGCTTCGCCACATGCTGAAAGACCGCGACCAGCAGGTACATCAGGAAGCCGGCCCACATGTCCACAAACAACGGCAAAGCCTCAAGTGTGACGGTGTGTTTGGTCACCATCTCCGACGCTTCGGCAATGTCTTTGAATACGTCCCGGATGAAGATGAGCGACACAATTTCGAACTGGTAGGCAATGGAGCGGGTGGTGGACTCGTGGAGTGCGCCGATCAGCGTAACCACTTCGTAAAACAGGATGAAGTTGAAGGGAGTGGAGATGGCGACCAGGTAGTTCTCGCCCGCACTGGCAATCAGCGCCGGCGGGTGGGCGAGCGTCTTGGCCAGAAAGATCAACAGGAGGTGAATGGCAAACCCGGCAATGCCAAGGCGGATGACCAGGTGCTTGAGCGCGGTCTTGTTGCGCTCGGAAAAAATCCGGTCGTGCGCTGCAGCCACGTTTAGCCAGATGCCGGTGGGCGCCTGCTCGCCGGCTTCATCGTCGTCATTTGCTGCGCTGGTCATAGTAGCCTCTGTTCCGGTTGCGGGAGAAGTGAAATCCTGAAAAAAAGCCTGCGCCTGCCAAGCCGGGATTGCAGCCCCTGGGAAATGAGAATTTTGAAGCAAACCTCGTCGGGGGATTCTTAAGATTACCGTACGAGACTACCGCTTAGGGGAGCAGACGCACAGAGCCCATTGCCGAACCCCGCACAGCAGGCATAAGATTCCGTCTGAAATCGTTTTCAAGAGGACCCTTATGCGTATTTTCGCTTCGCTCTCTCTCGCCGTTCTTGCCTTGGCTTCCGTCACCGCAATCTCTGCCCCGGCACAGGTGGCGCAAACGCCCCCCATGGGCTGGAACAGTTGGAATTACTTCGCCGGGAAGGTGACCGACAAGGACATTCGCGCTTCCGCCGACCAGATTGTCGCCACCGGGATGAAGGACGCTGGATACATCTACGTGAACATTGACGACACGTGGGAAGGCCAGCGCGACGCCAACGGCGTACTGCACTCTAACGACAAGTTTCCCGACATGAAGGCCCTGGCCGATTATGTCCATTCCAAGGGGCTCAAGATTGGCATCTACTCGTCGCCGGGACCCAAGACCTGCGCCGGCTACGAAGCTTCGTACGGCCATGAGGAGCAGGACGCGCAGCTTTACGCTTCCTGGGGTATCGACTACCTGAAGTACGACCTGTGCAGTTTTATCGGCGACGTGATGGTGAAGCAGGCGCCCAATGACAAAGCCGAGCAAATGCGCATCATGATCGCGGCCTACGACAAGATGGGCAAGGCATTGAAGGCAGCCGGCCATCCCATCGTCTACTCCTTTTGCCAGTACGGATGGGATTCAGTCTGGGAGTGGGCGCCTGGAATTGGCGGTAACCTGTGGCGCACTACCGGCGACATTTATCCCGCATGGGACCGCATTTACACCATCCTCGAGCAGCAAACCGGCCTGAATACCTATGCCGGTCCGGGCCATTGGAATGACCCCGACATGCTGGAGGTGGGAAACGGCAAGCTATCGCTCGCTGAAAACCGTGCCCACTTCTCCATGTGGGCTATGCTCGCCGCGCCCTTGCTTGCCGGAAATGATTTGCCCCACATGAAGCCGGAAATTAAGTCCATCCTCACCAATCGCGACGTCATCGCCATCGATCAGGATCCGCTGGGCAAACAGGCCCGGCACGCCTACAGCACAGGCGAAGTGGAAGTATGGACTCGCGAACTCAAAGACGGTGCAGTGGCAATCGCCATCCTGAATGTGGGCAGCGATCTCTACTCCACCCATCCATTCCGCGTGGCCCTGAACGCTCTGGGTTTGACCGGGCTGCAGCAAGCCACGAATCTTTGGACTGGCGAGAAGACCGTGCTCAGTAATGGTATGGCGATCGAGATCCCCAGCCACGATGTTCTGCTGCTTCGCATCGATCAGCCCAACCGGCCGCAGATCAAGCAAATCAAAATGGTTGGAGAAAAACCATCTCCTGCAACACAGAAGTAACCAACCATTGAACAGTAATTCGGTCACCTACTGTCTCGAAATCGAGACAGTAGGTGATCGGTACCCGAAGTCTGGATTTTCAGACCTGGGGCACCGCACAGCTAATAGCTAAAGGCTGTCTTTCACCCGGCCGAGACACACGCCAAACCATCCCCGCTCGTCGGTCCAGCTTTCCACGGGCTCAAACCCTGCTGACGCCAGCAAAGCTTCGGCCTGGCCGGGCAGATATTTGTAGCTGTTCTCGGTGTGAATCCGCTCGCCCTCTTCGAATTCCACTTCCGAGTCCAGCGCCCTGATACGTACCCGCTGGGCGATGCGGCTCTCCAGATGCATCTCGATCCGCGACTCGCGCGCATTCCACACGGCGCGGTGCTCGAACGCATCCAGGTCGAACTCGGCGCCGAGTTCGCGGTTCAAACGCGCCAGCATGTTCAGGTTGAAGTCGGCGGTTACACCAGCCGCATCGTCATAGGCCTCCAGCAGCGTGTCTACATCCTTCTTCAGATCCACTCCCAGCAGCAGCGTATCGCCCGCGCTCAGCCCGGCGCGCACACGGGTCAACACGCGCTCCGCCTCCCACGGCTCAAAGTTCCCAATGCTCGATCCGATGTAGAGGACCAGCCGCCGCTCGCCTACTGCCGAGGGATCAAGTTCCAGCCCCTGCGTGTAGTCTTCCACGCGCGGCATCACGGTAACTCCGGGAATCTCAGATTCGATGCGATCCTTTGCAGCCTCAAGCGCTGACTGCGAAACATCCACCGGCTCGTAGACCACGCTTCCCTGCCGCGCCACCGCAGCCTTCAGCAGCAGCCTGGTCTTGTCTGCCGATCCAGCTCCAAGCTCGGCAATCCGCAGCCGATCGCAGCTGGCCCGCTCAATCATGTCGCCTGCGTGGCGAACAAGAATGGCTCGCTCAGTACGAGTGAGGTAGTACTCCGGCCGCTCGGTAATCTCGTCGAACAGCCGCGACCCGGCCTCGTCGTAAAACAGCCACGCCGGCAGCCGTTTGGGCCGCCTCATGAGCCCCGCGCGGACGGCCGCGGCGACTCGTTCCTGAACGATCTCAGTGCTGGGTATAGGGAAAGCGATTGTTGTCATGCACTCCCTTCGATGCCACGGCAACCGTTTGAGTTACCAGAAAATAACACGATCTAGGACGCGAGCCGGATTCCGGCAAACTGCCAACGTGTCTCCGGAGCAAAGAAGTTCCTGTAGCTGGCCCGGACGTGCCTCGCAGGCGTGACGCAGGAGCCGCCCCTTAGCACCATATTCCCGCTCATGAACTTCCCGTTGTACTCGCCCAGCGATCCACCGAGCGGACGGAATCCCGGATAGCCCAGGTAGGCGCTGGCCGTCCACTGCCAGCAATCTCCAAACAACTGCGTTGGGCCCTGACCGTGTTCCGAAGAAGGCGCAGGCATCAATCTTCCCGATTCGAACAGGTTCCCCTCCACTGGCCGTCCTTCCGCGGCAGCCTCCCATTCAAACTCAGTTGGAAGCCGATAGCCGGCCCACCGCGCATAGGCGTCGGCCTCAAAGTAGCTGATGTGGCTTACCGGGACCGACTTCATGCGCGCCAGCGGCTGTTCCCCTCGAAGGGTAAACACGTTCCAGTCGCCGGCTTCGCTGCTCCAATAGAGCGGCGCTCGCCAGCCGTTATTCTGCACCGCGACCCACCCGGCGGAGAGCCAGAACTCCGGCCGCCGGTATCCGCCGTCCTCCATAAACGCTGCGTATTCCCCGCAGGTAACCAGCCTCTTCGCCAGCCGGTAGGGCTCAAGCCACACTTTGTGCCGATCGAGCTCGTTGTCGAAACCAAACCCATCGCCCGCGTGCCCCACCTCGCGCACCCCGCCGGCAAATCCTTCGAAACCGAGGCTGGTGTGATTCATCGCCGGTACCCCTGAAGACGGGGAATTTTCCGCGGATTGGAGATAAGCCGGCCTGAGGGGATTGGTGAAAAATGCGTTCAGAATATCGGTCAGCATCAGTTCCTGGTGCTGCTCCTCGTGATTCAATCCCAGCTCAATCCGCGTCAGCGCTTCCTGCTCCGGGTTGCGCCCCAGGAGCGTGTCGATGGCTTCATCCACATGCTCCCGATAGCGCAAAACTTCGCTGAGCGGCGGCCGGGAGAACGAAGACCGCAGCCGCTTCTCAGGAAATTTGGCAAAGCTCTCGTAATAGCTGTTGAACAGCCACACGAAATCCGGGTTGAAGGGACGGTAGCCTGACAGGAATTCCCGCAGGACGAACGACTCGAAGAACCACGCTGTGTGCGCCAGGTGCCACTTCAGCGGCGAAGCCTCCGGCGTCGATTGCACCATCATGTCTTCGGCCGAGAGCGGCTCGCAAATTGAAATCGTCCGTTGCCGCACCGCGCGAAACCGCGCTCCAATTTCAGTCTCCAAACTACATCGGGCAACCGTGCTCATCGTCCACCATCCACTTTCGCCAAAGTGTACTCCAGAATCGGTTCAATCTGCATCTCGAGCCCGTCAAAATCCGCGCCTGACCGAATACCTTTCCCAGTTGATGCGGTTGATTCCAAAAGGGACCAGCTTCTTCAAAAAAATCGCATACATCACAAGCGGTCAGACCCGCATCCATATCGAATGAATTGAGGCAGGCAGCGCCGAAGCCATTGAATCGCCTGGAAATCTCATTCGGAGTTTGTATGGTTCACGTGCATGGAGTGATTGGACGGGCTCATCCTCACTGGCTGATCTTCCCAGCGGTTTTGTTCTTTTCAATGGCGAGCGCAGGGTTCGCGCCAGCGCAGAATTCCGACCAGCTTGCCCTTGCAACCGAGGCGCCCGACACCTTGTTTCGGTCTCAACCGGCACACGTTGAGCCGCCGCCGACTCCCGAGGAGCTTGGCGACGCACTCATGCTGCATCAGCGTTACCAGGCAGCCATCGAATCCTACAGCCGGGCAACTCCGACCTCCGGCATCTGGAACAAGATGGGCATTGCCTTTCAGATGATGAACGGCAGCGAGGGGGCCTTGCGCTGTTACAAGAAGTCGCTGAAGCTGAACCCCAGGAACGCCCATGCCATCAACAACCTGGGAAGCCTGCACTTCTCGCTGAGGGAATTCGCCCCAGCCGAGCGCATGTACCGAAAAGCATTGGCGCTCGAACCAGGTTCGGCGGTTGTCGAGTTGAACCTGGGCACGGACCTGATTGCGGAGCAAAAATACGACGAGGGCTGGCAGCATTACCAGGCGGCGTTGGACATGGATCCTCATGCCTTTGAAAACACAGCAAGCCTCCGCATCGGCAGTCAGGCCAGTGCGCAGAACCGCGGCGCCGTGAATTACTACATGGCAAAGGGATTGACGCAGGCCGGGGAAATGGCCACAGCCATCGATCATTTGCGCCTGGCCCTCGAACAGGGATTCGCCAGTCCCAGAAAGATTGAAGCCGATGAGAACTTTGCCGCACTCCGTGGGATTCCCGCCTACGAAGATCTGATCACCCAGACCCGCCGCCATTGACGTCCGGCGTTTTCCGCAGGAGAACCAGCCGTTTGGCCGCTGGGGGTTGACTTGTGTGACGTTCAGTGTCGTGCTGCGTCTGGAAAGAGAGCATCAATGTTTGATAGGATGCAACGCATCGGGTTCCTTCGAATGGAGGGAATATGCGCAGGTTCAGTTGTCCCCGTTGTCTAATCACCGTCACTGTCTGCGCCTCCCTTGCAACTGGATGCCCTGTCCCCTTCGCCCAGACTCCAGTCTCTGCCACCGACCCAGGTTCAACTTCGCCCGCAGCGATCCAGGCATCCGCCCCTCCCGCAGCCCTTCCGCTTCAGATTCAGCCCACACCGGAACAGCTTGGCGACTCGATGCTTGCGCAAAAGCGCTACCAGGCAGCGATTGAGGCATACCGGCAGGTTACCGCGGGATCGGCGGACACCTGGAACAAGATGGGCATCTCCTACCAGATGATGTTCAACCTTGACGAAGCTTCCAGATGTTATGAACATTCTCTCAAGCTGAATCCCCGGAATGCCCGCGTTCTGAATAACCTGGCCTCTGTGTATGACGCGCAAAAGGACCTGTCCGGGGCCGAACACTATTACCGCAAGGCTCTCCGGTTGGAACCAAAAGCGCCCATGATTCTGAGGAACCTGGGCACCAACCTGCTGGCTCAGCACAAATACAAGAGAGGTTGGGAGCTTTATCAGGCCGCGCTGGCCATTGATCCCAATATTTTTGGCGAATCCGGCAGCCCGCGCGTCGACAATCCCGCATCCATTCAGGAGCGCGGGGCCATGAATTTCTACATGGCCAAGGGCTGCATCCGCGCCGGCCAGAACGATCGCGCCATTGAGTATCTGCGCATGGCCCTCAACGAGGGCTATACGAACCCCAAAAAAATTCAGGCAGACGGCGAGTTCGCGGTCCTCCGTGGCAATCCCGCATTTGAACAGCTTCTGGCCGCGCAAAGCGAGCCCAAGTCGGCCGGAAAGCTCTGAACGTAAAGCGCGACAGGCTGGATCGTCGTCCCCGCTTCGGGCTTCAACTGCAATCTGTAACCTGTCATCTGTAATCTGTAACCTGCGCCAACGTCTATCTCAATGGGATGCCCGCACGCGCTCCCAGAGGTTTCAAATGAAAGTCCGCCTTCTGCCCCTCGTTCTTGTTGCCCTCACCATCACTGCCTCCGCCCAGGACCCGCAAACCGCACCGCCCACTCAGCCGGCCTCCCAATCCGGGGGCCAAGGAGAGAGTCAAACCCGGGGCGGCGGCCGTGGAGGCTGGGGCGCCGGTGGCGGCATGGGCCGCGGGGTGCTGGGCACCGTGACGGAGGTTGCGGCGGACCACTACACGATAAAGACCGATGCCGGCCTGACCTACACGATTCACTACAGCGCGAACACCCGTATCGTGAAACAGCCCCCTGCACCCCAGGGCTCCGGTCAAGGACGCGGCGCCGGTGGAGCAGGAGGCCAGGGCGGTGCCCAATGGCGCGGAGGCGAGGGCGGCGGTGGCAATCCCCCGCAGGCCATCAAACCCACGGACATCAAGGTAGGCGACGCGATTACCGCCATGGGCGAAGTGGATGCAAATGCCAAGTCCGTCGGCGCTGTTGCTGTGATCCAGCTTGATCCTGAGCGCGCCAAACAGATGCGCGAGATGCAGGCCAACTACGGCAAGACCTGGATCATGGGCAAGGTCACCGCCATTGACGGCGTCAAGGTAACGCTGATGGGCGCAATCGATAACGCGGCCCACAGCTTTGTGGCCGACGAAAACACCACCTTCCGCAAGCGTCGCGACCCCATCACGCTGGGCGACATTCAGGTTGGCGACACGGTCCGTGTGGAGGGTGCGCTGAAGGATGGGACGTTCCTGGCAACTACAGTGAGCGCCATGGGTGCGCCTCCCGCAGGGGGACCGCCGGCGGGAGGCGCGGGTGCCCCGCCGCTGTAGCGTTTACCGGGGTCAACCGATCGGTTCGTCCTTGGTCTCCCGAATCATTAACAGGCCCACAAACGAAAGCACGGCCGACGCCGACAGATAGTACCCCACATATGGCAGCCCATAGTGCGTGGCCAGCCAGGTAGCAATATACGGTGCCAGCGACGCCCCAAAAATGCCTGCGAAGTTGAACGCAAGCGAGCTGCCCGAGTACCGCACGGGCGTGGGAAACAGCTCGGAAACTACGGTTCCCAGCGGGCCGTAGGTCAGGCCCATCAGCGACAGGCCCAGGGTCATCATGCCCAGCGCGCCCCCCGCTCCATCGCTGAACATGGGCGCCAGGATCAGCCCGAACAGGAAAATAGCCATGGTGATCCACAGCATCGCGCGCCGCCTTCCCTGCTCCGCCAGCATCGCGGAAATGGGGATCATGACCGCGAAAAACAACGTGGCGAACAACTGCATCAGCAGGAACTTTTCCCGCCCTATTCCGAGCGCGGTGGTTCCCCACGACAGCGCGAACACAATCATCAGGTAGAAGAGAACGAAGGTCGCCAGGCACAGCAGAATCCCGGCGACGAGCGGCTTGAGGTGGTCGCGGAAAACCGTCAGCACGGGAAGCCTCTCCTGCTCTCCGCGCTGGAGCGAGGCGGCAAAAACCGGCGTCTCGGTGATCGTCAGGCGCACCCACAGTCCCATAAACACCAGCACCGAGCTGGCCAGAAAGGGCAGTCGCCAGCCAAAGGCGAAAAACTGCGCATCGGTCAGAAAGCGCGACAACACCAGGAACACCCCGCCGGACAGGAAGAACCCTACCGGCGCGCCAAGTTGCGGAAACATGCCGTACCAGGCACGCTTGTGGGCGGGCGCATTCTCAATGGCCAGCAGCACCGCGCCGCCCCACTCGCCGCCCAGCCCCAGGCCCTGGCCAAAGCGGCAAAGCGCCAGCAGTAGGGGCGCGGCCAGGCCGATGGAAGCGTAGGTGGGCAACACGCCAATGGAGACCGTGGAAATGCCCATGGTGGCCAACGCCAGCACCAGCGTGGTCTTGCGGCCAATCCTGTCGCCAAAGTGGCCGAAGAGTGCCGACCCAATGGGCCGCGCCAGAAACGCAATGCCGAAGGTAGCCAGCGAAGCCAGAGTCGCGGTTGCCGGGTCGCTGCGAGGAAAAAACAGCTTGGGAAACACCAGGACCGCCGCTGTGGCGTAAATGTAAAAATCGAAAAACTCAATCGCCGTGCCCACCAGGCTCGCAAACAGAACCTGGCGCGGCGAATTCACCGGACCTCTCGCGCTCATTCATTTTCCAGATTGACTAGAGTCTGAGGGCCACAAAGGGGTGCGTGCCCTCACTCTGGTTATATCGTTCTGGCCGCGCAATCGGAAATGGGCGGCCATGCGGCGGATCGGGCGGCGGGGTCAGGTCCGGGGCGTGGGGCGTAAAATCGTCTGGTCATGCATGAGCTTTCGATTGTTTCGAGCGTGGTGGAGACGGTCCAGGAGTCGCTGGAGAGCTACCCCGGCGCGCGGGTGGTGGAAGTGCGTCTGAAAGTGGGAGCGCTGGCCTCGGTCGTGGTGGATTCGCTCGAGTTCTGCTGGGGGATTGCCACCGAGGGCACGGCGCTGGCGGGTTCGCAGCTGGTGGTCACGACGCTTCCTGTGGTGATGCACTGCGCCTCATGCGATGCGGACGTGGAGTTGGAGGGCGTGCAGAGCTTCCGATGTCCCCGATGCGGTGAGCCTTGCGGCGATTTGCGGCAAGGACGGGAGCTGGACATTGAGTCGTTTGAGATTGAAGAGGCGGACGAGGTCGAAAAGGCCCGCAAGGATGGGATCGGGGTGAAGGCATGACGACGCGCATTGTGGAATTGCGACGCGGGATTCTGAAAAAGAACGACGAGCTGGCGGCCGGGCTACGGGAGCGGTATACGGCTGGCGGGGTGCTGGTGTTGAACCTGGTGTCGAGCCCTGGGACGGGGAAGACGGCGTTTCTGGAGCGGACGCTCCGAGAACTGAAGGGCCGTGGCGCAAGGGTGGCGGCGCTGGTGGGCGATTTGGAGACGGATAACGATGCAAAACGGCTGGCGGCCAGCGGAGCGCCGGTGCGGCAGATCAATACCCATGGAATCTGCCACCTGGACGCGGAGATGATTTCAAAGCATCTGGACGGGTGGGAGTTAGCGAACCTGGATTACCTTTTCATTGAGAATGTGGGGAACCTGGTTTGCCCGTCGAGCTACGACCTTGGGGAAAAGATCCGCGTGGCGCTGCTTTCGGTGACCGAGGGCGAAGACAAGCCGTTGAAGTACCCCACGCTGTTTAATTCGGCGGATGCGGCGGTAATTACGAAGATGGATATTGCCGAGCCGTGCGGGTTTGACCGGGAACTGGCGCTGAAGAACATCAACGAGATCCGGCCGGGGATGCGGATATTCGAGACATCGGCGAAGACGGGGGTGGGGATGGGGGAGTGGCTCGCGTATCTTGAGGAGGAACGCGCGGGGCGAATCGGCTGATTTAAGGATGGTGTTTGTGAAGAGAGAAGTGATGCCTGAAGAATTCAGGGCTGATGCGTTGGCTGCATGGGCTGAATATCAAAGAACCGGCTTGCATGTGACGGCCGAAGAAGCCGACGAATGGCTGGCAAAACTCGAAGCCGATGAGGACGCCCAGCCGCCAGAATGCCACGTAGCGCGTAGCCTTTCATAGGGGGGGGTGCAATGGCTGTGAATAAGAGCGCTGAAAGTGGCACCGCCGCGGTAAATGCCTACCTGGCGCGGGTACCGGAACCGGCGCGGACCACTCTCGAAAAGATGCGAGCACTAATCCGGGCCGCCGCGCCTAAGGACGCGACCGAGGCCATCAGTTACGGGATTCCATCATTCCAGTACAAAGGGGCGCTGGTTTGGTACGCGGCGTTCAAAAAGCACTGCAGCTTTTTCCCCATGGACCACTCGCTGGAAGAGGAGTTTGCCGAGGATCTGAAGAAGTACAAGACCTCGAAGGGGACGATTCAGTTTCCGGTGGACGAGCCGCTGTCGAAGAAGCTGGTGACGCGGATTGTGAAGGCGCGGGTGACGCTGAACAAGGTAAAAGCTGAGGAGTAAGAAGGTGGCGAAGCTCGGAACGGTTCGCGCGGCGAAGGATTATCTGGCGGGCCAGATTGTCGACGAGGCTAGACGCCAAGGCTTGGTGCTGACCGAAGTTGAGCGAAAGATGCTCTATTTCTCAGAAACCGGTTCCACTCTGCCGGACATGATGAAGGTGAGCGAAGAGTTTGACCGGGACTACGACCAGGACGAGTACGAAGCCAAGGTTGGCGGGTTGGTCCGGGGAATTGAAG
>Ga0302267_10003685_pt1 | contig 17390 bp, 14 predicted proteins | sample III_Bog_E1_3_FD_194555 | JGI IMG/M metagenome (GOLD analysis project Ga0302267, IMG submission 194555) | Peat permafrost microbial communities from Stordalen Mire near Abisko, Sweden - III_Bog_E1_3 | ecosystem: Environmental > Terrestrial > Soil > Wetlands > Peat | place: Sweden: Abisko... | reverse complement strand
CTGCCCCGACGCCAACCGCATCGAGCGCGTCTGGCAGGACCTCCACGCCAACGTGACCCGCAACCACCGCTGCAAGACCCTGAGGGCGCTGCTCGACAAGGCACGCGACTACCTCGACCGTTACGTCTGGCGGCGCGTCACGGGCGCGGCAGCCGTCATCCTTCAGGCAGCAAATCAGCGGGTGGCGTGATGTTGTTCGAGAATCGAGCGCGGTGATTTAGCGAAAGAGGTCACGCCTCGCCTCGAGTGGATCGTGCATCGCGCGCTTGCAGCAGATCCGGGTATCCGGCAGTCGAGTATGCTCGAGCTTGCGAACGATTTGGATGTTGAGCTGCGCATCTCAACGTTTCACCTGCGCAAGGCGGCGCTCGAGGTGCTGCCGAGCAAGGATCCGGTACTTGCGCCGACCGCCGCTCTACCGGCGATGGGCCCGTCTCGCGGAGACGCCGCGCGCGATGCCGTGCTTCCTCCCACGCCACGCATGCCGTCCGAGCCGTCCGCCGCAACGAGCGGTCGGACCCAAGCCATGCCGATCGCGGAGGCGAGAACACGCGACGCACAGGTGCCTCGTGCATCCAGGGCCCAGGTGCCTGGGGCGCGAACCGAGCTCCTGCCCATCTCCACGGGAGCGCCGTTCCGGGGCTCGCCGCTTGCGGCGACGCTGCCGCTGGATGAGCGTGGCACCAGCGAGTCTCGGAAGGCGCGAGAGCGACTCGCCGGCACGCTACCGATGGATGAACCCAGCGCGCCGATGACTCAGGACCGCCACCGTGCGACGAGAGAGGCCCTCGTGGGGACCCTTCCGATGGACGGGGGATCCTCGCCGCCAGGCGAGCGTGGGTCGACTGGCATCCCCGTCGAGAGCACGGTGACGCGCCCGACCGCACCACGTCGCGCCCTGCCCGCCGTCGCAGTCGCCGGCGCACTCGTCGCCCTCCTGCTCGCCGCATGGCTGCTCTTTGGGGCGAGCGTGGGAGGCGTACTCGAGCGGGCGCCAGCCTCAGGACCCGCGTCAGCTCAAGCTAACCCGTCAGCTTCCCTCACCTCGGCTGTGGCTCCACCCACGACGTCGGGAGCAGCCATCCCTCGCGCACAGCCAGGCACCCATCCGACGTCGCCCCCTTCCCGCACGGTGCATTCTAGGCCATAGCGCGGACTGTTACGAGCCGCTGCTGCATCGCCCGGGCGAGGGCGGTCGCGCTCGGCTGCGACGGTGCAGCTCCATGGCGAGGTTCATGAGCGCGCGTAGTTGCCGGCGGCATGGTCGGCGAGGGGCGGGGGAGCGGAGCGCGTCGGCTCCGGCGACCGGCGCCCGGCATGCTCACGTCACCTCCGCCTCTGCAATTTGTCCGAACGCCCTCTTGAGCAGCGCTCGCATGTCGAGGCAGCCGGCGCAGGAGCACACACAGGTTTCCTCAACCAACCTCGTGTCTACCTCCGAGGGTCGCTCTCTCGGTACCGGACAACACTCGGCCCGGTTACAGTGCCCGACGCGGTTGCCTTTCTGGTGCAGTTCGGCAACCAGTTGAGCCTGGCGCACCCGCGCAGCATGCCGCTGCGCCGGCGTCGGCCCAATCATCTCGAGTCGCACATGCGCCAAGACCTGGCGACGACTGCGGCACCGGTCGCAGGCGCACGCGCACCCCCCCGCCGGATCGTTGTTGCAGTCTGCTCCGCCGCAGTGAGAGACGTTCCTGCCACTCTGCGCTGTGCGACCGATGCGCAGCGAGAATTGATACGCAATATCGGCGGCCAGCTTGGGCTTTGCGGGGCGTTCGTCATCGTCCACGCGAGCCCGCGACAGCGTCGCGGCAAGTGGCGGCAGGGGTGCCCTCCCGGCCCCAGGCGGGGGGCGCTGCGATCCCCCCGCCCTCGCGCCGTCAACGACGGTGGACCGGCGCGGGGGGGTGAGCGGTGGACGCCGGGTCGTCGAACCCGCAGGTCTGAGTGCGGCCGGCCCGCCGGAAGCATGCGTGTCGGCCACGCGTGGTTCATGTGGGCGAACGTGCGTCAACTCGTCGGTGTCGTCCCAGCTATCCGCGTCGCCCTTGGGCACGACCGGCATGGGAGCAGGGGGCGGCGAGGGCCTCCGGGGAAGCGTGACATGCTCGGAGTCGTCCTCGCCAACAACCGCCGCGGCGAGGCGGAAGGTGACGCGGGCCGCGCTGAACACCTTCGTTTCCGCGTCGCTCGAACGGTCCGCGCTGAGCTTCGGAAGCTCTTCGACCTCACCCCGCCGCCGGACCCCTTCCCGTTCATCCTCCTGGGTCTCCTGCCGCGCGCGCATCTGCCCCGTCGTCTCGGACTTGGGGCTGGCCGATGCGGCCCGGTGATCGAGGGCGGCCGTCCCGGCGACGCTGCCCGGCTGGTTCTGCTCCCGGTCGTTGGTGGGCGCCGGCCACCCCGCCACCGTCGCGCGGGTGTGGACGGGGTCGTCGTCGCGCGTGACGGACACGACGCTGCGCTCCACCGAGGGAAGGCGGGGAACCGGCGATGGCGCGCTCTTTGCGCCTGCGCCAGCGCGCTTCGGCGGGGAGGGCAGCCTCGCCGTACGCTCCGCCGTGCCGGCGGTGACCATCTCGGACCGGAGCGAACCCAACTGATCGGCCACTCCCGCCATGAGACGCATCACCTGCCGTTCGCGGCGCATGTATAGGCCGCACACGATCGCGAGAACGACCAGCAGTCCGACCACGAAGATCCAATCGTTGCTCATGACGCCCCCCGTGCTGGAGATCGGTCTTGTTGTCGAAGTGCTCGGCGACCCCCTCCGAGGCACCTCCCGCGGCCCATTCGCGGCGCCCGGCGCGTGCTCAGCAGGACGCGTCGAGCCGGTCGCGCAGATCGCGCATCCAGCCGAGGATCGGCCCGCCCCACGCGGCGCCTCGCTGGATCCAGGTTCCGAGCACCTCCCGCAGCTCGTCGGAGCTCGGCTCGGGCCCATCCTCCAGCTCCCGGAGTTCTTCCTCCTCGATGCGCCGCTCGTGGAAGAGCACGCTACCGAGCTCAACCACGGCGCCCCGGAGGTCGCCTTCCATCTCCAACTCGAGCGACGAGGCGCAGGCCGCAATCTCCAGGTGAACAGCTGGCGCCATCGGCTGCGGCGGGAAGGGCGGCACACCGATGCAGGCGAGGCGGAAGTCGCGCGTCCACATCCGAAGGGACTCTTGCGTCGGCGACGAGCCCAAGGCGACGAGCTGCGCGCTGAGCGGCGAGTGGAAACCAGGAGCAACAAGCGCGCGCGTGCGTCCCGCGGCCTCCAATAGCCCGCGGGCCGCGCGGAGCAGCGCCGCGAGTTCGCGCTTCGGGGATGCGGTCGCCGCGAAGAGCTGGTTGGTCGCGGTGAGGCCGGACATCCACCGGAGCCAGCGCTCATCGTCGTGCGAGTAGAGGTGCAGATCAGGGAGATCGACGAGGACGATGCCGTCGCGCACCCTCGCGGCCTGGAGCGCGGCGACCAGGTAGAGGGCCTCCCGCTCAGGATTGGTGAGCTGGTTGAACTGCAACCGCAGCTTGGCGCGGAAGCAGCCCACCGGCATCCCGCCCGGCGGACACGCAACGCGAACGAGCCGGAGATCGGGGAAAATTTGCCTGATTGATGCGTTCAGCCTGGCGAGTGCGGAGGGCTCGTGTGTCGCGACGCGCCCCATGGACCGCCGACCCGAAGCGCGGGGCTCGGCATCCGCGGTCAAGATGTTGCGCAGTGCCTCGGCCAACGGGTCGACCGCGGTCCCGCCCACCCAGCAGGCGCTCCGGCTCCCATCGACGTAGGCGTACGACGCCACCGCCGGGTCGGCACGACACAGGGAGCGCGTTTCCCCGACCAGCACCTCCCGCGGTTGCTGGTCGGTGGGGCCGAGCCGCCACTCCGAGGTGACCGTCCGGTCGGAGGCGCCAACCCGCGCCGCCTCGCCCTCGGAAAGCGCACACCGAGCGGTGAGCTGCACCTCCGTGGGCCCACGGCGGTGCGCCCACCAGTCGACCGTGGCCGACGCCAGCGTCGTGGCGCGGATACCCTCCAGCAGCGCGGCGATGCTCTCCAGGAGCACGCGGGCGCGGCGCCCCACGAGGACGACCACGTTCCGAGGGGATCCGTTGGCCTCCGTAAACGCGTGGGTCCCATCGGGCACGCCGCGCATGTTCTTGACCTCCAACGCCAGTAGCTTCATCCGACACTCCGCACGCCTGCGCTCATGGCCCCCCAAGGGCACGCCGAATTTCCACGAGCCCGAAGTCTTCCGTCAGCCCACCTTCGTGCCCGCAACCGCACCGAGCACCATCGCGACAATGGCAGCGACGACAGCGGCGATGCGCCAAGGGCGCCGGGTCCCGTCCTGCGTCTCGAGCCGCTCCAGCACCTCGGTCTCGAGCGCGAGGCTCGCTGGATGAAGTGGGGAACTGTGACGGACGCCGCAAGCCCTGGCTCCTATCGGCCGTCGCCTCGTGTCCACGCTCCGATCCTGCTGGGCTTGCTGCGACCGTGTCCCGCCTCGATATGCCTTCATGGTCATCGCTGGCTCGCGAGCCGTTGGAGATGCTTCGCCACGGTTTGGCGAAACGTCACCAGCGCGAACGGTTTCTCGATTTGATGCAGGTGCGGCTGCATCAGAAAGGCGTGAGCCTCGGCTGTAAACCCACCGCCGCTTACGAAGACTATCCTGTCGACCAGCTCCGGCGCGACCACGCCGATGCGCTTGTAAACGTCGATGCCGGTAACCTGTGGCATCATGACGTCGCACAGGATGAGTGCGAACCGCTCCCCTGTAGCAATGCGGGTCAGCGCCTCGCGTCCGCTCGTCAGCGTGACCACATCATGCTCCGGAGCAAGCATACGCGCCACGACTCTCCCGAACATGACGTCGTCGTCGATCACCAGCACCCGTTGCCGCGAGGTCATCTGGGTCACCTCGCCCGGCGCACCAGGACCACGGTGGCGTTGTCCAGCCCTGTGCCCGAGGTGACCTGATCGACAAGGCTCTGGGCAGCGGAGGTCAGATCGGTCGCATCGAGCACGATCTCGGCCATGACGTTCGTCTCAATATGGTCCGAGAGGCCATCAGTGCAGAGAATCACGATGTCCCCCAGCTCCCAACGTCGAGTCGAGATGGCCAGGTTGACGCCTCGATTTACGCCGAGTACCTGGGTCAACGTGTGCGCGTCCGGTTGCCTGATCGCCTCATCCCGCGACATGCCTCGCCGCATCGCCAGGCTCAAGATCGTGTCGTCCTCGGTGAGCCCGGCCATCGTGCCCATGAACGGCCGGAGCAGGTAGCTGCGACTGTCCCCGACGTGCCCCACGCAGAGCACGCCTCCGCAATCCACGACGCCGACAAACGTTGCGCCAATGCGCTCATGCCGCGGCCGCGATGGCACCAAGATCCGGCGGTGAGCTTGAAGGACCCCGAGGTGCAGCCTCCCCGCCGCCTCCTGCGTCGATCGCTCGGTCGCGGCGACCGACGTCCATGGCTCGAGGAACAGCTCACCCACCGCATCGAGAACCCGTTGGGCCACGATCCCAGAGGCAGGCGTGTCTAGCATTCCATCGGAGACGGCGAAAAATCCCGCGGCTTGATCGATCAATACCGCGTCGGCGTTCGTGCGGCGTAGGCCGGTGCGCGTGGCCGTGGCGACCTCGTACGAGCTGCTCTTCAGCCGAATACCCGTAGTCATGCCGCTGCTTTGGATGTCCATCGCGCTACCTTCTCGCGCTCGAAAGGTTCATTCTTCCTCCGCCTCCTCGCTCAGCGCGACGCACCGAACGTGGTGTGCTCTTTCGCTCAGTCCTCGGCGTTCGAGCAGCTCCGCAAGCAGCGCCGCCACCTCGGCGAACGTGCTCGTGCGCCGTTCGGACGCGCCGACCTCTGCCCCGATCTCAAACGCCTGCGTCAGTGCGAGCATCGCGTCGTCCTCGCGTCCGAGGTGAAGCAGGCAAATTCCCGCCAAGCGCATTGCCTCGATCCGCAGCGCCATGCTCTCGCCCAGCTTGGCCGTCGCCGCGGCGGCGCGGAAGGCGACGGTGGCCGCAGCATGCTTCTCCCTCCTCTGGTAGGCCGTTCCCACCCCGAGCCACGCCCGGGAGGCCAGCGGCCACGCCTTCAGGGGCTCGGAGAGAAGTGCCGCCTGGCGATAGCTCTCCACGCCGAGCTCCGGCACGTCCGCCGCAAGGTAGGCCGCACCCAGTGCCATCAGGACCGTCAGCTCGCGTTCGGCCCGCCCCTCGGCCTGACAGAGCACCCGCGCGCTGCGGTAGCTGGCTATCGCGTCGACCGGGCGCCCGGCGCCGAGAGCGTCGGCGGCGGCGACGAGCAGGGCGCCCAGTCTCGTGCCGAACCCGGCCCCCGGCGACGTGCTGGTCTCGTATGCCGCCCGGACTTCATCGAGGGGTGCTCGTCCGTGGTCCCCGACGCTCAACCGAGAGCTCGCCCCAGGCGCAGGGTCCCCCTCCGGCTCGACGTCGAACCGCGCCCCCCTGTGCCGAAGAGCCTCAAAGAGGAACCCACCCAGGGGGGCGAACACGGCGATCCGGACGCGGAGGGACCACCGCGTGCTTGCGAGGATGCGGACGCTCTCGCGCCACCCCGACGCGTCCTCGACCTGCTCAGGCACGAGCGCGACCACGATCCCCATGAACCGCTCGCCGAGCAGGCGCGCGGCCTGGTGCATCGTGAGCGCGGCGCGTTTGAGTGCGCCGCTCGGGACAGTGCCGTCGTCGCCCACGACGAAGGCGGGCAGGTCCACGCCCTCCGCGACCACGCCGGCACGCACGCGCTCGTAGTCGCCCGCGACCTGCACCGCGAGCCCAGAGAAGTACGTGGTCGCATTCTTGAAGGGCGCCCGGTACACAACGAAGAGGCGCCGGTGGCCGAGCAGGGTGTCGTACACGCGAAGCGCCTCGACCACATCCTCCCGCTGATCTTCGTGCGCCACGAGGGGGAGCAGCGTAAGTGGACTGTCGTGCCAACAGCTTTCGGCGTCCTCGGCGAACCGGTGAGCGGCGTGTGTGATCGGATCCATCGTCCCCCCCAGCCCCGGTCAGTCGTGAGCGCCGACCCAGCGCACGAGCACGGCTGTGATGTTGTCGGTTCCGCCGCGCTCGTTTGCCGCCTCGATCAGGCGGGTGGTCGCTTGCGTTACATCGGGATATTTGAGCAGAATAGATGCGAGCGACGTGTGGTCGAGCATGTTCGTCAGACCGTCGGAACAGATCAGGTAGACGTCGCCCGGCAGCGGGGCGTCAAGGCGGCTATCCACTTGGAAATCCTCGTCGGGGTCGATCACGCCGACCGCGCGCGTGATCACATGCGGCTGGGGAAAGGCGTCCGCCTTCGAGGGATCCCACCGACCCGCCTGGATGAAGGCGTTGAGAAGCGAGTGGTCTTCCGTGAGCTGAACGAGCTGCCTGCCGCGGAGGCGGTAGACGCGACTGTCTCCCACGTGCGCGATCAGGACGCGGTCTTCGACGACGAGAAGACCCGCGACGGTCGTCCCCATCCCTTTTTTGGTTGCGTCGCGCCGAGCGATCTCGGCGATCCGGCCGTGCGCGCGCTGGATGCCCGCGACCAAAAGGTGAGTGTTCGGAGCGCGGCCGGGGCGTTCACGCCCCGAGGGCCGCGTCGCCTCGACCGCCTCGCGCACGCAGTCGACGGTCAATCGTGACGCGACCTCGCCTGCGGCGTGCCCGCCCATGCCGTCGGCGACGACGAAGAGGCCGAGGTGGTGCAGGACCGCGAAGCTGTCCTCGTTGCCGGGCCGGACCAGTCCCCGATGGGTGTTCCCGAAGGCTTCGACGCCGAACCGCTCGGGTTGCCTCGCGGCGACGCGGGATTCTCGTGAGGCGCTGGTTTCACAGACATGCGGTGCAGGCACAGGAATCCACCTTGGTCGCTTAAGCAACCCATAGAAACATCCAAGACGCGCTGAACCCGTGTGGTCCACGCCCACGCTGCTGATCAAGAGGATGAAGAGCCCATGCCCACGCACGTGTTCCTAAATACGACATTGCCTTGAGCCAGCCGAAAGTGTCCGTGGAATTGATCGACCACTTTGCCTCACCTCCGAGATAGACCCATTTCGACGGACACTCCCGGGAACCTGGAAGCGATGTCTGCTTATGGAGGGCTGAGAAGCGCCCCCGCCCCCCGAGGTAGCCATGGTCGATCCCGAGAGCCGAGCAGGTCCCCCAGCACGTCCAGCGGATGACCCGCTCGCAGGAACCGCGTACCGTTTCCTGCGACGCGTCGCGGCAGGGGCCATGGGCGAGATCGTCGAAGCCGAGCATGTTGGGCTACGACGCAAGGTGATCGTGAAGCTCGTCCACCGCTCGTACGCGGCGCTCCCAGGCTACGTTGACCGATTCCGGCTGGAGGCCCAATCGCTAGCAATGCTCGCTCCCCGCACCCCGCACGTCGTCGCGGTGCTCGATTGCGGTGAGACCCGGGACGGCCGGCCGTTCCTCGTCCTTGAGCATCTCGGTGGCCACACGCTCGAGAAGGAGATCCGAGCGCGCCGTGTACTTCCGCTCGTCGAGGCCGCTGGGATCGCCAGCCAGCTCCTCGAGGCGCTGCGCTTTGCGCACGATGCTGGGATCGTCCACCGTGACGTGAAGCCCGAGAACATCTTCCTCGCCGAGGCCGAGGGGCGGGAGCGTCAAGTAAAGCTCCTCGACTTCGGAATCGCCAAGGTGTTGCCGGGCGCTGCCGGCGAGGATGCTCCCGCGCCGCTCGCGGCGCCGACCGAGGAGGGGATGACCTTGGGTACGCCGCGCTACCTATCGCCGGAACAAGCGCGCGGGGCAACGCTCGACCACCGGACCGATCTTTACTCGGCGGGCGCCGTCCTCTACGCCATGCTCGCGGGCCGCGACCCCTTCGCCCACGTCGCCGGGATCGCGGCCATCCTCCGCGCGCAAGCGTTGGATCTGCCTCGACCGCCGTCTGTTGTAGCCGCACAGGAGATCCCGGCGGCGCTCGATAGAGTCGTCATGAAGGCGCTCGCGAAGAGGCCCGAGGATCGTTACGCATCCGCGGCCGAGTTCGCCGCTGCCCTCGATCGCGCACTGGCACCGCCGGCCGCACGCTGGGCCGAGACGGAACGCATGGACATCAAGGCGTTTCAGGGGGCGGGGCCGGGCCGGCGAGCGATGCGTCTGCAAGACAAAACCGAGCCCCTCAACGTGGCGGTCTTCCGCGGCGCGCTGCGGCCCCCGCCTCGGGCGCCCGCACGTGCGGTGCCGATTCTCCCCCCGCCGGTCGCTCCCGCCGCCAGCGTGGAGGCATCGCCGTGGCAGCAGACGCCGCCGCGGACGTCCGTGGGCCATGCGACGCAAGGTGCCGCGCGCCGCTCCCGGACGATGATCGTGAGCCTCGTCGCACTCTTGGTGGCGGCGTCGCTTCTGGTGGTGCTCCTTGCAGTGGTCTGGCGACGATGACCCGGAGCGAGCTCTCCAGGCAGCGCACCCCGTCGCGCAGGCGCCCGGGATCGGCTATCTTCACCCCGCTCTGGTCGACCTACTCCGCGCCGTGAAACCCGAGGACGAGGACAAGCCGACGCTCTCGGAGGGGGAGGTGCTCGCCGACGAGATCGACGGTACCCGATACGAGGTGGACCAGCTCATCGGTCGAGGGGGCATGGGCGAGGTGTATCGCGCGACCAGGCTCTCGGACGGGGCGCCTTGCGCGGTGAAGTGCGTGCGGAGCGACCTGGTGCACAACCCGACGATCCTCCTCCGTACGCGCTTCGAGGCGAAAGCCTTCCGCAGGATCGACCACCCCAACGTGGTCCAAGTCTACGGGATCGGCGTCCGCGCGGACCGCGTTCCGTGGATGGCCATGAAGTGGCTCGAAGGCTTCACGCTCCAGCAGATCATCGAGAAGAGGGGTCGCATCCCCCTACGTTGGGCGATTGTGATCGTGCGCGATCTGTGCCGCGGCGCGCAGGCCATCCACGAGCACGCCATCCACCGCGACATCAAGCCGTCGAACGTTCACCTCGGGCTCGACGCCGTAACGAGGGTGCTCGACCTAGGGGCCGCCAAGTCGAAGGACCCAAGCGTCCACCTCACAACCACCGGGTATCAGGTGGGGACCATGCCCTTCATGGCGCCCGAACAGCTCGACAACACGATGACCGTCGACGCCCGTGCGGACGTTTGGGCCGCAACGGTCGTGCTCTACATCCTCATCAGCGGCGTCCATCCTTTCGCGCTCCGTGGGGCCTTGCCGGCGAGCAACATCAAGCTCGGGTACAGGATCTTGCAGGATCCGCACCGGCCGCTCCTCTCGGTCGTGCCCAAGGTTCCGCACCTCTTTAGCCAGATCATCGACCGCGGCCTCGCTAAGGATCCCGAGTACCGTCACCGTTCCGCCGAGGAACTAGCGCAGGTGCTCACCGCAGCCCTCGAGTTCCTCGAGTCCACCACCGGGCACGCCGAGCCGCTCTCCAGCCTCGTCGACCAGCTCTCGAACAACGAGCCGCGCGTGGTCGAGCGGCCGCGCCTTCTGTGGACGCCCCCACGTACCACGGAGCCTATGCCGCCTCCCGCCGCGGCCAGCCCCGCGCCGAAGGCGCTGGTGAGCATCGTGTGGTCGGCCCCGCGCACGACGGAGCCCATGCCCGCTCCGGCTCCGCGGCACGTGCCGATACATAACAGACCCGCACCGGCTGCACCCGCGCCGCCTGCGGCCGAGACGACCGACGGGCTCTCGACCTCCGAGTCGACCGACCGGCACCGGCGGGTCACCGTCTTCCCGCCGGCTTCCACGCCTCCGCGGTCCCCAGCAACCGCGGAGGATCGGTGGGTCGACGCCGAGCACGAGTCGGTCGCGCGCCGCCAATCGGACGTGCAGATGAAGCACGTTCCCGATCCAGCGCGGGCGCGTGAAGCGCTTCCAGCCGCGCCGGCAGTTCGCATGGGGGCGGGCAACACGGCGCAGGCGACCCCGGCCAAGGAAGCCCCCACAGCTCTCCACGCCGCGCCGCAACTCGTTGAGCGACGCGAAGAGCCGCGGCTGCGTCAAGGCGTCGGCGCGCTCGACTGGCTCGGCGCCGTGAGCCTCGGCGGGGCGCCGCGATGGTTCTACATAGCGCTGAGCGCGGGCGTGATGTTCGCCGCGGCCGAGACGCTCCACCGCTTCGGCCCGCCGCTCCAGGTCCAGCCGCCCCCTGGACCGATCGAAGTGCCCGCCGTTTCCTTGCCGGAGCCAGCGGACGAACCCGGGGTGGCGCCGGCGAGCGCGACCCCAGCGGCGGGCTCCGCTGAGCCGCCCGCGTCTGCCCACGAGCCCACCACGCCGGCCGCGGCGCCGGCGAGCGCGGCCCCTGCGGCGGGCGCCGCAGAGCCGCCCGCGTCCGCCCACGAGCCGCCCGCGCCAACCGCGGCGCCAGCGAGCGCGGCCCCTGGGGCGGACTTCGCAAAGCCGCCCGCCTCCGCCGACGAGCCCCCCACGCCTGCGCCCCGCGTGACGGCATCCCCCGCCCCCCGCCTTTCGCCGACCACCCGGACACCCAAGCCGCCGCTCAAGCAATCCGCGCCCGCGCCCTCCCCTAATCAGGCCCCGCCGCAGCCGGCCCCGCACCGCATGTTCGGCAGCGAAAACTGAACCGCGAAGGATTCGTTCGTGACCCCTTCACTTTTTCGGACACTCCCGGAACCTGCGAGCAATGTCCCTAATAGGAGGGTGCGTCGCCACCTGCTCCACCGAGCGAGGCAAGAATGAACCGTCCCGTTAGAGCTGATCCCGCTGTGGATGCCATGATCGACGCCGAGGTTGCGGTCGCGCTTCGGCCCTACGAGGCCGAGGGCTACTACACCGCGGAGGAGCTGGACGAGCTCCGGCACATGATGCGGATCGTTCTGCGCACCCACCCCACGGCCGTCCACCTCCTGGAACAGCTCGGCCCGCGCATTGCGCCCGGGGAGAGCGGCAAGGAGGACGTGCGCGCCTTCAACGGAATGCTGACACGCGTCAAGAGGGCGGAGGGCGAGTGATGGCACGCCCTGTCCCGTTCGGGTTCACGCCTCAAGAGTGGGAGCGGTACGAGAAGTTCGTCCCTGACGTCCCGGAGGAGGCGGTGGCTCAGATCATCCACGAGTACGGCTGCGCCGACTTGGAGAACGATCTGCTCCAGGAGGCCTACCTCGGCACTGCCAAGGGCGTCCGGACCTTCGACGCGACGAAGGGCACGAAGGAGGGGGCCGAGCGGCAGTGGGTGTTCTTCAGCGCACTCCATGCGGCACAGGCCGTCCGACGAAAAGAGCGGCGCGACAGCAGCCGGGTGGTCGGGCGGCTCTGGAACGGCCTCATCGAGTTCAGCAAGAGCGAGCACCACACGCCCCGCGTGATGGGCGACCGGGATGAGGACCGGAGCGCCTTGACCAGCTTCCGCAACCGCGCCGCCGCTGCGGCCTTCGTCGGCGTCGCCGTGCTCGAGGTCCCGACCGGCGACGGCGAACGAGAGATCGTCGAGCGCATGACCGCCGCGCGCTGCGAGATCGGGCTTGCTCAAGCCTTGGGCGACCTGTCAGAGCGCCGCAAGGAAATGCTGCGCCTGTGCTTCGCGGAGGGTCAATCGGTCAAGGATGCTGCGGCGACACGTGGCGAGAAGGGGTACCGGGCGGAGCTCGTCGAGTTCCATCGCGCGGTGAACCTGGTGGCTGCGCGTCTCGAGGGCATGGGGTTCGACGGGCTCCCGCCCTTCCCGCCCGAAGCGGACGGGACGCTCCTGCGCGAGACCTCCAGCACATCCTCGGGCTCGCTACCCACGAAACCGTGACGGGGCCTCAAATGAGCGACGAAACGAGGGACCGCGACGATCCGGCGCATCAGACGATGCCCCCGGAGTTGCGCCCGTTCGCGAAGCCCGAGCCCAAGCAGCGGCTCGTAGCCCCCGAGAATGAGGCCGAATTCAAGGCGACCATAGACGCTCTCCGACTTCTGAACGGCGGGCCCAATGCCGATCCGTTCTACGTCGACCCGCAGAACGACCCCGCGTTTGCTGGCCGGAAGGCGCCGGAGAGCGTGAAGGTTTACGTGCCCCCTGCCGCGGTGGCCGCCGCAGAAGCCCAAGTCCGGCAGGCCGCCCCCGGCAAGGTCGTGATCGCCGAGGCGAGCGCGGTACCTGCGGGCGGCACCCAGTACAACTGCGGAGAGGTCGACGTTCGGCCGTTCCGCGAGGCAGCGGAAGCGCGCCGCGCGGTCGCGGTGGGCGAGGCGGCGAGCAAGGGCGCCGCGGGGGGGGAGCGCGCGGCAGATGCCGTCGTCATGCCCCCGATGGGCGAGAAGCCGCCGGACGCGCCGGCCAGCCCGTGGGCCACGGAGGCGGAGCCCGGGGCGGTGGGAGAGAGCGCGCTGCCGTCCTCGCTTCGGCCGCCGGAGTCGCTGCCGCTGGTAGACGACGCACCCACGAGCACGCGGCCCCAGAGCCGGAACGCTGCGGGGGGCCCGTCGCTGGTGAGTCGGACCCGCGTGGCGGTCGTCGTGGTGATCGTGCTGGTGGCGATCGTGGTCGGCGTGCGGGCGCTCATCAGGGCGAGGACCAGCGAGAACGCGACCGATGGGCCTGCCCCGGCGGCGACGCTCCCCTCGGTGGTACCTACCGATCGAGCGGTGACGCCGCCCGCGCCGCTGTCGTCGTCTACGGAAGCGAGCACGGCGGCTCCGGCCCGCGCGACGGGGGCGCCGGCTCCCGTGCTCGCGGCGAGCGCCACGCCCGCGCCAGAGCGGCACCGCGTTGCGCCAAGGCCGACGAGCGTCGACGACGATCCGTACCCCGACGCGGCGGTGAAGCCGACTCCGGTCGTGACGGCGCAGCCCGTGGCGCCTGTTGCGACAGTGGCACCGCAGACGGTGCCACCGCGGATCCTTCCAACCTCGCCACCGGCGGCCCCCACCGTGGTCCTTCCGGGCGGCGACAAGCTGAATCTCGGACCATGAGAACCCATCGAACCAACTCCGCACTCACTCTCCTCGCCGTCACGCTCACGTGGAGCGCGCCGAGCTTCGCCGAGCTTCCAGCGCTGGCGTCGACGTCGCCGGACGAGGCGCTCTCCGACACCGCACGCGAGCTCTTCGCCAAGGGCGTGAAGGCATCGCAAGAACAGAAGTGGGACCAGTGCCGTGCCGCGTTTCTGGCCGCGCTGGGCGTGAAGAGGGTCGCGCAGATCGCCGGCAACCTCGCGCTCTGCGAGCGGAAGCTCGGGCTCTACCGGGATGCCGCGGAGCACATCGCCTTCTTCCTCAGCGTTCCCCCGCGCTCGGATGCGCCGCCCGAGAGATGGATCGCCGCGGAGGCCGTGCTGCGAGAAGCGAGCGCCAGGGTCACGACCGTCCGCGTACACGTCGATGTCGACGGCGCGGACGTGGCGGTTGATGAGCACCTGGTGGGTACCGCGCCACTGGCCGTCCCCGTCTTTCTCGACCCGGGGCCGCACACCATCACGGCCCGAAGGGACGGCTACCCGACGGCCCGGGAGGCGGTCGACGCGCGAGCAGGCGCATCCGTGGGGATTGGGCTGAAACTGGTCCAGGCACGCCCTCTGTGGCCGGTGATCGTCACCGGCATCCTCGCGGTCGGCGGCCTCGCGGCAGGCGGCGGGTTGGCGGCAGCTGCCAACGGCAAGCGCAACGATGCAGCGGGGCTGCGTGTCGAGTTGGGCGGCGGCAACTCGCAGTGCGTGGGCGTGGCGGGCGGCACGTGCCAGGCGCTCGCCGGCGATCTGAAGAGTCAGGCCACGCTCGCCAACGGCGCCGTGGGGAGCTTCGTTGCGAGCGGCGCGTTCGCGCTCGCGACGGTGGGTCTCGGGATCTGGACGTTCGGCAAGCCGAGCGCGCCGACGACCGGGCAGCTCCGTATCGCGCCAGCGGTCGGCACGACGGAGCGCGGCATGAGGATCGAGGGGTCGTGGTGAGGAGAGCGGTCATGCGATGGATCGGCGTGCTGGTGCTGGCCGTGGGGGTCGCGCTGCTGGGCGGGTCGTGCTTCGACTACGTGGACGACTGCACGCTCTCGCTGACCTGCCCTCCTGGCATCGGACCCGACAGCGGGCCGCCCACGGCCTGTGACCCGACGAAGGCCAGCGGTCCGGTAGCCGATAGCTGCGGGGTGTTCGTGTCTCCGGCTGGCGACGACGGGAACGTGGGCTCGCAGGAGAAGCCGCTAAAGACGCTCGGCGCGGCCGTGACGAAGGGCTCCACCATCTACGCGTGCGCCGGGGCGACCCCCTACACGGAGGCGGTGGTGGTCCAGGACGCCGTGACGCTCTACGGCGCGCTCGACTGCGACGGCTGGGCGTACGACGCAACGAAGAAGACGGTTCTCACGGCGAGCGCGGGCGCGATCCCGCTCACGCTCAAGAGCACGGCCGTGGGGGCGGAGGTCTTCGACTTTTCGATCACGGCGGCCGACAATACGACGACGCCGGGCGGGTCGTCGATCGCGGTGGTGGTGGACCAGGCGACGGCGACGTTCACCAGATGCAGCATGGTGGCCGGCAGAGCGAGCGACGGGACCCCGGGTGCGAGCGGGGGCGTGCAGGCCGCGCAGGCCGATGGCGGCAAGGTGGGCGGCGCTGCAGGGCTGACAGGGGCCGGGAGTATCACCGGGGGCAACGGGGGACAGAACAACGTCTGCTCGGTCGCCGGCGGTAATGGTGGCAACGGCGGCACCATCCCGAACGGCAACGGTCAAAACGGGCAACCCGGCGACAACGGAAGCGGCGGCCCGAACGGTACAGGAGATACCGGCGCGGGCTGCGGCGGCCCGAATCCCAATGGATCGAACGGCATGAAGGGCTCCGCGGGTCCAGTGATGTCTGGCATCGGTACGCTCAGTGCAACGGGCTACCAAGGCATCGACGGGCAGCCAGGCACGGACGGCGCCAACGGTTCGAGCGGGGGCGGAGGTGGCGGCTCGATGGCGACGACCACCGCGCACGGCGGGGGGGGCGGCGGCGGAGGTGCAGGCGGCTGCGGCGGCATGCACGGCACCGGCGGCACGGCCGCCGGGAGCAGCATCGCACTCGTGAGCTTGACTGCCTCGGTCACGCTCATGAACTGCTCGCTGGGCGCCGGCACCGGCGGCACCGGCGGCGCGGGAGGAGATGGGCAGCTCGGTCAACTCGGCGGCGGCGTAGGTTCCGGTGGCACGGGCGGCATGGGCGCCGGCTCCGCTTGCAACGGCGGCAAGGGCGGCGACGCTGGCAACGGCGGCAATGGTAGCGGTGGGCTCGGTGGCAACTCGCTCGGCATCGCTGTGACGGGCACGGCGCCGGTACTCGACGCCCCCACCAAGGTAGCGATCACGCCCGGCACCAGGGGCAGCGGCGGCCTCGGTGGCAACGCCGACGCGGACATGAACCACGGCGCCGATGGAGTAGCAGCAGCGTGCTGGGATTTTGGCGCCAACGGGGCGTGCAAGTAGACGCGCAGGAACGAAGGTGGAGAGGGGGCCTGCGCCGTCGCGTGCGGTGCCGAAGCTGGCAAATAGCTGGAGGATCGGCGTGCGTGATGTGAGGCGGACCCTGGTCAACGCGCGCCGGTCGCCGCGAGGAAGTAAGCCATGAACCCTCACACCACAAACCTCGATCGCCCCTACGTCTGCCCGAGCTGCGCCTCGACCGAACGCGCGCCGCTCCACGGAGGGCACGTCACGTGCTCTCGCTGCCACGCAACGGACGCGGTGCCCGACCGGAGCACCCTCCCGGTAAACCTCGCCACGCAACGGATGCCCCCCGACAACCCGGCGCGCATCCAGTCCCTCCACGCGCAGGAGAGGCCGCCGCGTCCGGTGCCGCCGGCCCTCCAGGCAGCGCTCGACGGGATGAACGCCCAGTCCGGGCGCGAGCAGCAGATGCTCGCCCTCTGGCAGTCGCGACGCGCGCGCTCGCGGCAGGGCGACGTCGCGGCGAGCGAGGAACTGACGGTGCTAACGCGCTTGATCGTGCAGATGCCGGCGATGGCACGGCATGCGCACTTCTGCGAGGCCCTCTCCGAGAGCGCCTACGACGCGGGGGTGCTGCCGCGCCACAAGCAGGAGCAGCTCGGACGCCTCGTGCGCATCGCGGTGGGGCGGGGCGATCGAGCACGCGCACAGCGGTACCTGGGGTGGATGGTGGGGGGGGCGCCCGATCTGGACGTGGACACCGAGGTCCGCCTGGCGGCGGCGGCCGTCGCCACGCTCGAGCACGACGCGCAGCGAGCGCTCGCGCTGCTCGGCCCGCGGAGGTACGCCATCCCCATCGCCGACGCGATGGATCCGCTCGCGTCGGTGCTCCGCGCGAACGCCTACGAAAGGCTCGGTGACGCGACCACGGCGGCGCAGATCCTCCGCGAGCTCTCTTACCCGCGGATGCTCGCAGCGGTGACGGCTCAATTCCCGGCGCTCCATGAGCACCG
>Ga0302267_10003684_pt1 | contig 17401 bp, 6 predicted proteins | sample III_Bog_E1_3_FD_194555 | JGI IMG/M metagenome (GOLD analysis project Ga0302267, IMG submission 194555) | Peat permafrost microbial communities from Stordalen Mire near Abisko, Sweden - III_Bog_E1_3 | ecosystem: Environmental > Terrestrial > Soil > Wetlands > Peat | place: Sweden: Abisko... | reverse complement strand
GGGTACCTCTGGTACCTCGGGTACCTCGGGTACCTCGGGTACCTCGGGTACCTCGGGTACCTCGGGTACCTCGAGCCCGGCGACCCCGGCAACCCCGACGAGGGGTGGACTCGGCGCCTTCGGTACCGCACCGCGCTCGGCCGACCGCGAGAGCCTGGTCCCCCCGGGGACCTACGGCGAACTGCGGAGCGCCGACGGGAAGGTCGTCACCCACGTCTTCTTCTCCTACGGCGGCAAGGCCCCCTCGGAACCGGTGATCCCCGGTGACCTGCCCGGTTCGGGAGGTGGCGGGTCGCAGACCGTCTACTTCTCGACGACCAGCACGGGGTCGGACGCCGTCGGTTACCGGGCCGTGGCCTCACCGCTGCGCGACGGCGAGGGGACCGTCGTCGTGGCCGTCCCGCTCACCGACCTCAACAGCACCCTCGAACGGCTGCTGGTCGTGGAATTGGTGGTGACCCTGATCATCCTGATCATCCTGGCCCTGGTGTCCTGGCTGATGGTGCGCCGGGATCTCCGTCCCCTCGACGAGATGGCCGAGACGGCGGGCAACATCGCCGCCGGCGATCTCAGCCAGCGGGTGGCCTACACCGACGAGGCCACGGAGGTCGGCCAGTTGGGGGTGGCGTTCAATTCGATGATCGCCGACATCGAGGAGGCCTTCGCGGCACGGGCCGCCTCGGAGGACCGCCTCCGGCGGTTCCTGGCCGACGCCTCGCACGAGCTGCGCACCCCGCTCACGTCCATCCTGGGCTACGCCGAGCTCTTCGATCTCGGGGTACGGGACCGACCGGCCGATCTGGCCACCTCGATGCGCCACATCCAGCACGAGGCCGCCCGCATGGGCACCCTGGTCGACGATCTGTTCCTGCTGGCCCAGCTCGACCACGAACGGCCGCTGGCCCAGGAGCCCGTGGAGCTCGACGCCGTGGCCGAGGTTGCGGTCGACGCCGCCCGGGTATCGACCCCGGAACGTCGGTTCACCCTCGAGATCGAACGGCCGGTGCGGGTGACCGGCGACGAGCTGCGCCTGCGCCAGGTGGTCGACAACCTCCTGGTGAACGCCGTCGAGCACACGCCGGACACCGTGACGGTCTCGCTCCGGGTGGGCCAGGACGACACGTCGGCCTACGTGGAGGTGCACGACGACGGACCGGGGATCCCCGAGGCGGACCGCCGCCGGATCTTCGAACCGTTCTTCCGTTCCGACCCGTCCCGGTCCCGGTCCACCGGGGGAGCCGGGCTCGGGTTGGCCATCGTCTCGGCCGTGGTCGCGGCCCACCACGGGTCGGTCCGGGTGCTCGACGGTCCGGGTGCGACGTTCCGGGTCGAGCTCCCGCTCGACGGGGCGAACCGGCCGACGGAGGCCGTCTGAGCCGGGTCCGGGGGGACCGTCACCGTCCGTCCACCACCTCTGACCAGCCGGTAATTGCGGGTGAAATCACCTAGGCGGAATGCGCCGAATACCTGGTGACATGGTGAAATTCACGGGATACACTCCTTGGACTTCAGTCGCGCATCGAACTCGACCCGCTCGGGTGGCCAACCGGTCACGCCGCGTGAGGGGAGGGAAGGTTCGGGGTGCGACCTCCGGATCCACATCGGGATCACGTTCACCGGGGGGTGATCGTACGCTGTCGGAAACCAGAACACGGGACCTCACGGTGGTGGGCTGTCCCTTCGGCGTCCCGAATGCCGACGTGGTGATCGCCGCGTGCCGGGCCGGGGCTCTCGGTGTACTGGATCTCGGGGTCGACGCCGCGCTGGCGTCCGATTCCCTCCGTCGGGTGGCCGAACGGTGGCCCGGTCATTTCGGTGTGCGCGTCGGCGGCCGCGTCCCGGTGAGCGCCGACGGCCTCGTCGACCTGGTCAGGACGGTGGGCGCCTCCGGCCGGATCGACACCCTGGTAGTCGGGGCCGATCTCGCCGACGACCTGGGGACGTGGCTCGCTACGGAGCGTTGGGGTGCCACGCCACCTCGTCTCGTGGTCGAGGTGACCTCGGTCGACCAGGCCCGGGCCGCGGTGGAGGCCGGGGCCGACGGCCTGGTGGCCAAGGGCTCGGAGTCGGGCGGACCGGTCGGTGACGCCACGGCGTTCGTCCTCCTCCAGGCCCTGGTGGACACCGCCGGGGTGCCGGTGTGGTCCCAGGGCGGCATCGGCTGCGCCACGGCGGCGGCGGCCGTGGTCGGCGGGGCCGTGGGCGTGGTCCTCGACGCCCAGGTGGCGCTCACCACCGAAGCGGCGGTCACCGGCGACCTGCGGGCGGCCCTGACGGCCATGGACGGCAGTGAGACGGCGGTGCTGGGCGGCTACCGGGTGTACACCCGTCCCGATCTCCCGGCGGCGTCGCTTTCCACCGACACCCCGTCCGGGGAGGTGGCCCGGTCCTTCGGTGGCCTGGACCTCCGTTCCGGGCTCGTCCCCGTCGGCCAGGACGCCTTCCTCGCCCGTCAGCTGGCCGACCGCTTCCGCACCGTGGGCGGCGTCGTCCAGGCCGTCCGGCGTTCGATGCACGAGGCCCCGGCGGCCGCCCGCCGGCTGCGCCCGCTGGCCCCGGGTTCGCCGCTGGCCTCGGCCCTCGGGACCCGGTACCCCATCGCCCAGGGGCCGATGACCCGGGTGAGCGACCGCCCCGAGTTCGCCGCCGCGGTGGCCGACGGAGGGGCGCTGCCCTTCCTGGCGCTGGCCCTGCTGCGCGGGGACGAGGTGCGGACGCTGCTGCGGGAGACCGCCGGGCTCGTGGGGGACCGCCCGTGGGGAGCCGGCATCCTGGGCTTCGTACCGCCCGAGCTCCGGGAGGAGCAGATGGCCGTCCTCCTCGAGCAGCCACCCCCGTTCGCCCTCATCGCCGGAGGCCGCCCGTCCCAGGCCCGGCCGCTCGAGGACGCCGGGACCGAGGTCTTCCTGCACGTCCCGTCCCCGGGCCTGCTCGACCGGTTTCTGGCCGACGGGGCCCGCCGGTTCGTGTTCGAGGGCCGCGAGTGCGGCGGGCACGTGGGGCCGAGGACGAGCTTCGCCCTGTGGGAGGCCCAGATCGGTCGGCTGGCCGCCTCCGACCACGTCGACGAGGTCCAGGTGCTCTTCGCCGGCGGCGTCCATGACGCCCGTTCGGCCGCCATGGTGTCGGCCATGGCCGCCCCGTTGGCCGAGCGCGGGGCCAGGGTCGGCGTGCTGATGGGGACGGCCTACCTGCTCACCGCCGAGGCCGTGTCCTCCGGCGCCATCCAACCGGGCTTCCAGGAGGCCGCCGTCCTGGCGGAACGGACGGTCCTCCTCGAGACGTCGCCCGGCCACGCCACCCGGTGCGCCGACTCGGCGTTCGTCCAGGCCTTCGCCGAGGAACGGGCCCGGCTCGAAGCGGCCGGGGCGACCCAGCAGGAGATGTGGGCCGCACTGGAGATGCTGAACCTCGGTCGCCTGCGGATCGCCAGCAAGGGGCTCCGCCGGGACGGCGATGCACTCGGGACCGTCGGGCCCGAGGAGCAGCGCAAGGAAGGGATGTTCATGATGGGACAGGTTGCCGGACTCCGGGCGGAGACGACCACCGTCGAGGCGTTGCACGCCGACGTCAGCGACGGGGCCACGGCCGTGCTGGCGGAGCCCACGGCGGCCGACCGGGCCGACCGGGCCGACCACCCCGAGGCGTCGGCGCACGGCGCTCCCGGGGCGGCACCGGCCGGGCTCCGGGTGGCCATCGTCGGCGTGGCCGGGATCTTCCCCGGTGCCGCCGACACCGACGCCTTCTGGGCCAACGTGGTGTCCGGCGTCGATGCCATCACCGAGGTGCCGGCCGAGCGGTGGGACGTCGACACGTACTACGACCCCGACTCGTTCTCGGTCGGTGCGGGTCGCCACACTCCGTCGAAATGGGGCGGCTTCCTACCCGAGATCCCGTTCGACGCCCTGGCCTACGGCATCCCGCCCACGTCGCTGGCCTCCATCGAGCCGGTGCAGCTGCTCAGCCTCGAGGTGGCGGCCCGGGCCCTGCGCGACGCCGGGTACGCCGATCGGGAATTCGACCGGGAGGACGTCTCGGTGATCTTCGGTGCCGAGGCGGGGACCGACCTGGCCTCGGCCTACGGGTTCCGGGCCATGTACCCCCAGACCGTCGGCCCGCTCCCCGAGCACCTCGAGCACACCCTCCCCTCGCTGACCGAGGACTCGTTCCCCGGGGTGCTCACCAACGTGATCTCCGGCCGGATCGCCAACCGGCTGGACCTCGGCGGGGTGAACTACACCGTCGACGCCGCCTGCGCCTCGTCCCTGGCCGCCGTGGACCTGGCCTGCAAGGAGCTGGCCACGGGGACCAGCTCGATGGTCCTCTGCGGCGGTGCGGACCTCCACAACGGCATCAACGACTACCTGCTCTTCGCCGGCGTGCACGCCCTGTCGCCCACCGGGCGCTGCCGGAGCTTCGACGCCGACGCCGACGGCATCGCCCTGGGGGAGGGCGTGGCCTGCATCGTGCTGAAGCGCCTCGACGACGCCGAGCGCGACGGGGACCGGGTGTACGCCGTCATCGAGTCGGTGGCCGGGTCGAGCGACGGCAAGAGCCTCGGCCTCACCGCCCCGCGGCCCGAGGGCCAGCGTCGGGCGCTCGAGCGGGCCTACGGCCGTCCGGACCTGTCGCCCGCCGAGGTCGGCATGGTGGAGGCCCACGGCACGGGGACGGTGGTCGGTGACCGAACGGAGCTGTCCGTGCTCGAGGCGGTCTTCGTCGAGGCCGGCGCCGAGACCGCCAGCATCGCCCTCGGCTCGGTCAAGTCGCAGATCGGGCACACCAAGTGCGCCGCCGGCATGGCCGGGCTGATCAAGTCGGCCCTGGCCCTGCACCGGGGGATCCTGCCCCCGACGCTCAACATCTCGACGCCCAACCCGGCCTACGAGGCGGAGCGCAGCCCGTTCACCTTCAGCGCCGTGGCCCGTCCCTGGGCCGACGGCAACCGGATGGCCGGGATCAGCGCCTTCGGGTTCGGCGGGACGAACTTCCACGCCGTCCTGCGGGCCTACGGGGGTGGCGACCAGCCGTCGCACGGGGTGGAGGAGTGGCCGTCGGAGCTCTTCCTCTTCACCGGGGCCGACCGAGCCGCGGCCGACGCCCAATTGGGCCGGCTGGTCGACCTGCTCGCCGGCGCGGCGTCCCCGTCGACCATCCGCCTGCGCGACCTGGCCAGGACCGTCGCCGGGTGGCGGACGACGACCCCCGGGCACGCGGACGCCCCGGTCCAGGTGGCCATCGTGGCCTCCGACGTCGACGACCTCGGGTCCAAGCTGGCCCTGGCCCTCGAGGGAGGGTCCGACGCCAAGGCCGGGGTCTTCCGTTCCGCCGGGGACGACCGGCCGACCGGTCCGGTGGCGTTCGTCTACCCGGGACAGGGCAGCCAGCGGCCGGGGATGCTGGGCGACCTCTTCATCACCTTCCCCCGGCTCCAGCACCTGCTCCGCGAGGGTGCGGCGTGGGCCGGGCTGATGTTCCCACCGTCGGTGTTCACCGATGCCGACCGCCGGGACCAGCGCGAGGCGCTGACCGACACCCGGGTGGCCCAGCCGGCCCTGGGCATCGCCGGTCTGGCCATGACCGAACTGCTGGCCGAGTGCGGGGTCCGGCCCGAGGTGACGGCGGGCCACAGCTACGGCGAGCTGGTGGCCCTGGCCGTGGCCGGTGCGCTCCCCGAGGACGAGCTGCTCGGGCTGAGCGAGACGCGTGGCCGGGTCATGCTCGGCGCCGCCGGCGAGGACCCGGGGACCATGGCCGCCGTGGCCGGGTGGGCCGACGCCGTGCGCGAGGCCCTGGCCGGCCTCTCGAACCTGGCCGGTGCGGACACCTCGTCGGTGGTGGTGGCCAACGACAACAGTCCCGGCCAGGTGGTCATCTCCGGTCCGACCCCCGGGGTCGAGGCCGCGGTGGTCGGGCTCGACGCCGCCGGGTTCGCCTGCCGACGGATCCCCGTGGCCTGTGCCTTCCACAGTTCGGTGGTGGCCGGGGCCGAACCGGCCTTCGCCGAGGTGCTGGCTCCGGTCGACGTCCGTCCGCCGGACCTCACGGTGTTCGCCAACGCCACGGCCGGTCCCTACCCGTCCGATCCGGCCGGCATCCGGGCCCTCCTGTCACGGCAGCTGGCCAGTCCGGTGCGCTTCCGCGAGCAGATCGAGGCCATGTACGACCAGGGTGTCCGGGTGTTCGTCGAAGCGGGCAGTGGACGGGTGCTGACCCAGCTCATCGGCAAGATCCTGGGCGACCGCCCGCACGCCGCCGTGGCCTGTGACTCGAGCGGGGACCACGGGGTGCACCGCTTCCTGCTGGCCCTCGGCGAGCTGGCCACCCTCGGTGTCCCGGTCGACACCGCCCGCCTGTTCGACGGACGGGCCGTGCCCCTGACCGAGGCGGCCCTGGCCACCAAGCCGGGGTGGACGGTCAACGGCCACCTGGTGCGCACGTCGGCGGGCTCGGTGGTCGCCGGGGGGCTCCTCCCGGCCCCCGAGACCGGGCTGCCCGCCGGGTCCGCCGTCACCGGCGCCGTCACCGGCACCGTCCGCGGCGCGATGGCCCCGGCCGGCCCACCGCCCGAGCGGGATCTGGCCATCCTCGGGTACCTCCAGTCGATGCGCGAGCTCGTCGAGGCCCAACGGGACGTCTTCGTCCGCTACCTCGGGGAGCCGGGGGCCCCGGTCGAACGGTCCCGGTCCCTACCGGCGTTCGACGTCCAGGTGACGGCGGCCCCGGCCCCGGCATCGTCGGCCGCCCCGCCGGTGCCGTCCGCAGCCGCCCCGGTGGACGTCCCGGCCCCGGGCGGGCCGGCCATCGACGCCGCGGAGGTGATGGCCGTGCTGCTCACGCTGGTGAGCGAGCGCACCGGGTACCCCATCGACATGCTGGGGCCCGACCTCGACCTCGAGGCCGACCTCAGCATCGACTCCATCAAGCGCCTGGAGATCGTGGGCGAGCTGGCCGAGCGGGCCGGGTTCGCCGGCGCCGCCGGTGGCTCATTGGACGAGTCCGTGGTCGAGGAGTTGGTGGCGCAGAAGTCGCTCCGGGCCATCGTGGAGTGGGTCGACGAGCGGCTGGTCGCCGGGGGATCCCCGGCCGCCGCCGGTGCGCCGGCCGTGGCGCCGGACGTGGCGGCGGCTCCCGCCCATGCGTCCGCCGAGGGCCCGGCCCATGCCCCGGTCGCCCTCGACGCCGGGGAGCTCATGGCCGTGCTGCTCACGTTGGTGAGCGAGCGCACCGGGTACCCCATCGACATGCTGGGGCCCGACCTCGACCTCGAGGCCGACCTCAGCATCGACTCCATCAAGCGTTTGGAGATCGTGGGCGAGCTGGCCGAGCGGGCCGGGTTCGCCGGCGCCGCCGGCGCCACGGGCGGGTCGCTGGACGAATCGGTGGTCGAACAGCTGGTGGCCCAGAAGTCCCTGCGCACCATCATCGAGTGGATCGTCACCAACCTGTCGGACACCGCCCCGGCCCCGTCCGCGCCGGGTCCCGCGCCGGAGCCTTCCCACGGGCCGGCTCCCGTCCACGCCGCCACGGTCCCGACCGGGCCGGCGGCGGCTGTCGTGGACGACGGCGTGGACGTCCCGGACACCGCCGTCCGTGCCGTGTTCCGGGTCGTACCGTCGGCGTTCCTCGATTCCCCGGTCCCGTCCCTGGCCGGTGCCCGGTTCGCCGTGGTCGACGACGGCGGGGGCATCGCCCGGCTGGTCGTCGACCGCCTGTCGGCCCATGGGGCCGACGCCCGGGTGGTCGGGCGGAACGAGCCGATCGAACCGGTCGACGGCCTCGTGCACCTCGGGGCGCTCCATCCCGACTCGGGGAGCGCCGCCGATGTCTTCGAACAGATCCGCGACGTGGCCACCGGCGGGGTCCGGTGGCTGGTGGCGGCCACCGGACTGGGCGGGACGTTGGGCCGGGTGCCCCCGGGCACCACGCCGGGCGGGGACCACCGGGTGGTACTGCCCGTGGGAGCCGGCCTGGCCGGTCTGTGGCGGGCCCTGGCCCGGGAGCTCCCCGAGGCCCACGTCCGCATCGTCGACCTCGACCCGGTCGGCGACCCCACGGCCCTGGCCGGACGGATCGTGGCGGAGGTGCGCGCCCCGGGCGGTCCGGTCGCCGTGGGCTACCGCCACGGGGAACGGGTGGCCCTGTTGGCGGTGGAGGAGGCCCTCCCGGCTCCGCCCGAGCCCGAGGACACCCTCACCGTCCCCGGCCCGGCGGCGCTGAACGGCAACGGTCACCGCCCGCCGGCCCTGGCCCTCGGCCGCGATTCGGTGGTGCTGCTGACCGGTGGGGCCCGCGGGATCACCGCCCGCCTGGCCGTGACCCTGGCGAGGACCTTCGGCTGCTCGCTCGAACTGGTCGGGCGCTCGCCGTTGCCCGACGCCCCCGAGGACCGCGACGTGGCCGACGCCTCCGACGCCACCGACCTGCGCCGGGTGCTGATCGCCCGGGGCATGCGGGAGCCGGCGGCGATCGAGGCCGAGTGCGCCCGCCTCCTCGCCGCCCGCGAGGTGCGGGCCACCCTCTCGGCCCTCGAGGACGCCGGCGTCAAGGTCTCGTACCACTCGGTCGACGTCCGTGACCCCCAGGCGCTCACCGCGGTGGTCGAGGACATCTACGCCCGGCACGGCCGGCTCGACGGGGTGGTCCACGGTGCCGGCGTCATCGAGGACCGGTACCTGGCCGACAAGACGGTGGAGTCCTTCCGACGGGTCTTCGACACCAAGGTGGCGGGGGCGTCGGCCATCTTCGGGGCCCTGCGCGACGACCGGGCCTTCGTCGTCCTGTTCACCAGCGTGTCCGGCGCCTTCGGCAACCGGGGCCAGGTCGACTACGGCGCGGCCAACGACGCGCTGGACACCCTGGCGTGGTCGGTGGGACCGAGGAACGGCCGGGTGTTGGCCGTCGATTGGGGTCCGTGGGCCGGTACCGGGATGGTGTCGGCCGAGCTCGAGCGGGAGTACGCCCGCCGCGGCGTCGGCCTGGTCGACCCCGAGGACGGCATCTCCCGGCTCCTCGCCGAGCTGGCCGCCCCGGTCAGCGAGCCCGAGATCGTGCTGGCCCGGGCCCGCGTCGCCACGTTCGAGCCCGCGGCGGCCGATCCGGTCGGTCATGGCGCCGTCTGACCGGAGCTCCGACGACATCGCCATCGTCGGCATGGCGGCCCTGTTCCCCGGGGCCGGTGACCTCGACGAGTTCTGGCAGAACATCGTCACCGGGCGCGACGTGATCACCGAGGTCCCACCCGACCGGTGGGACCCGGTCTTCTACGATCCCGATTCGGGGGCCGTGGACCGTTTCTACTGCCGCCGGGGCGGATTCCTCGGCGACCTGGCCAGCTTCGACCCCACGCCCTTCGGCATCATGCCCAACGCCGTCGACGACGTGGAGCCCGACCAGCTGGTCGCCCTGCGGGTGGCCCGCAGCGCGCTGGACGACGCCGGGGGCGACGCCGCCCTGCGCTCGCCGGAGCGGACCGCGGTGATCGTGGGACGGGGCGGGTACCTGACGGCCGGTGTGGCCCGCCTCGAGCAGCGGGTCCGGACGGCCCAGCAGCTGGTCGAGACGGTACGGTCGGTCTTCCCCGACATCGGGGAGGACCGCCTGGCCGAGGTGAAGGACGCCTTCACCCGCCAGCTCGGCCCCACCCATCCCGAGTCGGCCATCGACCTCGTGCCGAACCTGGTCGCCTCCCGGATCGCCAACCGCCTGGACCTCCGGGGGCCGGCGTACACGGTGGACGGCGCCTGCGCCAGCTCCCTGCTGGCCGTGGACGCGGGGATCCGGGAGCTCCAGAGCGGACGGTCGGACCTGGTCCTGGCCGGCGGCGTCCACCTGTGCCACGACGTGACCCTGTGGAGCGTGTTCAGCCAGCTCGGTGCGCTCAGCCCGAGCGAGGTCATCCGGCCCTTCGACCGTCGGGCCGACGGCCTGTTGATCGGCGAGGGGTCGGGCATGGTCGTCCTCAAGCGACGGGCCGACGCCGAGCGGGACGGCGACCGGATCTACGCCCTGGTGGCCGGCCTCGGCGTGTCGTCCGACGGCCGGGACGTGTCGCTGATGAAGCCCAGCGTCGGGGGACAGCTCCTGGCCCTGGAGCGGGCCTGGGCCGACGCCGGCCTCGACCCGGCCGCCTGTGGGCTGATCGAGGCCCACGGGACGGCCACCCCTACCGGCGACGCCGCCGAGCTCGAGACCCTGGCCGAATTCTTCGGCGACGGCCGGGGGGACACCGACACCGCCAGGTTCCCCGAGGGCGGGACGGCCGTCGTTGGCTCGGTCAAGTCGATGATCGGCCACGCCATGCCGGCCGCGGGGGCCGCCGGGCTCATCAAGGCGGCCCTGGCCGTCTACCACGGGGTGGCCCCACCGACACTGCACTGCGAGGAGCCCGACCCGCGTGTGGCCTCGACCCGGTTCGTCACCTCGGCCACCCGCCTCGACTGGGCGGCCCAGCCGGCCCTGCGGGTGGCCGCGGTGAACGCCTTCGGGTTCGGTGGCATCAACACCCATGCCGTCCTCACCGCCCACCCCGACGCCCCCGGCCCCGACGGGGCCCGTCGGGTCTCGCGCTCGCCGGGGGCCAAGCGGAAGAAGAAGTCCGGGGCGAACGCCCCCGCCGGGGCGGCTCCGCCGGAAGGTCCGCCGGGGGGACGGGTCGTCCTGCTGGCCGCCCACGACGCCGCCGGACTGCTGGCCCAGCTCGACGTCCCCGACCTGATCCTCGGGGACAACCGGTCCGCCGCCCCCGGGCCGGACGCCGGGCCCTACCGGTTGGCCCTGGTCGACCCTAAGCCGGCCCGGCTGGACCTGGCCCGCCGGGTGGTCACGGGGGGACGGCCCTGGCGGGGACGCAACGACGTGTGGTTCAGCCCGGACGGGCTGCTCAGGCGCCAGGGGAAGCTGGCCTTCGTGTTCCCGGGCGTCGAGCCCAACCAGGACCTGGCCCTCGACGACGTGGCCCGGTTCTTCGGGGTCCCGGTCCCCGCCCGCCTGGGCGAGAGCGACCTCGAGCGCCAGTCCCGCGACATCCTGGCCAACGGAAGGATCCTCCAGGCGGCCATGGACCGCCTCGGCGTGCAGGCCGACGCCGTGGCCGGGCACAGCCTGGGGGAGTGGAGCGGGCTGATCGTCACCGGCATGGTGCCCGACGAGGTCGTCGACGAGCTGAGCAACGGCATGCTGCCGACCAGCCTGACCGTCCCCGACGTGGGGTACCTGATGGTCGGGGCGTCGGCGGCCACGGCGGCCGCGGCCACGGCCGACCTGGCCACGGTCGAGGTGACCCACGACAACTGCCCGCACCAGTCGATCGTCTGCGGTGACGCCGACGGATGCGCCGAGGCCGCCCGTCGCCTGCGGGCCGACGGTGTGCTCTGCCAGGAGCTGCCCATCCGCTCCGGGTTCCACTCCCCGGCGTTCGCCCCGTTCCTCGGCCCCTTCCGGGAGGCCTACGACCGGATCGACTTCCGTCCACCGTCGATCCCCCTGTGGTCGGCGACGACGGCCGCCCCGTACCCGGTCGACGCCGCCGGTGTCCGGGAGCTGAGCCTGCGGCACCTGGTCGAGCCGGTGCGGTTCCGCCAGCTGGCCGAGGCCCTCTACGACCAGGGGTTCCGGGTCTTCGTCCAGATGGGCGCGGGCAGCGTCACCGGCTTCCTCGACGACACCCTGCACGGACGGGAGTTCGCCACGCTGAGCGCCGGATCGGTCAAGCGGTCCGGCATGGCCCAGGTCCTGCGGGCCGCGGCCGGGCTGTGGTCGGAGGGTGCGCCCGTCCGCTTCGACGTCCTGGACGCCGCGACCGGGGGGACCGGGCACCGGGACACGGCCCGCCCTGCGGCCGGCCGCCCGTTGCGGCTGGGCGTGCCACTGGTCCACGTGCCGGACGACGAGGTCGTGGTGATCGGCCCGAGGGAGCGGCAGCCGGTGGCACCGTGGGCCACCGTGGCGGGGCTACCGGCCGGTGTCGATCCGTCGCACCCGGTGATCGCCGCCTATCAGCAGGTGATGACCGAGACCGTGGAGGCGGGACGCCAGGTCATGGAGGCGTGGGCCAAGGCCGGGAGCCTGCGCCCGGCGACCCGCCCGCCCGCCCGCTCCGGTGGACCCGATCCGGTGCCGCCGCCCGCGGCCGGGGCACCGACGCCACCCCCGGTGCCCGCTCCCGCGACCGCCGACGGCCCCGTGCCGGCGGGGGCTACCGCCGGGATGGGGGAGCCCCGCCCGTCCCGGACGACGGTCTGGAACGTCTCGGTGGCCACGCACCCCTTTCTGCTCGACCACTGCTTCTACCGCCAACCCGACGGTTGGCCCGTGGCCGAGGACCGGTTCCCGGTGGTGCCCATGACCATGCTGCTCGACGTGATGGGGCGTGCGGCGGTCGATCTGGTCCCGGGCATGGTGGTGGCGGGATTCGACGACGTGCGGGCCCTGCGGTGGTTGAGCGTGGAGCCACCGGTCGAGCTGACCATCCGGGCCACGGTGGAGGCACCCGGCCGTCCGGACCCGTCCCCCGACGACCACGTCGCCCCGGGGTCGGTGCGGGTCAACGTGAGCATCGACGGGTACAGCTTCGCCACGGTCCTCCTGTCACCGGACTACCTGCCGGGCCCGGCCCCCCGCGACCGCCCGCTGTTCGACGAGCGGGACACCGACATCTCAGCGACCACCATGTACGCCGACCGGTGGATGTTCCACGGCCCGGGCTACCAGGGCGTGACCGAGCTCGGCCCGACGGCCGAGGACGGTATCCGGGGGGTGCTGGTCAACCTCGAGGCCCCCGGCTCGCTCCTCGACTGCGCCGGCCAGTTGATGGGCTACTGGGCCATGCGCCGCACCGAGACGGACCGCCTGGCTCTCCCCACCTCGATCCGGCGGATCCGCTTCCACGGGCCGTTCCCCGAGCCCGGGGCCGGGACGCCGGTGCCCTGCACCGTGTGGATCACCGAGCACGACGACCGGATCGTCCGATCCGACATGGAGCTCCTGGTCGACGGGAGGGTCTGGGCCCGGATCGACGACTGGGAGGACCGGAGGTTCGAGAGCGACGAGGTGGTCTGGCCCGTCCTCATGTACCCCGAGTCGAACGTCCTGGCCGAAGAGTGGGCCGTCCCCGGCAGCGAGGTCCGGGTGCAGCTGGTCCGGGAGCGGTGGTCCAATTCGGCCAGCCGGGACCTCATGATGCGGCGGTACCTGGGGGTCGACGAGCGGGCCGCCTACGGCCGGCACAACCCCCGGTCCCAGCGGACCCACCTCCTCGGCCGGATGGCCGCCAAGGACGCCGCCCGTCGGTGGCACTGGGCCCACGGCGGTGGGTCGATGCACCCCGTGCAGGTCACCGTGGCCAACGAGGAGTCCGGGCGACCCACGGTGTCGGGACCCTTCGGACGGCCGCTGGCCGTGTCCATCGCCCACACCCAGTGGGTGGCCGTCGCCGCGGTGTCGGACGACGGGCCCGTGGGTGTCGACATCGAGACGATCGTCCCCCGGGACCAGGGGTTCGTGGACCTGGCGCTCACCCCGGCGGAGCAGGCCCTGCGCCCGGCCGAGCTCGGATCGGACGAATGGGTCACCCGGGCGTGGACGGCCAAGGAGGCCGTGTCCAAGGCCCTGGGCACCGGGTTCGAGGGTCGGCCGAAGTCGTTCGAGGTCCGGTCGGTGGCCGGCGACCGGCTCGAGGTCACCGACCCGGTCGGTGGACGGTGGACGGTGGCCGTCTGCCGGGACGGCGGGCGGATCGTGGCGGTCACCATCGGCGGGGCGGACGGCAATACCCTGGAGCAGTGGAGCGATCCGTCGGCAGTGCCGGTCGCCCGGTGACGACGTCGTCGCGGGCCCGGAGCAGCAATCGAATCAACTCAGGAAGACGAGGACAGCATGCCCGGTGACACCGTGGAGGATACGGAAGCGTTGACCGAGACCCAGGCGGAGGTCCTGGCTACCGTGACCGAGATGATCGGCGAGATCATCGGCGACGAGTACATCGCCGATCTCGACGTGACCTGGGAGTCGATGATCACGGAGGACCTGGAGCTCGAGAGCATCGAATTCGTGGCCCTGGCCGAGAAGCTCCGCGACCGCTACGGCGAGCAGGTCGACTTCGTGGACTGGATCGCCGGGTTGGAGCTGGACCAGATCATCCTCCTGACGGTCGGGCAGCTGGTGGACTTCGTCGTCGCATGCCTCAACTGACCGCCAACGGTCTGGAATTCCACGTGCAGACCCTCGGCGACCCCGGCGACCCGCCGGTCGTCCTGATCCACGGCCTGCTCACCGGCAGCGTGGCGTCGTGGTACTTCGGGCTGGCCCCGGCGTTGTCGCCCGACCACCGGGTCTTCCTCTACGACCAGCGCGGGCACGGCCGGAGCGAACGCCCGCCGAGCGGATACACGCTGGCCGAGCTGGCTGCCGACCTCGACGAACTGACGGTACCGCTCGGGCCGTGCGCCCTGGTCGGTCACAGCTACGGCGGGGTCGTGGCCCTGCGCCACGCCATCGACCACACGCCCCGGGTGACCGGCGTGGTGCTGGTCGACTCCTTCGTGCCCGGGGGCGGGGACGGCGCCGCCCCCGTCTTCGCCGACGCCGGGACGACCGGACGGTGGACCGGGGACGACCGTCCGGCCGACTCCGACCGGGCCCGTGAGGCCGGACGCCGGAGCCGACGTCACCGGGCCACGGCGGACGAGTTGCTCCTCGAGGGGACCTCGGTGCTGGAGGACGTACGGCGCGACTCGGTCCTGGACCCGGTCGCGCTGGCCCGGTTGCCGATGCCCGTCCTCTGCGCCGTGGGCTCGGACTCGCCGTTCCGCGGGGACGTGGAGGCACTGGTCGAACTGCTGCCCGCCGGGCGGCGGGTCGAGGTGCTGCCGGGGGGGCACGCCCTGCACGTCGACGCTCCGGGGGAGCTGGCCCGGGCCGTCCGGGAGTTCCTCGACGGCCTGGAGGCGACGGGCGCATCCGGCGCACCCGGCGCACCCGGCGCACCCCTCGGACCCCTCGGATCCCTCGGATCCCTCGGACCCGGCGCACCCCTCGGACCCGGCGCACCCCTCGGAAGCAGTCACAGGAACGGAGCGGAACATGGCTGACGTCGTGGTGAACGGCGCCCGGTTCAACGTGCAGCACCTGAGTGACGGCGACCCGACGGTGGTCTTCCTCCACGGACTGGTCGTGGACAACTCGTCGAGCTGGTACTACACGGTGGCCAATCCGGTCGCCCAGCACGCCGAGGTGGTGATCTACGACCTGCGGGGCCACGGCCTGTCCGAGCGCCCGCCCACGGGCTACAAGGTCGAGGAGCAGGTCGAGGACCTCTTCGGGATCCTCGACGCGCTCGGGATCACCCGGCCGGTCCACCTGGTGGGGAACAGCTTCGGCGGGGTTCTGGCCGTGGCCGCGGCCGTGCACCACCCCGAGCGGGTGGCCGGTCTGACCCTCATCGAGGCCCACATCGCCGTGAAGGGATGGCACGAGCAGATGGTGGGGACCCTGGAGTTCGCCGGCCTGTTCCTCAACCAGGAGGAGGTCCACAACTGGCTCGATACCTCGGGTGGCCGCAAGGGCAAGCGGCTGGCCCGGAACTCGGACATCCTGCTGCACCAGACATCGCTGGTCGAGGACCTGGCCGAGTCCCCGGCCTTCACCCAGGACGACCTGAACGGCATCACGTGCCCCGTCCTCATCATCTGCGGGGAGCACTCCGATGTGCGGGACTGGGCCGAACGACTCACGGCCGTCCTCCCCTCGTGCGAGCTCCACCTCTACGAGGGGTGCACCCACCTGATCGTGCTGGAGGCCCCGACCGACGTCCGCGACGACCTGACGGCATGGTTCGCCCGGATGCGGGCGGGCGAACTGCCGCCGACCCTGGCCCTCACCGACGCCGGGGTCATCGACGGTGACCCGGCCGAACGCGAGACCCTCTACCGACCACTGGCCCTGAAGGAGGCGGCGCCCCGCCCACCGTGGTACCCGGCCGACTCGCCCTGGCCCCCGCAGGGTGGCGACCTGCCCGAGGACTGGCTGGAGATGATGCAGGAGTTCGCCCGCACCGACGAATCCGGCCGGGTCACGGCGATCCCCGACCACCGGGACGTCGTGGACGAGGCGACGGCGCCCACGGCGACGGACGACGGCTGACGGTGGCCCGGTTCCTCTTCGCCGTCCCGCCCCTGAGCGGCCACGTCAATCCGACGGTGGCCGTCGGGGCGGAGCTCGCGTCCCGGGGTCATGAGGTGGCGTGGGCCGGGCCGCCGGTGATCCTGACCAGTCTGCTGCCCTCGGGGGCCCGCCTCTTCGCGGCCGGCGAGGACCTCGAGAAGGCCACCGTGGCCTCGGTGCGGGAGCGGGCGTCGAGCATGCGGGGTCCGGCGGCGTTCAAATTCCTCTGGGAGGAGTTCCTCATCCCCCTGGCCCGGCTGACGGCGGCGGGGTTCGACACGGCCACCGAGGAATTCCGCCCCGACGTGATGATCGCCGACCAGCAGGCCATCGCCGGGTCCATCGCCGCCCGCCGCCACGGCGTGCCCTGGGTGACGTCGGCCACCACGCCGGCCGAGCTGACCAGCCCGTTCGAGGTCCTCCCCAAGGTCGGGGAGTGGGTGAAGGATCTGCTGGTGGAGACGCAGCTGGAGCTGGGGGTTCCCGAGGCCGAGGCCCGGGTGGGCGACCTGCGGTTCTCCGACCGCCTGATCCTGGCCTTCACCACCGAGCTCCTGATGGGGCCGTCGGCCGCCGGGGCACCGCCGTCGACGGCGTACGTCGGTCCGGCGTTCGGCAACCGGCCTCCGTCCCCGCCGTTCCCCTGGGAGTGGCTGGATGCTGGATCGGCCAAGGTACTGGTGTCGCTCGGTACGGTGAACGTCGGGGCGGGCGACCGGTTCTTCGCCGAGATGTTCGAGGCGCTCGACGGGCTGCAGGTCACGTCGGGTGGCGGGGCCGGGGGTACCGGCCGACCGGTCCAAGCGGTGGTGGTGGCCCCGCCGGAACGCCAGCGTGAGGTCCCGGCCAACGTGCTCGTCCGGGAGTCCGTTCCCCAGCTGGACCTCCTGGCGCACCTCGACGCCGTGGTCTGCCATGCCGGCAACAACACGGTGTGCGAGTCCCTGGCCCACGGGTTGCCGTTGGTGATGGCCCCGATCCGCGACGACCAGCCCATCGTGGCCGACCAGGTCGTCGGCGCCGGTGCCGGCCTGCGGATCCGGTTCGGGCGGGTGAAGGCCCCGGAGATCCGGCGGGTGGTGACCGAGGTGATCGACGACGGGCAGTACCGCCAGGGGGCGGAGCGGGTCCGGGCGTCCTTCCGGGCGGCCGGGGGCGCCCCGGCCGCCGCCGACCTGCTCGAGGCCCAGGTCGGCTAGGACGGACCCGGACGGGCCGGAGGACGGTCGCGGGGTCGTCG
>Ga0302267_10003678_pt1 | contig 17413 bp, 15 predicted proteins | sample III_Bog_E1_3_FD_194555 | JGI IMG/M metagenome (GOLD analysis project Ga0302267, IMG submission 194555) | Peat permafrost microbial communities from Stordalen Mire near Abisko, Sweden - III_Bog_E1_3 | ecosystem: Environmental > Terrestrial > Soil > Wetlands > Peat | place: Sweden: Abisko... | reverse complement strand
CACCTGACGGCGGGTGGCCCCCAAGGAGGAGGCGGCGTCTTCGACCTCGGCATCGAGCTCGGCCAGCACCGGTTGGACGCTGCGCACGCAAAAGGGAAGCGTCACGAAGAGCAGCGCGACGGCCACGCCCACCCGCGTCCCGGCCAGGTCGACGTGTAGCGGGCTGTCGACGCCGTAGAGCGTGAGCAGCGTGAGGCCGGCCACCACCGTCGGCAGGGCGAAGGGGAGGTCGATGAGCGCGCTCACGAACGACTTGCCGCGGAAGTCGTCGCGCACCAGCACCCACGAGATGGCCAAGCCGGCAATGGAGTTGACCACCGCCACAATGGCGGAGAGGACGAGCGTGAGCTCGAGAGCGGACACGGCCAGCGGGTTGGTCACCTCGGCCCAGAAGGTGCTCCACCCGCCGCTGAAGGCCTTGGCCACTACCGCGGCCAGCGGCAGCAGCACCAGTAGGGACAGGTAGGTGACGGCCAGCGCAGGGCCACCGACGCGCCCCAGCACCCTTCCGGTCGCCGCCAGCGCCGGGGGAGGGGTGTGGCGCCACTGTCCCCGGCCCGGCCGGCGGGCGGCGGGCGCGCCGGCCTTCCCCGGGGGCCCCAGGTCATGGACGGAGACGCCCGTACTGCTCATGGGTGACTAGGAGCTGGCGGTGGAGACGCCGAGCGACTGCTCGATTTTCGCCACAATGCCCGTTGTCGGGTCGAAGAACTTCGTGTTGACCGAGGTCCAGCCGCCGACCTTGTTGATGGTGAACAACGTCTTGGGTCGGGGGAAGTTGAACTTGGCCGCCACCGCCGGGAGCACGGGCCGGTAGCCCTGCTTGCCCCACACGGTCTGGCCGGCGGGGGAGAGCAGGTAGGCGAGGAACGCTTTGGCCGCGGGGCTGGCCGTCTTGGTCACGGCGATCGGGTTCTGAATGAGGATGGTCTGCGGCGGGGTGATGACGCTGACCGGCTCGCCCTGACTCTTGGCGTAGAGCCCGTCGTCCTCGTAGTCCAACAGGACGTCACCTTGTCCCGACAGGAACGTCTGCAGCGCCGCACTGGCGCTCGACGGCTGCGCCACCGCGTTCTTGAGGAGCTTCGAGAGGTAGAGCTGCGCCTGCGCCGTGGTCTTGCCGAGCGTGAGCTGCGCGCCGTAGGCCGCCATGAGGTTCCACTTGGCGCTGCCCGAGCTGAAGACGTTGGGCGTGATCACCTTGACGCCGGGCTTAATGAGGTCCGCCCAAGTGGTGATGTGCTTCGGGTTACCCGGACGCACGATGAACGAGACGATGGAGTTCGTCACCATTCCCTTGGTCGGGGTGCGGTCCCACGAGCTCGAGACCAGGCCGGCCTTGACGAGCTTGGTCATGTCCGGGGTCAGCGAGAAGTTGACCAGGTCGGCGGGAAGTCCGTCGACCACCGACGTGGCCTGGGTGCCCGAGGGGCCGAAGGAGGGGGAGACGCTCACGCCCGCGCCGGCCTTCGTCTTGGCGAAGGCGGCGGCCAGGACGCTGTAGGCGGGCTTGGGGGTGGAGTAGGCCACCAGGCTCACCGAGCCACCCGAGGCACCGGCCGGCAGGGCGCTGAAAGCCAGGCCGCAGAGGGTCAGGGCACCGACTAGGGCGCTGGGGCCGAGTCGGCGGTGGCGGGTGGGAGCGCCCGCGGGCGCGCTGGGGTGCAGGGGGTTTCTGAGCATCTGGGCAACTTAATACACCTGGATTGCTAAATCCAAGCAGATTGGTCAGGAATAGCCAGACCCCAAGGCCGGCGCAGAAAAATGCCTGTTCAGGATCGTTTCCGGGGCGGCGGCAGGGCGTTCCGGGTCGAATAGGAGGCGGCGGGCGGTGCGCCTGTCGCACCCGAGGCCGGCCCGAAGGTGGCCCGGCGGCCCTCTCGGGATTCCAGCATGGCCCAGTCGGATCGGGCGATGAGGTCCTCCAGGGAGGTGCGCTCGCCGCTCTGGCGCGTGGTCCAGCCACAGCAGACCTCAATCGGGGCGCCCACGAATTCCCGGGTGGCGCGGGCGCTGAGGTGGCCGTGGATGCGTCCCGTCACGGCGGCGCACTCGGACGCCTGGAGCTGGAGCGTCAGGACCAGGAACTGCGTGCCGCCGACGCGGGCCAGCACATCGTTCTTGCGGAAGGTCACCGCGAGGGCGCGGGCCACGGCTTGCAGCGCGGCGTCGCCGGCGTGGTGGCCGAGGCGCTCGTTCAGGTCCTGCACGTTGCCGACATCGACGAAGAGCGCGTGTACCGGCGCGTCCTGGCTGTCGGCGAATTGCAGCAGTTGGGTGCCCGACGCAACGAGCCCGCGGCGGTTGTGGAACCCGGTGAGTTCGTCTCCCCGCGACAGTTGCAGCAGACGCGCGCTGAGCTCCTCGATCTCGCGCTCTATGGCGAGGCGCCCGGCCATGTCGTGCAGGATGCAGCACGTCTGCGGAGCGCCGTCCTCGGTGCGGAATTGCACGGTCGTCATTTCGATCTCGACGAAGCGGCCGTCGCCTCGCCGCAGGCGGGCCACACCGACAGCGGATCCGGTTCGCTCTCGCTCGGCCACGGCGATGTCCCAGCGTGGGTCCTCCTGGTCGACGAGCCCGTCCTGTCCGAGGGCGCAGATCTCTTCGGACGACATGTCGAGCATGGCGCAGGCGGCCGGGTTCGCCGCCGTGATCCGGCCGTCCTCGTGGCAGAAGAGGACACCCTCCGAACTGCGCGCGAAGAGGACCCGGTAGCCGGCCAGGCCGACTGTTTCTGTGTCCTGAGCCACCATGCCGTCTTCGTTCCTTTAGCCAGTGCTCGGCTCCCACCCGGAGCGCACCGCGCAGAGGCCGAGACTACCGAAGCGCCCACCTGAACTGCGGTTCTTCGGTGCGTTGTGACTTTCGGCCCTATTGAGGAACGGTGCCGAACTGCCGATGTGGCGGGAAGGAGATGGGACGCCCGGGCTCCGGTTCGTGCCTGGCGGCCGGGTCCGGGCCCCTCAGGGAGGGGCTCTAGGAACCCAACCGGCTGTTGTAGTTCGAGATCGTGGTGTTCACGTTCTGGGCCGCCGACTTGACCGCGGCGGCCGGCCTGACGCCCTGGGTGTACATGGAGATCTCGGCGTTGAGCACGTCGGTGCGCACGTCGGCGTAGGGGCCGATCACCGAGCCCGAGGTGGCCGCCGAGTTCACGCCGCTGTTGATTTCGTTGTAGGCCACCTTGTAGCCGGGGTTGGTGGCCCACAGGTGCTGGACGGTGGCGGTCTGCGCCGAGGACTTGCGGACCGGGATGTAGCCCGTTCCGGCCGCCCACGTGGCCTGGCTCTGCGTACTCATGAGATACGAGATGAATTGCCACGACGCCGCCTGTTGGAGTGCGGGGACCTTGTTCGAGATGTACACCCCGGAGCCCCCGGGCTCGACCCCGCCCTGGACCAGCGAGCTGTAGACCGGGAAGGCGCTGATCCCGAGCTTCACGTTGGCGTACTTCCCGCTCCCGAGCAGCTGGGTCACGGTCCCGAGGGCGGCCGACGTCTCAATGGTCATGCCGTACTTGCCGCTGCCGATGCCGAGCAGGTTGTCGAACTCGTCGGGTCCGGTCGACGGGTTGGTCGTGGCGTAGCCCGAACGCACCAACGTGTTCAGCTGGCTGAAGATGGACACGGCGGCCTTGGTGTTGAAGGCCGATTGGGTGGCGCGCGCCGTGCGCCCGTTCTTGTTGTTGACGAAGAGCTGGTTGGCCGTGGCCAGCCACGTCTCGAGGTGCCAGGGGTCGAGGACCAGCCCCATGCCGCTGCCCGAGGCCTTGAGCGCCTTGGCGTCGCTCACCATCTCCGGCAGCGTGGCCGGGGGGTTGTTCGGGTTGAGGCCCGCCTTGGTGAAGGCGTTCTCGTTGTAATAGAGGATCGGCGCCGAGACGGCGAAGGGGAGGGCCCACTGCACCCCGTTCACCTTCCAGTAGGCCAAGGGCCGGGGCAGGTAGTCGCTCGTCGAGTACTTGGCCGCGTTCATGCAGGACTGCACCGGGAGGAAGGAGCCGGTGTCGATGGCCGCCTGCGTGCGCTGGTCCTCGAGCTGCACCACGTCGGGCAGCTGCCCGTTGGAGAGGCCGGCGAGATACTTCTGCCAGGTGTCGTCGTAACCCGTCTGGGTGACCAGGGTCACGTGCACCTTGGTCTGCGACGAGTTGAACGCGCTGGTGATGCCCTGCAGCGTCGTCAGGTTGGCCTCCGACGCCGACTCCCAGAACGTGATCTGCACCAGGCCCTTGTGGTTGGCCAGGGTCTTGAGATTGCAGGCAGGGAGACTGGCGGCTCCGGCCGGGGTGCTGGCCCCGATGGCGGCCGATGCGGCCGTGCCGCTGAGCGTCGTGGCAAAGAGCGCGACGGCGGCGAATCGGGAAAGGCGAAGGCTGCGCATATCAATTGCCTAGCACCCGGCAGCGCGGGTGCAGCGCCGCCGGGTGGCCTTGTCACGCTCCGATTACTTGACGGCGCCCGCGGTGAGACTGCGCACCAGTTGTTTTTGGAAGATGAGGAGCAGGATCACGAGCGGCACGAAGGCGATGACGGCGCCGGCGAGCGAGACCGGGATAGTCGACACCTGGGTGCCGAGCAGCTGCTTCAGGCCGATCTGCACCGTGTTGAGCGGTGTCGTCCCGCCCGTCGACACCAGCGGCCACAGGTACTGGTTCCAGGCCCCGAGGAACGAGAACACGGCGAGCGCGGCGAGGGAGGGCCGAGCGAGCGGCACCGCCACTCGCAGCATGAACTTGAAGTGCCCGTAGCCGTCGAGCTGGGCCGCTTCCTGCAGGTCGCGGGGGATCTGCAGGAAGGCCTGGCGGAGCAGGAAGATGCCGAACCCGGTGGCCAGGAACGGGATCGACAACCCGGCATAGGTGTTGAACCAGTGCAGCGAGGTGATGGTGTCGAGGTTGGTGATGAACGTGACCTCGAGCGGGATCATCAACGTGGCCAGACAGAGAGCGAAGAGCGTCCGCTTGAACGGGAAGGTCAGGAAGGCGAAGGCGTAGGCGGCCAGCACCGATGTGACGAGCTGGCCCACGACGATGATCGCCGTCATGATCGCCGAGGTCGTCACGTACTGCGACATCTGCCCCCCGTTCCACGCCGCGCTGTAGTCGTGCCATTGCGGGTTGGTCGGGAAGAGCGGCGGCGGCTGGTGCACCAGCTGGTCCGGCGAAAGAAGCGAGTTCACGATCGTCACGTAGATCGGGAACAGAATGATGAGGGCGCCCACCGTCAGCAGGGTGTAGCTGCCGATGGTGCGCAGGCGGCGCCGCGGTCGGCGCGCTGTCGCGGTCACCGGCGTGGCCGGCACCGAGACCGGGGACTCCAGCACGTCAGTTGGCATAGCTCACCCGCCGTTCCAAGAGACGGATCTGCAGCAGGGTGAGCACCAACAGAATCAGGAAGAGGACGGTGGACATGATGGCGGCGGCACCGGCGTTGTTCTCGATCTGCAGCGTGTTGATGATGTTGTAGATGAGCACGTTGGTGTGCAGACGCACGGCGTTCTGACTGCCGATGAGGATGTCGATGGCGCCGAAGGCCTGGAAGGCGTAAATGGTGCTGATCACGCCGGCGAAGAAGATGGTGGGGGACAGGAGCGGCACCGTCATGCGCCAGAAGCGCGTCCACGGGCCGGCGCCGTCGATGCGGGCCGCCTCCAGCAGCTCGTCGGGAACCGACTGCAGACCGGCCAGCATGACGATGAAGGACAGGCCGAGAAACTGCCAAATGGTGATGAGCGCCACCGCGGGGAGGGCCCAGGTCGAGCTCTCGAGGGCGGGCGGGTTCGGGTTGATCCCGAGCCAGGGCAACAGCCCGACCACCGGGTTGAGCAGCGTCCCGAAGACCACCGAGGCGACCGCCACCGAGCTGACCACCGTGGAGGAGAAGATCACCCGGTAGACGGCCATGCCCTTGAGCTTGCGGTGCGCCGCCACGGCCAGCCCCAGCCCGGCCAGCAAGCTGATCGGCACCACCAGCACGACCAGGAACAGGGTCGTCACGAGGCTCTGGGTGAACTGGGTCGAGGTGATGGTGGGGATGATCTGGTGCAGCCCCACGTAATGCGGCGGCAGGCCCGGCACGGGCGGGGTCTCGTAGAGCATCAGCTTGAAGTTGCGCAGGAAGGGGTAGAAGGAGAAGACCCCGAAGAGCATCATGGCGGGCAGGATCAGGAGGTAGGCCAGCAGGGACTGCTTGCGGCGCCGGGAGCGCGTCACCGACGAGCCTCCGGCGTCCCGGGCGGCGCCGGCGCCGGCCCCGTCGCCCCCCAGCGGATCCGGCACGACCGGAGGCGCCGTCGTGACCGCCGTCATGACGGTCCGCCCAGGCGGGCCCCACCCTCGGCGGGGTCGAAGAGGTGGTAGGCGGCCGGGTCGGGGTCCACGGCGATGCGCACGGCCTCGCCGATTTTCGGCTTGGCCGCCGCAGCGCTCTGGCGCACAATGATCCGGGCACCCGTCTCGGTGTGGCAGATGACGTGGGTCTCGGCACCGAGCAGCTCCACGATCACCACGGTGGCGCCGATGGCTCCGTCCTCGCTGAGGTGCAGTGCCTCGGGCCGCAAGCCGAGCAGCACGTCGGGCCCCGCGCCGCGCACGGCATCGGCCACGGCCGAGGGCAGCGGCACCGACGCGCCCGGGAAGGCCACGCACAGGGTGCCCTGCTGGTCCACGCCCGCCGCAGCCGTCGCGCCACTCTCGACGAGCATCCCCTCCATCAGGTTCATGCCCGGGCTGCCGAGGAAGTGCGCCACGAACGAGTTGGCCGGCCGGGCGTACAACGCCTCGGGTGCGGCCACTTGTTGCAGCTTCCCTTCGCTCATGACGGCGATGCGGTGGCCCATCGTCATGGCTTCCACCTGGTCGTGGGTGACGTAAAGCGTGGTCGTGGACAGGCGCGCCTGCAGCTCCACGATGTCGGCGCGCGTCTGCACGCGCAGGGCGGCGTCCAGATTCGACAGCGGCTCGTCCATGAGGAAGACGAGGGGCTCCCGGACGATGGCCCGGGCCAGCGCCACTCTCTGGCGCTGACCACCCGAGAGTTGTCCTGGCTTACGGTCGAGCAGCGCGGCCAGACCGAGGGTCTCGGCGGCCCGTGCCACCTTGGTCGCCCGCTCGTCCTTGTCGACGCCGCGTTGGCGCAGCGGAAACGCAATGTTCTTGGCCACCGTCAAGTGCGGGTACAGCGCGTAGCTCTGGAAGACCATGGCGATGTCGCGGTCCTTGGGGTCGACGTCGTTCACCACCCGATCGCCGATGGAGACGGTGCCGCTCGTCACGTCCTCGAGACCGGCCACCATGCGGAGCGCCGTCGTCTTGCCACATCCCGACGAGCCCAACAGCACGAGGAGCTCGCCATCCGCCACGTGCAACGTCAGATCGTCGACCGCGGTGGTGTCACCGAACTGCTTGGTGACGCCGTCGAAGCTGACCTGTGCCAACCGTGCTCCCTTCGGCGGCCCGCCATCGGCCACGGATCATCGCGTTGTCGCGACGGTAGCGAACCGGCAGCACGCGGGCACGAATGCCACGCGGCGAAGGGTGCGCGGGCTCAGCTGGCGGGGATCTTCCACCCCATGGACTCGGCGACTTCCTTGCAGGTGGGGCACAGGCCGTAGCGCTTGGGGTCCCGCCCGGGCACCCACTCCTTGCCGCAGAGGGCACGTACGGCCGTCCCGTTGACGATGCCCTCCACCACGCTGGGTCCCGCCGAGACGTACTTGCCTTTCTTCCTGCCCTTGGTGGGGGTGTACCCCTCCAGGACGATGTGGGCCATCCGGTCGTGGTCGCCGTCGTCCAGTTCGGGATCGGGCCGCGCCGGGGCCAGGGTCGTGCTGCCCGCTGCTCCTGGGCTGGGGGCTGTCTCGGTGCCGCTCACGGGTTCCAGCGTATTCCTTCGGGACCGGCCGGACCCGCTTCGTGCAGGCCTCCCGACCCGTATGGTGACCGGTGGAAAAGCTGTGATTACAGGATTACAAACGGCTGACCAGGGGCCAGACCCGCTCGGGAATGTCCTCTCCGCCCATATGGTTGACCAGTCAGAGGAATTGCCATTACGGCATTACAAAAGGACACCTGATGACGAACGAGAATGTGACGCTCCCATTGTTGCCACTGACCTCAGGGGTTGTGCTGCCCGGGATGGTCTTCACCATGGCGCTCGAGTCCGATGAGGCCCGTGCCGCGGTGGACTCGGCCCGTTCGGCCGGGGGGCGTCTGCTCCTGGTGCCCCACATTGAGGGCCGTTTTGCCGCCGTCGGCGTGATCGCCGAGGTCATGGAGGAGGGCGACCTGCCCGGTGGGCTGCCCGCCGTGGCCATCCGGGGTGACCGTCGCGCCGTCATCGGCACCGGGGTCCCCGGCACGGGCGACGCCCTGTGGGTGGAAGCCGAGCCCCTCGACGAGCCCGAGCCCTCCCCGGCCGCCAACGAACTGGCCCGGGAGTACCGCGCCGTGCTCGAGAATATTTTGCACAGTCGGGGCGCCGGCCGCATTGCCGCGCAGCTGCGCGAGATCCACGAGCCCGGCCGCCTGGCCGACATGGCGGGGTACTCACCGGACATCTCGCTGACGCAGAAGGTCGAGGTGCTCGAGACGCGCGACGTCGAAGCGCGTCTCCGCCTCGTCCTCGGGTGGGCCCGCGACACGCTGGCCGACGTCACGTTGCGCGAGAAGATCAAGACCGACGTCGAAGAGGGCATGGAGAAGACACAGCGCGAGTTCCTGCTGCGCCGCCAGCTCGATGCCATCCGCAAGGAGCTCAACGGCCTCAGCGGCGAGTCCGGCGACGAGGACCCCGACGACTACCGGGCCAAGATCGAAGCGCGCGACCTCCCCGAGCACGTCCGCAAGGCGGTCGAGCGTGAGGTCGACAAGCTCGAGCGCACCAGTGACCAGAGCCCCGAGACGGGCTGGATCCGCACGTGGCTCGACACCGTGCTCGAGATCCCCTGGGGCACCGAGTCCGAGGACCGGCTCGACATTCCCGAGGCGTCACGCATTCTGGAGGCCGACCACGACGGTCTGGCCGATGTGAAGGAGCGCATCCTCGAGCACCTGGCCGTGCGCAAACTGCAGGCTGAGCGCGGGCTCGCACCCGTCGACGGCCGTGGTTCGGGCGCCATCCTGGCTCTGGTCGGGCCTCCGGGCGTCGGCAAGACGTCCCTCGGGGAATCGGTGGCCAACGCACTCGGGCGCAAGTTCGTCCGCGTCTCGCTCGGCGGGGTGCGTGACGAGGCCGAGATCAGGGGTCACCGTCGCACCTATGTCGGGGCCCAGCCGGGCCGTCTGGTCCGTGCCCTGCGCGAGGCCGGGACCATGAACCCGGTCATCGTCCTCGACGAGGTCGACAAGATCGGTGCGGACTACCGGGGCGACCCGTCCTCCGCCCTGCTCGAAGTGCTCGACCCGGCGCAGAACCACACGTTCCGTGACCACTATCTCGAGGTCGACCTCGACCTGTCGCGGGTGCTGTTCATCGCCACGGCCAACGTGGTCGACACCATCCCCGGGCCGCTGCTCGACCGGATGGAGGTCATCCGCATTGACGGGTACACCGAGTCCGAGAAGGTCTCCATCGCCAAGCACCACCTCGTGGGCCGTCAGCTCACCCGGGCGGCGCTGCGTGAGGACGAGGTCCAGATCAGCGACGAGGCTCTCCGTGCGGTCGTGTCCGACTACACCCGGGAAGCCGGTGTGCGGAACCTCGAACGCGAGCTCGGCAAGCTGCTGCGCAAGGTGGCCACCAAGCTCGCCTCGGGCGAGCGTCAGGCTCCGGTCGTCGTCGAAGCGGACGACGTGCGGGGTTGGCTCGGCCGGCCGCACTTCTTCTTCGAAGCGGCCGATCGGACCAGCGTGCCCGGAGTGGTCACCGGCCTGGCCGTGACCGGGGCGGGCGGCGACGTCCTCTTCGTGGAGGCCAGCGTCTCCGATGGCCCCGAGGGTCTGACCCTCACGGGCCAGTTGGGCGACGTCATGAAGGAGTCGGCGGAGATCGCCCTCTCCTACGTGCGCTCGCACGCCGAAGAGCTCGGGATCGACCCGACCGTCTTCGCCGGCAAGCGGTTCCACGTGCACGTGCCGGCCGGGGCGGTCCCCAAGGACGGGCCATCGGCCGGCGTCACCATGACGACGGCGCTGGTCAGCCTCCTGCGCGGCGTGCCGGTGCGTTCGGTGGTCGGGATGACCGGTGAGGTCACCCTGCAGGGCCGGGTGCTGCCCATCGGCGGCGTCAAGCAGAAGGTGCTGGCGGCGCACCGGGCCGGGCTGACCGAGGTCGTCCTCCCCGAGCGCAACGGCAACGACCTCGAGGATGTGCCCGAGGAGGTGCGTGACGTCATGACGTTCCACCTGGCGGCCACTATCGCCGACGTGCTCACCCCGGCGTTGTCCGGGGCGGGCGCGGAGGCGTCGGGTGAGCCCGCTGACGCCTCGTTGGGCGCCGCGGCCTGAGGCCGGGCAGACTGGCGAACATGGACGACAAGGACATCGTGGACCGCATCACCCAGCTGGCCGCCGAAGAGCAGCAGCTCGAAGAGGCGCACGTCGGCGAAGGGCTCAGCGAGGACGAGCTCACGCGCAAGCACGATCTCGAGGTGACGCTCGACCAGCTGTGGGACACGCTGCGCCAGCGCCGGGCCAAGCGGAATGCCGGGCAGGACCCCGACGCCGCGTCGGAGCGCCCGGCCAGCACCGTCGAGGGCTATCTGCAATAGGAGCCCGGGGGGTGGGGTCGGCACGGGCCGACTCCACCCCGAAGGCTCCGGTGTTGCTGTTCAATCGGCGCTGTTCAATCGGCGCTGCTCAATCGGCCGGCATGCGGCGGTTGAGCGACGGGGACACCAGGCCGGCCAGGCCGCGCAGGTTGCCGATCGTCACGTCCAGCCAGTCGAACGAGTCGCGCCAGAGAGCGATCTTCCCGTCGGCACCGACGACGAACCGGCCGTAGACCCAGAACCGCGTGGCGAAGCGGCCGTAGTTGAGCTCGTCGATCCGGTCGGTCAGCACCACGTCACCCTCGGTCGCCACGTGGTTGAGGTGCACGTTGAAGCCCATCCGTCCCGGCCGCAGCCAGGGACGGGCAATGCGTTCGAGGCGCTCACGGCCGTAGATGGTGGGCAGGGACACGTTGGCGTAGACGAGGTCGTCGGCCACGAGGTCGAGCGCGGCGTCGACGTCATAGGCCGCCAGGGCGCGCAGGAACTCGACGACCGTGTCCGCCGGAGCGGTGGCCGACGAGGAGAGTGGAAGGTCAGGGCTCGGCGGTTCAGGGCTGGGGTGGGTCGTCATGGCCCCCCATTGTCCCCGAGGCGCCGACCGCCGTCGATCGTCGTCGCCGGCGCCAGGCCGGTGGCGCCAGGGCCAGCGCCAGCAGGACCACGACCGCCAGGACGAAAAGTGCGGCGTAGGACCCGTAGCCGTCGTAGGTGAAGGTCACCGTGTGCACACCCGGGCCGACCACGACGCCGACCAGTGCCGGCGCCACCATCACGGTGGGAGCGGGCCGCCCGTTCACGGTGGCGTGCCACCCCGGGTCGTACGAGGCACTGAGGACCACCGTGGCCCGGCGTGTCGTGTGGACCACCGCACCGGCCGCGCCGTTCTGGAGGTCGGCGTGCTCGGCGACCACCCGTCCCGGCGAACCCTCCAGCGCCGAGGGGTCGGGCGCGCTCGGGGTGGACGCGGCCTGTCCGTTGAAGGCCACGGTGAGGTCGCGCTGTTCGTCGAGGAGTGACGACCCCAGCAGGGGCGTGCTCTGCGAGCCGATATCGGCCCGGTTGGCGGTCAGCTCGCCGGTCGTGTCGTACACGTGGATGTACCCGCCCTGGGGGAGGGCCCACAGGCAGTAGTCCCCCGAGCAGCCGACCTTGTCGGCGGCCACCGGCGACGCCATGGTGGAGGGTGTGATGATGTAGCCGATGCCGAAGAGCGGGTAGTCGCCCGGATTCCTCTCGTCGAAGAAGAACTCGGGATCGGTCATGAGCGAGGCCGTGCGCAACGTGTACCCGACCTCGTCGATGTCCTTGCTCTCCAGGTACTTGAAGACCGGCACCGCCCCCACGGTGAAGTCAGCGCCCCAGTTGGTCGGTGAGCCGGCGTAGACGCGGCCATTGGGGTGGGCGCGCACGTAGTCCAGCAAGCGGTCGACCTGCGGCCCCTGTTCCGCATCGGATTCGGCTTGCAACCCGATGTTCGTTGCGTTGTGCTGGTCGTAGGTGTCCAGAGAGCTCCAGGCCGGGAAGAGCACGACGATCAGCGCGACGATGCACAGCCCCGCCACCACGCCCCGGCCGGCCGGTTGCGTCACCCAGCCGCGGCGGTCCTCGGGGAACAGCTCCTGGGCGCCCCGTACGACGAGCTGGCCCAGGAAGACGAGCGCCACACCGGCGAGCAGGATGCCCGACAGATGCACGCCCATTTGGAAGCGGCGGATGAAGATGTCACTGCTGCCCGGGAGGATTTTGTAGAAGGAACCGAACGTGGTGCGCCCGAACGACATCGCCAGCGTGACCACCCAGATCACAATGAGGGCGCGACCGGCCGCGAAGGTGCGCCAGCGCGCCACGCACACGCCGAGGCCGACGAAGACCAGCACGGTGACGAGGGGGAAGAAGACGTGGAAGCCGGCGGGAAACCGGTCGTTGTCGTAGAGGTTGCCGCTGACCAGCCACCACAACATCTGCCGGGCGCCGTAGCCGTTCTCCAGCCCCGTGCCTTCGAGGATCTGATTACGCGCCGCCCAATGGGACTGCTGGAGCACGGGGACGATGACCCAGGCCGACGCCAGTACGGCCGCGGCGCCGAGCCCCACGGCGCGCCCGAGTCGACGCCACAGGTCCGACGGGACGATGAAGGGCCACACCACGAGCGGCACGAAGGCCAGGTACCCGGTCTCGTAGTGCAGCGCCACCGTCAGCATGATGAAGAGGACGGCGAAGAAGGCCGACGCGCCGCGTCGCCCGGACAGGGCCCGGTAGGTGAAGCCCCACGCCAGCGGGAGCGTCCAGGCGGCCCAGAGCTGCGTCCACACGCCGTAGCCGACCCAGACGTAGGCCTTGGTCTCGTACCCGATGCCGGCCGCCGAGGAGAGGAACGGCGCCACCGCCGCGGCCGAAGCCGCCGTCCAACGGCTCAGGCCGAAGAGGCGGCCGCTCCAGTAGATAGTGATCGGCCACAGAGCCAGCAACAGGTACAGGGACCAGCGGAACACCGTGTCGGGGTCGACGAACGTCCCGATGACCCCCGCCAGCATGGAGGGAAGGCTCTGGTAGTGGAGGAACTGCGGCGAGCCGAGCCCGAGGTAGGGCCACCAGCTCGTCAGGGGGAGGTGGCCCTGGCTGATCCGGGCCGCGGCGGAGCGCACCATCTGCTGGTGCAGTGAGCTGTCGTCGAGGTAGGGGACGGCCCGGAGTTCGGGCCGCAACTCCCATAGGCCCCAGGCCAACGACAAGGCGACCACGACCCAGGGGCCGAACCACGCGGCGGATCGACCCCGCGGCGTGGCCGTTGCCGGGTCCAGCCCGGGGTCGGGCCCGGGCCCGGAGGATCCGGGTGACTCCTCCTCGACCATGGTCACGGCGCACCATGATGGCCGAGCCTCAGACCGGTGTCTGATCGCGCTGCAGGACCCCGAGGAGCTCTTCGTAGGGGCCGAGCAGGAACGCGGTGTCCCCTGCGGCGAAGACGGTGCCGCGGCGGGGCGGATGCTCCAGCACGCCGTCGGCGGCGCGGCTGAGGGCGATGACCCGGGTCCGCGATCCGAGATCCTGCATGGCGAGCCCTTGGAGGCCACCGTTGGGCGCCACGGTCAGGCCGGCCACCAAGAAGGGCTGCTGATCGACGTAGAAGGTGCTGAGGACGTCGAGCCCGAGTGCGGCGCCGACGAACCAGGGCGCGGCCAGGGCGGAGGTGGAGCGGACGTGCTGGAAACCGAAGCTGCGCTCCATCATCTGCGCCAGCTCGCGGTCGAAGACGCGCAGGACGACGGGGACGTCGTCCCAGCGTTCTGCCAATGACTCACGGACCGAGAGCCCGGTCTCAATGTTGGTCAGGTCGCGGCTGGTCAGGACCGCCACCGCTTTGGCATCGGCGATGTTGACCATGCGGTGGGTCTGGGACTGCGTGGCGTCGGCGATGACGACCGGGACGCCGATGGCGCGGGCCTGTGACAGATAGCGGTTGTCGGCGTCGCGTTCGATGACGACGACGGATTCGCCCTCGGCCACCAGCCGCCGGACCACGCTGATCCCCACCGCGCCCAGCCCGATGACGATCACGTGGTCCACCATCCCGGGGACCTGACGCCGGCCCAGCGACCGCTCGATGCGACGGCTGACCAGAATGTTGGTGAACAGCGCGAACGCCGTCGAGACGAGGGCCACGCCCAGGACGATGAGGACGATGGCGAACACGATGAGCCACGCGCTCTGGTGGGAGAAGCTGTAGTCCCCGTAGCCGACCGTGGCCACGGTCTCCACGGTGAAGTACAGCGACGCCAGGAAGCCGAGGTGGTGCGGGGTGGCGTCGGGACGGAAGGCGTAGTGCACCATGACGGTCGCCACGACAATGAGCGTCAAGAGCGCAGAGGCCACTATGGCCAGGGCCCGGTTGCCCTCCTCGAGCGCGATGCCGATCTGCAGATGGAGACGGCGACCCAATCCCACCGAACGGGTCGGGCCGCTGGTCGGCGTAGTGGTCGAGACGCCCATGTTCTGCAACTCGTCGACCGTGCCGAGGACGGCGACGCGGTCCCCGCTGTGGAGCGGGTGGTCGCGACCGGGGCACATCTCCATGGGCGCGTCGCCGACGGGCATGATCGCCACGGGGGCCAAATGGCCGAAGTGGGCGCGGAAGGTGTCGTGGGTGGCCTCCCTCTCCTCCACGACCAGCTTCACGACGGCGAAGTCGATGCCCGCCAGCTCAATGGCGTGGGAGGGCCGGAGCAGACAGGCCTCTACGAAGGACGGCGCCGCCAGCGAGGCCACGTCCAGCACGCTGCCCGGGCCCGACACGCGTTCGAGCGCCTGGGCCACGGAGGGGTTGGCCAGCTGCACGACAAGCGGGAGGTCTGGCCGGAGCTCCTTGATACGGAGCGCCGTCTCGAGCGTGTGGATCTCGTCGACCTCGACGCAGACCACCGCGGCCGCCCCGGCCAGGCCGGCCTCTTCGAATCCCTCGCCCCGGTGGGCGCGACGCCGGATGTGGGGCACGCCCCAGTCGCCGAGGGTCCGCCAGCGGCGGGGGTCGGCGTCATCGTCGATCACCACGACCGGGGTGCCGCTGAGGGAAAACTGCTCGACGGCGCGCAGTCCCACACCCTGGAGGCCGCAGACGATGACATGGCCCTGCATGCCATCGGGTCCCTCGAAATCCATCAAGGAATTTTGCCGGGAGTATTCGGCACGGAGGTTGCCGCAATGTGAAATGTCCGTGTCTTCGCCCGACCTGGGCTAGAACCCATCTTGGGGCTGTAGCTCAGTGGTCAGAGCAGGGGACTCATAATCCCTGGGTCGTGGGTTCGATCCCCACCAGCCCTACTGGACCGGCGTGACGTCACGCTCGTTTTGCCCGGGCCGCCCCGCGGCGCGGCCTGGTTGTTCGTTGCTCCGCTACGACGGCTCGTCCCCGGCCGCCCAGGCCACCGCGCCGCCGGTCACGTTCTCGGCCGTCCAGCCGGCGTCACTGAGCGCCTGCGCGGCTGTGGCGGAACGTCCGCCGAGGTGGCAGGCCACCACGACCGTCACGTCCCGCGGGATCTCGTCGAGACGGTCGCCCAGCTGGCCCAGTGGGATGTTGATCCCGACGGGATAGGCCCAGGCCTCCACCTCGTCGGGCTCACGGACGTCCAGCAGGAACACGTCCTCGCCGCGGGCGATGCGTGCTTTGACCTCTTCGGGCTCCACCTCGGTGTAGGGCATGGGCCCACCCTACGATGCGGCGCCGGCGATGCCCCGGGTGGCCCGAGGCGCGCCGGTACGCTGGCCTCATGGCGCTGCCCCGCAAGTTCCTCAACGATGACGAGGAGCTGCTGGCCGAATTGCGCCCCCACTGGATCTTCCTGTTCGGCCCGCTGTTCAGCTCCATCGGGGTGTGGGCGGCCCTGATCGTGGTGGTGATTCTGTGGCACCCGTCGAGCGCATGGAACTACCCCCTCCTCATCCTCGCCGTCATCCCCGGGCTGTGGCTGCTCGGGCGGTTCGTCCGCTGGCGCTCCTACGTCGTGGCGCTGACCTCCACCCGGATACTGGTGCGCCAGGGCATCGTCGGGCGCGACACCGTGCAGCTCCGGCTGCAGCGCATCACCGAGGTCAACATCCGCCAGGAACTGATCGAGCGGGTGCTCGGGACGGGCTCGCTCATCATTGACGTCCAGGGCGAGGACGACTCGTTGACGCTGGAGTACATGCGCAAGCCGGCCGTGGTGCAACGCGTCATCAACTCGCAGATCAACGAAATCGTGGGCGGGGGCCGCCGCGAGATGATCCCGTCCGACATGCAGCCCCGGGACCGTCACGGTGCCCCCTACGCCGACCGGTATCAGGACGACCGGTATCAGGACGACGGCCACGACGACCACGACGTGCACAGCTCCCACGACGAGGACAGCTACCACGACGCGCACGACACGCCGCCCTTCGGCGTGGGCGGGGCCGTCCCCCTGCCGGCTCCGGTGCCCGACCCCGCGCCCCCCATCGCCGCCGGCGCTCCGCCGGGAACCCCCCACTTCGAGATCCGGGACCGGCTCATTGAGCTCGACGACCTGCGCCGCCGCGGCATCCTCTCCGAGGAGGAGTTCGCCGCCAAGAAGAGCGAGCTGCTCAACCGCATTTAGATCCGCCCGGATCGACCGCATTGAGATCCGCCCGGATCGACCGCATTGAGATCCGCACGGCGACGGAGAGGCCCCGCCGGGCCGGGGACTACCGTGGGAGACGTGAGCGCCCCTCGATACCGCTGTGACGGCTGTGGCAACCTCACCCGCTTCGACGTCACCATTTCGCAGAAGACGAAGGCCTTCCACCACTACAGCGTGGGTGGCGACCTCGCCGTGGAGGACGAGCAGGTGCTCTTCCGCTCGGTGGACGAGGTCGTCTGCCGCTGGTGCGGCCACGGGCGCAGCGTCGTCGAGATCACGGGCGAGGAGCTCGAGGAGCCCGGCGAGACCGCACAGGTTTCGTGAGCGAGCCGCCGGCCGAGATTCTGCGCCGGCTCCGTCCCATCCCGACCTACACCGACCACCCCACGACCGCGCCCCACGACATCGTCGGCGTGACCCCTGAGGGCGCGTCCTGCCGCATCGACGTGGTGGAGGCCGCCGCGCCGGTTCTGCTCCTGTTCCTCTCGGCGGCCTGCCTCGGCTGCCGGGACCTCTGGGAGGGCCTGCACGAGCTGCACGCCGGCCTGGCCGGCGCCGCC
>Ga0302267_10003677_pt1 | contig 17417 bp, 11 predicted proteins | sample III_Bog_E1_3_FD_194555 | JGI IMG/M metagenome (GOLD analysis project Ga0302267, IMG submission 194555) | Peat permafrost microbial communities from Stordalen Mire near Abisko, Sweden - III_Bog_E1_3 | ecosystem: Environmental > Terrestrial > Soil > Wetlands > Peat | place: Sweden: Abisko... | reverse complement strand
CACTTGGGAACGAGGAGGCCAAAACCGCTCAAAGCCTCCGGTTCTGCCGGAGGTCACTGACTCCGTCAAAATCAGGCGAGCAACGAACATAGACCGCCGTGAGGGAATCAAGTTAGAATGGGAAACCACCATGGCCCGCATCGCCCGCGTTGTTCCCGAAGTCTCCCTCGACCGCGCCTTCGACTACGCCATTCCCGACGCGCTCGGCGACCAGGTCACCCTCGGCGCCAAAGTCCGCGTTCCCTTCAAATCGAGGGAATTGGTCGGTTACGTCGTCGAGCTGCCGACCGCCTCGACCGAATTCAAGGGAGCCCTCAAGCCCATCCTCGAAGTCCTCAGCAAAAGCGCGTTTCTCCCGACCGTCCTCATCGAGCTGGCCCAATGGATGGCGCAATATTATTGCGCGCCGCTCACCGTCGCCCTGCTCAGCGTCCTGCCCAAAGCCGTGCGCCGCGCCGATGCCGCCTTCAAGCAACGCCTCTGGGTCGAACCGCTCGCCGCCACGCTCCCCGAAGAAGCCGCCCTCGCGCTGAAGAAAGCCCGCGCCCAAATGACCGCCTGGGAACACCTCCAGAAAAACGGCCCCGGCTGGCTCGCCGACCTCACCGAAATTTGCGGTGCCGCCGTGTGGCGCGGACTGGCCGAACGCAACCTCATCTCCATCGAGGCGCGCACGCAGGAACGCGATCCCTTCCTCCACAGCCCCGTGGCCGAATCGACTCCCCACGTGTTGAACGCCGAGCAGGAGGCCGCGCTGAAGGCGATCAGCGAGGAAATCGCCGCGGAAAAGCCGCGCGTCGTGCTCCTCCACGGCGTCACCGGAAGCGGCAAAACGGAGGTTTACCTTCAGGCCATCGCGCGGGTGCTCGCCCAGGGCAAAAGCGCGCTCGTCCTCGTGCCGGAGATCGCCCTCACGCCGCAGACCGTCGAGCATTTTCGCGCCCGCTTCATCGGCAAGAAAGTCGGCGTCGCCGTCCTCCACAGCCATCTCTCCTCCGGCGAACGCCACGACCAATGGCAGCAGATCCGCAGCGGCCGCGCCCGCATCGTCATCGGCGCGCGCTCCGCCGTCTTCGCCCCGCTCGACGACCTCGGCATCATCGTCGTCGACGAGGAGCACGAGCACTCCTACAAGCAGGAGGAGTCGCCCCATTATCACGCGCGCGATGTCGCCGTCATGCGCGGCCATCTCGAACGCGTCACCGTCGTGCTCGGCTCGGCCACGCCGTCGCTCGAGTCGTACCATCACGCCAGGGAGGGCGGGAAATATCGCCTCGCCGAATTACTCCAGCGCGTCGAGGAAGGCCAGATGCCCGTCACCCACGTTCTCGATATTCGCTCCACGAAAAAAGGCGAGGCGCTCGTGCTCCTCGCCCCGCGCCTCGTCGAGGCCATCCAGGCGCGCCTCGATATCCACGAGCAGTCCATCATCTTCCTCAACCGCCGCGGCTACTCCTCTTCGCTCCAGTGCCCGCAATGCGGCCACGTCGAAATGTGCCCGAATTGCAGCGTCGCGCTCACCTTCCATCGCGGCGCGGACAAGCTCCGGTGCCATCTCTGCGATTTCTCCAGCGGCGTGCCCCACGCCTGCCCCTCGTGCGGCTTCGCGCCGTTCAAGTACGCCGGCAGCGGCACCGAAAAAGTCGAGCACGCCCTGGCCGATGCCTTCCCCAAGGCGCGCATCGAGCGGATGGACGCCGACAGCATGCGGGGCCGCGACGCCTATGCGCGCACGCTCGGCGATTTCGCCAGCGGCAAAATCGACATCCTCGTCGGCACGCAAATGATCGCCAAGGGACTTCACTTTCCGCGCGTCACCTGCGTCGGCGTCATCAACGCCGACCTCGCGCTGCAAATCCCCGACTTCCGAGCGAGCGAGCGGGTCTTCCAGCTCCTCATGCAGGTCTCCGGTCGCAGCGGGCGCGGGCAGGTGAGGGGCGAAGTCTTCGTCCAGACGCGCGCGCCGTTTCACCCCGCCATCCAGTTCGCACGGCATCACGATTACCGCGGCTTCGTCGACCAGGAACTCGAGTTCCGCCGCAGCCTCCACTACCCGCCCTACGAACGCTTCGTCCTCATCACCGCGCGCGGCCGCAGCGAAGAGAAGACGCAATTCGTCCTCGAAAATCTGGCCAAGGAAATAACGCGTCTCGATCTGCCCGAGACCGAAGTCACCGGCCCTGCGCCCGCGCCCATCGCGCGCATCGAGGGCCGCTACCGGTTCCAGGTCTTCCTGCGCACGCGCCGGATCATGGCCGTCACCCCGCGCTTGCGCCCCTTCTTCATGGACCGCGCCTGGCCCGACGACATCCGCCTCACCCTCGACGTCGACCCCGTCGACCTGCTCTAATTCCGCTATATCGCCTCCGTCCACTGCGTCGCCTAAAAATATAGCCCATTTAGCCCAAATAGACGCCGCGCGTGACAACCCGCCCACGCCGCGCTTACCTAGTCCCGATGGCCGTGAAGTTCCTCAAATTCGTCATTGCGCTGGGGCTGGCGCCGCTGGTGGCGGGGGAAGTCTGGACGCTGATCGATCTGGCGCGGGCGGCGGCGGCAGCGGGGCCGTGGCGGGAGAGTTGGGCGATCAGTTTCGGCGCGGGCCTGGTGACCTGGTTGTTGATTTTCTTTATTTTGCCGCGGACGATGTGGCTTTATGTGCTGGGGCATGAGTTCACACATGCGCTGGCGGCGATGATCGCGGGCGGCAAAATTTCGTCGTTTCAGGTCACGGCGAAGGGCGGGCATGTGATTACCGACCGGGTGAATTGGTGGATCACGCTTTCACCCTATTTCGTTCCGCTTTACGCGTTGATCTGGATGGGACTGTGGCTATGCGTCGATTTTTGGTATCCGCTGAAGGCTTACCAGCCGGTGCTCTATTTCGGGCTGGGGGCGCTCTGGTGTTTTCACCTGACTTTTACGACGAGTATGATTCATCTGAGGCAGACGGATCTTTGGAGTCAGGGCCTGTTTTTTTCCATCGTGATTATTTTGCTGATCAACCTGGTTTTCTTTCTGTTTTTGTTCGGGATTCTTGCGCACAACCTGACGATGGAGGGAGCGGGGAAGTTTTTTTTGGATCGGGTGGGGAAGTCGTATTTGTGGAGCTGGAAAGAGGTGACGCTCGGTGCGGGCTGGGCCTGGGGGGCGTGGCAGAATTGGCGGCGGTAGGCCCGATGGTTTGCGCAGGCTAGTATCAGATGTCGGCGGGGGTGAGGGTACTGGCGATGGGGCGCGCGGTGCGCTGGGTTCGCCGCATCAAGAGGGCCGGTAGCAGGGCGGCGAAGAAGACCGCGGTTACGACGAGAAATCCGTCCCGGTAAGCGAGTAACTCGGCTTTTGGCGCGAGGACGCTTTCGAGGTAGGTCATCGAAGCGGGCATTACACCGGTGGGCAGGCGGGTGCCGAACGGATTGCCCCAATGTCCCGCGAGGATGTTGAGTTGGCGGAGAGCTTCGCCGGCGGCTGGAGTTGCGGGCGTGAGCTGCCGGGCGAGCGCGTCACCATGAAAGGCGGTCTGCCGGTCGACGATGACGGAGAGCAGGTTGACGCCGAGCGCGCCGCCGAACTGGCGCACGAAATTCACTGTGCCGGAGCCTTGGGCCAACTGCTCGCGGGACAAGGCGCGCAGGGCCCCGGCATTCAACGAAGGGGTGATCAGGCCAAGCCCGATGCGGCCCAGCACCATCCACCCGGCCAGGGACCAGAACGACGTGTCGACATCGATGCCGCCGCAGAGCCAGTTGGAGATGCCGAATAAAGTCAGCCCGGCCGTGATCGGCACCCAGGGAGGGATGCGGTCGCCCAAATGGCCGGAGAGCGGGAAGACCACCGCCAGGATTAGACCGGCGGGCATGAGTAGAAGCCCGGCGCGGGTCGGCGTGTAACCCTGCACGAGCTGGAGGAAGAGCGGCACGATGTAGGTCGAACCGAAAATTCCCACGCCGAGCGCGAAGGAGACGAGGCAACTCGCGGCAAAGCGGCCATTGGCGAAGACGCGCAGGTTGAGCAACGGCGTGCGGCAGTTGAGTTCCCAGAAGAGGAAGGCGACGAACGAGACGAGCGCGGCGGCAAACAGGACCAGGATGAAATCGGAGTACCAACCTTCGCGCTGGCCGTTGGAGAGCGCGCTGAGCAGGCAGACCAGAAAACTGGCGAGGAAGAAGAAGCCGAGGCCGTCGAAGCGGAACGAGGCTTTGTCCCGGCGGGTGTCGCGCCCCGGCAGGAGGATGGCCGCCGCCGCCATCGCGAGCAGGCAGACCGGCACGATAACGAGAAACACGTCGCGCCAATTGTATTGGTCCACCAGAAAGCCGCCGAGGGCGGGGCCGACCGCGGGAGAGAGCACGATGCCGATGCCGTAAATTCCCATGGCGCGGCCGCGCTGTTCGTGGGGAAAAACCTGGGACAGGACGACCATCGCGGAGGGTTGGATGAGCCCGGCAGCCATGCCCTGCAACACACGCGCGAGGATGACTTCACTGCCGGTGGTGCTGACCGCGCCGAGGATGGAGCCGATGGTGAAGACGGCGAGGGCGCTGACGAAGCAGAGGCGATAGCCGAGCCGGCCCAACGCCCAGGCGGTGAGCAGCATGGTCGCGGTCATGGCGGCGAGAAAGCCGGTGGAGAGCCATTGCACCTGGTCGAGGCCCAACCCGAAGGCGCCCATGATGTCGGGCAGGGCGACGTTGACCATGGTGGAGGCCGCGGTGGAGACGATGGCGGCGAGCATCACCGTGACGGTCGCGTACCATTTGTATCCGGCACCGAAGCGCACGGAATAGACTTCAATGGGCGACATCGATCGACACCTCGACCATCAAACCGGGTTGCAAGGGCTGCCCGGTCTTGTCGATGGCAATGCGGACAGGGACCCGCTGGGTGATTTTCGTAAAATTGCCGGAGGGATTCGGGCTGGGCAGCAGGGCGAATTGGTTGGTGGCGGCATTTCCGACGCGCCAAACCCGGCCATGTACTTTCAGGCCCGGGTAGGCGTCGACGGTTACGTCCACCGGCTGGCCGACGCGGACGCGTCCGATCTCCGTCTCCTTCACGTCGGCTTCGGCCCAGACGTTGTTCGGGTCGTGGATCATCATCAGCCACTGCCCGGCCTGCACATAATCGCCGGCATGGATGAAGGTGCGGTCGACGATGCCGTCGAAGGGAGCGCGCAGCGTGCGGTCGTCGATCTCCTGGCGGACCTGATCGGCTTGCGCGATGAGAGCGGCGAGTTCGCTGCGGAGCACCTCGATGTGCTGACCCAGGACGGAGACCTGCCCAAGCTCGGCGGTCGCCTGGACGAGGGCGGCCTGGCGGGTGGCGATGTTGGCCTGCGCCTGCTTGAGCGAAGCGGTTTGCTGAAGTAAGAGGTCGTGCGAGCGATCCCAATCCTGATGCGACATCGCGCCCGAGCCGATGAGGGCATCGACGCGGTCGAAATCGCTTTTGGCAATTTCCACCTGCGGCTCGATCATCGCCTCCGCGGCCTGGGCGGATTCGAGCTGGGCTTTGGCGTCGGCAATTTGCGCGTCGCTGGTCTTCTGCAACGTGTCGCGCTGGATGGTGGTCTCGCCGATCTGGGCGTCGTGCGCTGCCGCGCCGGCTTCGAGGTTCTTGAGGCGCAGATGGGCGTCGCGGGTGTCGAGTTCCCCCAGCACCTGACCTTTGCTGACGTGGTCGCCCTCGATGACTGGCCGGGTGAGCAACCAGCCATCGCAACGGCTGGAAATCGTGACGACCTCGCTCGCGACCTGGGCGTCGTTCTCGCTGACATGCGTGAACCGCTGGGCGAGCCAGTTTCCGACGGCCCAGGCGGTGGGAACCAGGGCGATGACCAGCAGGCCGATCGCGATTTTGTGCAGATGGGAACGGCGCGGGGCAATCGCCTGCGCGACTTTTTCTTTGCGGGACGGTTTGTGGGCCGCCGGCGCGGGTGGAGGAAGGGTGCGTGCGCTCATGGTTCGTCCTCCGAGTCGGGCAGGGAGGAGGAGGAGGCGAGCGCGGCGCAGACTCGCTCGAGCACTTTGAGGGTAACGGCCAGTTCCGCGTCGTTGATGCCGGCGAGCGTCCGCTGGCGGATGGTGACGGCGGCGGCTTCGACCCGTTTGACGACCGCACGGCCACGCGAGGTGAGGCTGATGAGCTTGGCGCGCCGGTCCTCGTCGGTCTGGCGCTCGATGAGCCTGGCCTTGTCGAGGGCGTCGATCAGGCGGACTAGAGTGGAACCTTCGATGCCGATGATCTCGGCCAAATCCTTTTGCCGCAGCGGCGCACCGGCTCGCGAGACATAGAGGAGAGGCAGCCAGGTGGCCTCGGTCAGGCCGAACGGGAGCAGTTGCTCGTCCATGGCTCGCCGCCAGCGCCGCGCGGTATGGCCCAGCCGCGAGCCGAAGATCTGGCGGATATTGGGTGTCGGAGATTCTTTCGTGGGCGGCGGGACGGCGTTTTTCATTGCGATGCTATTAGTTTGAATACGAATGATTCTGTGAAGAAGCATAATTCGGACGGCTAAGGTGTCAAGGGCGTTGTTGGGCAAGTGCCAGACGCGACGTGTTTCCGCTAATGGTCGTCAGGCGACGGGCGCGAGCTCGTTGATCCGGTTTTCAATGAACCGAAAACAGTCGTCGACATCGATCACGATGTCCTTGGTCAACGAGACGAGGGGGCGGTCGGGACGCATCACGCCGCCATTGCCGAAATAGGCGCTGTAAATGAGGCCGGATTCTTCACTGAGATACCAGTGATGGGGATTATAGAATTCAGGCGCCGATATATCGACCACGAGGCAGCCGGGCGGGCAGAAGCAGATGTTCATCAGGCCGCTGCCGAAGGGGCCCACGATCATCTCGGCCGAGGAAAACAAGGCGGCCGTGTCGGAGAGTGAAACGCCGGCGAGGGTGATGACCTCGAAACCGTGCGCGGCCAGGCGGCGGCAGAGTTTGGCTTCGCCGATCAGGCGGCGGAAGGAGGCGTCGGCGCGGGAAATAAAAAGCCGGCGCTTTTTCCCGCTCGGGCTTTTCGGCAGGAAGCTTTTTTTCAAGAATTCCAGGGTGGAAGGTTGATGGCTGAAGTTGTTGTAGCGCGAGATGGAGGGGAAAATGACGGTCGAGGCCTGAAAATAGGAGTTGGGGAGGAGTTGGACCACATTTTCACGGGGGATGCCGAGCTGCTGCAGGGTTTCCCATTCGTATCGCTTGTGGCGATGGCAGACGAGAAAATGGTCGATGTTCCTGAGGCCGACGGTGCGTTCGAGCAGGCCGATTCGCGGCAGGACATCGAAGACCCAGTGGGAAAAATTGTTGAGGGCGTTGCGATGAGACAGGACGGCGACGGTGCCATCAAGGCGGGTCGCGGCGGGGAGGCGGAGGACGGAGTCCATATAGAAACCGTGCTTGAAATAGAGCCAGTCTTCGATGTTGGCGTCCCACAGATAATTTCCATCGCGTGTGAGCACTTGCGCGCCTGCGTGGCCGTGAACGTATCCTTCCTGCAATTTCAAAACGAACGCGGGATCGATTTCGGCGTGCCGCTTTTCCTCGTAGTACCAAAGATTGCCCGGGTCATTGGTGGGGGGGATTTTTCTGTCCACCGTCAGGCCGGCGTCGAGCAGGTGATACTCATCGCCTGCGGGCCGGCGGTCCATCCATTCCTGCACGGAGAGCGTGCGGGGCGCGGGCAGGTTGAGGGCGCGGCGCCAAAAGGGGCGGGCCCGTAGCCACTGTGAGAGCGCTTTTTTGACGGCGAGGAGGTCGTGGATGCGGGGCACGAGCCAGTTGCGCAGGACCACCATCTCGTCTCGGAGTTTGCGGAGAAAAAGTTTCATGGCACGTGATGGCTGCGGACTATGCCAGTATTTTTTTCAAAATAAAACAGGATCGTGGCCTGTTCCGACGATTACCGGGAGGGATGCGGCAAAAAAAAGGCCGCGTCTGACTTGGCAACCGAGTCCGTGGTTGTCTGCCCGGCGTCCAGGCTAATTCGTTCCCGCGGCGGGCGCGGGGGGCTCGGGAGAAAGGATCATTTTGCTGACGCGGTCGATGCCCTCATTGGCGATTTGGCTGGGGGGATAATAGCCCTGGGCATTCACGTACCAGGTGAGGCTGTAGCCGTACTCCTTCTTGGCCTCGGCATCGCGCGCCTTGTTGAGGGCGCTGACAAAATCGGCGCTGCGGCCGGAGAGGTCGGCGAGGAGCTTGTTGAGCTTCATATCGTCCGGCAAATCTTTGGTCGCCAGTTCGACGGTCTCCCACGCGCCATCGACGTCGTTGTTCATGATGAGGGCGTTGGCTTTTTCCTCGGCCATCTTGGCCTTGGCGACTTTCTCCAGCGCGTCCTTGAGTTGCTGCTCGCGCGTCGTGTCGCCCTTGACGGCCAGGGCGAATTCAAGCTGGCGGTCGAATATTCCGCGAAAATTTTGTTCCTGGACCATGCGGTCGAAGTCGGTCGTTGCCGCATTCTGGGAGTCCTTCATTTTGAAGACGGCGTTGGAGTCGGTGGTGAGATCGGGATTACCGGGCCAGAGTTCCGCGGCGGTTTGGAATTCGCCCATCGCCTGCGGCATCGCGCCTCCCTGGACCAGCATTTGGGCCTGGCCCAGGTGGAGCCTGGCTTCCAGCTTGGTGTCGTTGACCAGAGCCATCGGTTCGGTGGAATCGAAATCGTTGGCGATTTTTTTGATATCGGCGATCTGACCTTCCACCTGCTCGAACGCGCGCACTTCGAGCTGATGTTTCAGCACCTCGACCTTGGCCAGGTATTGGTCGACTTTCGCTTTTTCATCACGGCTCAATCCCTGGAGGGCGGGGTGGAATTCGTTGGCGATGAAGGCGTCCTGCAGGATGTCGGCGGAGTTGGCGATCTGTCCCTGGTCGGCTTTGTACTTGAAAACCTCGACGGCCTGACTCACGCGGTTGTTGATTTCCAGCGCGGAGGTCACCTGGTCGGCCATGCTGGTCGGGGCCTCGTCCGCGGTCTGGCCCATCGGGCTGCCTGAAGCGAGGCCCCCGAGTTGGTTGAGCGCGCTGGCGGGGCCGCTGGCATTGAGGCCGAGCGTCTTGATGGCAAGATGGGCGGATTGAGCCGCCTGCTGGGCGTTACTCCCGGCTGCGGCCACGGCCTGGTTGCCGAGGTCGGACGGGTAATCGCCCTCATTGAAGAGTGCGCGGTAAAAATCGGCGGCGATGATGACGTGGAAGTAGCGATGGGTCTTGTAGAGCGTCGTGATGTAATCGGCGAAATCCATCCGGTCCTGGTCGCTCATCTTGTTTTCGCGGATTTCGTTGAGCTTAATCTTGGCCCGGGCTTCGAGCATGTTCAGGTATTCCGACGTCATCTCCATCTTGTTCTGCAGAGCGGCACCCATGGTCGGCATGAGGGCGGCTTCGGCGGCAACCGGGTCGGCGTCCGGATTGAGCAACGGCGAGTTGGTGGTGTTGGAGTTGCTGGCATTGGAGCCGCTGGAGCTGGAAGTCGGCTTATTTTTCCCCACCGTCTGGGATTGGTCATACGCGAGGTCCTCGGCATCGAGGTCGGCGTTGTGATTGGCGGTCTCAATATCGCCGCGCAATTTGTTGTTGGCCAGCTCGAGTCCATTCTTGGTGCGGTCGGTGTTCCAGAAATTTTCGACCCGCGCGGCCAACTCGCGGCTGATCCCGGCATCGAGATCCTTGTATTCGCCGAGCGAGTAGAGAAGTTTCCACGCGCCAAAGGCGTCGCCCTGTTTCAGGAGGGCGCTCACCTGGGTCATTTTGCCGAAATATTCGTCGATCCGCGCTTGCGGAACTTCCTTGAGGCTCAAGTAGGTCTCGAAACGGGCCCGCACTTCGGGGTTGTCCAGCCCGGGAGTCTTGAGGACGTCGAGGGCCTTGATCTTGTCGGCCAGCGCGCTGGCGAGGTCAGCCGTGGCCTTGGCCCCGGTGCCTTCGGCGGGTTTTGATTCGAAGAAACGACGGAGCGCCTCGGACGTGCTGCTGTCGATTTCGGTGGCGTTATTATTGGCGGGCGCTGCAGCTGCGCCACCGCCGGCAGGCGGAGCGCCCTGGGCCAAACCGAAATGGCAGGTCAGGCCAAGCGCAACGGCGAGAAGACTATTCTTTTTCACATGAGTCAGCATAAACGAGCCCTCCGTCTTCCACCCTGAGCGATACGAGATAGTTTTGTCCCTTCTCAAAAAACAGGCCGTTGAACTTGGGCGGCATCAGGACGACGAGGGTCCGGCTGTCGTTCTGGAAGCCGAATACCATGAGCCGGCCCGTTTCGTCCTTCGAGCCAAGCACGGCGGAAACCTTCAGGTCGGCCTTGAAGGTGGCGCCGGACAGCGAGCGATAATCGGACAGGTACTTGTCCATCGGGAAGGGCTCCAGCGTACGGTAGGGATCGCTGAGATACTTATAGGCAAAAAAGCCGATGATCCCGACCAGAACCAAGATAAGAAGACTCGAGACGAGCCAAAGCGCCCACGACCCCGAGCCTCTGCCGCCTTTCGGCTGCACCGTGGAGGTCGTTTGCGCGAACGGGGAGATGACGCGGGGACTCTCGCCTTCGTCTTCGAGATTAGGGTTTACCGCTGGCACGCTAATGTGAGTTTAAAAGACATCGGGGGGTTCTACAAGTTAAACCACTGCGGGCAGAACAAGTTGCGCGAATGTAATCGTTTCTTGCTTCTGCCCCCCCTGGTGAAGGATAGCTCTCACGCCACGGCGCAACGTTCGCAACGAACAGGAGAAACCCCCGTTATTGCGAGGTGGGGGGCGGTGGAGAAGGCGGTTGAGGCGAAGGCGGCGGCTGTGGGGAGGGAGTGGGCGGAGTTGGCGATTGGGGAGCGGGAGTCTGCGGCGTCTGCGGCGTCGTGCCTAGGAAGCTATTGAACAGGTCGGTCGCCTTCTGCACGCCTTGATTCAGGAGGTCACTCCCCTGGCCCACGCCGACGGTCAGCAGGCGGGAGGTGAGGTCTTCCTGAAGATGATCGGGCGTGCCGGTCAGGTGCACCTCGGCCCAGTTGAAATCCTCCAGTTGGACGGGAAAAACCTTTTCCTGCAACTGCGGCCATTTCGAAATGACGCCCGAAGGCAATCCGAGTTTGATCCGCCCGTCGACCTGGCTGTTGGCATCCACATCGACTTCCCCGGCAATGCGGGTGACCTCGTTTTTGCGGACATCGAGATTGGATAGGTGCAGGGCGCGGTCCTTCCACTCGAAATCGGTCGTTGCCTTGTCGAGCTCCACATCGGAAATATCGGCCAGGCCGACGAATGAGGTGACTTTTCCCAGCCACGGCAGGAGGTTGAATTTGCCATGATTCACGGAAAGCTGCCCCTTGGCGCTGCCGCCCTGATCGTTGCCGGTGTAGACGAGATCGCCGCTGGCCAGCCCGGAGAGCTTCATCTGCCACTGAATGGCGACGAGCATCGTGACCGGCACGTCGACCGCCTTAAGGGAGATTTTCGCGTCATGGTTTCCGCCGCTCTCGATTTCTCCCTCGCCCGTGACGCCGCCCGGATCGCATTGCAGCCGCAGAGCGGAGAAGGTGATTTTATCCTGCTCGCCCAGGATATCGACCGAACTCGTGCTGGCCACGAACGAGCCCGCGGTCATCGAACTCGCCTGGAGATGCGTGGTCCAGACGCCCACGCCATTATTGGAAGCATGAAAGGCAACACCCTGCAGCACGACCTTGCGGTCATCGGAAAAATCGAAATCGACCGTGCCTCCCTGCGCCTCGATCGCAGTCACCTGAATGCGACTTTGCTCCGGCGCGGAGCCCATGTCCGAAGCCGCGAAAGAGGGAGGCGCCTCGGCGGTGCGCAGCGGGGAGTGGAGCACCACGTTCCAGGAGGAAACCTCGACGGTCACCGGCAAGTGGGAGGTAAAGACATCCGTGAGGCTGAACTTGACCGTGGCCTGGCTGATGTCGCCCTTTTCCCACGGCGCTGAGGATCGCTGGTTGACCAGGGTGATGCCGGCGGCGTGCAGTTCGCCTTTCCAAAGGTCGATGTCGATAGAGGTGACCTGCACGTCGGCGCCGAGTGCTTTGCCGAGATCGCTGACCAGCGTTACTTTCAGCGCGGCGAGCTTCCACCAGACCAAAGCGCCGACGGCCCCGACGATGAGAACCAACGCCGCCAAAATTCCCCCAATAACCGGCACAGAAGAGCGACTCATGGCTGACGCTACATCGCTCCCGTGAAAAATTCGAGCACAACGCGGCTGATTTTGGTGGGTGCCGTCTACCCTCCAACTAATAAACGCTGAAGGTGAAATCGTCCGTGTAGCTCGTGCCGTCGCCGCCCTGTTCGGCGATGAGCTCCTTGACCATTTCGGGCGGAAAGGGTGGAAAAGGCGCCGATTCCACGATGGAGTTGATGCTGATCGAGCGCAGAATTTGCATCGTGGCCGCATCCCCGTCGAGCAACTTGGTCGTGACCGTTCCATCGGAGCTGATGGTGAATTGAATGTGAACCTGGCCAACACCGATGACCTGCATGGAATTGTCGATCTTCGGGTACCAGCGCGAGCCCACCGCCTGGTAGACCGCCTGCTTGTACCGGCCCAGCGCCGTGGCCATGGCGGCGGCGGAGTTGTCGCCCCTGCGTCCCAACGCACCGTGGACGCTCCCGGCGACCTGCTGCTGCGACGGGGTCGGCGTGGCTTGGGGCGCGGCTGAATTTGGCGGCGCGAGCGTGGGAGCGTTGATCGGCGGCAGCACGGGCAGGCCATTTTCGTCGACGAGAGGCTGCGCCTTGACCGGCGGCGTGGGCGGGGTCGGCTTGGCCGGGGGCTGCTGCGGTCGCGGCGGAGTCTGCGCCTGTGCGGGATTGGGATGGGGCGGTGTCGGTTTTTCCGGCTTGGCCTGTTTCGGCGTGGGCTGCGTGGTGGAGACTTCCGGTTTTTGCGGAGCCTGGACGGCGGGCGTGGAGTTGAGATCGGGCGCGTGCGGTTTGCCGGTGATGTCGGGCATGATCGCGGTGGTGTCGCGCGCGACCTTGCTGTTGCTTTGCAACTGAGTGTCGTTCGCCGAAATCACCGGTTGGATCTTGTGCTGCGCATCGGCCTGCGGCGTGGTCGGGATGAAAAGCTGCTTCGGCGGTGGCGGCGGGACGAGCGAGATGTCCACCGTCGGATTGTCCGATTTCTCCGCCGGGAACTTGAGCATCGGCGTGAAGATATTCGCCAGCAGGAGCAGCGTGATGACGGCGGCATGGGCCAGCAGCGACAGCAGCACGACATTGATGAAGAGGTCTCTGTTTCGGCGCTCCGGGGCGTCGTAGGGGTTACGCATGCTGATCGGCATCTCCAATCATACTAGGGAACATTAAAAAAACAGGAATTCCTTTTGCGCCGGGCGCATTACCGTTTATTAAGCTTCGGGATGGGTTATTTCTGGGATGCGTTCGCCATTGTCGCTTACTTCGCGCTCGTCATCGGCGTGGGGCTGGCCTCGGCGCGGCACCGCGGCGACAACATGCGCGAGTTCAGCGTGGGCAGCCGCCAGTTGCCCTGGTGGGCGGTGCTCGCCTCCATCGTTGCGGCGGAGTTGAGTGCGGCGACTTTTCTCGGCACGCCGGCGGAGGGCTACCACGAGCGCAACTTCCTCTACGCGCAACTGGCCATCGGGACGGTCATCGCGCGCATCATCGTCGCCTATCTCTTCATCCGCCCGTTTTACGATAACAACGTCGTCTCGATTTATGAATTTCTCCAGATTCGCTTTGGCGTCGCCACGCGCAACGCGGCCAGCGCGGTCTTTCTCATCACGCGCTTGCTGGCCAGCGGCACGCGGCTCTACGTCGCGGCGGTGATCGTCGTCGTCGGCTACGAGATGTTCAACGGCGCGGCGGCGACCAACGTGCAGGCGGTCTGGATTTACGGCGGCGCCGTGCTGCTGGTGACCGCGCTGACCACAGTCTACACCGCGGCAGGCGGCATCCGCGCGGTTGTCTGGACCGATGTCATCCAGGCGACGGTCATGGGCGGCGCGGTCATTTACGCGCTTTTCTCTCTCTGGTTCGGTGTTGGCGGCTGGACGGGTGCGCACAGCGTGTTGACCGGGCCACATGACCTTCAGTTTTTTGACCCGGGCTTCGGCTCTTCCACCCTGGTCAAACCCAATCCGCCGGGCGGGACTCTCGGCACGATTAGCGGCATCTTCGGCACTGAATATACGATCTGGGCCGCGCTGCTCGGCTCCGTTTTCACCACCATGGCCACGCACGGCACGGATCAGGACATGGTGCAGCGGATGCTGACCGCGAAGGACTTTCACAAGGCGCGGCTGGCGCTGGTGCTTTCGGGGCTGGTCGATATTCCAGTCGCGATGGGCTTTCTCTTCATCGGCATTCTCATCTACGTCTTTTACCAGCTCCATCCCGACCCGAATCTGCCGACGAAGAACCCGGAGATTTTCTCCTACTACATCCTGCACCAGCTTCCGGCGGGCGCGCGCGGGCTGCTCATCGCGGGTGTACTGGCCACGGCGATGGGGTCGCTCAGCACGGCGCTCAACGCGCTGGCGACGAGCTTTACCCAGGATTTCTGGGTGCCGTTCTGGGGCAGGGGGGCCGACCAGCATCACATCGTCCGCGCCGTCCGTTGGAGCACGGTCGTCTTCGCGTTGCTGTTGGCGGCGGTCGGGACGATCACGGCGGCGGTCGTGGTCTACTCGCCCCACGCGCGCATCATCCCCGTCGTGCTCGGCATCTTCGGCTACACCTACGGCTCACTCCTCGGCATCTTCCTGCTCGGCCTCACCACGAAGCATCGCGGCACCGAACGAGGTAATCTCATCGCCATGGCCGCCGGCTTCCTCTGCGTCGCGATCTGGAGCGGCCTGCCCTGGGACTTGATCAACGCCGTCCGCGGCCACGATATCGAGCGCATTGGGCCCAACGTCATCCGGCTCGTCCAGCACGGCCTCGCCGACTTCAAAGACGGCTACGTCCAACCCCCCGTCTGGTTGGTGCAAATCGAATTCCCCTGGCGCGTCATGTTCGGCACCCTCGCCACCTACGCCGTCGCGTGGTGTTTTAAGGCGAAATCAGCGTAGGGTAGCCGCCGCTGTCCCTAGCGGCGGTGCCTTTCGCTCGGAGACTGACCGCCACCAGGGACAGCGGCGGCTACCACGGAGGCTCATCTTGAATAAGCGAATGTCTTATATCGCCTATATCGCTTATCTTTTTAAGCGATCCAGACCATTTAGCATTTCTAAGGCTAACGCTTCCCCAGTTTTTATGCGACACTGCGGTCATGAAAGTAAGCGACATATTGACGAAGCAAGTGACATCCCCACCGCCTCTAACCCTGGCAAAACGGTATCCGAATTCCATTCGGCCGATTCACCTGATTCGGTTATTTTTTCCCTTGTTCCCAACTTGGGAACGAGGTGCTGAACACGTCTTGGCGGGTGAATTTTCGGGCTGCCTCCCGTGGCCCGCGGCCACCCGGACAAGCACGTTGTCCGGGATAAGCATGGCTGTTGGAGTTGAACGAGGGACTAAACTCGGCTAGGGTAACTCCATGAACGAGCGAATTGTCCTCGATCCTTCGATCCATCATGGTGCGCCGGTCATCAAGGGCACGCGCGTACCTGTGGCCACGATCATCGGAAATCTCGCCGGCGGTATGTCGAGTCAAGACGTGGCTCGCGAGTATGAGCTTCAGGTCGGCGACATCGAGGCTGCGTTGTCTTACGCGGTGGAATTGATCGAGGGTGAGCGGGCGGTTGCCTTGGCAAAATGAAATTTCTCGTAGACGAGGACTTGCCTCGGTCGACGGTGACGCTGATCAAGGAATTCGGCCATCAAGCAGTCGATGTGCGAGACGTCCAACTGCGGGGTGCTCCGGACGACCGAATTGCGGCTTATGCCAAGGCGAAAGGTTTGTGTTTGGTGACCGCAGACGGTGGATTTGCGAATATTCGGCAATACCCTCCCGGTGAATATGCGGGGCTGATCGTCCTTGATCTTCCTGCGCACGCTACGCTTCCGGTAATTCTTCGGTTGTTGCGCGAACTGTTCGCCCAAGCGGATTTAGTGAGCAGCCTGCCTGGAAAATTGGCAATTTTGGCCTTCGGACGTGTTCGAATCAGGGACGGTTAAATGTGCCACCGAATCAGTGACAAAAACTTTTGACGAAACGGCGATGTAGACCGAATGTCTAACCTCACAAAGATTTACGAAGATGACCTCCCAGCAACTCACTCCCGCCGAACAGCAAGTCCGCGATCTTTGCATCGAGGCCCGCGCCGCCGCGCGCACGCTGGCGACGTTGCCCACGGCGCGGCTGGACGAGATGCTCGAGGAAATCGCGAGCGAGTTGGAGAAGGACGCGCCCGCCATCTTCGCCGCGAACGCGAAGGACATCGCCGCGGGCCAGCAAGCCGGGCTCCACGCCTCGCTCCTCGACCGCCTGCGCATCACGGAAAAATCGCTCGCAGCCATGGTCACGGGCGTGCGCCAGATCCGTGCTTTGCCCCAGCCGCTCGGCCAAAAGATCACGGAATGGCAGCGGCCCAACGGCATCACCATTTCCAAAATCCGCGTGCCCATCGGTGTCATCGCCATCATTTTTGAATCGCGCCCCAACGTCACCATCGACGCCGCCGTGCTCTGCCTCAAGACCGGCAACGCCACCATCCTGCGCGGCGGCAAGGAGGCGATCCACTCCAACCGCGCGCTCATCGCGGCGTTGCAGAAATGCCAATCGCTGCCCAGGGGCGCGGTGCAGTTGATCGACAACACCGACCGCGCGCTCGTCCCTTTTCTCTGCCGCCAGAGCGATTTTATCGACGTGATCATTCCGCGCGGTGGCCACAGCCTGATCGAGACGGTCGTCGCCGAGTCGCGCATTCCGGTGATCAAGCACGCGCACGGCGTCTGCTCCGTCTTCGTCCACGCCAAAGCCGATTTCGCCATGGCGGAGAAAGTCATTCTCAACGCCAAGGTGCAGCGGCCCGGCGTCTGCAATGCGATCGAAACGCTGCTGGTGGATCGTGCCATCGCAGACAAATTTGTGCCGCAGATCGCCGCCGCGCTGGCCACGTCCGGCGTGGAGATTCGCGGGGACGAAGCGTTCCGCAAGCTGGCCTACGGCGACAAGATCAAGGCGGCCACGGAGGAAGACTGGACCACCGAGTATCTCGACCTGATCATCAGCGCGCGGATCGTCGACGGTCTTGACGGCGCGCTCGATCACCTCGCCAGGTACAGCTCACGCCATTCGGACGCGATCATCACCGAGGATGCGGCGGCGGCGGAGCGTTATCTCAACGAGGTCGATTCCGCCACAGTTTACTGGAACGCCTCGACGCGCTTCACCGACGGCGGTGAATTTGGCTTCGGCGCGGAGATCGGCATCAGCACCGACAAGCTCCACGCGCGCGGCCCCATGGGCCTCGACGAACTGACCTCCTATAAGTACGT
>Ga0302267_10003674_pt1 | contig 17431 bp, 11 predicted proteins | sample III_Bog_E1_3_FD_194555 | JGI IMG/M metagenome (GOLD analysis project Ga0302267, IMG submission 194555) | Peat permafrost microbial communities from Stordalen Mire near Abisko, Sweden - III_Bog_E1_3 | ecosystem: Environmental > Terrestrial > Soil > Wetlands > Peat | place: Sweden: Abisko... | reverse complement strand
CCTCGCCGCCGCTGCTCCGGCCCTGATCCCGGCGGACGCGCACGCCGACTTCGACCCCTCCGGCCGCGGCAAGAAGAAGCCGCCGCGCCCCCAGCCCGGCCCCGGCAAGACCGGCCCCGGCAAGCCTGGCCCCGGCAGGCCGCGCCCCCAGCCCCCCGGGCCGCACAAGCCTGGCAAGGACGACGACGAGAGCAAGGCCGGCCCGGGCTCCGACGCGCTGATCGCGCGGTACACCGGCATCGTGCTGGCGCAGCCGAGCCAGCCGTTCCCGCTCCAGCGCCTCAGCCAGCTCTACCGGGAGCGGGACGGGAACCTCAAGAAGCTGATCGAGGACTTCGAGAAGCGCGTGGCCGCCGGGGCGGCGGACGCGTCCGCGGCGCGGGTGGCGCTGGCGGGGGTCTACAAGCAGGACGGGCGCTACGACGACGCCATCCGCACCTACCAGCAGGCCATCGCCGACAAGCCGAAGGAGCCGGGGGCCATGCTCGCGCTCGGGCAGCTCGAGGCCGATCGCGGCAACAAGGGGGCGGCGCGGACCGAGCTGGAACGAGCGCTGCCGCTGCTCAAGCTCCCGGTGGACGTGGAGCAGACGACGCGCACGCTGCTGGCGCTGAGCCTCGATCTCAAGGACTTCGAGGGGGCCAAGCGCTACCACGAGGGGCTCATCAAGTCCTCCGGGGGCTCGCTCTTCGTCAAGGCGGAGCTGGGGCGGGAGCTGCTCGGGCGCGGCTACTTCGACCGGGCCGAGGCCGAGTTCCGCGAGGTGACCAAGGCGGCCGCGGGCGACAACCGGGCCCTGGCGCCGGCGCTGCGGGATCTGGGGCAGGCGCTCGCCAAGCAGAAGAAGATGGACGAGGCGCTGGCCACGCTGAAGCGGGCGCTCGCGGTGGCCGGGAGCGCGGCGGGCGTGCGGTCCGAGGTCCTGCTGATCATGACCGAGGCCTTCCGCGCCGAGGGCAAGCTGCCGGAGCTCATCGCCCTGCTCGAGGCCGAGCACCCGGGCGACGTGCAGCGACTCTCCACCATGGGCGCGCTCTACGAGGAGACCGGGGAGGTCGACAAGGCCATCGCCATCTACCGCAAGGCGCTCGGCGCCGACAACAAGCAGATCGATCTGCACGTCAAGCTGGTGCACCTGCTCCAGACCGCGGGCGACCTCGACGCGGCGATCAAGGAGTACGAGGCGCTCATCCGCGCCGCGCCGGGCACGCCGGACTTCGTCTTCGAGCTGTGCGACACGCTGATCCAGCGGGGCGACCGGCCCAAGGCGCTGCGGCTGGTGCAGGAGCTGGAGGGGCGCACCCAGGACCCGGGCGTGCTGGGCGCCGTGGCCGACTTCTACGAGCGCGTCGACGAGAAGGACCGGGCCCTCAAGGTGATGCAGAAGCTCGCCTCGAGCGGCGTCGATCCGCAGTACATCATCGATCTCGGCGATCGCTACTACCAGGCCGGCGACAAGAAGCGCGCGCTGGAGACCTGGGCCCGCATCAAGGCGGTGGTGCCGAACCGGGCGCGCGCCGCGGCCACCCTGGGGGAGGTGTACCTCGACCACGACATGCCCGGCGAGGCGCTCGCCGCGCTGCGCGAGGCGGTGCAGCTCGAGCCCGGCAACGTGCGCTCGCGCAAGGCGCTGGCCGGAGCGCTGGAGCGCACCGCGGCCTCCCTGGGGAGCGCGCCGACGCGCTACGGCGAGGCCCGCGCCCTCTGGGAGGAGCTGCTCGCCGGGCCGGGCGCCACCGACAAGGTCCTGGCCCGCGAGGCGCGCACCAGCATCGTCAAGCTCTGGGGGATCACCCGGGAGCTGGCGGCGCAGGTGGCCCCGCTCGCGGCCCGCTTCGCCGCCACGCCAGCGGATCTCGAGGCCGGGCGCCTCCTTGCCGAGGTCCACCGCAAGCTCCCCCACCACCTCGAGGAGGCCGAGGCCACGCTCCGCCGCGTCGTCCTGCTGGCGCCCGGCGACGAGGAGTCGCTGCTCGCGCTGGAGCGGGTGCTGGTGCAGGCGCCCAACCTCGCCGGCGCCATCGAGGTGCTCGCCAAGCTGGTCGAGGTCGACCCCAAGCGCGCCCGCGAGTTCTACCAGCGCATGGCCCAGTACGCGGGCGACCTCTCCCACGACGACGACGCCATCCGGTTCCTGGCGCGCGCGGTCGAGCTCTCCCCCCACGATCCCGGCGGCCATCAGAAGCTCGGCGAGATGTACAAGCGCCGCCAGGACATCCCCCGCGCCGTCGCCGAGTACCGCCTCGCCATCGCCCAGAACGAGCGCCTCTTCCCGGTCTTCCTCGCCCTCGGCGAGCTGCTCGTGGCCACCGGGCAGGTCGACGAGGCCGACCGGCTCTTCCGCCGCGTGGTGCGCGCCTCCCCCGACGAGGAGCTGGTCACCCGCGCGGCGCGCAGCAGCATGAGCCTCAACCAGGCCAAGGACACCCTCGGCGAGCTGGAGCGCGAGCTGCTCCCGGTGGCGGTGGGCAACCCGCAGAAGAGCATCTACCGGCGGCTCCTGGTGGAGCTCTACGGGAAGATGACCTTCCCCCTGGTGCAGAAGATCAAGGGCGCCGAGCCGCGCTCCCCCGCGGCCGCCGCCGCGCGCGCCGAGCTCGCCAAGATCGGGGCGCGCGCGGTCAAGCCGCTCCTCGACGCGCTCGCCGACGACAAGGACTCGCAGCAGAAGGTCGCCATCGAGGTGCTCGCCTACGTGGAGAACAGGAGCGCCGGGCCTGCGCTCTACAACTACGCCACCGGCACCGCGGACAAGTCGCTGCGGGTGCGCGCCATGATCGCCTGCGGCGCCCTCCGCGATCCAGCGCTCCTCGCCCGCTACGAGCTGATGCTGGCGCCGCGCGAGGGCACGGGGTCGGTGCTGCCGAGCGACGCCATCGCGGTGGCCGCGGCGTGGGGCGTGGCGCGCATGGGCGACCGCAAGGCCGAGCCGCTCCTGGTCAAGCTGCTGGGGTCGTCGTCGCCCGACGTGCGCGCGCTGGCGGCGGTGGGGCTGGGGCTCACCCACGATCGCAAGCACGTGCCGGCGCTGGCGGCGCTGGCGCGCACGGCCGAGGCCAGCCCCACGGCGCGCGCGGCGGCGATGCACGCGCTCGCCGAGCTGGGGGCGGGCGCGGATCCGGCGCTGCTCCTCGCCAACGCGGGCTCCAACGACGTGCTCCTGCGGCAGGCGGCGCTGCTCACCATGGCGCGGCTGGGGACCCGGGAGGACGCGGGCAAGACCACCGGACCCGCGGAGGCCATCGCCGCCGGCATCTTCTCCTCCGACGACGCGATGCGGCGCACCGCCGCGCTCGCCGGCGCCGCCCTGGCGACCCGCGTCTACCGCCGCGCGCGCGAGCCGCTGCCGGTCCCCGACGGGCCGCTCACCCTGCGCGACGTGCTCGCCGGGCTCGGGCCCGAGCCCTACGGCCCGGCCGATCGCGCCGCGACCCTGGTCGCCCTGGGCCCGGCGCTGCGCAAGGCGGCGGTGGCGGCGGTGGCCACCTCGCCCGAGCGCGCCCGGGTGGTCGCCGACGCGCTCCTCGGCGCCGGGGGCAAGCTCGGCCTCGAGCCGTTCACCGCCGCCGGCGAGGCGCCCCTCCCGCGCTTCGCCCCCCAGGTCGACGAGGTGGTCGAGTCCATCGCGCAGGCGGTGACCCCCGGCTTCGTCGCCCTGGAGCGGCACCCCGACGTCGAGGTGCGCATCCGCGCGGTGGAGCTGCTCGCCCGTCGCGCCGAGCCCGAGGCGCAAGCGGCCGTGGTCGACGCGCTCGGCGATCCCGACGAGGGCGTCCGCCGCGCCGCGCTCTCGTCCGTCGGCCCGGTCTCGAGCCCCGCCCTCCTCGCCGCCGTCGCCGCGCTGGTCCGGGAGTCCCCCAGCTGGCCCCTGCGCGTGCGCGCCGCCGAGGCGCTCGGCCATCTCGGCGCCGGGCCGCACCCGCAGGAGTCGATCGTGGAGACCCTCGCCGCCGCCGCCCGCGGCGACTCCTTCGCCCTGGTGCGAGAGGCGGCCGCCCGCGCCCTCGCCGCGATCGACGCCCCCGAGGCGAAGCGAGTCCTCGACGAGCTCGCCCACAGCGACCCCGAGCCCCGCGTCCGCGAGGCCGCCGCGGCGCTGATGGTCCCCCGGAAATAGCGTCCCCGCGGCGCCCGCCTGCTTGTGATATTGCTCGCAGGTGGGCTCGAGGGAGGCAGGATGCTCAAGGTAGGGGACACGGCGCCACCGATCGACGCCGTGGGGAGCGACGGAAAGCGGTTCGTTCTGTACGGGCAGGACAGCCTTTGCACCGTGATCTACTTCTTCCCGAAGGCGTTCACCCCCCACTGCACGGCCGAGACCCACGAGTTCCGCAAGCACTACGTCGAGCTGGAGCTCGCCGGCGCCACCCTGGTGGGCGTCAGCACCGACGACAGCGACACCCAGTGCCGCTTCGCCACCAAGATGGGCGCCCCTTTCCCCATCCTCGGCGACAAGGACCGCTCCATCTGCCGCGCCTACGACGTGCTGTGGCCGGTCATCGGCATCGCCCACCGCGTCACCTACCTGGTCGCCCCCGCCCAGGCCGGCCCCGCCTGCACGGTCGAGGCGATCTTCCACCACGAGTTCGACGTGGGCGCCCACCGCGACGAGGTCCTCCGCTCGGTGGACGCCAAGTTCCGGGCCCGGCAGGCTTCCAGAAGTTGAGTCCGCGTTGAGTCCGCGTTGACTCCGCGGTGACGACCTGGGCTCCGATCGGTAGGATGCCCGCCATGACGACCGAAAGCTTCCTCGTGCTCTCTGCGCTCGGCCCGGATCGGCCCGGGCTGGTGGCCGAGGTCACCGGATACCTCACCGAGCGCGGCGCCAACGTGGAGGACAGCCGCATGGCGGTGCTGGGGGGCGACTTCGGCATCCTGGTGCTGGTGTCGGGCCCGGCCGAGCGCATCGCCGCGGTCGAGGCCGACCACGGGATCCTCTCGGACAAGACCGGCCTCTCGGTGATGCTCCGCCGCACCAAGAGCCCCGAGGAGCACCGCCGCGCCGCCGTGATCCCCTGCCTGGTGACCGCCGAGGCCATCGATCAGGAGGGCATCGTCCGCGCGGTCTCGCGCGCGCTCCACCAGGTCGGCGTCAACATCGTCTCGCTGGAGACCACCGCCTACCAGGCGCCGGTCACCGGCTCTCCGCTCTTCCGCCTGGAGGCGCGCGTCGACGTGCCGCAGGCCACCGGGATCGCCAGGGTCCGCAAGGCCATGGAGGACGTCGCCGTCGCCGAGAACCTCGACATCGACGTGCGGTCCCTGATCGCGCGGGGCGGCTGACGCGTGAGCTCCACCGAACCCACCCTCGAGACGCTCGCGCCCCGCGACGAGATCACCCCGACCGTCGAGACCGAGAGCCTCGCCGACGTCCCCCAGCTCCCGCTCGGCAAGGCGCTCGCCAGCCTGAGCTACGTGTTCTGGATCGTCGGCGCCATGGAGATGGTCGAGCGCCTCGCCTTCTACGGCGTCGCCGGCGTGCGCACCATCTACGCGACGCGGTCGGTCGCGGAGGGCGGGCTCGGCGTGACGCCGTCCAAGTTCGGGTGGATCCTCTCCATCTGGGCGCTCTTCCAGTCGTTCGTGCCGGTGCTCACCGGCGGCCTCTCCGATCGCCTCGGCTACAAGGAGACCATCTTCCTCTCCACGGTGGTCAAGATCCTCGGCTACCTGGTGATGGCGTTCTTCCCCTCGTACTGGGGGTTCTTCGCGGGCGCGCTGCTCCTGGCCACCGGCACCGCCATCTTCAAGCCGGGCATCCAGGGCACCCTGGTCAACTCCACCAAGCGCGAGAACAGCTCGATGGCGTGGGGGGTGTTCTACCAGACCGTCAACATCGGCGGCTTCATCGGCCCGCTGCTCGCCGGGTACATGCGCAAGCTGGCCTGGCAGAACGTCTTCCTCGCGTGCGCGGCGGTCATCTGCCTCAACTTCCTCCTGCTGCTCACCTACAAGGAGCCCGGCAAGGCCGCGCGCCTTTCGCGGCAGCGCGACGAGAAGGCGCGCAACGTGGTGCAGAAGAGCCTGTGGCGCGAGTCGCTGAACGAGCTCAAGAAGGCCCACGTCTGGTCGTACCTGCTCATCTTCTCGGGCTTCTGGTTCATGTTCAACGCGCTCTTCGACGTGCTCCCCAACCACATCGAGGACTGGGTCGACACCCGCGGGCTGGTCTCGTGGATCTTCGGCGCGAGCCCGGCCTCGCCGGGCCCGGTGGTGGCCTTCTTCATCGACCTCAACAAGGAGGGCACCGAGATCCTCCCCGAGGGCATGCTCAACATCGACGCCGGCCTGATCATGACCACCTGCTTTCTCTTCGCCTGGCTGAGCGGCAAGATGAAGGCGATCACCAGCATGGTGGTGGGCACCCTGCTCGCCACGCTCGGGCTCTTCCTCTCCGGGTACTCGGCGCTGGGCTGGATCTCGGTCTTCGCCATCTCCGTCTTCGCCGTCGGCGAGATGCTCTCCAGCCCCAAGTTCAGCGAGTTCATCGGCAACTTCGCCCCCTCCGACAAGAAGGCGATGTACCTGGGCTTCTCGCAGATCCCGCTCGCCATCGGCTGGACGCTCGAGGGCAAGATCGGGCCGACCATCTACGGCGCGATGGGCTCCAAGGAGGCCTTCGCCCGGCAGATGCTGGTCGAGCGCGGCTTCCCCGCCGACCTCGTGGCCGTGCCCCAGGGCAAGGCCTTCAGCACCCTCGTCGACGCCCTGCACCAGCCCGCGTGGGACGTGACGGCGACGCTCTACGCCCAGCACCAGGCCAGCATCGCCGGCGTCTGGTACATCATGGGCGGCGTCGGCATCGTCTCGGCGCTGGGGATCTGGCTCTACGGCCGCTGGATCCAGAAGCGCGCTGTCGCCCTGGCAGCATGATCGCCGCGGGGGAGGCCAGCCAGTGGGCACCCCCCGCGGACAGCCTGACCCGCGGATCGGGGCGCCTCCCGGCGTTCACGTATCGATCCACCCGCGCAGGCGCGGTATTCTAGCCGTCCGGCCGAGGAGCATCATGGATCAGGACGACAAGACCGCGGGCATGCGCCGCGGGGTCCCGGTGTCGCGGTCCACCGCGCCCGCAGGGACCCCGTACCCCGTGGCCCCCCCGAGCCCGGCACCCTTCGTACCCGTGCCGACGGCGAGCCAGCCACGGACGGTCGGCGGGCACACCGCGCGCCTGCTCGTCCCGGAAGAAGAGCCGCTCGTCTTCGATTCCTTCGGGTCGAGCTCGCTCCCGCTCCTCGTCCACGACGGCCCCCCGGTGTCGGCGCCGCTTTCTCTCGAGCCCGAGCCGCGCCCCCCGCCTCCGCCGGAGACCGCCCTCCGCTCGGCGGCGGGCACGATGCGCCTCCCCACCGCCTCCCCCGACGCCGGCGACACCGCCAAGCAACCACCCCTCGGGCCCGCCGCCCCTTCCCCCAAGCCCACCGCCATGTCGCCCGTCGCCACCACCGCCGCCGCCGAGGGGTCGCTGTTCCTCGTGCGGCTCTTCGCGCCCGTCTCCGTGGCGGTGGGGCTGGTGTTCTTCGCCATGGGATCCATGATCGCCCTCACTGTGGAGGGCCGCCTGATCCAGTTCTCGATCACGAGCGCCCCCCCGCCGGCCACCGTCTCCTCGCCGGCGTCCCCGCCGCCCCCGACCGTCGTCCCCCCGCCCCCGCCTCCAGTGGTCTCGGCGGTCGTCCCGGTGACCCCGAGCACGCCGCCCGGCCCCACCGTCAGGCCCCCCGCAGTGCCTGGGGCCAGGCCGCCGGGGCAAACGACCAAACGGCCCGCCCTTCCTTTCCCCTGACCGCCGCCGAATCCCGTTGACGAGGCGCCCCCCCGCGCGCAGGCAGCCTAGAATCCGAGAATGATGAAGCGATCCGGCCCTGTCTTGCCCAGCAGCAGCGCCCGCCTCGGAGCGGTCCTCCTGGGCACGCTCGCGCTCGCCGCCGTCGTCGTCGCCGCCCCCGCGCCCGCCCTCGCCGCGCCCCAGGGGGCGCCGGTCAGCGATGGCGCCCGCGCTCACGATCTCTTCAAGAAAGGCCACGACGAGTACGTCAAGGATCACTTGCCGCAGGCCTACGCCCTCTTCCTCGAGGCCTGGGGCATCCAGAAGAGCTTCGACATCGCCGGTAACCTCGCCTTCGTGGAGAAGCAGCTCACCCGCTACCGGGAGGCCGCCGAGCACGCCACCTACGCCCTGGCGAATTTCCCCGCCGGGGGCACCGACGCCCAGCGCAAGGCCATCGAGGATGCCCTCAACGACGTGCGCCAGTACATCGGCGCGATCACCGTCCGCGTGAGCGTCCCGCGCGCCGCCGTCACCGTGGACGGGCGCGCCGTCGGCGAGTCGCCCCTCGCGTGCGATGTCTTCGTCGAGCCCGGCCCCCACACCGTCGTGGTCACGGCCCCCGGCTGCGAGCCGGTCCAGGAGCTGGTCACCACCGACAAGGGCTCCTCCCACCTGATCACCCTCACGCCTTCCCGCTGCGGCGGCGCCCCGCCCCCGCCGCCCCCGCCGCCGCCCACCGAGAGCCGGCCGGGCCCCGTCACCATCGCCGGGATCATCACCACCGGCGTCGCGCTCGGCCTCGGCGCGGCCTTCGTCAGGACCGCGACGACCAAGGCCAGCGACGCCGCCAGCCAGACCACGCTGCTCGGCAGCAACCCCGCCGCGTGCACCGGGTCCGCGCACCTCACCGCGTGCGCCAACCTCCACGACACGCTGGCGAGCCACGACACCTTCACCAACGCCGCGGTGTGGACCTTCGTCGCGGCGGGCGCGGTCGGGGTCGGGACGCTGATCTACACGCTCGCCGTCCCGCGCCGCCCGCCTGCCGTCGAGGCGAGCCGGGTGCGGGTCCTCCCGGCGGTGGGGCCGGGCGTGGGCGGGCTGATGCTGAAGGGAGCCTTCTGATGCGTCGTTCGATGAGCTCTCGCGCCCTGATCCGAGCCGCCGCCGTCCTCGCCGCGGCGACCGTGCTCGCGGCGCTCGCCGCGCCGGCCTGCATCGTCGACTGGACCGACGACTGCAGCCACGATCTCGGCTACCCGGGCTGCAAGGGCGCCGCGGCCGCGTCCGCCGGCACGGGCGCGGGCGGCTCCACCTCGACCGGGATGACCGGCGGCGGCGGCAGCGCGAGCATGTGTACCGACGCCAGCACCTGCCCGCCCGTGCCCGCGGGGCCGTGCGCGGCGCTGGGGACGTCGGCGTGCGTCCACGGCAAGTGCACCCTGACCTACACGGCGGGGGACGCCCCCTCCCAGAAGTATGGGAGCTGCAAGCAGAACCTGTGCGCCGCGGATGGCGGCTTCTCGACCGTCAACGACGCCGGCAACGCCTTCGACGACGGCAACCCTTGCACCCCGGGCACGTGCGCCAACGGCGTGCCCCTCAACACGCCGATGCTCGGCGCCACCTGCCTGTTCCCCAGCCTCGTTCAGGGGATCTGCGAGCAGAACCCCGACCCCACCAACCCCGGGTCGACCCTCTGCGCCGCGTGCGATCCGGCGAGCACGACAGCGTGCTCGACCACGCCGGGGCTGCTGTGCATCGGTGGCCAGTGCGTGCCGTCGCACTGCAACGATACGACCACGGATAATGGCGAGACAGACCTCAACTGCGGGGGCGGGCTCTGTCTCCCCTGCGACACCGGTCAAGTCTGCGTCCAACCCAGGGATTGCTTCAGCAACGTCTGCACGGGCGGCACCTGCCAGGCGCCCTCGTGCACGGACAACATCCAGAACGGCACCGAGACCGACGTCGACTGCGGCGGCCTCTGTCCCCAGAAGTGCGCAGCCACGCTGAAGTGCCTCAAGCCTTCGGATTGCACCAGCGGTGTCTGCGCGCCGTCGAGCCCCGACGCAGGGCTGGTACCCGACCAGTGCCAGGCGCCCACCTGCACCGACGGCGTCAAGAACGGCAGCGAGACCATGGTCGACTGCGGCAACGACGGCAGCGACGCGGGGCCGGCGTGCCCGCCGTGCGCCACGGCGATGTGATCGACTCAGCAGTGGACGGTGCGGTGAATCGACGCCGGACGAGGCTGTCGACCCGAGGCGATTGAAGCCACCCGGTGCGATGTGACACCCTCGGCACGCCATGAACGCCGAAGCCGACGAGCCGCTGCCGCCTCCCTCCGACGATCTGGGGGCGATGGTCGCCGCGCAGAAGCAGCGGAGGGTCCGCGTGGCCGTCGGCGCCGCCTTGGTGGTCGCGGTCGTCGGAGGGGCGCTCTTCGCCGTCAACGCCCAGCAAGAGCGCAAGGCGGACGAGCGCATCTCGCACGCGTTCGGATCGCTGTCGCGATGCCTCCTGGGCGTGCCGCTCGAGGCGAGCGAGACCGCGGGCAGCCGCGTGCGCCGGGTGCAGCTCACGGCGACGGCGCTGGCCGACGAGCAGCGCGCGAGCTGGCCGGAGGGCTGCAACGTGTTCGCTTACCAGCTCGACGAGGGGCTGCGCGACGCGGGGCGGTCCAAGGGGGATGCCGATCTCGCCCACGCGGCGGCGGCGCTGGGCAAGGCGCTCAAGGAGCCGCAGTCGTTCAACACCGACCTCACCAAGCGCGTGGACGAGGTGTGGTCCTTCGCCAAGCTCGAGAACGTGACCGCCGGACCCGCGGTGGAGGTGCCGGCGCCGCCGGGCCTGGCGACCGCGCTCGACGCGGATGGGCTCGGCCGGGGCACGCCGCTCGCGAGCAAGGCGTTCTCGTTCAAGGCCCTCTACACCGAGCCGCACCCCGGGCTCGATCTGCGGATCCTCGTCGACGATCAGGGGGCGGCGGGAGGGCCCTTCGTCTGCACGGTGCGGCGCGCCGCGGCGGGGGCAACGTGCACGGCGTTGCCGCCGGCCGTCTCGGCATCCAAGCAGGGGCTCCGCCTGCTGGGCACCGCGGACGACGGCGCGGCGCCGCTCGTGTTCGCGGGCAACCGCGGCAGCGAGGGGATCTTCCGCGCCGACACCGGCGAGGCGGTCGAGCACTACTACGCCTACGGCGGCTACGCGGCGGCCGACGGGTTCTCCGCGGTGCTCGGCTGGCGGGAGAAGGAGCGGGAGCTCGTCGCTTCCCGCAAGCTGCCGGGCGCCGCGACCACCGAGGCCAAGCTCGATCCCCCGTTCCGCACCGGCAACCCCTACTACAGCGCGCAGATGCTCTGGGACGGCGTGCTCCTGCGCGGCGTCACCAAGGACAACCGCCGTCGCCTGTTCGCGCTCCAGGTGGCGCGCTCCGGGAACGTGCTCGGCGAGCCGGTCGACGTGGGCGAGCTGTCCGAGCCGGGCCTCGTCCAGGGCGGGGTCGACGAGCCGCCGCACATCACCGGCTGCAAGACGGCCGAGGCGATGGTGGCGAGGGTGAAGGGCCACGACAACGACTTCATGAGCTTCCGCCTCGGCGGCAAGTGGAGCGAGCCCGTCTCGCCCGAGCTCACCGGTGGCACGCTGAGCTGCAGCAAGGCCACCGCCGCGGTCACCCGGGTGGAGCCCGCGGGCGACGCGCAGTCGTACCGCACCTCCATCCGCCAGGCGCACTGCACGTCGGCGGGGTGCAAGACCGAGATGGTGCGGATGGAGCAGCTCCTCCACCACCACATGGAGTTCGCGCCGCGCGACGGCCACGTGGACGGCGTCGACGTGGACGGCAAGCTGCTCCTGGTCTGGGCCGCCGGCGAGCGCGGGGGGCTGCGCATGCGCTTCGCCCCGATCGACGCCATCGCCACTGCCCCCGACGTGATCCTCTACGACGACCTCGTCAAGGACGGGCAGGTGCAGGGCCTGAGCACGCTGCTCGACCTCAAGCTCTTCTCGCGCGAGGGCTTCGCGCTCCTGGTCGTGAGCACGGTCACCGGCGTGCACGGGCTGCGCATCGACGCCGATGGCAAGGTGACCCCGGTCGTGGTCACGCGCTGAGGTCTCCGCTGTGCGAGGCCGCGGGATGCGCCCCAGCGCGGCCCGTCGACCGCGCACTCCAGCCCGTCGACCGCGAGCTCCAGGCCCGGCGGGCGAAGGGTCAGTACCCCTGCGCCCGCATGTGGGCGATGATCTGGGTGTAGAGGTCGAGATACTTCCAGTTGTTGCCGAGCCCCGGGCTCTCCCCGAGGATCTGCCCGATCTCGTCGACGTGGTCGGCCGGGACGCACCCCCAGAACTGGCCCCACTGCGCGTCCTTGGCGCGGACCAGACCATCGTTGAGATAGGCCTGGTCCCCGTCGAGGAGGAGCGCGAAGGCGTCGAAGAGGGGATTGAGCGGGTCGACGGTGGGGTACCAGCTGGTGATGAAGGGCAGGGAGATCTGTCCGGTGCAGTCGGCGTCGTTGCTGCGGAGCTGGGAGCGGCCGCCCATGGACGCGTAGAAGACGCCCGGCGAGTCCGGGTGGGCCGCGTTGAAGGCGGTGATGCCGGGCTGGGAGAAGAGGTAGAGCGCGTCGGTCAGGCTGGTCGCGTTCCCGATCTCGTCGTAGAGCGGCCCGCCGATGAGCTGGGTGAGCTGGTTGACGATGGCCTGCTCGTTGGGGTCGGCGAGGATCTTCATGGCCACGTCCCCGACCGGGCTGCCGTGGTGCGGCGTGGAGATGGTGACCACGCTGGCGACCAGATCGGGCCGCAGATTGGCGACCACCCGCGCGTCGAGGCCGCCCTGGGAGTGGCCGATGATGTTCACCTTGGAGGCGCCCGTCTCGGCGAGGAACTGCTGCACCGCGACGAGGAGCTGGGCGCCGCGGTAATCGGAGTTGTTGAAGGGATCGACAGCGGGGGTGTCGACCACCTCGCCCTGGGCGGCCAGAGTGGCTTTGACGTTGTAGAAATAGCTCTCGAAATCGAGGCCGGCGAAGTTCTCGAAGCCGAAGAAGCCGTGCGCCAGGACGAAGGGATACGGCGGCCCCGAGCCCAGCTTGCCGCCGCCCTGTCCGCCGGCGCCGGTGGTAGTGCCCACGCCGGTGGTGGTGTCGAGTGGCCCGCTGGCGCCGCCCGCACCGGTGATGACGGTGCCGCCGCCGCTGCCGGAAGCCTGCGCCTGGATCGAGCCGGCAGAGCCGCACGCGGCGCCGGCGACCAGGACGCAGAGGGAAACGGAGGCGACAGCGCGAGACCCGGCGCGACGAAGCAAGCTCATGAGGCCACCCTTGGAGGGGTGCGAGGTTCCGCCTCTGCCTGACTCTTGTCAAGACACCGCAACCCGCAGTGCGGTGTCGGGCGCTCTCCTCGTTCCACCGGCAGCGTGCGTTTCGCGTCCGGCGCGATCCGCGGACGCCGTCGCGCGGTATTGCGCCCCATCGCTGGGCCATCGTGACCAGGCCGGCGCTTTTCGCGGCGCGTCGGCGTGCTCCTCCGCTACTTTCCCGCGTCATGATCCGGGCCCCGCTGTGCTTCGTCGCGATCGCTCCGCTGCTCGCCGCCTCGTGCGGTGGTTCCCCGCCGCCGGCCGCGCCCCCGCCGCCCGCCGCCACCGCCGAAGCGGCCGCCGCGCCGGCCCCCGCGGTCGACGAGGACGACAAGCCCGCGACCAGGCTCCCCAGCGAGTGCGCCGACAAGGGCAAGCTGTGCTTGCCGCCCGCGGCCTTCGTCAAGCGCCTCTGCTCCACCAAGGTCTACCCCGACGTCGCGCTGGCGATGCACGCCAAGGGCACGCCCTGGTCGCGCGGCTACCTGCGCGTCAAGAGCGCGGAGGCCTGGTACGCGTCGGGCGGAGTCTCCTCGGCGGACAAGATGGTCTTCGAGGAGGAGTTCGTCCTCCTGGCCCGGCGCGAGGCCAACACCGGCGGCATGACCGTGAGCGGCGCGGGCGGCGCCTACGACGTGCTGCGCTGGGACGGGAGCTGCGCCTCGCTGCAGGACGAGGAGGTGTCGCTGACCGGCTCGTCGACGCCGAAGAGCGCCAAGGTCGTCTGGAAGAGCCTCGACGACAAGGTGAAGACCGCGCTCCTCGCCGACGACAAGATCAACAAGATCTACACGGCGCGGCGCAAGGAGTGCAAAGGCGCCACCATGGGCGACGTCACCAAGAAGTGCGAGGAGCTCGACGACAAGCTCAGCGCGGTGGTGGTGGACTACGTCCGCCATGGCGGCGCGGTGCCGCCCCCGCCCGGCCTGCCTTGAGCATCAAGGGGTGAGGTAGGAGGCGAGCACCGCCGGATCGTTGGCGGCGGCGCGGGCGTCTTCGAGGGAGACGCGCTGGCGCGAGACCAGCTCGGCGAGGCAGCGCTCGAGGGGGATCATGCCGTCCTTCCTCCCGGACTGGATGGCGCTCTGGAGCCCGGCGGTCTTGGCCTCGCGGATGGCGCTCGCCACGGCGTGGGTGCCGCGGAGCACCTCGACGGCGAGGGCTCGCCCGCCCTCGTGCCCGCGCAGGGGCAGGAGGCGCTGCGCCACCACCACCCGCAGGGCGTCGGCGAGCTGGACGCGGATCTGCTGCTGCCGCTCCGGTGCATAGCTGTCGACGATGCGCTCCACCGCCGAGGCCGCGCTCCGGCTGTGCAGGCTGGCGAGCACCAGGTGCCCGGTCTCGGCGGCGGTGAGCGCCAGGCCGATGGTCTCGGGATCGCGCATCTCGCCGATGACGAGGATGTCGGGGTCCTCGCGCAGGGCGTCGCGCAGCCCGGTGGCGAAGTCCTTCACGTCGCGGCCGATCTGGCGCTGCCGCGAGATGCCGCGGGCGCCCCGCGTGGCGAGCGTGTACTCGATGGGATCCTCGAGGGTGATCAGCATGCCTGGCCGCCGCCGCAGCGCCTCCTGGGCGAGCGCGGCGAGGGTCGAGCTCTTGCCGGAGCCGGTGGCGCCGCAGACGAGGACCAGCCCGTGCGGCAGGTCGACCAGGTCGTCGAGGGGCATCGGCGATCCCAGCTCTGCCAGCGTCGGCGGCGCGGCGCGGAGCGTGCGGATCGCGGCCGCCAGCCCGGTGGCCGTCTGGTAGACGTTGACGCGGAAGCGGCCGACCCCGGGGACCCCCAGCCCGAGATCCGCGGAGGCCCCCGTCGAGAGCCGCCGCCGGACCTCGGCCGCGAGCCCGCCGCCGAGGAGCCGGATCACGTCCGCCGGCGGCTCGCCGGTGACCGAGCGCAGCGCCCCGTCGACCCGCAGCACCGGCGCCTCGCCGTCGAGGAGGTGCACGTCGCTGGCGCGGAGAGCCATGGCGCGAGCGAGCAGCGCCGAGAGCTCGGCCGAGGGGCCCTCGGTGGCCACGATGCCCGCGCTCGTCCCCGGAGCGGGCGGCGGCGCCGGGCCCGAGTCGGGGGGGGTACGCAGCGCCACCTCCGCGGCCACGGCGGGCGCGGCCTTGCCTCGCCCGCGGGTGAAGACGGCGTCGATCTCCAGCGCTCCCCCCGGGGGGCCGCGCCGCGTCAGCGCCACGCGGAAGGGTCCGAGCGACTGCGACTCGTGGAGGAACTGCACCTGGCCCTGGGCCATGAGCATCTTCTCCCGGTCGGCGGGGAGGAGCTCGCCGAGCAGCTCCCGCAGGGTCTCGGTGGTGGTCTTGGGCATGACCAGCCGCTTCTGGGCGCCGTCGGCGAACATCTGCGGCTCCCGGTCGCTGCCCAGCCGCAGCTCGTTGGCGCCCTGCCGGTCGACCAGGGCGAGGATGCTGTCGATGCGTGCCATCCTGCCAGAACCGCCGAGCGGGCGTTTTCTTCCGGTCGCGGAGCGCTCTCGTCGGAGACTGGCCTACCGGGGGCCCTCGGCGTGGCTGACCGGCGCTCGGTTGCCGCCCGCGGCGAGGATCCGCTCGAGCGTCTCGGGCGCGACCGGCTTGGTGAGGTGCTCGTCGAAGCCCGCGTCGCGCGCGCGCATCTTGTCGTCCTCCTGCCCGTAGCCGGTGAGCGCGATGAGGCGTACGTCCGAGAGCGCGGGATCGGCCCGCAGCGCCCGCGCCACGCCGTAGCCGTCCATGCCGCCGGGCAGGCCGATGTCGCAGAGCACGATCGAGGGCTGGAAGCTGCGCGCCCGGTCGACGCCCTGGGTGCCGTTGTGGGCCACCAGGACGGTGTGGCCGCCGAGCTCGAGCATCATCGCCATGCTCTCGGCGGCGTCCTCGTTGTCCTCGACCACCAGCACGCGCTGGGGGAGCGCGACGGGCTCCGGGGCGGGCGTCACCACGGGACCCGACGCCTCCAGGGGCAGGTGCAAGGTGAACGTGGAGCCCTTGCCCGGGCCCCCGCTCTGGACGTCCACCGAGCCGCCGTGCATCTCCATGAACGACCGGACCAGCGAGAGGCCGAGCCCGAGGCCCCCGCGGCTGCGGTCGAGGCTGCGGTCGGCCTGCGAGAAGGGCTCGAAGAGGCGGGCCATCATCTCGGGCTCGACGCCCATCCCGTCGTCGGCGACGGTCACCTTGGCGGAGGCCTGGGCCGCGCCCGCCTCGGGCGCGACGGTCACCGCGAGGTGGCCGCCGCTGGGCGTGAACTTGATGGCGTTGACGATCAGGTTGGTCACGCTCTGCTCGATGCGGGTCGCGTCGGCGAGGATCCACAGCGGGGCGTCGGGCAACGAGACCGTCAGCGTGAGCCCGAGGGCCTCGGCGTCGGGGGCCTGCTCCTCGGTCGCGGCGCGCACCAGCTCGACCAGGTCCATGCGCTCCTTGCGCAGCACGATCTTGCCGGAGGCGAGGCGGCCCACGTCGAGCAGATCGTCGAGCAGGTGGGTCATGTGGCGCACCTGGCGCTCGATGATCTCCCGCGCGCGCCGGAGCGTCGGGTCCTCCGAGCCGAGCGTGCCGAGCACGTGGACGGCGTTGCGGATGGGCGCGAGCGGGTTGCGCAGCTCGTGGCCGAGCACGGCGAGGAAGCGGTCCTTGCGGCGGTCGACCTCCTTGAGGGCCTCCTCGGTCTCCATGCGCTCGGTGACGTCGAGCAGGGTGCCGATGAGGCGCACGGCGCGCCGGAACCCGCCCGCGTCGCTGAAGAACGCGCGGCCCCACGACGCTATCCACCGGGGCGGCTCGCCGGGGCGGAGCGCGCGGTAGGTGATGCGGTACTCGTGGGTGCTGGTGGGGTCGAGCGCGCGGCGGGTCGCCTCGTCGACGGCGCGGCGATCGTCGGGGTGAATGCGCGCGAGGCGGCTCTCGTAGCGGACCTCCTCGTCCGGGCCGATGCCCCAGAGGGCGCGGGCGCGGGTCGAGCAGCGGATGGCGCCGGTGACCGCGTCGAGCTCCCAGGTGCCCAGCATGGTGGCCTCGACGGCGAGCCGGAGGCGCTCTTCGCTCTGGGAGAGGTCGTCGACGGCGCCGCGCCGCTCGGTGACGTCGAGGAGGAAGACCACCGCCTCGGCGCCGCCCTCGATGCAGGCGCCGCCGATGAGGCAGACGACGCGGGTGCCGTCGCGGCGGACGCACTCGAGCTCGCGCGGCGCGGCGCGGCCGGAGACCCAGATCTCGTCCACCAGCGTCGCCACCTGGGGCCCGTCGCCGTCGCGGGCGAGCCGCTCCAGCAGCAGCGCGCCGCGGGCGACGTCGGCGCGGAG
>Ga0302267_10003670_pt1 | contig 17441 bp, 15 predicted proteins | sample III_Bog_E1_3_FD_194555 | JGI IMG/M metagenome (GOLD analysis project Ga0302267, IMG submission 194555) | Peat permafrost microbial communities from Stordalen Mire near Abisko, Sweden - III_Bog_E1_3 | ecosystem: Environmental > Terrestrial > Soil > Wetlands > Peat | place: Sweden: Abisko... | reverse complement strand
ACCCGGCCGTCGATCACCCCCGCTGGAGCCAGGCCACGGAGCGCCGCATCGGCGAGATCCGACGGCGGCCGACGCTCCCCTTCAACGGCTATGCGGACGCGGTCGCGGATCTCTACACCGGCATGGACCTGCGGCGGAGCTTCTGATGGCGGCCTCGTCCCCTCCCCTGCTCTTTCCCGCCGGCCCGCTCCCCTGGCTGGTCCCCGGGGTGGTCACCGGCTGTGCGGTGCCGGGCGTGGCAATCGCCTCGCGCCTGCTCCGCGGCACGCTCGGCGCCAACCCGGTGGCGGAGGCCCTCAACGAGCTGGGCCTCCTCGCGCTGGTCCTCCTCCTCGCCTCGCTCGCGTGTACGCCGCTCAAGACGCTGACCGGCTGGACGTGGCCCATCCGCACCCGCAAGGCGCTCGGGCTGGCGGGCTTCTCGTATGCGACGCTGCACCTGCTCACCTACGCCCTCGTCGATCAGGCCCTCGACCTCCGCGCCATCGCCAAGGACCTCGCCACGCGGCCCTTCATCCTGGTCGGCTTCGCCGCGTTCCTGCTCCTGGTGCCGCTGGCGGTGACCTCGACGCCGAGGATGCTCAAGCGCCTCGGCTTCGCCCGGTGGAAGCGGCTGCACCGCCTCGCTTACCTGACCGCGGTGCTCGGCGTGATCCACTTCTTCCTGCGCGTGAAGAAGGACGTCACCGAGCCGGCCGTCTACGGAGCCGTGCTCGCAGCGCTCTTCGCGGTGCGGCTCGCTGTGCTCGTGAAGGAGCGCCTGGCCAGGAGCGCGCGCGGGCGTTCCCCGGGATGAAAGAGCGTCTGGCCAGGGGCGCGCGCGGCGGACCCACTCCCTGGTCCCACCCTGACGCGGTGTGATACCTTCCCGCCGTGCCGCCCGAAACCTCCTCGACGACGAGCCGCTCGCTCCGTTTGCCGCGTCTGGCGCGTCTGTCGCGTCTGCCCCTCGTGCTGTCGCTCGTCGCAGCCGCGCTGGTGCCGGCGGGGCCCGCCTTCGCGCAGTCCGCCGAGGAGAAGGCCGCTGCCCGCTCCCTCGCCACGCAGGGCGCCGAGGCGCTCAACGCCGGCAGGTACGCGGAGGCGCTCGATCTGGTGTCCCGCGCCGAGGCCATCGTCCACGCCTCCACCCACCTGCTGATGATCGCCCGCGCCCAGGCCGGCGCCGGCAAGCTGGTGGCCGCGCAGGAGACCTACCTCAAGCTGGTGCGCGAAGAGCTGGCGGTCACCGCCCCCGCCGCCTTCAAGAACGCGCAGGCGACCGGGCGCGACGAGCTCGCCGCCGTCGAGCCCCGGATCGCCTCGCTGCGCATCGTCCTCGACGGCGCCAACGCCAGCCGGGCGACCGTCAAGCTCGACGACAAGCCCGTCCCGGCAGCCCTGCTCAACGTCTTCCGCCCCGTGGATCCCGGCCCCCACGTGATCTCGGTGTTCGCCGTCGGCCTCTCCCCGGTGAAGGGCGCGGTCGAGCTGCGCGAGGGCGAGAAGAAGGAGCTCAAGCTCACCGTGCCCGACGGGCCTCTGCCTTCCGGCGTCCCCTCGAGCGGCACCGACAACCCCGACGGTGGCCGATCCGGCGCGGCGGGTCAGGCGCCCGGGCGCGACGGCGGCTCGGGCTTCATGACGCCGATGCGGGGCGGCGGCTTCGGGCTCGTGGGCGTCGCCGTGGCGGGCATCGCGATCGGCGCGACCTTCCTTTCCAAGGGCGCCTCGGTGCAGAGCCAGGCCAACGCCGCGGCGGTGAAGATCGGCTGCACCGGCAGCAGCGGGGAACAGTGCTTCACCTCGATGGAGCCGGCGGTCACCGCCCAGGTGACCCCGCTCGACAAGACCGCCGCGCAGGACAAGACCATCGGCGTGGTCGGCATCTCGGTCGGGGTGGCGGCGCTCGCGGCCGGCGCGGTGCTGATCGCGATCGGCAAGCCCCGGCCGGCAGCCTCCCAGGCCCACGTGACGCCCTGGTTCAGCGGCACGGCGGGCGGCCTCGCAGGGCAGTTCTAGACACCGCGGAAGCCTGGTAGGCTCGCGGTCATGCGACGCGCAGCTTGCTTGTTGATCAGCGCGGCGGCGAGCCTCGTCGCCGCGGGCGCCTCGGCGCAATCGGTCGCGCCAGCGGGTGCCACTGCGGCAGGGCCCACGGCAATGCCCGCGGCCGTCGCCGAGGATCCCCCGTACAATCCGCTGGAGCACGGTGGCCTCGCGTACGGCTCCTGGCTGCGCGCCACGCGAGGAACGGGGCGGCGCAGCACCGGCATGATGGTCACGGGCATCGTCCTGTCCACGCTGGGCGTCACCCTGCTGGCGACGGGCACGGGCGTGTACGCGACCGGCGGCAACTGCGCCAACACCCCGGGCCCCTCCACCTCCGGCAGCAGCGTCTTCCTCTGCGGCGCGCAGACGGGGCTCACCAGCGGCATGGCGCTGATGGCTTCCGGGCTGATCGGGATGGGCATCGGCCTGCCGCTCACCTTCCTCGGCGCGGCCGATGTGCCGCGGGCGGAGGCGGGCAGCCTCGGCGCTCCGGCGGCGCCTCCGCGGGCGACGTTCGCCGTCGGCGCGTCGGGCGCCACGCTCGCGATTCAGTTCTGATCGATCCGTCTGATAAGATCGCGGCGTGGGGAGCGAGAAGGTCAGCGGCGCCGAGACGCGCCCGACGTCCCTGGACGACACCTGGAGAGGCAGCCCCGACAGGCCCGCCGCCGGTGAGCGCCAGCTCCTCGCCGGCCGCTACGAGATCCTCGCCCTCCTCGGCGCGGGCTCGATGGGCACCGTGTACCGAGCCCGCGACCTCGAGCTCGACGAGGTGGTCGCCCTCAAGGTGCTCCGCCGCGACCTGGTCGACTCTCCCGCCAGCCTCGAGCTCTTCCGCCGGGAGGTGAGGCTCTCCCGCCGGGTCACCCACCGCAACGTGGCCCGGGTGTTCGACATCGGCGAGCACGAGGGCGAGAGGCTCCTCACCATGGAGCTGGTCGAGGGCGAGTCGCTGGGCCAGGCGCTCGCCCGCGAGGGGGCCTTCGCCGTGCCGCGCGCGCTCGCCGTCGCGCTGGCCATCGCCGAGGGGCTCGGCGGCGCCCACGAGGCGGGCGTGGTCCACCGCGATCTCAAGCCCGACAACGTCCTCCTGGCGCGGGACGGCCGCGTGGTCATCACCGACTTCGGCGTGGCCCGCGCGATCGCCGGGGCCGGCGGCGCCGGGCAGACGTTCAACGGCCTGGTGGGGACGCCGGCGTACATGGCGCCCGAGCAGATCGAGGGCCGGCCCGACGTCGACGCGCGGGCCGACATCTATGCGCTGGGCGCCCTGATCTCGGAGCTGCTCACCGGCGAGCGGGTGTGGGGCGGCGCCTCGCCCTTCGTCCCGGAGCGCCTGGAGGGGCCGGCGCCCGATCCCCGCGCCGGCAAGCCCGGGCTGCCGGCGGCGCTCGCCGAGCTGGTCATGCGCTGCCTCGCCTGCAAGCGCGAGCAGCGCCCCGCCACGGTCGCCGAGGTCGCCGGGGACCTGGCCGCCCTCGCGGCCTCCTGCGACGCCGGCGCGGCCACCGACCTACCGCCCTCGCACCGGCGCACCTCCGAGCCGGCGCTGCCTGCGGACACCGACAAGACCATCGCCGTCCTCAGCTTCCGCAACGCCGGCCCGGCCGAGGACGACTACCTCGCCAGCGAGCTCACCGACGATCTCATCGATGCGCTCTCGATGACCCACGGGCTGCGCGTGCGCGCCCGCAGCACCCTGCTGCGCTTCCGCGACACCGGCACGGCGCTCGACGCCCGCGAGATCGGCGCGGAGGTCGGCGTCGAGGCCATCCTCGAGGGGTCGGTGCGGCGGGCGCCCGGCGTGGTGCGGATGACCCTGCGGCTGATCGGCGTGGCCGACGGCTTCCAGCTCTGGGCCAAGCGCTTCGAGCGCGCGGAGCGGGACGTGCTCGCCATCAACGACGAGGCGGCCCGGTCGATCGCGCAGGCGCTCGGCGTCTCGGAGCGGACCTCGGTGCGCGCGCCGCCGACCGATCCGCGGGTCGTCGATCTCTACCTCCGCGGGCGCTACGAGTACCGCAAGTTCTGGCCGGATTCGCTGCGGCGCGGGCTCGCCCTCTTGCAGGAGGCGCTGGCCCTCTCGCCCGACGATCCCTCGCTCCTCGCCGCCGTCGCGGGCGCCCTCTCGCGCCTCTCGTTCTACGACGAGGGCAGCCTCGACGCCGCGCGGGCCGCCGCCGAGCGCGCCGTCACCGCCGCGCCCGAGGCCGGAGAGCCCTACCTGGCGCTCGGATCGGTGCTCTTCCAGACCGGCGATTGCCCCGGCGCGGTGCGCGCGCTGCGCGAGGCGGCGCACCTGGCGCCCGGCCTGGCCGAAGCACACTCCGCGCTGGGCCGGCTGCTCACCGAGATCGGCGCCGTGGACGAGGGCATCCGCCGGATCGAGGCGGCGCTGCAGCTCGATCCCGAGGTGCAGCTGGCCCACTCGGAGCTGTCGCGGGCGGCGGCGCTGCTCGGCCGCTGGGAGGAGAGCGCCGCCCACGGCGAGCAGCTCCTCAGGCAAAGCCTGTTCGGCTTCTGGCTGCTCGAGACCCGGCTGGTCCTCTGGCAGCAGCGGTCGTACCGGGGCGTGCCCTACGTGGCCAGCGCCGAGTACCGGGAGGCGCTCGGGCGCGAAGGAGGCAAGCTCGCCGACGCGCCCCGCCAGGTGCTCGCGGTGCTCACCGACGGCCGCCTCCCCGAGGGCGCCGTGGACCTGCGGGAGCTGGCCCAGACCCACCGGAACGGGGTCCGCGGGCGCCTCTACCTGCTCCAGATGGCCGCCGAGGTGCACGGCTTCCTGGGCGACCGGGAGCGGGTCCTCGCCGCGATCGAGGACGCGGCCGCCTCGGGGCTCATCGATCGCCTCTGGCTGGAGAGCTGCCCGCTGCTCGCCGACGTGCGCGCCGATCCCCGCTACCGGAGCGCCCACGCCGAGGTCGTCCGGTACACCGACAGCATCCTGGCCGCCTACCGCGCGCCCTGAGAACGTCGCGCCCCAGCAACCCCCCCGACGTACAGCCGGTCCATCCTCGCGCGGTGACCTCCCCGACCCCTGGGCCCCGCGACGCCGAACCGCAACCGGACGTGGCCGCGGCGCTCGATGCGCTCGTGGCCGGGGGGCCGCTCTCGGTGGCCTACCAGCCCATCGTCGACCTGCAGCGAGGCGAGCCGCTCGGCTACGAGGTGCTCGGCCGCTGCGGCCCGCTCGAGGGCCCCCTGACGGTCGCCGCGCGGGGTCCGGCCCCCCTCCTCGCCCTGGCGCAGCGGCACGGCCGCCTCCTCGCGCTCGACCGGCGGTGGCGGGAGATCGCCATCGCCGCCATCGCCGGCATGGAGGACCGGCAGAGCCTCTTCTTCCTCAACGTCGATCCCCGCGTGGTCGAGGACCCCGGCTTCGTCTCCGGCTTCACGCTCTCGCTGGTGGAGCGCCACGGGCTCACGCCGCAGCGCTTCGTGCTCGAGCTGACCGAGGTCGCCTCGCGTGATCCCGAGGCGGTGGAGCGGGTCCTCGAGCACTACGGGCGGCAGGGCTTCCGGGTCGCGCTCGACGATCTCGGCGCCGGCCAGCAGTCGCTGGTGACCCTGCTGCGGCTCCAGCCTCACATCGTCAAGCTCGACCGGGAGCTGGTCCGCGACGTCGACGTCGACGCGCCGCGCGCCCACCTCCTCGGCGCCCTCGCCGAGTTCTCCCGGCGCGCCGGCATCCTCCTCGTGGCCGAGGGCATCGAGACGGCCGGCGAGCTCCACGCCGTCGTCAGCGCCGGCGTCCCCTGCGGGCAAGGCTACCTGCTCGGCCGCCCCGCGCCGCGCCCCGAGCCCCTCTCGCGCGAGGCCCGGGAGACGCTGCGCGCCGAGACCCACCGCGCCTCGCCCCGCGCCGCGCACAGCTACGGCACCCGCGATCCCAGCCTGCCGCTGGTCGCCCTCGTCGACGGGCTGAGGCGCGGCGGGTCCCTCGAGGCCATGCTCCAGCAGGTGACCGACGGCGCCGCCGCGCTGCTGGGCGTGCCCCGGGTGAGCCTGCGGCTGCTCGACGAGAGCCGCACCCGCCTCCTGGTGGCGGCGCGCACGGGGACGGCGCTCCACGCCGCCGGCGGCGCCGACCTCGTCGTCGGCGAGGGCTTCACCGGATGGGTGGCGCTCCACCACGCGCCGCTGCGCGTCGACGACGCCGAGACGGACCCCCGCTTCGTCCCCCGGCCCGACATGGTCGTCGACCTGCGCTCCTACCTGGGCGTGCCGCTGCTGGACGACCGCGGGTGCATCGGCGTCCTGGCGGCCACCTCGACGAGCCCGCACGCCTTCTCGATCCTCGACGAGCGCTGGCTGCGCCTGGTGGCGGGCGCGGCCGCTCCCTACCTCGAAGCGGCGCGCCGCCGGAGCGTCGAGGCCGCTGGCCACGGGGAACGGAGCGGGGCCCGGCCCACCGTCGCCGCTGACGGCATCTTCTGACGGAGAGGTCCAGTCAGCATCCCCGCGCGACGCAGGCAGGTCAGAGGCACGACGCCACCACGACAGAGGCGTGACACGACACCTTCTGTCGAGTGACAATCAGGTGACGTGGCGAGGAACGCGCCGGGGCGTTCCCCACAAGGATCCATCAGTTGCCATTGAGATGACGCGACCGCGTCGCATTCGACACTCCATTGACACCCTCGCTCGGCCCGCCCAGGCTCTCCGAGAGGGGGCCGCGGAGCTCGTCCACGCGGCCTTTCTCGTATTCTTCCCGGGCGATACGGGCGGTGTGGTCGAGCGCGGCGCTCACCTTGCTGGAGAAGGCGCCGACGTGCCTCGCCGTCCAGGCGACGGCGCCGCGGGCGCTGTCGCCCCTCCTGGCAATCGTGATGACGGTGCCGACGCCGAGCAGATATCCGAGCAGAACTTCCATGGGAGTGATGATACGCTCTGGACGCGCAGTTGCCATTCGCTTTCGTGAGCGGGCGCGGCGCAGGAGAGGATATGCCGCTGCTGGGTGTGAGGGCGTTCGCCGCCGGCGTCGCCGTGGGCTGGATCGGGCGGAGCGCCGCCGGGTCGACGCGCGAGGCGCTGGTCAAGGTCATCGTCGAGGGGCACCGCGCGGCGCACGACCTGCGCAGGACCGTCGGCGAGCACGCCGAGTGGATCGAGGATCTGATGGCCGAGGGGCGCATCCGTTACCAGGAGTCCGAGCAGAGCGCGCCGGCCGACGACGAGGCCCCGGGCGACGTCTCCGGAGGGCGCGCCGCGTGACCCGCGCGAGCCACGCCCGCGAAGACCGGCTCCGCGTCGTCGCCCACCTCCCCGGCCGCCTCCGCGTCCGCGCCGAGACCTTCCGGATCCTGCCGGAGGTCGCCGGCGAGGTCGTCGACCGCATCCGCGAGGAGCCGGGTGTCTCCTCGGCCACGGCCTCTGCCCTCACCGGCAGCGTGCTGGTGCTCTACGATCCCGCCGAGACCCAGATCCTCCGCCTGCTCCGCGCCATCGTCCTCACCGGCGGGCTCGCCGGCCTCGCGGTCGACCGCCGCGACGCCGAGCCGACGCGGCCGCCCGGCGATCGCGTGCGGGACGCGCTGCGCGGCCTCGACGCGCGCATCCGCGGCGCCGCCGGCGGCAAGGCCGATCTGCGCGTCGCGGTGCCCAGCACCCTGGCGGTGCTCGGCCTCGGCAAGCTCCTCACCGGCGGCGCCACGCGCGTCCCCGAGTGGTACGACCTGCTCTTCTGGTCGTTCGTGACCTTCTCCAACCTCAACCCCCGTCCGGCCAACGGCAACGCGGGCGCCGGCGCCGAGGTCGATGCCTGACGGGACCTCCTCGGGCGCCACGGTCGCGGTCGCCATCCACCCGCCGGGCGCGCCGCCGGCGGAGGTCGACGCCAGCGTCGAGTCGATCCGCAGCGCGCTGGGCAAGCAGCCGAGCGTGGAGCGGGTGCGCCACGACGCGGCGCGCGGCACGCTGGTCATCCACTACGACGACCGCCGGGGGGCCGGGCGCGTGCTCGCGGGCATCGTCCACGATCGGCTCCGCGCGACGCGCGCCCCGGCCGCGCCGGAAGGGCGCCTCGAGGTGGCGATCCTCCACGAGCTCCCGGGGCGCGTTCGGCTCAAGGTGAGCGGCGGCCCTGCCGACGCCCTGGAGAAGGTCGCCGCCCTCCTCGGGCAGCTCCCGGGGGTCGAGCGCACCCGGCCCTCGCCGGCGACGGCGGCGATCCTGGTCCTCTTCGATCCGCGGCTCACCTCGACCGCGGCGCTGCTCGGGGCGATCGCCTCCACGCCCTCGGTCGCGTGGCCGACCCCTGCCCCGGCGCCCTCCGCCTCCGCCACGCGCGAGCTGTGGAAGACCGGCTTCAGCGCCGGGGTGCTCGCCGCCTCCATCACCGGGCTCCTCCCGGTCTCGGTGGTGCTCGCGGGCGTGGCCGTCACCGCCATCCCCCCGTTCCAGCGCGCCTTCCGCAGCCTGGGCGAGGGGCGCCTCAACGTCGACGTCATGGACGCCACCGCCATCGCCGTGTGCGTGGCGCGCGCCGAGCCCGTCACCGCGAGCGTCATCACCACGCTGCTGGCCCTGGGCGATCTCATCCTCGACCGCACCCAGGACCGCGCGCGCACCGCCATCTCGCGGCTGATGGCGCTCGACGACGGGGAGGCCTTCGTGGCCGACGACGCCGGCGGGCTCCCCCGGCGCGTCCACCCCCGCGAGCTCCGGCCCGGCATGCGCATCGTCGTCTACCCGGGCGCGCGCGTCCCCGCCGACGGCATCGTGGTCGAGGGCTCCCTCTCCGTCGACGAGAAGGCCATCACCGGCGAGAGCGTCCCGCGTGACCGGCTGGTCAGCGACCGCGTCATGGCCGCCAGCGTCGCCCTGCACGGCCAGGCGACCATCCTGGTGGAGCGCGCCGGCTCCGACACCGTGGCCGCGCGCATCGTCCAGATCCTCGAGGGCGCCGGGGTCAAGCCGATGACCCTCCAGCGCAACGCCGAGGCCTACGCCGATCGCCTGGTGCTGCCCACCTTCGTCACCGCGGGGCTCGCCTACGCCTCGTCGGGCATCCTCGACCGGCTCACCAGCGTGCTCATCACCGACTTCGGCACCGGCGTCCGCGTCGCCGTCCCCACCGCGGCGCTCACCGCGATGGTGCTGGCGGCGCGCGCGGGCGTGCTGGTCAAGGGCGCGCAGTACCTGGAGCGCCTCGCCGAGGTCGACACCATCGTCTTCGACAAGACCGGCACCCTCACCCTCGGCCTGCCCGAGGTGACCGAGGTGGTGCGCTGCGGGGGCAAGTGGAGCCTCGCCGACATCGCCGCGCTGGCGGCCGCCGCCGAGGGCAACCAGTCGCACCCCATCGCCGACGCGCTCCGCCGTCACGCCGTCACCGTCGGAGCGCCCGCCTGGACGCTGGAGCAGGGCAGCGAGAGCTACCGCATCGGGCTCGGCCTCGAGGCGCGCGTGCGCGGCCACCGGGTGATGGTCGGCAACGCGCGGATGATGCGCGAGGCCGGCGTCGACCCCGGCCCCGCCGAGACGATCCGCGACGCCATGGCGACGCACGGCGCCTCCAGCATCCTGGTGGCCATCGACGGCCACCTCGCCGGCGTCATCGGCTACGCCGACGCCCCGCGGCCCGAGAGCCGCGAGGTGGTCCGCGCCCTCCGCGCCGGCGGCCGGCGCCGCGTGCTCCTCCTCTCCGGCGACGCGCTCGCGCCGGTCCAGGCCATCGCCCGGACCTGCGGCATCGACGAGGCCATCGGCGAGGTGCTCCCCGAGCAGAAGGCCGAGGTGGTCCGCCGCCTCAAGGCCGAGGGCCGCAAGGTGGCGATGATCGGCGACGGCATCAACGACGCCCCCGCGCTCGCCGTGGCCGACGTCGGGATCTCGCTCCGCGGCGGCACCGAGGTCGCCCTGGAGACCGCCGACGTCATCCTCCTCGAGGGCGGCCTCTCGCGCCTCCCCGCCGTGCTCCAGCTCTCCGAGGACGCCATGGCCCGCGTGCGCGGCGTGCTCGGCATCGTGCTCGTTCCCAACGCCATCGCCATCGCCGCGGGCGCGGTCGGCCTCATCAACCCCATCATGGCCGCCGCCGTCAACAACGGCTCCACCATCGCCGCCGCGCTCCACGCGGTGTGGCCGCTGCTCCAGCGGCAGGAGCCCGTCCGCCTCCAGATCCCCGGCGACGAGGGTCCTCCGCCGGGCCACGCGGCCCCCTGACGATAGGTTGAGCCCCGCGCTCGCCGCGCGGTATCGTCCTGCTCGGGTGCTCCCGGATGGCGACGAAGCTCATCTCCTTGCCGGACCGGCGGTTCGCCTGCCGCGAGTGCCCGGCCCGGTGCTGCCGGTTGCCCTGGCGCATCCGCCTCCGCGACGAGGAGGCCCGCCGCTACCTCGCCGATCCGTGGGTGCGTGAGCGCGCCGGGCCCGAGGGGGCTCGGGTCCTCGAGCGGGGGGTCCTCCCCATGCGCGAGGTGGATCGCCGGCTGGAGTGCGTCTTCCTCGACCCGGACGGGCTCTGCAGCATGCAGAAGCGCGAGGGGCACGCCTACCTGCCGCGCTCGTGCCAGGCGTTCCCGTTCGGGTTCGTCCGCGACGAGGACTCCGCCGTCGTCGCCCAGCTCTCGCAGCTCTGCCCCTCCATCCGCGACAACCGCGGCGACCCCGTCGACGGACAGCTCCCGTCCAAGCTCCAGCAGAAGGGCGAGGTGGGCCGCATGTCCGACGCGATGTCGACGCAGGGCGGCCTCCTCCTCTCCCAGCCCCAGTACCTGCGCGTGGTGCGCCGCTGGGAGGCGCGGCTCGGGGAGGGCGGGTCGCCGGCGGCCGCGCTCGCGCAGATCTACGACTGGACGATCGCCTTCGAGGGAGCCCTCCTCGGCGAGGCCGGGCGAGCGACGGACGCCTCGGTGGAGGCTGCCTTGGACCTCGCGGATCGGCAGGACGTCGAGCCGGTCCAGCCGCGCGCGACGCCTTCCTTCCCAGCGCGGGCGCTCTTCGCGAGCCTGCTCGGTCTCCTCTGCTATCCGTCGCGCCTCCGGCTGGCCCACCGGATCGGTCGCGCCGGCGGGTCCCTCGGCGAAGCGCTGCGCAGCCTCGGGAACAAGCTCGCGTGGCTGCTGGGGCGGGGGACGGTCGACATGCTGTTCCTCCCGGGACCACTGGAGCTCCGGAGAGTGCGCGCCGTCCCGCGCTTCCTCTCCGGCGACGAGGGCTCGCTCGTCGCGGACTTCCTGCGCCTCGTGCTCCGGCGGCGGCAGATCTTCTGCGCCGAGCCCCTCTCCCTCGTGGACGTGATCGTGGACCTCGCCCTCTCGACCACCCTGATCTCCCACTTCGCCCGCTGCCACGCCGCCGCGGCGCAGCGCGAGAGGGTCACCCCGGAGGACGTGCGGGAGGGGATCTCCGTCGCCGAGATGCTCCTGTCGAGCCACGCCTCGCTCGACGGGCAGCGCGGGCTCTCGAAGCACCTGCGCCGGCTCCTCGCGACCAACCGGACGAGGCTCCGGGAGACGCTGGCGACCGAGGCGTGAGCGTGGCGCACGCCGGCGCCTCCAGGACGTCGCCAAGATCGCCCAAGTCGTGCTGACGGCTTCGGCCTAGACTGCGACTCACCTCCCGAGGACATCCCATGAAGGCAATTCACATCCCCCACAGGTCGTGATCGTGGCGGGCCCCGGCGAGAAGCTCGACGTGACGCCGATGCAGCTCCTCCGGCGCAACACCATGCGCGGCTGGGTGGGAGACGGCCCCAGCGACATCGTCGAGACCGTCGCGTTCAGCCTGCTCACGGGCGTCAAATGCGAGGTCGAGACCTTCCCGCTGGCGCGCGCGACCGAGGCCTACGACGCCATGATGAAGGCCACCGTGCGGTTCCGCGCCGTCCTCACGATGGGGTAGGTCGCGGCGCTGTCGGTGGAGCGCTCACCGGAGCGGGTCGCCGTTGGGGTGGGCGAGATCCTCGTGGAGCATCGCCCCGACGACCGCGGCGAGGGTCCCGCCGATCATCGCTCCCGCGACCACGCCGGGCGGCCCCGCCAGCACTCCGATGCCCGCCCCGAAGGCGGCCCCGGCGAGGGTCTCTGCCGCGATCTCGCCCGCGCCGATCGACCCACTCACGTGGTTGCTGTTGGCATTCATGATGGTCGGGAGCCGTGCAACACCCGCGCCGCCGCCGGAACCGTGGACGACGTCGGCTGCTGGAGCGCGGCGCGGCACGCCGGAGCGCCACGGTGTGGCGGGAAGGAGGGCGGGCGGAGCGGAAGCGCGCCGCCGTGGGGCTCACCGCGAGGACGGCGGCCGGAGCGTCACCGCCGCGATGGCCTCGGCCTCGTCGGTGAACACGGCGCGGTCCACCCCGGCGCCGCGGGTGCGGCGGATCACCTGGAGCTTGCCGACCTGGGTGCGCACCAGCGCGGCGAACCGGGCGAACCCGGCGAAGAAGCGCGTCTCGCGGCCGCCCAGGGCCTCCTCGTAGACGTCGTCGTTGCGCATCGGGCCGTCGCGCATGTCGAGCAGCAACCCGAGCGTGCTGCGGTCGACCGCGGCGAGGATGCGGCCGGCGTCGACGAACTGCGCCAGGATCTCCTCCTTCGAGGCGAACGGCACCGTGTTGCGCCGGAAGCGCAGGAACGACCGCGAGACGTCGTGCTCCACGATCCAGTGCGGCGTCCGACCCAGCTCCACCACCGCGTTCGTCATGCTCATGGCCAACCTCGAAGTCCGCGGATCCTGCCACACCTCCCCCACCGAGGGCAGGTCACGGGTGGACGAACACCACCGTCCCCGTCAGCGCCCGGGCCACGCCCTGCCACCCCGGGGGGATCTGCGGCTCGGTCCAGAAGAACAGCCGCCGCGCGTCCTCCGGGGCCAGGTTGACGCAGCCGTGGCTCTTGGGCTGGCCGAACACGTCGTGCCAGTAGGAGCCGTGGAGGGCGTAGCCGTTCTCGAAGTACTGCACGTAGGGCACGTCGCGCAGCTCGAACTCCTCGCCGAGCACGGTGGAGTCCATGGTGATGGACAGGTACTTGGTGTGGATGCGGAAGATCCCGCGCTTGGTGCTCTTGGAGGTCTCCGGATCGCCGAGCCCCGCCTCGCCGCTGGACACCAGCGTGGTGAACACCGCCCGGGTGCCCTCGTAGGCCACCAGCGTCTGCTTGGTGATGTTGACGTCGATCCACTTCTCCCCGTTCTTCGCCCAGCCGGGCATCTTCTTGGCGGGGTCGACGCGACCGGCGCTGCGGTCGTCCACGTAGGTGCCGTCGGCAGCCTCGTAGTAGAGGTGGGTGCCCTCCATCTTCTGCTTGCCGGTGAGCTTGACCGCGGTGCGCCACGTGAGCTCCCCGGCATTGGCCATCTTCTTGCCGTCGAAGCGGTACTTCTTGGCGCCCTTCTTGCGGACCAGGGCAAACGGGAAATCGATGTCCTCGCCGATCACCCAGCCGTGAAAATCGGAGCCACGGATGGGTCGGAAGCGGTCGGCCGGGAGCACCCGCAGATCGGTGGAGACGTTGTAACGGCGGCCCTCCGAGAGGAACGTCTCGACGAAGGCGACGCCGTTGTGATGGACGAAGTCGTCGATCTTGACCGTATCGGCCCCCTTCGCCTTGCCGGAGAGATTGGGCACCAGGTGGCCGTCTCTGACGAACCAGGGGATATCGTCGTCGGTGATCTTCTTCTCCAGCGCCTCGAGCGCGGGGGGCGACTCCTTGGTCTTCCACTTCATCCACACGTCGAGCCCGTAGGTGGCGCCGCTCTCCTTGTCCTTGGCCCACTTGGCCAGGTGCTTGGCCAGGTGCGGCTCGTACTCCTTGAGCTGCTCGTCGGTCGGGACCCGCGCATAGACCGGCCCGCCGCGGGTGGCGATGCCGTACATGTAGGGGAGCTTCTGGGTGATGTCGGGCCGCCGGGTGGCCGCGCGGGCGATGGGGTTCTCCAGATCGAGCGTGGCCTCGGGCCCCAGGCAGACGAAGCCGTACGGCTTGATCTTGCGGAATCCGCCGGGACAGCCGGCCTTGCCGTGCTCGCCGGGCTCGATCTCGACCACGGCGCCGGCGCGCAGGTAGCCGACCTTGGTGGCGTTGGCGTCGGGCCGAGCGCGGACCTCGGTGAGCATGGCGATGGAGGCGAGGCGGGGGGCGCCCTCCGCGAGGGGAGGCGGCAGGTGGGCTACGCCGTGGAGGTCGACGAGGGCGGGGCCGGTGGGGGCCGGCGGCTCCGGGTCGGCGGTACCGCTCGGGTCGGGATCGGCGCCCGGCGCGGAGGCGGTGGCAGGCGCGTCGGAGGAGAGGCCCGGGGCCGGTTTGTCGGGGTGGCGACAGCCGGGGGCGAGCGCAGCCAGGGTGGCCAGGAGGAGGAGGGAGCGGCGCATCGGCCGGGGTAGGTAGCGCAGAAGATGGGGAGCGGGTCCAGTTTTTGGCGGAGGCAGGCTTGCCGGCAAGGCCAAGGGCCCCATGTGTGTGTGTGCTCGTCGGCCGCGCCGGAGGGGACACGGTGCCCCCAGGCGATAGGGTGCGATACGCGTCTCGGGGCACGTTGCACGTTGACGTGCGATTATCATGGACCATTCCGCTCTCACTACGTTACAGAAGGTCTGGCTCGGGCTCCCTGAGCGGTGAAGTCCTGTGGGGGGACGGAAACGGTAGTTCATGGTGCGTTCCCCCCTTGTCCCCGCGGCGATGTGCCTGCTGCTCGCCGGCTGCTCCACCGAGTTCACGCCCCAGACCTGCGCCACGGACGACGCGTGCGGCAGCGGCCTGGTGTGCGAGGTGAGGGTGGGTCAGCCGGTGTGCGTCGCCGCGACCGACGCCGCGCTGCACATCGGGAGCAGCGCGCCCCTCTCGGGACCGAACCAGGCGCTGGGCACCGACATGAAGCTCGGGATGTCGCTGGCCTTCGACGCCCAGAACGCGGCGGGCGGCATCCGCGGGCGCCAGCTGGTCCTCGATTTCCGCGACGACGCCTACGACCCCGACACCGCGGAGGCCAACGTGCGCGCGCTGCTCGACGTGCAGCCCGGCACCGGCATGGTGAAGTGCCCGTCCACCGACACGTCGGTGGTGGCCGGGCAGGCCCCGGTGTCGACGACGCCGCTCGACCGCGGGCCGAACGCCGTGCTGGCGCTCCTTGGAAACGTGGGCACGCCCACCATGGTCCTCACCGCGCCGGTCACGCTGGAGACGGGCACGCTCTTCTTCGGCGCGTTCACCGGCGCCACCCCGATCCTCCGCGACACCACGGCGGGCCCCTGTCATCAGTACGTGTTCAACGTGCGGGCCAGCTACGCCGACGAGGCCCGCGCCGCGCTCGAGTACTTCTTCGACCTCCAGGTGCCCGACTACACGCACATCCTGAGCTTCGACCAGAACGACACCTACGGCCAGGCCGGGTATTCGGGGCTCGTCGCCGCCTACACGGCCATCAAGGGCGGCTTCACCCCGCCGCCGGCGGACCCCACCACCCCGTTCCCACGCTTCCGCTACACCCGCAACGACGAGACGACGGTCCCGGCGCAGGTCACCGCGGCGGCCGCCTACCTGGGCACGCTGCTCGCGGCCGACACCGCGAACCACACCATCGGCATCCTCATGACCGACACCTACGGCCCCGCGGCGGATTTCATCACCGGCCTCCGCCAGTGGCAGTACGCCAATGACGCCCAGCAGACGATGCTGCAGAAGGCGACGCGGCTCACCCTCGACTTCATCAACGTGTCGTTCGTCGGCCCCAACGCCCTCGCCGCGCGGCTGCAGCAGGCCGGGACCGTCGCCGCGCCCCAGGGCCCGGTGGCGTACACCGCCGGCGTGATCGTGTCGCAGGTGGTGCCCAACTACCAGAGCGACAGCAGCGACGGCGTGCTCGCGTACAACAAGGCCGTCCTGGCGGCGGGCGCCACCCCGAGCTTCACCTCCCTCGAGGGCTACATCGACGCGCAGATCTTCATCGCCGGCCTGCTCGCCCACGCCGGGCCGTTCTCGCCCGAGCCGCTGGTGGCCGGGTTCGAGGACCTGTCCAGCCTCAGCCTCGGCCTGGGAGCCTCCGCCGGCTTCTCGTCGACGAGCCACAACTACTCGAAGACGGTGTGGGGCACGGCCCTGAACGCCAGCGCGGGGTTCCAGAACCAGTACTTCTGGAGCGAGGGAGTCGCGCTCCAGATGTACCAGTAGGCGGTGGGTCCCGTGACGGATCGACACGACGCAGCGCGGGAGCCCGCGGCCCCCACCGTGGTGGGCCGCTACGTCCTTCACGCGGCGATCGCCCGGGGTGGGATGGCCACCATCCACCTCGCGCGCCTGCTCGGGGCCGAGGGCTTCAGCCGGACCGTGGCGGCCAAGCGGCTGCACCCGCAGTTCACCGAGGACGCCGAGTTCGTCAACATGTTCCTCGACGAGGCGCGCATCGCCTCGAAGATCCACCACCCCAACGTGGTGCCGGTGCTCGACGTGATCCAGAGCGGCACCGAGGTCATCCTCGTGCAGGACTACGTGCACGGGGTCCCCCTCGACAAGCTCCTCCGCGCGGCCATCAACCGCAAGCAGCCCCTCCCGCTCGAGGTGGTCGCGGCGATCGTCGGCGGCATGCTCGGGGGCCTCGCCGCGGCCCACGAGGCCAGGGACGAGCTCGGGGAGCCGCTCGGGATCGTCCACCGCGACGTCTCCCCGCAGAACGTGCTCGTCGGCGTCGACGGCGTCCCCCGCCTCCTCGATTTCGGGGTGGCGAAGGCGAGCGGCAACGCCCACGTCACCCGCGCCGGGGTGTTCAAGGGCAAGCTCGCCTACACCTCGCCCGAGCAGCTCCGCGGCGTCGTCACCCGGGCCACCGACATCTACGCGGCGGCCATCGTGCTCTGGGAGGCGGTCGCCGGGCGGCGGCTGCACGCAGGCCTGGCCGAGCCGGAGCTCATCGCGGTGGTGTCCCGCGGCGAGGTGGAGCGGCTCACCGACGCCGTGGACCGGGCCAGCCTCCCGCCGGAGCGCTGGCAGCTCATCGAGAACGTCGCGTCGGTGGTGGAGCGGGCGACCGCCTTCGAGCCGGACGACCGGTACGCTACCGCCACCGAGATGATGGAGGCGCTCGCGGTGGCGGCGCCCTCCGCCACCGCCGCCGAGGTGTCGCGGTGGGTGAAGCTGCTCGGCAAGGAGTACCTCGAGGGTCGCGAGCGGGTCATCGTCGCCGAGGAGTCGAGCTGGCGAAAACAGAAGCTCGGCCCTGCCGAGCTCGAGGGCGGCGTGCCGTCCGTGCGACCGGGCGAGGGCTCCCAGCCGAGCTCGCCGTCGTCCCTGAAGCCGTCGCTGCTCCCGGCGCCGCAGCCGACGCGCGGGCGGTGGGCGACCGTGGCCGCGCTCCTGCTGATCGCCGGGCTGCTCGCGGGCATCTTCGTGGTCCTGCTCCGCAAGCCTCCGGAGGCACCCCGGGTGATCGCGGCAGTCCCGGTCAGCGCGGCCGCTCCGGTGATCGCGGCTCCC
>Ga0302267_10003669_pt1 | contig 17444 bp, 10 predicted proteins | sample III_Bog_E1_3_FD_194555 | JGI IMG/M metagenome (GOLD analysis project Ga0302267, IMG submission 194555) | Peat permafrost microbial communities from Stordalen Mire near Abisko, Sweden - III_Bog_E1_3 | ecosystem: Environmental > Terrestrial > Soil > Wetlands > Peat | place: Sweden: Abisko... | reverse complement strand
CGCCGGCATCGCCTGTGGCGCCGGCCGGCAGCAGGCGAAGGTTACTGACGATGTAATTGAAATCGTTGGCGATGGGATCCAGGGCAAAGGTGATCGCCCACACCTGGGAGATATCCATCGGCAACTGATTCTGGCTCCAGGCTGGCTGCGCCATCTGCGAGAAATCCACCTCGACGCGGCGCGGGCCGGGTGAGGGCGTCAGCGTGACATAGGCGAAGTAATAGGCGTAGTCGGGAATGATGCTGGTGGGCTGCACCAGCGCAACCTCGATGGGGAAAGGTTCGCCAAGCTGGTTGTGTTCGGCAATTCCCGCCGACCAATCCGCGCCGATCACATTTGCGCCCGGAACAAAGTTGATTCCCTGATGCTGCACGTCGAGAAAGGTGTTGTTTTCGATGGTGTCTATGCCGGTGATGTTGGCTCCGCTCCAAAGAATCTGCTGCGCGAGATTGTCGTGGAGATAGAAGTTATGGCTTCCCGCATCCAGATAGATTGCGGCGCCCCAACGGACCTGGTTGTCCTTGAGGATGTTGTAGGCGATCTCCGTGCCCTGGTCATCCGCACTCCAGGCGTTGAGGTTGCCGCAGTCTTCCATGAAGAGGCAGGGGGTCGTGACTAGATTGTTGAAGACCTTCAGTTGGCTTCCTAAGGTAGCGCCTGCCAGCGAGGTGCGCTGAATGGTATTGTTCTGAATCAGATTCTGAGTGCCATCCGATGCGACGATGCCCGCATCGTTGCTCCAGGTTAGTCCTGAATCCTGAATCGTCACCTGCTCGACGGTGTTGTTGGAGCCGGCCAGGTAGATGCTGGCGCGTCCGGCGAACTCGATCAGGCCGCCGTTGATCACATTGCCTGAACCGGAGACTTCAATGCCGCCATAAAACTTAGGAGAAACATTGTACCCGTCGTAGCCGCGAATCCAGTTGGGCGCATAGAGAAGAAAGTTCTTGATGGTACAGGAAGAACTGTTCTGCAGGTTGAACCATCCGCCGCGGGCATGCAGTCCGTTGACGGTAATGAATGATTGGTTGCTCAAATTCAATACAGCGGGAGCGGTTCCAGCCTCGACGCGGCCAGCCGGCGAGGCTCCGTCCTGCGTCCAGACGTAGAGCATCTGCGCGTTCGGATCCCAATACCACTCGCCGGGCGCATCGAGCAGATTCAGCTTGCCGAAGACAATGAACTTGTTGCCGCGCCGGGGAATCAGCATCGAGAGCTGGTTGACGGGCTCGCTCCAGGTGAGTTTGCCGGTGGCCTGGTCGTCGGTAACGATCTGGCGCTCATAGCCCACCCAGGCCTCACCGGCCATGACGCGGAGCCACGCGCCGGTCAGATCCACGGGCGGCAGATTGGCCTTGGTCAGCGAGGTCTCGTCGCCCGCGTCGGCGATGGAATAGGTCATGCCCGCAAGACTCTCGATGGGCGAATTGGGCCAGCGCGCCTCGTTGAGCAGATGGCCGTCGGAAAAGACTTGCATTGGCTGCGAGGGCCACGGCGTCTTGTAGATCGACCCGGCATAAATCGCCCACGGTCCTGTGACAGGCTGAGCGCCGATCAGAGTTGCGGTTTCGCCAGGATAATCCGCCAGCGTGATGGGCGCGCTGGCTGTGCCGGAGCGCGCGACAGTTACGCTCTCATGGTAGTTGCCCGCGCGCAGGATCAGCGTGTCCCCGGCCAGGAGCTGATTCAGCCCATGTTGGACCGTGGCGAATGGCTGCTCCAGCGTACCCGTCGATGAATCGTTGCCGAGTGGCGAGACATAGTAGGTGGCGGACAGGTGTGCGGGCGTAGCCGGCGCTTCGTTCGAATTGGCACTCTCACCGGCGGTGTTATACGCGGTAACGACATAATAGTAAGTCGTCCCATTGCTTACCGAGGTGTCGTTCAAGGAGGCCGAAGCGGTCGAAGCCACTAGCGTGTACGGACCTCCGCTAGCCATGCCGCGCTTGACATGGTAACCGCTGGCATTTGCGCTGGCGCTCCAAGTGAGCGAAACCTGTGCATCTGCGGCCGAGGCCGTCAACGCGGTGGGTGCGGCCGGAACCTGCTGGGTTGCAACGGAGCCCGTCGACTGAGTGCCTATCGCTGCCTGGTAGCCAGTTCCGCAGCCCACCAACCCGGAGATGACGAACACGATGACGAATCCGAAAAACCTTCTCATTGTCGAGCGCCTCGCAGACGCCACATTCATCTGCACACAGCACCGATTATTCATGGGCCCAGGGCGATCTTCCTGAAGTTTGTGACGAAGACGGACTTTCGAGGGACGAAGGCGCCTTGGCCGAGGTTGATTCCGATTACCTTGCGCCAGAGGCGAAGCGGACGAACGACTCGCGATAGGTGTGACTGAGCTTCAGCGTAACGCCATCCTTGAGGACAATCTCGTACTCGCCTCGTCCGGCAGGATGCATCTCGCGGATTGAGTCCAGATTGACGATCGTGGAGCGCTGTATGCGCTGGAATCTGGCCGAATCGAGTTGCTTCTCAAGGGTGGCGATCGTCTGACGCAATAGAAGAGACCGCTCGCCAACATGCAATGCGACATAGTTGCCTTGCGCTTCGATCCATGCGATCTCGCCGGGGCGCACAAAGAAGGTCTTGTCGCCCGACCTGACGAGGATGCGCTGCAAAGGCCGGGGGCGGGCACACTGCTCGTTGAGAATCCGTATCAGCGCCGCATTCACTTCTTCCCGCTTCTGATAGGTTATCTGTTGCTTGGCCCGGGCCAGCGTCCGCTGAAAGCGCTCGCGGTCAAATGGTTTCAGAAGATAGTCGATGGCGTGAACATCGAATGCCTGCAAAGCGAATTGGTCGTAAGCCGTGACAAACGCGACGTTGGGGATGGCGGACGGCTCAAGAGCGCGCAGAACGCCAAAGCCGTCGAGATCGGGCATCTGTATATCGAGAAAGACCAGTTCGGGCGCAGCCGACTCAATCATCTCGACGGCTGTACAACCGTCACCGCACTCGCCGATCACATCGATCTCTGGGTCTTCGACGAGAAAAGTGCGCAGCATTGCGCGCGCCAGCGGCTCATCGTCAACGATCAGCGTGCGTATCCGATGCGGATCCATTCGCGGGATGACTCCTTTCGGTCAATGTATGAAATGGAATCTCGATCTGGACGCGGAATCCGCATAGGGAGACGTTTTCGAGAGTCAGATTTTGCGCCGGGCCATAGATCTGGCTGAGGCGGGCTCGCGTATTGGATAGGCCGAGACCGGAAGCGGCCGGAAGGTTGAGACGGTCCTCCAGAATCCCTGGTCCGCTGTCCTGCACTGTCAGCAAGAGACGCTTGCCGTCACGAACGGCGCTGACAACGATCTCTCCACCAGAGCCGTAGGGTGCAATGCCATGGCGCACTGCATTCTCGACAATAGGCTGGAGAATCAGTTGGGGCACCGCGGCATCGAGAATCTCCGGCGCTGCTTCCACCCTGAAGCACAGCCGGCTGCCGAAGCGCATCTGTTCGATGGCAAGGTAGCGCTGCAAGAACTCAAACTCCTGCCGGAGCGGAACCTCCTGCTGATGAACATCGCGCAACGTCATGCGCAGAAAGTCACCGAGCAACGCTGTCATCTTCTGCGCCGCGTTGCTGTCAATCATCTGCAAGGAGGAGATCGAGTGCAACGCATTGAAAAGAAAATGGGGGTGAAGCTGCATCTTGAGCGCGGTCAGATTCGCATTGGCCAATTGAGCTTCCAACTGTGCGGCCCGCAACTGACCCTCCTGGAAGCTCCGATAGTAAAGAAAGGCATGGGTTGCCGCAGCGGTCACGGCGTAAGCGAGTACAGCCGTCAAAAGGTCTTGCATATACCAGAGGTGCAAATAGGGCAAGGAGGTTCGGACCACCTCAATCGCCCAGCGCGGCTGCGTCGCCAGCGAGTACACAAGCAAGTAGGCGTAGGGATGGGCTGCTCCGACGGCGAGCGCGATCAGGGAATGAATGCAGAGGTTGCGCAGCTTGTGTCCCTGCGCCGCCGGCAGCCTTCTCGTCAATACGATGGCCAATGGAACAATGGGAAGAAAAAGATACCAAAGAAGGAGCGCATGTGCCAGTACTTCACCCCATCCTTGCTGCCCGTTGTCCACGCTGATAATCTGCACCGCATTGATGGCGCCGAAAAATGTTGCCGCGGTGAATGCGTAAAGAAAGACAGCAAGGCGCGACGGGGACTTCGCCCCTTCAACTGCCTTTTGCGCGCTTTCTGCGATCGGATAGTTATCGATTTCCACGCGGCGAGACTCTTTCCGGATCGATCTTTTCCTGCTCCTTACCCCTGTTTCGAAAGCTTTGGGCCGTTGCGAAAGACGACGGTTTGATGCGCTCCAGATTATAACGGAGCCAAGTCTCCTGGCACGGAAGCATCGCCAGGGCGTCGCCGAATCGAGGGATTCAGCAACGCACTCTGGTTTCCCCGATCAATGGAAGCGGGCCATCCGGCGCATCCGCGGTAAGGGCCATTTTCCATCTTGAACCCCAATAGAAAAAAGAATTGCGCAATTCGCTTTTTATTCGCTATAATGCGCCCATGGCTGTTACACGAAGGCAAAAAGAAGTTGTCGATTTCCTCGAGTCGTTTGTGGCGCGCAACGGCTATTCCCCGTCGTTTGAGGAGATTGCGCGCGGAATGGGGCTGAAGAGCCTGGCGACCGTGCATAAGCACGTTACCAATCTCGAGAAAAAAGGGCTGCTGGATCGCGTTCACAACCGCAGCCGCTCCATCGATGTGCTGCCGCCAGGCACGCGCTCCCGGACGAGCGACCGTGTGCCGCTGGCAGGGCGGATCGCAGCCGGAATGCCCGTGGAGGCCGTCGAGACCTCTGAGAGCATCTCGCTGCACGACGTGGTGGGCAACCGCGACGTCTTTGCCCTTGAAGTGCGCGGCGATTCGATGCGCGATGAACACATCATCAGCGGCGACTACGTGCTGGTCGAGCGCACGCGGACGGCGCGGCAGGGCGAGATCGTGGTGGCCCTGGTGCATGGCGCCGAGACTACGCTGAAGCGTTTCTATGTCGAGGGCGGCGTGGTGCGGCTACAGCCGGCCAACATGGAGATGGAACCGATCTACGTGCCGGCGGCTCAAGTGGCCATTCAGGGCCGGGTGCTGGGAGTATTGCGCAAGTACAGGTAAAGATAGGATGTTGCGAGCCTGTTGGCGAGAACCAGACCGGCCTGGCGATTGCCCGCCAATCTGCGCGTGAGAATGCCGGCCGGCGGCGAATTCCGGAACCTTTGCGCGCGTGCAGACGTATTAGAGGGCAAGAGGACGATTGCCATGATGCGGAACAGCATGTGGAATGCGGCGGGGATGGTGGCTGGGTTGGCGTTGGCTGCCGGACTTGCCGGATGCAGCGTACATGTGGACAAGGACTCGAATGGTGAGGACAAGACCGTCCAGGTAAATACACCTTTTGGAGGCATTCATGTGAATACCGACCAGACCACGGCGGCGGACCTTGGACTGCCGGTTTATCCCGGCGCGCAGCCAGTGAAGGATAAGGACAAGCACAAGTCCGCGGACGTCCAACTGGGCTTTGGCGAATGGGAGTTGCGTGTGCGGGCTGTTTCTTACGCCACCCCCGATAGCAAGGAGCAGGTGACCGCCTTCTACAAGAAGGCTCTGGGCCGCTATGGCGACGTGATCACCTGCCAGGGCAATTCCCCGGTAGGCTCTCCCGCGGCGACCTCTGAGGGGCTGACTTGCGAGGACGACAAGAACGGCAAAGTGCGGATCGGTCAGGGAGACTACGGGGTGAACAAGGATGGCCTGCTGCTGAAAGCCGGATCGAAGCGGCACCAGCATATTGTTGGCTTTGAAGATTCCAAGGACGGCAAAACCGGCTTTGCCCTTGTGGCGCTGGATTTGCCTTCCGGGCTGGAAAAGAACTCGGGAAAGAGCGACTGAGCTACGGATCGAAGCAAAAAGGCCCGGCAGACTTGCCGGGCCTTCCTTATTCTTGCCCCCCGGATTTTCCGGGACGGGACTAAGCAAGCATGCGTTTGACCTTCTCTTCGATCTCGTCCTGCGGCTTGTAGCCTACAATCTGATCCACGACCTTGCCGTCCTTGAAGAACAGAAGCGCGGGAATCCCGCGAATCCCATAACGCGACGGGGTTGCGCCGTTCTCGTCCACATTCACCTTGGCCACCTTCAACTTGCCTGCGAATGTTGCGGCTACGCTGTCCACGATCGGCGCAATGGCCTTGCAGGGACCGCACCAAACAGCCCAAAAATCCACCAGAACCGGCTGCTCGCTTTGCAGCACTTCCTGATCGAACGATGCATCGTTGACTTCAAAGACTCCCAATCCAGTCATGATCCTCCTTGCGGCATGAGCGCAACTCCAAGTATACCGCCGTACTTTAATGGGATGCGGCAGACTGGAGGAAAGTCGCAGGCGATGGCGAGACTGAGAAGCACCGGGAAATCCCTGCATTGCACCGAGTGCAATGAAGCGGCATCGTCGATCGTCAATCAACAATTCCGGAGAACTGGCGCGACTGCCCTGAAGAGCTTTGAGGCTTTGAAGATTCTCGCAATTGTTCACCGCATCGTTTGGGCGGGTTTGGGACTGAAGAACAAGTTTCCGCTAAACTTTGTGAAGGGACAATGCGACTGACGCGCCGCCGAGGTCTGATGGGATTACTTGCAGGGAAGGGTTCGTGCAAGCCGCCACATACCTGTGTTGTGACGGCGAGGGGAATCCTGGGCGCGCTAATGCAATCGACAACCGTTACGCCGACGGTTGAGTAACAGAGGGAACTTGAGACTTCTTGTCGCCCACAGAGGTCTTCGCGGCTTTCTCTGGCGGGGCGGCAACGTCGCGGGCGAAGTTGAGGGGCAGTGAATTTCCCTGATCCCAGGTTCCAGTGAGGGTTCCATCTGCGGCAACGGTCCCCTTCCAAGTTCCCTGCACGGCAGGAACAGTGAAAGTGACTGACTGTCCATCCACATTGAAGTTGGCGCATCGGATACCGATTGCGCCTCGATCGGGGCTATCCAAAGTGCCCTTCACGGCGCCCGCGGCGTCAACCTTCAGATGCAACTTTACGTGCAGGGGGCCGAGGGTTCCCGAGTAGTCTCCGGCGATAGATGGGTTCTGCTGCGCTGAGACAGGCAATGGCGCCAATGCAAGCACGGCCAAAGCAACCAGGAATATGATCGTTCCGATCCCGAACCGGATCACAATCTTTTCCAATTTGGTTTCATTCGCGTAGATCATGATTGGATAACTCCTCACCGAGTCGATGCGCGCCGCTCGAACGCAAGCAGCAATGTCACATTGTGCTGCATATGCTTCCGCGAGGACAATCCCAGTTTCAGGCTAGTTCGGTGCGACCTTGGTAATAAGAATCGCATCTCTTATTGGTAACGCACTTCCCAGTACTTATTGGTAACACGCGTTGCAATTATGGCCGGCATAAACGGTCCCTGCGCTGGATGGCAACACGTATCGCAGCGATTGTTGGTAACGTGAATTGAATTACTTTGGATATAGAGCCGAATGCAATCCATCCAATGGGGCGTCTGACGCTGCCACGGCTTTCGCGAGTCGGCTTACGGGGTGATTTGTTCCCCCAGTCGCAAGTACACCAGAAACGATCTCTTTACCGGCAAAGTGCCTCCCAAGGGTCCGGGGAGCTCCCTGACGTGTCCGAGTCGCCCATGCGTGATCGTTCGTTCCAGCCAGATCAAATTCGAACTATGTGCAAAGTGTTGCATATACGAGAGTCAATCGTTGCCCCCTAAACGGTCGTCAGGTCTTGAAATAAATGGCGTTTCCCAAAAAAGGGCATGGATAGGTCACTTTTTCCCTTGCAAAATCATACGTATCGAGTACTATGGTGAGTGCTAAAAAGAGTACTATGGTGTATTATTCACCGAGTACCAAGGTGTGTGTTGGGTGGGGACTGTCCGTTTTCGGGAAGTCCTGCGAAAGGAGTCGTATGTCTTCTGTGAGTAGCCTGCTCAGGGTTTTGAATGTCGGCGCAGCGCGTGTGACTGCCGTCACGCTCGGTGATCGCTCCGCTTGCTGTTCATCGCTTCTTCACGTTGTTGCCTTAGCTTCGATAGAAAGTGACGCTCCACCCAAAAAATCATTCCAAGGGAGTCCTATGCCGTCTGTGAGAAGCCTGTTTTGCGTTCTTTTTCTCTTCTGCGCCGCAACCGTCCTGAGTGCTCAGTTCGATAGCGGAAGTATCGTCGGGACCGTTCGAGAAGTAAACGGCGGAGTGGTGCCCGAAGTTTCGATTACACTTGAGAGTCTCAGCACCGGCATCTTGAAAACAACCGTCAGCAATGGCGTGGGGGACTACACATTTTCGAGCGTTCTGGCCGGAGATTATGTTGTCAAGGCGGAGCACGCCGGCTTCAAGGACGCGTCCACCTCGGCCTTCACTGTGACGGTGGGCGCGCGCCAGAGAGTCGATCTTGTGTTTTTCCCGGCAAGCGTTTCCCAGCAGGTGGTGGTTGCGGCGGCGGCGGTTCTGCTTGAAACCGACACTAGCGATCGCAGCATGGTGATCAATCCCACCGAGGTCGTCAATCTGCCCTTGAATGGAAGAGACGCTGCCGATCTGGCGCTCATCGTCCCCGGCGTGAACAAGTCCTACCTGGAAATCGAAGGGGCGACCAGCCGTGAGGCAGCATATAACGTCAACGGACTCCGCAACCAGGTCAACTCCTTCCTCGTCGACGGCCTGGACAACAATAGTTGGAACTTGAACGATCTGGGATTCTCCAACCAGGAGACTCAGTTGAGCCCAGATGCTCTCTCCGAGTTCCGTTTTACTACCGGCAACCAGAGCGCGGAGTTCGGCCAGACGGCCGGCGGCCTGGTGAACGAAGTCTCGCGACGCGGGACCAACGAGTTCCACGGCGCCTCATGGGACTACCTGCGCAATACGGTCTTGAACGCCAACGGACCGATTCCGCCGACAAACGGCCAGAAACAGACCCTGATCCAGAATCAGTTTGGCGCCGTCTTCGGCGGTCCCATCCTCCGCGAAAAACTCCACGACAAAGTCTTCTTCTTCGGCGACTACGAAGGCTTCCGCCGCATCCTGCATGCGCCCCTGCAGGCGACCCTGCCCTCTGCCGCTTGGGCCACGGGACAATTCGTCGACGAGAACGGCATTCCCATTCCCATCACGAATCCCTACACGAAGGCCATCTATGCGAACGGCCAGATTCCCATCGCCGCGCTTCAGGCCACCAACCTGCCGGGAACAACGACGCCGCAGATCAGCTCCCTGGATATGACCGTCCTGGGCCTGCTGCCGACTGGCTCGCTGACCACGCAGACCTCGGGCGCAGGCAATAACTACACTTCGTTCCCGCTGGGAACGGAGGACTCCGACAAGGGCGATCTACGCTTGGATGACAACCTCACGCCCCACCAGACCGCATTTGCACGCTACAGCCAGCGCAGGTTCAATGCACTCGATCCGGCGCCCATACCGGCCCCCATCTACTCCACCGCGAAGGGCAACATCTTTCAATACAACAAGCAGTTGGCGGCAGGATATACCTTCCAGCTCAACACTGCCTCAGCGCTCGATCTGCGCTTTGGCTACACTTGGAACGGCGGAGCGCAGAACCCGACCTCGATCGGTAAAACCAACCTGCTGGTGGCTGCCGGGGAGCCCAACGTTCCATCCGATCCCTCCTACACCAGCGGCATGAACACCGCTACCGTGACTGGCTTTGCACAGTTCGGACGCAATACCCAACTGCCCACCGTGATCAACCCCTCCGTCATCGATCCCAAGGTCAACTATTCGCTGCTCAAAGGCCACCACAGCTTCAAATTCGGCTACGAGTATCTGCATGAATCCTCGTTTGTGAGCAACTTCAAGCCGGTTTTCGGCTCCGATACTTACGGCGGGAAGTTTTCCGAGGGCACGGCCAAAGCGCCGCTCTTGTCGAATGGCAACGCCGACCCCACCTATGCGCTGGCCTGGAACCTGGCCGACTTCATCTTCGGCGCACGCAGCAAATACGAACTCAGCGCCCACCATTCGGTGCAATACAACTACCAGATGCACTTCCTCTACGGTCAGGACGACTGGCGCATATCGAACAAGCTTACTCTCAATGCGGGCCTGCGTTACGAACTGGCCACGCCGCCTTACGAGAGCAACAATCAGCTCTCAAACTTCATTCCGGCCACCAGCCCCACCGGCGGACTGGTCGTGGCCAGCGGCGGTTCCATTTACAATCGCGCCCTCATCAACCGCAACAACCTTAACTTCGCTCCCAGGTTCGGCTTCGCTTTCAGCCTCGATTCCAAGACGGTCGTGCGCGGGGCCTACGGCATCGGCTATCAGCAGTTCCTGCGCGCCGCAGTGGTGAATGAGCTGGCGCAGAACGCCCCGTATAGTGTCGATAACCTGATCACGCAGTACCCGCTGATTTCGAAGACCTCGCCCCAGGCGGTCTGCACCTCGCTGTCGGCTGCCCCGCTCAGTTGCTTCCAGCCCACGCAGCTTGGCTATGCGAATAACTTCCTTTCGTCGTCGAACTCCTCCCCCTTGTCAACGACCACTACCTACGATCCCGCGAGAACCCCGACCACCTATGTGCAGAGCTATCAATTTTCTGTGCAGAGACAACTGGCCAGAAGCACTTATCTCGATGTGGGCTATGTCGGCAATTATGGCGTCCACGAGGAGATTGTGCAGGACTATAACGAGGCCCTGCCTAACGCGGCCGGCGGTACGCTCAGCTTGCAGGCACGCCGCCCCATCCAGTCGTACGGCACCATCCAGGAATCCTTCAATGAGGGCCCATCGCGCTACAACGCCCTGGAAGCAAAGCTGGAAAAGCGCTACAGCAATGGAATCTACATTGCCAACTCCTTCACTTGGTCGCACGCGCAGGACGTGGCCGCCGCCAATCAGGAACTCGATAACAACGACAGTCCTGTTGTGGACCTTTACAACATGATGGGGTCGTACACACGCTCGGCTTATGACCGGCCGCTGAACAACACCCTTGCGGTCGTCTGGGACCTTCCTTACGGCAAGGGCAAGCGCTTCGGCTCGAGTGGCGCCGCGCCCCTGCAATTCGCTCTCAGCAACTGGCAGTTAACGGCTCTCAACTCCTACATCAGCGGTCTGCCCATCAATATCACCTACTCCGTAACCACGGCTCAGCAACTGAGTACCGAGACAAGCTTTCTCTACCGCCCGAGTCTGGTTGGAACGCCGGTTCTGGCCAAGGGAAGCCGGACGTCCACCGCGGCAGGACAGTATCAATATCTCGCCCTGGCGGCGTCGGCCATCTCCATACCCACCGCGGCCAACACGCCCTATGGCAACTGCCCCCGCAATGTCGCCCGCGCCCCCGGCTACGCTGACCTGGATCTCGGCATCCACAAGCGCTTTCCTCTGGGTTTTGAGAAAGTTGGTCTTGAGTTCCGGGCTGAAGCCTTCGACGTATTCAATCATCCCAACGCGCAAGCTCCCGACAGCGTCGCAACCGACCCCGTTTCCAGTTACGGCGTCGTGAATTCCTACTTTCCTAGCCGCGAAGTGCAACTGGCTCTGAAGCTGATCTTCTGAGATGGCGGGGGTGACACCGGGCTGTGTAGTTGCAACGGGATGCCGGGCGCCCGAGTTCTCGATTCCGGGAACTCGGGCAGGCATTGCTATCATGACGAAAGGAATGGCCCGGTGGCGGCGTTCGCCAATGAACAAGATGCTTTGTCGCGCAGAAGGTCCACAATGCCTGTGGGCCTTTGCGGCTTTGAAAATGCGGTGAACAGCTATGCTTTTCCGATGCCGCAAAGGGGGGTTGTGCCGATATCGAAGGAAAAGGCTGCGTGGATGGCGGCTAGATTGAAGCAAGCTATCGTGCCTGTTCAGAATCCAACGGTAGAACTGCTCAATTCTCAAACGGCGCGATCGGGAAACGAAAGTCCAAGCGGGAAAGGAACAAGCAAGATGAAGGTGAAATGCAGATTCTGGGTCAGTGCCTTCGCCTTAATGGGAATCGTATCGGCTTTCGTGTCGGGTAAATCTGCAAATGCGCAACAGGAAGTTAGCGCCTTTGCTGTTGCCGCGAGTTTTAACCTCACCACCGGCATTGCCGCCGATAACGCAGGCAACATCTATGTGGCAAACTCGCACAACACCATCCTCAAGATAACGCCGGCAGGGGTAGTAATGACATTCGCGGGCAAGCCGGACGTGAGAGGGCACGCCGATGGCATTGGTTCCGCGGCAAGTTTCGTATTCCCCATTGGTATTGCCACCGATCGCGCAGCCAACGTCTACGTGACGGACAAGGTCTGCAACACCATCCGCAGAATCTCGCCAACTGGGGCGGTAAGTACCGTGGCCGGCACTGCGGGCGTGGCCGGACATGCAGACGGAATTGGCGGGAGTGCAAGTTTCCTGGGTCCGGTCGGCATTGCCACCGACAGTGCGGGCAATATCTATGTGGCGGACACAGGCAATAACACCATCCGTAAGGTCACTCCAACCGGCGCGGTGACAACCATCGCCGGCCTGGCAGGTGAAACAGGTGAATCGGATGGCATTGGCGGGGCGGCAAGGTTCACTGCGCCTTACAGCATCGCCACTGATAGTGCTGGAAACATCTTCGTAGCTGAGATGTCCAGCCATATCCTCCGCAAGATCACTTCGGAAGGGGTAGTGACAACGATCGCCGGGAGGGCAGGCGAGACTGGTCATGCCGATGGAATTGGCGCGAATGCGACTTTGTATGCCCCACACGGAGTGGCAACCGACAAGGCGGGCAACGTCTTTGTGGCAGACTTTGGCAACGACACCATCCGCAAGGTCACCCCGGCTGGGGTGGTAACGACAATCGCCGGCCTGGCAGGCGAAAGTGTCGAATACGATGGCGTTGGCGGGGCGGCGCGATTCTCGGAACCCGTGGCTGTTGCCACCGATAGCACAGGAAATGTGCTTGTGCTTGAAGCAGACAATATCCGTGAGGTCGCTCCATCCGGCGTAGTGACGACAATTGCCGGTGCGGTGTTCGGCCCGTGGCACTTTCAGGATCAGTTCTGTGAATGGGATGTTCCACCCGAGAATAGCGGCGCTGCGAGATCGGGCACAAGACGATGCTCTCTCAATATTGGAACAACATACTGTTCATCGTCGATTGAAGTTACCAGTGCCAACCCGAGCGGCGCCCGGCCAAAGCTGAATTTGGTTTACGACGGGGCACATGCTGTCACCGCGGTCGATACGAAATTCAAAGTTGAGCGTGCTGCTGGAGAGGGAGCCGCTGTGGGCGGCGATCCGAACCCCGGAGGGTCCAGCGCCAATTCCTGGCTGCATTACGTTGTCAGAATCACAGTATCTTCCACCAGTTCGTGCAAGTAGCCAGTTGGCAGGCGCGATCACTGTTGCAATAGGGAAGAAGGCTTGAGAGCATCTTCGCCGGTGGATTTGTTTTCACGCGTTTTGCGGGGTACTGAAGCGAGCCGAAAACGAGAGTACCCGCGCCCAAGGTGAGGGCGGACCGCTTGATCGGTTGACGCGCAACGGCATGGCCCGCGTTGCGTTCCCAGATGGCGGTGAAGCTCTGGCCAGCCACCAATTTCACGAATCCCTGATTCGACTGCTCGGAGGCGCTCGCTCATTTCTGGGGATAGCGGTCAAGAGCGGATGGGATGGGCAGCCTCAGGTCGCGAAGGGCGCGCCGTGCCCCGTCCGGGGAAACGTGGCTGCTGTCGATAAAGAGAAGGCTATCGCCCGCACGATAGGCACATTGGAAGGAACTGGCGCATAGCGCCAGCCTTGGGTCGAACAGCCTGACGCCGGAAAAATGCGCAACGGTCTGCTCAAGCAGGGTGGCGGAAAGCAGAACGCTTGGTGTGGCGACAGGAGGAGCAAAGCCTGGATCGGCACTGTCCGGTACTCCCAGCCAGAGTGCGAGTGTGCGCCGTGCGGAGATGTTGGAGGTGCGGACCTTCAACATAGGATCGAAATCGAAGTAGGGAGTGTCCTCGAGGACAACGACCTGCTTGCCGGAGGCTTGGAGGGCGCGAATCGACGCTGCCAGCGACTCGGTGAAGAGTTGGCGCGAAGCCTCCAGCGAGGGTGCCGGGGACTGCGGGGCGAGGTCGGGCGTGAGCCATCCATCCCTTCGGGTTCGATTGAACGGAGAGGCCCAGGAAGCAGCCAGAATCACGATTCGGATGCGCTGGTCGGCCTGTAGCAGCGCGAGGGCTTTTCGGTTGAAGCGGACGCACCCCGCGGCCCAGAGAGGCGCAAGTGGCAGGTAGTGGGTTGCGCCGATGAGCGGAGGACATGAGTTCTTTCCCAGTTCGACAAGACCGTACCCCTGGGCGTCAGCGGCAGAACGCAGGCCCGGCGCTAGGGCGGCCGCATGGCTGTCACCCCAGATGGCGACCGAGGGCCTCACCGCCGAAACGTCGTAACAAAGTGCGGAGAGATCGGGCTGGTCTTTCTCCCCGACAAGGCATGGATCGGCCTTGAGGGTTTGCTCTGCGGACTCCATGCGGGCCAGTGCGGGGAGCCGCCGCGGCAGCCCATGGGTTAGCCAGGCCCCGGCACACGCGGCCAAAACGGCGAAGCCGGCCCAAGCGTAGCGGATGAGCAGAGGCGTCGGCGGCCGACTAGAGCGCCGGAAAGGCCGCTCGATGAAGTAGTAAGAGAGAACTGCGGGAAACAGGGACGCGCCAGCCGCAAGCAGGAGAGCCGCGCGCGGCGCTTCTCCTCCATAGACGATGCGCAAGAAGGCCAGCATTGGCCAATGCCAGAGATACCAGGAATAGGACACCCTGCCGATGAAAGTGAGCGGCGCCAGTGATAGCAGGCGGCGATTGATCCAACTGCCCGGGACGGCCAGCACTATGGCTGTGCCCAGCACTGACGGCAAGGCTGCGGGGCCAGGGAACGGCGTGTCGGCGGTGAGTAACAGAATTGGCGCGAGCAAGAGGGTTACGCCGGCCATGCTCATCGGTTCGGCAAGCAGGGCGGGTATCGATTGACGCTTGCGGTTCAATTCGGTCACAGCGAGAGCGACGCCGGCGCCCAGTTCCCAGGCGCGGGCCGGGAGCATATAAAACGCCTGCATGGGAGCGCGGTCGAGAAGGCTCCAGGCCAAGAGGAACGACAGGCTGCAGGTGGCAAGAATCGCGGGCAAAAGCCATTTGCGGCCACAGCGGGTGAGCACAGCCATGAGCAAAGGGATCGTGGCGTAAAACTGCTCTTCCACACCCAGAGACCAGGTCATCAACAGGGGATTCAATTCGGTCTTGGGCGCGAAGTAATTCACGGTAGCCCAGAATAGGATGTTGGAAGCCGAGACCGTGGCCGCGAAGGCCGAGCGCGCAGTTTGAGCGAACTCTAGGGGTGAAAGCAAAACCAATGCAATCAGTAGGATGAAAGCCAGAGCGGCGAAAAAGGCAGGCAGGATGCGCTTGGCGCGGCGGCTATAGAAGCGCAGAAAGCTGAAGTCCCCGGCGCGGAGTTCGGAGCAAATCTGTCCGCCGATGAGGTAGCCGGAAAGAACGAAGAAGATGTCCACGCCGGTGAAACCGCCGGTGATTCCAGGCACTCCAGAGTGATAGGACACCACGCTGAGGATGGCCAGGGCACGGAGGCCGTCGATATCGGGACGATAAGAGCGATGAGAGAGGCTGGGCTTGTCGGCGCACACGCAGACTACTCCCGGAAAACAAGGGATTTGCAGGGGGAGAAGCGCGCAGTCCTACAGTTGAAGCATGGAGCAAGCGAAAGCCAAAAGGAATTCTTGAACCATGTTATATCACGGTGTTTGTGTCCCGTGGAAAACGCCGCCTGGCTGGCCGGCGGTTGGGACTTGTGGTTGTGCCAAGCCGCATCGGACAAGCAGGGCCGGCTCCTCTCGCACAAGTGAAAGTTTAGCGGGCAACCGAATGAGGAGCGAAGGTCTCCAGCGGCCGCTGCACTGCGGTTTGTCGCCTGGCGGGAAGAGTCCTGGCGATTTCTGCTAGCATCCCCATTGGAGACTTTTCAGGATGGACACTCTTACGGGTGCGGGCCTTGGCGCCCGCCGCAACGAAGATATCGCACTCGATCTGCTCAAATTTGTGGCTGCCACGGCCGGCGTAGGCCGCCCCGCCGCACCGTCAACCGGGTTCAGCGGCGCATCGGCGCCCAAGCCGGAGGAGCATGTGACCCAGTTACTCGAACTCTACAGCCGCTGCCTGAAGGCTGTTGAAGGCGAGGGGACAGAAATCGAGGCTTCTAAATAGCCGGCGAACCTATCTTGCGCGTTGCCGTTGCGGGAGCCGGCGCCTTTGGCCGCAACCACCTCCGTGTCTATCGCGAGCTGGAGATGGCCGGGCAAGGCATTGCTCTGGCCGCAGCCGTCGAGCCGGACGCCGCCCGTGCCGCCGATGCCGCCGCCAAATACGCAATCCCTGTCTTCTCGACGGTGGACGAACTGCTGGCCGCGGATTTAAAGCTTGACGCGGCCACGGTCGCCGTCCCCACGGTGCACCATCACGCCGTGGCCTCGGCCCTGCTGGATGCGGGCCTCGATTTGCTCGTCGAAAAGCCACTGGCAGCTACGCTGGCCGAGGCTGACGATCTGATCCGCATTGCGCAGATCGGCGGATGCATTCTGCAGCCGGGACATTTGGAACGCTTCAATCCGGCGGTGCTGGCCGTGCAGCCGCAACTGCGCCGGCCCATGTTCTTTGAGGCGCACCGGCTCTCCGTCTTCACACCCCGCGCGCTCGACGTGGATGTGGTGCTGGACCTGATGATCCACGACCTCGACATCGTGCTCACCTTTGCCAATTCGCCGGTGCGCGAGGTGCGCGCCGTGGGCCTGCCGATCTTGTCGCCCAAAGTGGATATCGCCAATGTTCGAGTGGAACTCGAGTCGGGCTGCGTGGCTAACTTTACGGCGTCGCGGGTCTCTACAGAGCGGGTGCGCAAGCTGCGTTTCTTTGAGCCGCGCCAGTACGTTTCCATTGATTACGCGCGGCAGGATCTGCTGGTGATTCGCGTGGAGGCAGGCACGGGCAAGGCTTCGCCAGCCGAGCTGATTGCGTCGCTGCCGCCGCAGGTTGCCGCCATGCTGCCGCCAGGGATCGCAGAGGGAATCGCGTCGGGCAAGATCGACCTGGCCAAGATTGACCCGGCAATGATTGCTCAGTTTGCCGTCATGGCAAAGATCGATCCGGCGGTGATCGCACAGTTGCTCGCACAGTTCACAAATCCCGCGGAATCGAAGGCCGGCTTGAGCTTTTCCAAGCCGACGGTCACGCCCGGCGAACCGCTGCGGCTGGAGATCGAGTCGTTTCTCGATGCCGTGCGCACCCGCCGCGAGCCGGAGGTTACAGCCCGCCAGGGCCGCAATGCATTGGAACTGGCGCTGGAGATCCAGGCATCGATGGCTGCCCACGCCCATCGCGCCGGACTCGATGATTTCTTCGAGCCG
>Ga0302267_10003668_pt1 | contig 17457 bp, 17 predicted proteins | sample III_Bog_E1_3_FD_194555 | JGI IMG/M metagenome (GOLD analysis project Ga0302267, IMG submission 194555) | Peat permafrost microbial communities from Stordalen Mire near Abisko, Sweden - III_Bog_E1_3 | ecosystem: Environmental > Terrestrial > Soil > Wetlands > Peat | place: Sweden: Abisko... | reverse complement strand
GTCGGGAATCGTCGCCCCGTCGGGCGGGTGGTGGTCGGTGACGATGAGATCGAGCGAAAGCGCGCGCGCCTCGACCGCCTCGGCAATGGCGCGGATGCCGGTGTCCACGCTGATCACCAGGCGCACCCCGGAAGCAGCCGCTTCACCGAGAATTGCGTTCTGCATCCCATAGCCCTCGCGGATGCGGTGGGGAAGGTGATAGGTGACCTGCGCGTGCTTTTGCGGTTCGATGGCCAGCCCGATTCGCTCGATGGCCGTCTTCAGCAGGGCGGTCGCCGTGGTGCCGTCCACGTCGTAGTCGCCATAGATCAGGATCGGTTCGGCGTTGCGAATTGCGTGCAGAATTCGCTCGACGGCGGCGTCCATGCCTATCATCTGCGTGGGGTCGCAGGCGGGATCGTCAAGCAGCGCTTCCAGCGTTGGATTGAGAAAAGCCTCGGCCGCGGCTGGCGTGTCGATGCCGCGCGCGACAAGAAGCTGCGCGATGGCAGGTAGGCAGCCGAGATGCACTGCCATCGCCTGGACCGTCTGCGCATCTCCGTCCGCCTTCAGAATCCACGCGGGCGACGGCGCTGGATTGGATTGCTCCTGCACTGCTGGCGAACCCTGGTCCGGCAACTTCGACGGCACCTGCGTCAGTCCTCGTCGTGGTTGTGACCTTGGTCGTCGATGACCATGCCGCCGAGGTCTGTGATGGTGTCGATCAGCTCCTGGAACTGCTCATACCAGTCGGTCGAGGTCTCGAAGAGGAACATCACGCCCTGGTGGGCAAATCCAAGCTGCAGGTAGCCAATCTTGCCGACGTGTTTCACCAGGCTCTCGGCGTCGTCGATCTCCGGCGCATCGGGATCAGGGTAGCTCTGGTCGCGCAGTTGCTCGAGCAGGATGGCGACGTCGGCCTTCTCCAGCGTCACCTCGCTCATGGTGACGAAGCTGGTGCCGGCGGCTTTGGCGTGCTCCACAAAGTCCTTCCACGCATCGGGATCTTCGTCCTCGAAGATGACGCTGGGAACTTCGTCCGTGATGTATCCATTGAAGCGGCGTAGGCCGTGGCCCGCGATGAAGGCCACCATATCGTCTTTGAGAGAGATCAGATTGTCGGATTGCATGCGAAGTCCATTGTCTCAGAAAGCGGCAGCGAGCGCACGGCGCGTTGCGTCGAGTCCGTGCCGGCTCTGACCGCGAACGAATCCTTGGTGAGAAATAAAGGCGACTCGCACGGATGTGTTTCGCTTTCTGCAACGCTCCGGTGCGCGGTAGCATCGAAGAACCATGCGAGCGATCCAGATTGCCCAGACCGGTGGAGCTGAAGTGCTTCAACCCCGCGAGCTGCCCACTCCCACGCCCGGCCCCGGCGAGGCCCTCGTCCAGATCGAGGCCTGCGGCGTCAACTTCATCGATATCTACCTGCGCGAGGGGCGCTACGCCTCGCCGCTGCCGTTCATTCCAGGGCAGGAGGCGGCGGGCGTCGTGCTGGCTCTTGGGCCGGATGCAGCTTCGGTCAAAGTCGGCGACCGCGTTGCCTGGTGCGGCGTCCCAGGAACCTACGCGCAGTTCGCGGTCGCACCAGTCTCGAGGCTGATTGCGGTTCCCGACGGCATCACCACGCGCCAGGCCGCCGCCGCGATGCTGCAAGGCATGACGGCGCACTACCTTGCGCACTCCGCCTGCGCCATTCAGAATGGCGATGCGGTGCTGATCCACGCGGGCGCGGGCGGCGTCGGATTGCTTCTGATCCAGATGGCCAAGCACCTGGGCGCGCGCGTCTTTGCCACCGTCTCCACCGGCGAAAAGGCCACGCTGGCGCGTGCAGCCGGGGCCGACGAGACGATCCTGTACACGCGCGAAGATTTTGCCGCAAGGGTCCGTGAATTTACCGGCGGCGCGGGCGTTCCCGTGGTCTACGACTCCGTCGGCAAGACCACCTTCGATGGCAGCCTGGCCTGCCTGCACCCGCGCGGAATCCTCGTCCTCTACGGAGGTTCGAGCGGCGCGGTGCCGCCCTTCGACCTCATCCAGCTCTCCACGCGCGGCTCACTCTACGTCACGCGTCCCACGCTGAAGGACTACACCGCGACCCGCGAGGAGCTAGTAATGCGCGCGGGCGATGTGCTCCGCTGGGTCGCCGACGGCAGCCTCAAGCTGCGCCTCGAACACAGCTACCCGCTGGCCGATGCCGCCCAGGCCCACCGCGACCTCGAAGCTCGCAAGACCACCGGCAAGGTCCTGCTGATTCCGTAGCCAGTGAGCCAGGTTGAGCCGATGGGAGCGATGGCTTCGATCTGCCCTCCGGTGCAGAGTGGCTCCGGAACGCAAAGCGGCCCCGGCGAACTCGCCAGGGCCGCTTTAGTTTTTGCTGTACGAGAAAGCCGCGCACGAGTTCTGCGCGCCGCTCTACGCCAGGGGTAAGGTTGCGTTGGGGGTGATTGCGGCGGGCTCTGCGGCGGCCACGATGCCATGGCCGTTCTTGCTATCGCCCGGCTTGCGGATGTCGATCCCGCCCTTGAAGTACGCGCCGTCCTCGATGGAGATGCGCGCTGCGGCCACGTCTCCGGTCAGCGATCCTTCGCTGCGGATGTCCACGCGGTCGCTGGCATTCACGTTGCCGCGCACCTTGCCCAGCACCACCACCTCGCGCGCCATGATGTTGGCCGCCACCTGTCCGTTGCGGCCCACGGTGACGCGGTTGCCGGGCAGGTTGATGGTGCCTTCCACCTTGCCGTCGATGTAGAGCGACTCCGAACCGGAGACCTCGCCCTTCACGAAGAGCGACTTGCCGATGGTGGCCTGTTCGCCGCTTGGCACAACCGGGCTGGCGACGGTCGCTGCTGCCGCTCTTGGTGTGCTGGACTCGTAGATGGTTGGCGCCGGGGCAGACGGACGCGTCGGCTCAGGGGTAGAGGGTGGGAGCGGTCCAGCCTGGTTCGGTTTCCACATGATTCGCTTGTTTCCTTTCCTGACTGTCTGAAAATGGTTGCTGCGGTTGGTGGTTCAGCGTTGCCGGTACTGTATGCTTCAACATCAGCCGCAACGCCCTGCGGTTGCCCGCAAGCGTCCTGACACAACGATACTACGCCGCTCCGCTCCACGGAAATGTCGCGCCTCTGCAAAACTCCGCGCCGCAGCCGCCGCTCGGAAAACACTGCTTGCTTCCGCGCGCCATACGCGATACTCTGCCGCGCATGCAGATATTTCGTTCCGCTCCTGTGCATCTGCCGCCATGGACGCTCGGTCTTATGCCGCTCGCTTTGCTGTCACTGGGCCTCCTGCCCCTCTCGCAACCCATTGCCTTCGCCGCGCCCGCCAAGGTCCACGTTGTGGCGCTGGGCGCGGTGCGGAAGGTTCCCTACACGCCCCCCGAAACCGAGCCCGCAACCGGCAAGCCCGAGGACGCAGTCATGCTGAAGGTCCGCCCGCTCACCGTCGATGGCCGCCAGAAGGAGTGGACCACCGGCGACGCCCACGATGTCACCGACCGCAGCTTCACCGTCCGCCGCGCGCTGCGCCTGAACGACGCGCTGCCCGGCGACGCAGTCCCGCGCTGGAGCTGGCAACCCGGCCCCTGGCTGCTGGTTGATCGCACCACCGGCCACATCAGTGCGCTGCACCTGCCGGACTTCGACGCCGAGGTCTCCGACGCGGTCTGGTTCCGCGACTACGCCGCCTACTGCGGCACCGCCGACACTGCCAAGGGAGGTCTCTTTGCCATCGTCGCGCAGCTTGGAGCGCGCCGCGCCGTGGTCCAGAAGCAGATCGGCAAGTGGCCCCAGACCGCGCACGCCTCGCCCGTCTGCAAGCCCGCCGTCTGGCAGCGCGAGCCCATGCGCGTCACCCTCCAGCCCACCGGCGGCGACGCCATGACCTTCGACGTCGTCGGTGCAGCCTCGCTCATCGAAGAGAACGACTCCGCCGACGACGCGCCATAGCCATGCATGACATGAGCCGACAGCAAATCTACTTTGAAGTTTTTCCCGATGAGGTTGTGTTTTGCGCATCGAACAAAATGCGAGGATTCTTCCCCTTCGGCAAGCTCAGGCTCAGAATGACAATTCTCAGTTTGCCTATCCCGAGATGTAGGCCTTCAGGTGGCGGATGGTCTCCTGCTGCTCCGTGATGACGAAGTTCACCAGGTCGCCGATGGAGAGCACGCCGACCACGGCTCCGTCTTCCGTCACTGGCAGGTGGCGGATGTGGCTGTCTGTGATGATGCGCAGGCAATCGCCCACGGTATGCTTCGGCGAGACGGAGATGACCGGGCTGCTCATGATCTCCGCAACCTTCGTCTCCTTCGACGTGTGGCCCTTCAGCACCACCTTGCGCGCGTAGTCGCGCTCGCTGAGAATCCCTACCAGCGCGTCCCCCTCCATCACCAGCAGCGCGCCCACGCCCTTCTCCGCCATAATCTCGATGGCGTGATAGACGGAGTCGCTTGGCGCGATCGACAAGATCCCGCCCGTCTTCTTCCTCAGGATTGCATCCACGGTCGTCGTCAACTCGCTCATAGGGCCTCCAGGGATTCGAGTATCACCTCCGCGAGCTGCTACCGTCAATTGCAGGCACGCGGCCGTGCCAACTACTCTCCGGCATTGTCGGCTGTGTCTTCTTCTTCCTCTTCGATAGGGACGGCTTTGTCCTGGGTGGGTTCTGCCGCTTTAAACAGCGGCGCGGTGATCTTGCGAAAGATGTAGTTGATGCCGAGCCCGATGAGGCAGCCCAGAACCACACCCACCATTCGGTAGATCGCGCCCGTCCAACTGCTGTGGGTCTCCTCGTAGATCATCACAATGATGAATCCGACCAGCGCGGTGCGGCAGACCCCGATCAGGTCCAGACTGAAACAGAGCAGGATCGTCATCACCACGCCCAGGCAGATGGTCAGCAGGTTCGGCGGACTGTGCAGCAGATACATGCATAGCCCCACCAGCGAGCCGACGATGTTGCCCCGCATCCGGTCAAGTGCCACCTTGCTGTTGTTGTCGTGCGTGATGGAGAGCAGGATGGAGATCAGCAGCCAGTAATACTGGCCATTCTGCCGGGGAAATGCCTGCATCAACAGGTATCCGATGGTCACGCCCGTCAGGCACTTGGCAATGTACTCGTAGAACATGACGGGCTTGCCCTTCGTGATCTCTTCGAAACTCCTCATGGCAATCCCCATTCGCTGCAAACGCCTATGCTCCGTACAGTGCTTAAGTTGATTTAAGGTGCTTAATTTGATTTTATGCCGTCGTGCGCCCTCGAAGGAATTTCCTCAGGGGTAAACCTGTCCCGGTTTCGCTCCAGCCGCGGGCAGGACAACGCCTTCATCCCGGCGATTTCCGCCCAATGGGTCGATGCGCGGCGCAGGCTTGCCCGGATCAGTAAAGCGGCGGCTCACCGGGAGGCCGCGTCTTCCAGCGGCGGTGCATCCACAGCCACTGCGAGGGGTACGCGCGGATCGTCTCTTCGATGACGGCGGTGAACAGCGCGGTGTTGCTGGCTGCGTCGGCCTCCGAGTCGCCAGTCGCCGCCAGCGACAGCTCGGGACCGAAGCGAAGCACGTACTGGCGCTCCGCCTCCTCCCACAGCAGGAAGCCGGGCAGAACCGCCGCGCCGGTCTTCAGCGCGACCCGCGCCAGTCCGGAGGCCGTGCATGCCTCCACGCCAAAGAAGGGAACAAAGAGGCCCTGCGGCGGCGTCATGTTGGTGTCCATCAGGATTCCCACCGTCTCGCCCGCGCGCATCGCCCCAATCAGCCCGCGCGCGAAGTCGTCCTTGTGCAGCACGCGGTTGCCGTGCTGACAGCGGATCGCGTTCACCATCGCGTCCACCAGCGCATTGTCCAGGCGGCGGATGACCATCCCCATCGGGTAGCCCGCCAGCGAGTGGTAGAAGCTCGACAGCTCCCACGCGCCCAGGTGGCCGGTAAGCACGAATACGCCCTTGCCGCGGTCGCGCGCGGCGAGGTAGTGGTCGAGTCCCTGGTAACGGATGAAGCGGCTGGCGTACTCCTGCGTATAGGTAGACATCTGGCAGAACTCGGCCAGCAGCCAGCCCAGGTGGCGATACTCCTGGCGCAGCACCGCCGTGCGCTGGCTGGCCGGCATCTCCGGGAAGGCGAGCTCCAGATTGCGCCGGCCCACGCGGCGAAGCCGTCCGAGCGAAACAAACGCGATGGCGGCAATGGCGACTCCGAACGCACGTGCCATGCGGCGCGGCAGAGCGCGCAGGACGTGGATGAAGAGCCACGCAAGCGCGAATTCAAGGGCCTGGTGGAGGGAGGGGCGGTTCGCCGGCTCAGGGATCGATTGGGCTTCGCGGGTCAAGGTTCCAGTCTATCGGGAACAGGGTTCAGGGAACAGGGAACTGGTGTGCGGTTCAAGTGATTTCACCGGTTCAGGAAGTAAGGATGTCGTCTCTGAGAGGTATAGACGCAGATCGATTGCGCAGGCTTACATCCCGGTTGCGCTGGCTTTCACGCAGAAGGGCCGCCAGCGGAGTGCTTCCGGCTGGCGGCCCTTGTCTATTGCGTTACGGCGTCCTGCTACCCTGCGACGCGATGGCGCTTATGCTAATCGTTCGGTGTTAGATGCGGCTCTTCGCTGTTATTGGTTGTTCTTCGAGATGACAAAGAAATGGGCAATGGTGCGGACAAAGCTGCGGGCGTTCTCCGGAACCGGCTTGTTGCCCTTGAGCACAACGTCGAAGGGAACGTCGGCGCCATACTCGGCGCGGGTGTCGTCGGCGTTCTGCGAGAGGACTGTGCCGTCCAGGTCAAGCCCGGCAAAGAGGCCCTGGCTGCGCGAGTAGGTCAGGAACTCTGCGCGCATGCTCGCGTCCGTGGAGGCCTGAGCGTTGCGTCCCACCGGTCCGGCCGAGGCGGATGCATCGGCGCCCAGCTTGAACTTGCTGCTGAGCATGTGCTGTAGACCTTGCTGGTTCATGGCGACCAGCACGAGATCGGTGGTCTGGCCGCCGATCTGCCAGCCAAAGCTGCCACCCTCCAGACGCACAAAGACCGGAGCGCTCCAGCCGTTGGGCGTGCGGCAGGTGGCGACGCCCTGTCCGTACTGCGCCCCAACGATGAACGCGCCCTTCTTGTAGCTGGGAACGACGACTACGCAGGCCGCACCGGCCAGAATGCTCTGGGGTATGCCCTTGTCCGGCGTGGCCATTACCTCCTGGATGACGGCCTGCGCGCTGGTGAGGCGCTCGTCGAGCTTTGCGTGGTCCTGTCCGACGGCTGCGAGCGTGGTGGTGGTGAGGAGTGCCAAGCCACATAGAATTCCGGAGATTCGTTTCATAGATTGATAGCCCTTCGCTTTCTTGATTGCATCTGCTTCTTGAATGGATCTGCCTGGTTCATGTTGTCCGTGCTCTCGATTAAACCGCAACCACGGATTCTGCATCAACTCGTACGATGATGGGGAGGCTGTGGGGAGTTGCATGGGGAGAAAAAGAAGTGCCAGAGATCTGGCTAGGCCCTCCACGGAGGGAACCGGAATCCCAGTGCCAGATTGGGAATATCAGTGCCAGATCGGGAGACAGTTTGCAGGAAGGCTGGATCGGGGAGTGCCGCGGGGGACTGGGAGATCGGGAGGGAAAGTGCAAAGAGCAAAAAAATGGGGGCTGCAAGAGCCAGCAGCTTTCGCTGCCAAACCTTGTAGCCCCTCTCCCAGGTCTGTGTTGCAGTCTCATAATGGCCCATTGGTGACGGCTGAACAACGGTACGAAGGTCTAGAGACTTACGTACCCATTTTGTGTATTGATTAGTTAACAGTAGAGGTGGGCGTTTTATCCGCAAAACGAAGAAAATCCCAGTAAATTCGGGCAATTCGGATCTCTGCGTGCAAATCGAGGCCGCGCCCCACCTTCGGCGAGAAGCGCTATTCAAACTGGGTGAAGGGGTGCATGGTCAGGGCGATCCGGTTGTTGACGCCCACTTTGCGCAGCAGGCGGCCGATGTGCGCCTTGACCGTACTCTCGTCGATCTCGAGCGCAAGGCCGATCTCACGGTTGGAGCGTCCCGCCCGAAGCAGCTCGAGAACCTGCATCTCGCGCGGTGTGAACTTTGGCGGCGTGCTCGCGGTACCGCTGAAGCCGGGCTGCCGGTCCAGCAGCCGCGAGAGCACCCTGCGCGGAGCCCACACGGAGCCGTCGCGCACCATCTCGATGGCCATCGCAAGCTCGGTCTCCCTGGCCGTCAGCGTCAGGTATCCCTTGGCCCCGGCCCCGATGATCCGCTGGATGTACTCCGGGCTGGTCTCCGTGCCCAGCACGATCAGCTTCAACTGGGGGCGGATGTGGTGGAAGGTAGCAATCAGCTCGAATAAATGGTTGGTACATTCGGCGTCGATCAGCACCAGCGACAGGTTGACATCGTCCAGCGCTCCGGGCGCCGTCAGGTGGATGACCTCAAACTGCGGAAGGATGGACTGCAGGCCGAGCAAGCGCAGAGTGTCGGTGGCAACAACGCCAATCCGGTCCACGTGCGCTGATGCAGTTTCCTCCATAGACCTCAAGCCTCAAATCCTGCCTGGCCCGGTTGCTCTGTTGGCCTGCGACGCGGTTCGCTTCGGCGTGCGACAATATTCGTTCTGACGTGCGACATCCTGCACAATCTTTATTTTCTACCTTACGTGGCAAGTTGAGCTACAACTTCGGCAGGACGATGCCCTGCTGCTTCTGATACTTCCCTTTGCGGTCGGCGTAGCTGGTCTCGCACACGTCGTCGGAATCGGACTGGAAGAAGAGGATCTGGCACAGGCCCTCGTTGGCGTAGATGCGCGCTGGCAGGGGTGTGGTGTTGGATATCTCCAGCGTCACAAATCCCTCCCACTCCGGCTCGAACGGCGTCACGTTCACAATAATTCCGCAGCGCGCGTAGGTGGACTTGCCCACGCAGATGGTGAGCACGTCGCGCGGAATCCTGAAGTACTCGATCGACCGCGCCAGAGCGAACGAGTTGGGCGGAATAATGACGCTGGCCGCCTGCACGCTGACGAACGACCGCTCGTCGAAGGCCTTGGGGTCGATGATCGCCGAGTTCACGTTGGTGAAGATCTTGAACTCGTCGCTGACGCGCAGGTCGTAGCCGTACGACGAGAGTCCATAGCTGATGACGCCCGCGCTGACCTGCTTCTCGCTGAAGGGCACGATCATCTGGTGTTCGGTTGCCTGCTGGCGGATCCAGCGGTCGCTCTTGATGGCCATCTCTGTTGTCTTTACCTCTTGGCGGGCCTCTCCGGTCTGCTTCCGCGGCGCATTGCTGGCACTGGGGCAGGGGGTTGGGTCCGCTTGGTTTCGGATAGCCAAATCTTACGGCAGCAATCGCGCGTTGACAATCCTCGGCTTAGTTCCTACCATCACACTTAGCAGCGCAGGGCGGCCATTAATCGCCCCCTGTCTGCATTTAGCGTGAGAGAGGCGGCCTAAGTTGATTAAACAAGACCTGATCCAGAGGGTCGTCGAGCGAACCGGACTTCCCAGAACGAAGGCGGAGCGCGCGGTCGATGCCATCTTCGGCAGCATGAAACAAGCGCTGATTGCGGGCGACCGCATTGAGCTGCGTGGATTCGGCGTCTTCACCGTCAAGCCCCGCAAGACCGGCATCGGACGCAACCCGCGCACCGGAGCCGAGGTCAGCATCGCACCAGGCAAGGCTGTACGCTTCAAGCCCGGAAAAGAACTGCACAAGATGGACGAGCCCGCCGCATAGCACAAGGCTCGTTTCAAATCCTGCGGCTGGTAATGCACTCTGCCCGCCGTGCCACCCATAACCCTTGCCCGCAACGGAATGTTCGGGAAGCGCGGTGAAACTCCGCCACTGCCCCGCAACTGTGATCGCGCACGCCGTCTCAGCCGCACCGAGAGGCGTGAATGCCAGCCAGGATCCTCCCACTGAAGCCGCCAGGCGACGGGAAGGGAAGCATCCAGTCTTTGGCCTGCATTCGCCCGCGTAAGTCAGGAGACCGGTTTCGCCGCGTACATCCAACCGCGCTCCCGGGGGGGAGCGTAGGAGTCCCAACATGTCCACAGTCTCCGGCTGCTCATCGGCCCGTCTCGTCTTGCGAGCGTCATCAGTGCTCGCCGCCTTCCTCTTGCCCGCAACTCTCTCTCTGATCTTTGCTATGTTTCTGATCTTCACCACGCCAGCGCGCGCGGTGGTGGTGCATGGAGTGGTCACCGACGCGCTTGGCCGTCCCGTTCCAGGTGCGCGCATCCAGCTCATTCAGGGACCGCGACCGGTTGCCATCGGCATCGCCGGCGCGGACGGCTCCTTCGAGATCCGTTCCACGCTCGCCGGCCGCTTCGTTCTGCTCACCTCTGCTCCGGCCTTCTATCCCGGAATCGGCCAGGACTTCTACGGCGGTTTCACCGACCAGGTCGCGCAGAACGTTGTGCTCGAAACCTCCTCGCTGCAACAGCAGGTCACGGTGACGGCGACCGGCATGCCCACGCCGCTCGCGCAGACCAGCTCTGCGGTCACGCTAATCCCCGAGAGCGATCTTGCCACCTCCATCGGAGTGGTAGACGCGCTGCGCCAGTCTCCCGGAGTCGATATGGTCGAGACCGGCCAGGCGGGCGGCGTCACTTCGCTCTTTGTGCGCGGCGGAAATTCCACGGCCAATCAGGTGCTCATCGACGGCATTACCGCCGGCGATGTGGGCGGCACCTTTGACTTCGGCACTCTCTCCACCACCGGACTGGCCGGCATCGAACTCTATCGCGGCACCAACTCCGCGCTCTATGGAACCGACGCCGGAGCCTCCGTGCTGAACTTCAACTCGCCGCGCGGCGCGGCCACCAGGCCGCAGATCGACTACTCCGGCGACGCAGGAAACTTCCATAGCTACCGCAACGAGATCGCGCTCAGCGGCGCACGCCAGAAGCTGGACTACTTCACGGCGTTCTCGCGCTTCCAGACAGGGAACGCGCTGCCCCGCGATGAATACCACTCAGCAACCTCGGTGGCCAACCTCGGCTACGCGCTCACGGCCAACACACTAGCCCGTTTCACCATCCGCAATGCGGATTCAGCGACGGGACTTCCTGGAGCGCACGACTTCTATGGCATCTCCGCCAACGGCAAGGAGGGCGACCAGGACCTCTACTCCGGCATCACGCTGGAGAATCGCCTGGAGGACGGATGGCACAACCTCGTCCGCTACGGCATCAGTCGCAAGCGCATACAGGAGCAGCAGTTCACCAACGCGGGAACGCCGGTCCTGTTCTATCCGGGAACGCCATACTCCTATACCGGGTACTTCGGCAATAAGGTCACCATTCGCGGGGCAAATGGGTATACCGCGACTGGCCAGGCTGAGTTCTTCGTCCCCACCGAGGACTCGGACTCCAACCGCGACGAGCTTTACTATCAATCGGACTACAGCGTCTCTCACTATCTCACCGCGCTCTTCGGCTTCCACTACGAGAACGAACGAGGCAGCTACGTCGAGCCCCCTCCGTACGCGGAAGACAGGACCATCCAGCGCACCAACTTCGAGTACACCCTGCAATTGCAGGGCGAGATAAAGAGCCGCGTCTTTTATTCCGCCGGCGGAAGCATCGAGAAGAACCACCTCTACGGCATCACCGGAGCGCCGCGTCTCGGCCTCTCGTATGTACCGGTCTTTCCCGGCGCAAAGTGGTTCCGCGGCACGCTCGTGCGCGCCAACGCCGCCACCGGCGTGCAGGAGCCGTCGCTCGCCGTGCAGTTCGCCAGCCTTTACACGGTTTTGCAAGAAGATGGCTTGACGTCAGACATTGCAAAGTATGCCGTCACGCCGATCGGCCCGCAGGACTCCCGCACCTACGACCTCGGCGTTGACCAGAACATCCGCGGCGAGAAGCTGGTCCTCAAGCTCGGCTACTACCACAACTCATACAACCATCAGGTCGAGGGAGTCGACTCCGGCGCGCTGGAGCAGTTCTTTAATATCCCGGCCAGCGTGGCGCAATACCTCTACTCGCCGTACCTCAACTCGCTCGCCTTCCGCGCGCAGGGCTTCGAGACCGAGCTGCAATATCGCCCGTTCGCCCGTCTCTTCCTGCGCGGCGGCTACACCTACCTCGACGCCGTCGTTACCCAGTCGTTCTCCAGCGACGCGTACTACAACGGTCAATACAACAACAATCCCGATCTTCCCGGAATCGCCATTGGAGCGGAAGGCCCATTGATCGGCGCGCGTCCCTTCCGTCGTCCGCCGCACACCGGATTCTTCGCTGTTCAGTACACAGGCAATCGACTGGGAGCGGCATTCAAGGGGGCGCTGGCCAGCCGATCCGACGACTCCACCTTCCTGGATGGCTTCGACATCACCGGTGGCAACACACTCGTGTTGCCCAACCGCGATCTCGACTTCGGCTACGCCAAGCTGGACGCCAACCTCACCTACGCCCTCAAGCCGCGCGTCACCGCCTTCACTGAGCTGGACAATCTTCTCGGCCAGCAGCACATTGGCCCCATCGGCTATCCCGGCCTGCCGTTTACCGTGCGCGCCGGACTGAAGGTACGCATCGGCGGAGACTGATCCAGTCAGAACACGCTGATTGGAAGGACACGGCTTCAGAGCCTGTCCTGAGCGCAGTCGAACGGATGCCGAAGAGCGTTCTCGTTTATCTCCTGTTTGCCTTGATTGCGAAGCAATCAAGGCAAACAGAAGCAGTTCCTTGCGGGAATTGCAAACAGAAAGGCAACTGTGGGGGGTGAGTTTGGGTCTAATCTAACGCCATGACCAGACCGCTCACCTCCGCCCTTCTTCTAGCCTTCGCCCTCACGACTGCCCTCGCCGCACACGCCCAGCAGGAGGGTCTTGTCCCGACGCAGGCGCTGGTCAACGTCGATGCCAAATCCACGCCTCCGGCCAGCGCCTCCGTCCTGACGGTTGCGGTCAACGACCGCAAGCAGCCGCTCAGCGCGTGGGAGCCGGTGGCCCCCGCCAACGCTCAGGTCGCGCTGCTCATCGACGACGGCTTGCGCGAGAGCGTCGGTCGCGAGTTGGACAGTCTGCGCTCCTTTGTGCGAACCCTCGCCCCCGGCGTCGAGATCCTGGTCGGTTACATGCAGTACGGCCACGTCGTCTCGGACCAGGGCTTCACCGCGGACCACGCGCTCGCCGCCTCCACCGTCCATCTGCCGGTTGGACTGGCCGGCATGAGCGCAAGCCCCTACGTCTGCCTCTCCGACTTCGTCAAGAACTGGCCCAGCTCCGGCCCATCCTCCTCCAGCAGCTCTCCCGGCCCATCCTTGCGAGCCAAGGCGCGCTTCATCCTCATGCTCACCAACGGCGTCGATCCCTATAACGGCAGCACCAGCGCGATGAACCAGGGCAGTCCCTACGTTGACAACGCCGTCGCGGACGCCCAGCGTGCCGGGGTCGCCGTCTACGCCATCTACTTCGGCGACGCGGGCATGGAAGGCGGATCGGTCAACAACAGTGGCCAGGACTATCTCAACCAGATCACAGAGGGAACGGGCGGAATCAACTTATGGGAGGGGGTAGGGAACCCTGTCTCCACCGCGCCGTTCCTCGGCAAGTTCCAGAGCGCCCTCGCCGAGACCTACATCGCCACCTTCAACGCTCCCCGCGGCAACAATCCCGCGCGCGACCTGGTCCGCATCAAGTTCACCGCCGCCAAAACCAAACTCCGCGCCCCCGAAAATGTCCGTCCCGGCAACGTGGAGTAACTCTCCGCGCCCGCACAAATCATCCTTCCCCGCAAAAAAAAACTCCCCGAAGCGAATCCATCTCGCTCCGGGGTTTAGCGGATTCAAGGGGTACTTTTTTAGAACGGAAGTCGATCCATCGTAGTGACGAAGTCAATTCCTGGGATTCGCAGACGGGTCAATCGCAGATCGTTCGTAATGAAAATTGTCACACCTGCCGCAGCCGCACAACTGAGTTGAATCGCATCTGCCGGCTGAATGGCCGGGTTGACTCGAAGCTCAGCGAACTTGTCCGCGGCGGCTCCATCGAATGAGACAACCCGAGACACACGCTGGATGGTATCGCGGTAATGCACGGCCAGTCCCAAGTCTCCCGCACGACGCGGTACGACTTGAATCTCTGCGAGCGTCATGGTGGAAGTGACTAACTCGTCCTTCCGCTCGATCATCTTTCGCCGCAGTTCCATGACGGACTTCGAAAACTTTGGGTTCTCCTCCAGAAGATAGATGAAGAGGTTGGTGTCCCAGAAGATCCGGCTCAAGCAACACCTCCCCAGTTCGAGCGAAGCCGCGCCAGAAACTCATCCCCCGACTCGTCCTTCCACAGATGCTTGCCGCTGCCAATCAGAGCCAGCAACGGGTCTTCCGCCTGAGAGTTCCACTTCTCTTCGTACCAGCGTTGCAGGTCTTTGTACGCCGGAGGAAGCTCTGACCATTCGGGGTGGATTGGCGATCCCTCGCGGGAAGAATCGTATCTGTCGCCAGCTCGGAACAGGCGCCGATAGCCATCGCCAAACTCGAACAGCATACGCGACCGGTTCGGGTTTGGCGGACGGTTTGCCACGCAGTGCTGTAGCGCGTGCTGATAGACGGTCTTCGCCAGTGCATGAGTTAGCTTCTGCCGGACAGCCTCGGCCACGATGTCTTCGACCGGAAATCCCTCTACCCCAGGATTGCGCCGGTGAAGAGTCGCCGCAGCGGTCCAAACAGCGTCTGCGGCGGTGAGGCCAAGTTTGCTGGAAACGAAGATTCTTTCTGATTGAAGGACAGGCATCGTCGTGGTCTCCTTATCGTGAGTGAGGCACATCAAAAGACAAATCTAATCCCGATAGTAAAACTTGTCAACTATAGTTTTCAAGATGTGCTAGAAAAACTCCCCGAAGCGAATCCATCTCGCTCCGGGGAGTTCTTGTTATTGCTTTGGCTTTTGCGCCGACAGGCGCTTCCGCCCGTCCGGCAAGGACCCATACGCGCAGTATTAGTACATGCCTTCCATGCCGCCGCCGTGTCCGCCGCCGGCCGGAGCTTCCTTCTTCTCCGGGATCTCGGAGATCATGGCCTCGGTGGTCAGCAGAAGCCCGGCAATCGACGCCGCGTTCTGCAGTGCCGTGCGCGTCACCTTGGTTGGGTCGATGACGCCAGCCTTCACCAGGTCCTCGTACACGTCCGTGCTCGCGTTGTAGCCGAAGTTCACGTCCTTCGAGTCGCGGATCTTGCCGATCACCACCGCGCCCTCTTCGCCGGCGTTGGAGACGATCAGCCGAAGCGGCTCCTCCAGTGCGCGGCGAATGATCGTTGCCCCGATCTTCTCGTCGCCCTCCAGCGTCTTGATCAGCGTGTCCACAGCCGCTGCGCAACGCACCAGCGCCACGCCGCCTCCGGGGACGATGCCCTCTTCGACCGCCGCGCGCGTTGCGTGCATTGCATCCTCGACGCGCGCCTTCTTCTCCTTCATCTCGGTCTCGGTTGCCGCGCCGACCTTGATGACGGCGACGCCGCCGACCAGCTTGGCCAGCCGCTCCTGCAGCTTTTCGCGGTCGTAGTCGGAGGTGGTCTTCTCGACCTGCGCGCGAATCTCCTTCACGCGTCCTTCAACTTCGCCGTCCTTGCCGCCGCCGTCGATGATAGTGGTGTTGTCCTTGTCGATCGTCACCCGCTTGGCCGTGCCCAGGTCCTCGATCTTCACGCCTTCCAGCTTGATGCCGAGGTCTTCTGTGATCGCCTTGCCGCCGGTCAGGATTGCGATGTCCTGCAGCATGGCCTTGCGACGGTCGCCGAAGCCGGGGGCCTTCACGGCCGCCACGTTCAGCGTGCCACGCAGCTTGTTGACCACCAAGGTCGCCAGTGCCTCGCCGTCCACGTCCTCGGCGATGATCAGCAGAGGCTTCGCGGTGCGCGCGATGGCTTCCAGCAGCGGCAGCAGGTCCTTCATCGAAGAGATCTTCTTCTCATAGATGAGGATGTATGGATCTTCCAGTGCCGCTTCCATGCGCTCTGCGTCGGTCACGAAGTAGGGCGACAGATAGCCGCGGTCGAACTGCATTCCCTCGACCACCTCAAGCTGCGTCTCCATGGTGCGCGACTCTTCAACCGTGATCACGCCGTCCTTGCCCACCTTCTTCATCGCCTCGGCGATGATGGAGCCGATCTGCGCGTCGGAGTTGGCGCTGATTGTGCCGACCTGCGCGATCATGTCGCCAGTCACAGGCTTGGAGAGCTTGTTCAGCGCGCCGCCATGCACCACGCCATTTTCATCGCGCTTGCCGATGATGGACTCAACCGCCTTGTCGATGCCGCGCTTCAGTGCCATCGGGTTTGCACCGGCGGCAACAGTCTTGACGCCCTCGCGATAGATCGCCTGCGCCAGCACGGTTGCGGTCGTAGTGCCGTCGCCCGCGATGTCCGAGGTCTTCGACGCCACTTCCTTCACCAGTTGCGCGCCCACGTTCTCGGTCGCGTTGGCCAGTTCGATCTCCTTGGCCACCGTCACGCCGTCCTTGGTGATTGTCGGCGATCCGAATTTCTTCTCGATGACGACGTTGCGTCCCTTGGGGCCGAGCGTGACCTTCACCGCATCAGCCAGAATATTGACCCCGCGCAGAATTGCCTGACGCGAGTCTTCTCCATGCAGAATCTGTTTTGCCATTGTGCTGCTCCTGTACCCGGCTCATTGTCCGGTCGAAAATTTTTATGTTGCTGAACCAGAGGTTCTGTTTGTACTTACCGCGAAGCGGTCGAGAACGGTGCGAAGCACCTACTTCTTGACGATGCCCAGGACTTCCTCTTCGCGCATGATGAGGAACTCTTCGCCGTCCAGCTTGATCTCGGTGCCCGAGTACTTGCCGAACAGAATCGTGTCGCCCGCCTTCACGTCCAGCGGAAAGACCTTGCCCTCGTCGTTGGACTTGCCCTTGCCCACGGCAATGACCTCGCCCTGCTGTGGCTTCTCTTTGGCTGAATCCGGAATGATGATGCCGCCGCGAACGCTCTCGCCCTCTTCCAGACGACGGACCAGAATCCGGTCGTGCAAGGGGGTAAACTTTGTTTTTGCCATTGCGAATCTCTCCTAGTTGCAAAAATAATTTGATTGCAAAACGGTTGGATGCAGAAACCAGTCCGGACAGCGGGAGCCTCGACAGATCCGCCGGGCATCCGTTCCGGGTTCGAGCGGCCCAAAGTGCCCTTTAGCACTCAAGCCCCTCGATTGCTAACAATAGGCCACCTCGCCCAGCCTGTCAAGCCGTTTCGCGTGAAATGTGAGCGAAAGTCGCTCATGTTTTTGTAGGACTGATTGCAGAGGAGTTGCACCCCCAATCCCTCATCTGCGATTGCAACACAAGCCGCTCATCTCTGGCGTAAAATGACCAGATGCTGCTCCGCAACCCACTCCGCACCCACTCCGGCCGCGCCTTTCTCCTTTGCCCCTTCGCCATGGCTCTCTGCCTCGTCGCGCTCTTCGTCTCGCTCGCGCCCTTGCACGCCCGCGCCCAGGACGACACCACCACGCCGGAGAAGCATGGCCGCAAGTA
>Ga0302267_10003666_pt1 | contig 17465 bp, 11 predicted proteins | sample III_Bog_E1_3_FD_194555 | JGI IMG/M metagenome (GOLD analysis project Ga0302267, IMG submission 194555) | Peat permafrost microbial communities from Stordalen Mire near Abisko, Sweden - III_Bog_E1_3 | ecosystem: Environmental > Terrestrial > Soil > Wetlands > Peat | place: Sweden: Abisko... | reverse complement strand
TGGTCTGCTCGCCGTCCCCGAGCGTCCCGCGGGTCCACGCCAGCTCCTGCGTCGCGGCCGACACGAGGGTGTTGGCATCGATGGCGGCATTCCAGCGCTCCAGGTCGTCCAGGGTGGTCTGGACGGCGCCGTCCCCGTAGACGTCGTCGAGGGGCGTGACCTCGAAGGGCTCGCCCTCTTCGTGGCCCACGGCCCGGTTGGGATCGGGGGCGGCCGAGCCGTCGTTGACGCGGGTGCGGGTCATGCCGAGCGGCGTGAACACCTCGTCGCGCATGAAGCTGGGGAAGGGCTTCCCGCTCACCTTGCCGACGATCTCGGCGAGCACGACGTAGCCGGAGTTCGAGTAGTCGAACTTCTTGCCCGCGGCGAAGGCCGGCCTGGGCTCCTGGGCCAGGGCCGCCACCACACCGGCCGAGGTGGGGCGCTCGCCCTCGCCCCAGCGGGAGGTGTCGTCACCGTCGGCCTCGTACAGCGCGAAGTAGTCCGGGAGCCCGGCGGTGTGGTGCAGCAGGTGCCGCACGGTGATCTTCTGCGCGTACGCGGGGAACGGGAAGTACGTCGTGAGCGGGTCGTCGTAGCCGAGCTTGCCGCGCTCGGCGAGCATCATGATGGCGGTGGCCGTGAAGTGCTTGGAGAGGGACGCGAGATCGAAGATGGTCTCGCCGTCGGGGATCCGCCCATCTTCGACGCTCGTCCGCCCGTAACCCTTCTTGTGGATGGCCTTGCCGTCCCGGATCACCAGCACGGCCAGGCCGCCGCCGTCGTGGTCCGCGAGCCAGTGCTTGCACAGCGAGTCGATGGACATCCGCGCAATCTGCCACGGGGACCGCGCCGGCGGGGGCCAGAGCACGCGCCGGCGCATGAAATCCTCCCCGGGTTCCGGTAGCCTCCGGCGGCCCGCGCCGGCGCGATCCGCGGCGGGCCTTCCCCATCCAAGGAGATCCTCTTCATGTCGGACACCAGCAAGGCCACCCACAACGTCGCCGTCTTCAAGAAGGAAGGCTTCGTGATCGTGGAGATCGAAGCCGCGATCGTCGAGGACTACACCGAGGCGCGGGCGCTCCGTGTCGTCAGCGCCCACCCGGCGCTCACCAAGCTCGGCCTGCCGGTGCTGCTGGCCTGGGTCGACGACGAGGAGGAGCTCGAGGTCTACGGCGACGAGGACGCGGCCGAGGCGGCGGACGAGCTGGGCCTCGAGTACGAGAGCATCCGCTGGAGCCAGGAGATCACCGTCGCCTGGCCTGACGTGGACGACGAGGACGAGGAGGACGAGGACGACACCGACGACGACGAGGACGAGGACGACACCGACGACGACGACGAGGACGAGGACGACACCGACGACGAGGACGACACCGACGATGAGCCCGCGGTCAAGCCTGGGCCGGCGGTGAAGCCTGCGCCCACGGTGACGCCGACCGCGGTGAAGCCTGCGCCCGCCGTGACGCCGGTCCCCGCGGTGAAGCCTGCGCCCGCCGTGGCGGTCGCGGTGAAGCCTGCGCCTGCCGTGACGGCCACCGTCAAGCCTGCGCCTGCCGTAGCGACGACGGTGAAGCCCGTTCCCGCCGCGCCCACCGCGGTCGCCCCGCCGGTCCCCGCGGTGGCGCCCGCGCCGGTGGTGCCCGCAGCTCCGGTCGCGGCCGTCGTGCCGGCCAAGGTGGACGCTGCGCCGGCGACCCCTGTGCCGGTCGTCGCGGCGGCCCCCGTGGCCGCGCCGCCCGCGCCTGCGGCCGACAAGAAGGACGACGATGACGCGCTCAAGGTGAAGCACAAGGTGGTGCCGCCGGCGGCCGGCTCGGACGACAAGCCCAAGGCCGCGCACGCGATCGTCAACGAGGGCGGCGTGGAGGTCGAGGGCCGCAAGGCCGTCCACAAGGTGAAGAATGCGGCCGGCGAGGACGTGACGGATCAGTACAAGGTCGTCCACAAGATCAAGGCAGGCGCGGCCGGCGAGGAGCCGAAGGTCTCGCACAAGGTGACCCGCGTGGCCGACGGCGCCGACGGCGCCGACGATCTCAAGGTGAGCCACAAGATCCGCAAGGCCGACAAGGACAAGGAGTAGGCCGCCCGCTCCGGCTGCCCGGCGCTGCGCGAGCACGCCGGGCGGCCCGCGCCGGAGGCCCCGGTCACCGGTCGACCTGCCCGTGGATCCAGGGCTGTCCGGGCGCGCTGAGCCGGTAGTTGAGCGTCACCCTCTCCCCTCCCACCCAGGCGTCCCGGATCGCGTCGTGCGCCGCGAGCTCGACATGGAGCGCCGCCCAGGCGGTCCCCTGGTCGGGCCTGGAGCTCGCCAGCGCGCGCAGCGGGATCGCGGCTTCGATGCGACCCGAGGTCGGGTCGCAGTGCGCCGCGGTGGCGTCGCCCCGGTCGTCCAGGTGCCACTGCCCGGCGCTCACGCGGTAGCGGCGGAGGCGCCTCGATTCACTGCGGCATTCGACCAGGAAGCTCGCCGGGCGGGACAGCGCGGGGGACGAGAGGCCCGCGACCGTGATTGCCGCGGCGCCTCCGGCGAAGTCCCCGCTGTAGACGCGCAGCGCGAGCGGCGGGCCACCCCCGGCGGGATCCTCGCCATCGCCTGCGGCTGGCCACGAGCCGGCGACGCGGTCCACCCGGAGGTAGAGGTTCGCGTCGTTGTTGGCGACGTAGACGCGCTCGATGGTCGTCAGCGGCGAGCCTCGGGCGGCTTCGACGCGGGGCGCGCGGAAATAGGGCACGTGGCTCCACTGCCCCCGATCCCAGGGCGCACCCTCGGCCACCTGGATCTCCTTGTACGCGCCCGCGGCGTGGATGGGCGGGACGATCCGCGGATCGTGCCTACCGAGGTAGAGCCTCGCCACTACGAGGTACGACGCGGAGGTGAGCGGCGCGCTCATGCTGCTCAGCACCGGTCGCCCGGTGACGTGGGAGACGGCCTCGCCGTGGGGCATGTACCCGCGGCCGAGCGTGCGGACGAACCACTTCATCCGAGCCAGCGCCTCGGCCCTCCGGCCGCGCAGGATCTCGTAGGCCGCGACCCACATGCTCATCTGTGGCCACATCGGCTCCGGCGCGCGCGCCTCGTCCCCCGCCGGGCTGAAAGGGCTGGTGTGGTAGTAGTCGTCGCCGCGGTACCGGGCGATGCCGTAGCGATCGTGGGTCAGCACCTCGATCATGGTGTCGATGTGCCGGCCGGCTCGCCCGCACGCGTGGTCCACCACGCCGAGCGCGAAGAGGATGTCGGAGGAGGCGTCGGGCAGCGGGTGCGCGCTGCCGTCGGCGCCGACGGCGCGGTTGTAGTAGCCCTCGGGGTTCCACAGGCCGGCGGGCTGCGAGCTCGACGATCGCTGCAGGGCCGTGGTGATCGAGGCGGCCGCGCGCGCGTACCGGTCCGAGGCCGCGGGGTCGTGGTGGATCTCGGCCAGACACTGCGCGGCGTGGAGGCCGGCGACGTACCAGGCCTGGGTGAACGCATGGTGGGCGAGGCCGCGCTGCGGCTCCTCCCAGATGCTGAAGTCGGCGGGGCCGAAGCCGCTCGGCGCCAGGTTGTCGACGATCCACTGGGCCGACCGCCGCACCACCGGGGCGAGGGCGCGCGCGAGGGCGTGGTCTCCGGTGGCCTGGCAGTGGCGGTAGACCCCGTAGAGAAAGATACCGACGCTGTCGTACTCGGGCTCCACGAAGTCGAGGTGCCCGCCGTGCCACACCGAGTACGTGGTCTTCCAGGTGCCGTCCCCCTCCTGCACGCTCGCCATCCATCTCCAGTAGAGCTCCGCCTCCTGGTGGTGACCGCACGCGTCGAGGGCGATGGCGGTGATCGCGCCGTCGCGCACCCAGGTCTTGTGCTGGTAGGCGGTGGGGTTGGTCGTGGCGGCGATGGTCCCCAGCCGGGGGTTCTGCGCGTTCTTGAGGGTGATCCGCGCGCGGTCGAAGGCCGTGTTGAGGCCGGCATCGGCGAACGTGGCCCGCTCCGCCCGGCGGCCGTCCTCGAGCCATCCGGCGTACGCGCGCGCGGTCCTGTCGAACCAGGCGCGGCCCTCCTCGGCGCGCGCCGAGTCGGACGCCGCCCGCGCCGCCGCGAGGCTGCCGCACGCGCTGAGATAGAAGTAGAGGCGGCAGCTTTCGCCGGCGGGCACGATCACCCGCTGATGGAAGGCCAGGTCGACGTCGCCGGCGCGCAGCTCCGCGTTGTTCCGCAGTGTGCCGTCGTGATCGAAGCTGAAGAAGGCGCTCGCGGTCGGGTCCGTGGGCGTCCGGTTCGAGTCGTCGCCGACCTGGTGGCCGCTCGCGGGCTGGAAGGCGCCGAGGACGACGAAGAACTGGCCGGAGGCCGTCATGTCCGCGAACAGCGCGTTTCGCCCGCTGTCGTACCAGGCGTGGACCCTCCGGTCGGGGTGCGCGCCGCCGGTGTTGTTGAGGTGGACCTGGTCGAGCACGTTGAAGGTGAGGTCCCCCGCGGTCGGGTTGGTGAGCTCGTAGCGTACGACCAGCAGCGGGTGCTCCGGCACCGCCGCGTAGCTCCGGGTGAGACGGAGCCGCGGCTCCCGAGCGCCCGGGCCGGCGCGGTACCGGGTGGTGAGCGTGCCGGCCGCCGCGGGGTCGCTCTCGAACCAGGCCTCCGCGTCGAGGCTCCCCCCGCTCGGGTGCTCGACGCCCGCGCTCTCGTCGCGGAAGAAGCCCGCATGGTCGACGATCTGGTTGACCGAGGCCGCCTCGAGGGAGGCGCCGAGATAGTGCAGCTCGCCGAGGCGCGGGGCCCGGGGGGCCGGATCCGTGGCCGCCAGTCGACGGGCCATCCAGACGGCGGTCAGGTCCCTCCAGTTCGAAAGGTACACGGCCGGGGTCGAGGTGGACGTGGGCTCGGTCGTGGCCCCGTCCGGGGTGTCGTCGTCCACGGAGGGAGCATGGTGAGCGCCGCCCCGCGCGAACAAGACTACCGCTCAGCGACCGGGCGACGGTTCCATGGATCGCACGGTCCTCCGCGCCTCGACGGCGAGCAGGAAGGCCGCGTAGCCCATGGTCAGGTCGGCGGCCCCCTGTTGAAACCCGGTGAACCGGTTCATCTGTTCGGCCATCGATCCCTCCGCGCCGAGGTGGTGGCGCACCCTGAGCAGGAAGGTGTCGCCACGGGCTCGTATCGCCGTGAGGATCTCCTCGAACGCCGGTTCTCCCGCCGCGAGATCCTCCCCCGGAACAGGGGAATTCCCTTCCCTCCCGGTGAGGTGCTGGAGGAAGTCCAGGTTGCCGGCGGTGACGGCGATGCTCCCCAGCATCCGGTAGCGCCCGGCCAGCTTGTAATAGAACATCGCGAAGGCGATGGTGATGCTCGGCCACGGATTCCCCAGGGAGTCCGTCCGATATCCATCGTAACGATCCTCCGGATAGCGCCCGATGGCGACGCCGGGGATCAGGCGCGAGCGCGCGTTGATCGGGTAGGTGTCGGCGAACAGCCGTTCCAGCGCCAGCGTCGTCTGCAGCACTCCCTCGTGGTTCACGGGATAGAGATGCTCCTCGTGGAGGCCGTCATCCATGCAGTATCCGCCCAGGGTGGCGATGATGACGGCGCTGTCCAGGCCGCTCCGGAGCGGGGAGGGCGCGGGATCCGCGTCGAGCGTGGCGGTGATGTACGCCTGGCCGGGCTGCCAGTACCGCCGGAGCCCGGGCTCGAGGAGCCTGGCCTGCTCGCGGTAAAAGCTCGCCGCGCCGGTGTCTCCCAGCTTCCGGGCGAGGGCGGCCCCCTCGAGGAGGGCCCGGCGCTCGAGGTGCTGCGTGAAGAAGTGATGGCCCCGAACCTCCTCCCAGACGTCGAAGCAGGTCTCTCGCCCGTGGTGCGCGACGTACTCCAGATCCGCCTTGATCACCGAGTCGGTCGGTAGTTTCCCGTCATAGAGCCTGTCGCGCACCAGGGCCACCTCACCCTCGTCCAGCAGGGTGAGGGCCAGCCGAGTGAGCTCGATGGCCCGGATCGCGGGCCCGTCGTTCTGCGGCCGGGCCCACAGGCCCGCGTAGGGGGCCCCGTCGACGGTGAACTTCGGCTCCCCGAGCCCGATGCCCTGGTGGATCGCGGTCCGCTGGATGTGCCTGGAGAAATCGACGAACTGGACGAGCGGGACGAGCGCTCGCTGCCGCAGCGCGAGCGTACCTGCCGTCTGGTAGAGCGAGAGGAGGGCCCTGACGGCGATGCCGGAGTCGCGGACCCAGTGGTAGTAGTAGTCGGGGTTCGATCGGGACTTTGAGGCGACGATGGCCCCCGGGAGAGCGTCCGGAGGAGATACGTTGCGCAAGAGCCGCGTCTCGGCCCGGAGGCTCTCGTCCATGAGCCAGTCCTCCAGGGATGAAGGCAAGGACGGAGTGACGCTGGTGCGCACCATCGGCAGTCGAAGGGAACCTGGGGCGGGGCACCCTGGCAGCGGTAGTCTACCGGCGTCCCCCCGGGCGGATCGCTCGCGGGTGGCGCGGGAGGCAGATCTCGTCCGCTCCCGCGCCGCACCCGTCGGGGATGACCGCCCTCGCGCGGGGCGTGAGGTCAGTCGCGCATCGGGACGGAGCCGATGAAGTCCATCTTGCCGACGTCGACGCCGTTGTGGCGCAGGATCGCGTACGCGGTCGTGACGTGGAAGTAGAAGTTGGGGATCGAGAGCTGGTTGAGGTAGTGGTCGCCGCGCAGCCACTTCCCCTTCATCCACGCCGGGGAGACCTTCCGCTCGTCGGCGCCGGCGAAGTCCTCGGCCTTGAACGTCTCGAGGTAGCCCAGCACCGTCGCGATGCGCGCCCGGAGCTCCGCCACCGTCGTCTCGGTGTCGGGATGCGCAGGCGCCTGCTTGCCAGAAAGGTAGGCGGCGGCGAACTTGGCGCTGTCACAGCTCGACTGGACCTGGCGCTGGAGCGGGTACTGATCGGGGGCGAGGCGGGCGGTGACCAGCACCTCGGGGTCGAACGACCTCACCTTCGCCTGGGCGACGGCTTTGTCGATCCACTGATCGAGGTTACGGAGCATCTTCGAGAACTGCTGCACGGTGTCGAATGCGTGGCTCATGATCGGTGAATCCTCCAGGAAGGGGCGCAGCATACGCCGCGCCGCCGTCCGGAGCGGCTCCAAAAAGGGGATCAAATCGCCAGCGCGAAGGAGTGAAAGATCGGTCCCGGGGAACTTCTGGACCAGCGCGAGGTCCACGCAGGCCCACCATGCCTCGCGCCCCCCGCCCCCTCGCCGCCGCCTTCCCCTTCCTCTGCGCCCTGGTCGCCGCCTGTTTCCCGGGCGGGCCGCCCCCCGCGGTGCCGTCGGGCCACCGGCTCGGACCCGGGGCGCCCTCGGTGGCTCGACCCGCCGGTCCGGCGGGGCCGGTCGTCGTCGTGTTTGCGGCGCCGCGAGGCGAGACGCGCGCTGACTCCGAGATCTCGGTCGTCTTCGATCGCCCGATGCGCCCGCTCGGGCTCGGGCCTGCCGATCCACCCCCTCCCATCACGCTCCGCCCCGCCGTGAAGGGCGCCTTCCACTGGCTGGGGAGCGCGGGCTTGCGCTTCGACGCCGAGGAGGCCCTGGCTCCCGCCACCGCGTACCGCGTCGAGGTGCCGGCCGGGACCCGCGCGCTCGACGGCACCGCCCTGGCCGCGTCGTTCGTCCTCACGCTCGCCACGCCCCGACCCGCGCTGGTCGAGAGCGATCCCTCGGCGGGCGCGACCGAGGTTGCCCCCGACGCGTCGCTCGCGCTCACCTTCAATCAGCCGATCGCCGACGCCGAGATCCTCCGCGCGGTGTCGATGTCCACCGAGCGACCCCAGGGCACCCTCTCCTTCACGGTCGAGCGCGAGGCTCTCGGGACACGGTTCGGGCTGGTCCCGTCGCTCCCGCTTCCGGTCGACAGCCGCATCCACGTGCGCGTGGACGCGACGCTGCGAGGCGAGCGCGGCGAGCTGGCCGCGGACCTGGATCGCGAGCTGGTGTTCACGACCGTCTCGCCGCCCTCGGTGCGCCGGATCGCGTGCACGCCCCACCCCGACGACCCCGCGCTCTGCGACCCCGACGACGACATCACCATCGAGCTCACCCGCGGCATCCCGTCGCGCGCGTTCGCCCGGGCGGTGGTGATCGATCCGCCGGCCACCTGGGACAGCGCCCCCTTCGACCACGACTACCCGACCGACACGCTCGTCCTCCGCCCGGAGGTCAAGCCCCGCACGCGGTACCGGGTTCGCCTCGATCCGGCGCGGGCCGGGGTCAGCCTCGACGACGCGTTAGGGCAGCACTTCGCCGCCGTGGCTCCCACCGAGCTGCGCTTCGGCGGCCGGCGGGCGGAGGCGCAGCTCGGGATCACTGGCACGTACTGGAGCCGTCGCACCCGTCACGACGTCCCCGTGTTCCTCACCAATGTCGCGCACCTGGAGATCTCGGCGACGCCAACGCCGCTGGAGCAGGTGCTCGCCGAGCTGACGGGGGCTCCGGCCCCTGCGGTCCATGGCGGCACCGTGCTCCCGGTGTCCGGGGGGGCGCTGGACGAGAGGGTGCAGCGCTCCGTGGCGCTCGACGACCTCTTGGCCGCCGGCGCTCGCGGCGCGGTTCGCCTGGTGGCCACGACGCAGGGAGCCGAGCCGCAGGAGCGGACCCTCCAGCTCACCGACCTCGCCATCAGCGCACGCGTCGGTCATGGCTCCGCGGCGGTGCTGGTGAGCGGGCTCGACGATGGCAGGCCCGTCTCCGGAGCAGCGGTGGAGGTGTTCCGGCTGCCTCGCGCCGAGCCCGGTGGGGTCGCTCCAGCAGCGCGTGCCGGCGCGGCCAGCACGGGGCTCGACGGGAGCGTCAGCGTACCGCTGGCGGCGACCTTCGGGGACGCCGGCCGGGTCGTCGTGGCGGCCCGCAGCGGCGCCGACTGGGCGTATGCGACGCTGCGTGCCCCGGAGCCGGCCGCACCGGTCGGCGTGGTCTACACGGAGCGTGGGCTCTACCGGCCCGGCGAGAGCGTGAAGCTCGCGGGCTTCTTCCGCGTGCCGGGCCCGTCGGGCCTCGAGACGCCCCCGGCCGGGACGCCCGTGCAGGTCGAGGTGCGGGAGGGGTCTGGCGCCCCGCTCCTCACGGCTGCGGCGACGCTCTCGGAGTTCGGGACCTTCGCCGCCGACCTGCCCATCCCGCGCGGCGCCCCTCTCGGGCGCTACCGGGCGAGGGTGCACGCGCTCGGCGGCGCCGCATCCACCGGGCTCGGCATCGCGGAGTACCGACCGACCAGCATCGAGGTCGAGGCGGCGACCGATCGAGCCGAGTACGTGCGCGGAGACGATCTGACGTGCACCGCGACCAGCCGCTACCTCCACGGCGGTGCCATCGCGGGCGCGGAGGCCGCGCTGGTGGTCCGCCGGCGGCGCGACTGGTTCATGCCCCCCGGTCTCCGTGGCTTCACCGTTCGCGACCTCGACGGCCGCGATCCACCCGCCGACCTGGCCCGCGCCACGCGGAGCCTCGACGCGCGGGGGGAAGCCTCGGTCCGCGCCTCGCTCGCGCTACCGGCGATGACCGGTACCGAGAGCGTCTCGTGTGCCGTCGAGGTGATGGACCTCGACCGCCAGGCCCGCGGTGCCAGTGCGTCCGCCACGGTGCATCCGGGCGAGGTCTACGTCGCCCTCGAGGGCGAGGCCTGGGATCCCGTCGGGCCGGGCGAGACGTCCTCGATGCGGGCGCTGGCGGTCAGCCCCGCCGGCGAGAGGCGCGTCGCGAGCGTCCACCTGGAGGCGGCGTCGCGCGATCCGGCCACCCGCGAGGAGCACCTCCTGATGGCCTGCGACGTCACCACCGGGGCCCACCCGGAGGGCTGCTCGTGGACGGTCCCGCCGAGCAGCCACCCGAACACCGAGATCGTGGTGAGCGGCTCGACCGTGGATCGGCGCGGCAACCGGGTGCGCGCGTCGTATGCGCTCCGTGTTCAGGTGGCACCGAAGCCCGAGAGGGTCCCGCCTTCGGAGCCGCAGGGTCCTCCTCCTTCGAAGCCCGAGCCGCTGTGGGTCTCCACGTCACCGAGGAACTACACGCTCGGGGAGACGGGGCACATCGACATCCAGTCACCGCTGCCCGGGCCGGCGACCGCGCTCGTCACCATCGAGCGCGAGGGCATCCTCTGGCAGCGGGTCGTCCCGGTGCCGGGCGCCAGCGCGAGCGTCGATTTCCCCATCACGCACCGGATGATCCCCGGCGCCTCGGTCGAGGTCACGCTGATCGCCCTGGGGGCTCCGGCCCCGAGCCCGGTCTCGGGGCGGCCGCCCGGCCGCGCAGCCGAGCACGCGAGCGCGTCGTTCACCGTCGACCCGGCGCCGCAGAAGCTCTCGCTCGTCCTCGACACGCGCGGCGAGCGGCACCGGCCCGGCGAGGAGATCGACGTCGAGGTCGAGGTCGCGGACGCCGCTGGCAATCCGGCGCACGCGGACGTCACGCTCTACGCGGCGGACGAGGGCTCCCTGTCGCTCGCGTATTACCAGATGCCGGACGCACACCGCCGCCTGTTCTACGGGCGACCGGAGCTCACCCGCGGATTCGAAGCACGCGACGACCGCGTGTGGACGGGATACCTCGGCTACCACCCCCGCAAGCCGACGTCGGTCCGCATGGGCGCGAGCCGGGCCGGCCTCGACGAGCCCCGCAGTGACTTCCGGCAGACCGTGGTCTTCGCGCCGCACCTGATCACGGACAGCGCCGGGCGGGTGCGCCGTCGGGTGAAGCTGCCCGACGGGCTCACCGCGTACCGCTTCATGGCGGTCGCCGTCGCGGCCGACGATCGCGCCGGCTCCGCCGAAGCCAAGGTCACCACCAGCACGCCGCTGATGGCCCGCGCCTCGCTGCCGCGCGTGCTGCGGGCGGGAGATCGCTTCGAGGCTTCGGTGGTCGTGAGCACGCGCGACGTCCCCGCCGGGGACGTCGAGGTGCGCGCGGAGGCCTCGGGCGTCGCGCTGGAGGGACCCCGCTCGCGGATCCTCCACGTCGAGCCGGGCGTCCCGGCGGAGGTGCGCTTCGCGGTCCGGGCCGATCACGTCGGGCCGGCACGGCTGACCGTTCGCGCCACGCTCGGCAGGGAGCGTGACGCCGTGACGCTGGCGAAGGAGGTGGTCGCGCCGCTCGTGCCCGAGTCCGCCGCGATCGATGGCGAGACGCGGGGTGCGGTGGCCGAGCAGCTCGCCGATCTGGGGCGCCTGAGGCCCGACTACGGAGGGCTGGCGCTCACCCTGTCGAACGGACCCCTCGCCGGCCTCGCGGACGGGATCCAGCAGCTCCTCGAGTACCCTTACGGCTGCACCGAGCAGACCGCGAGCCGGCTGGTGCCCCTCCTGGCGCTGCGCGACCTCGCCCGCGCTCTCGGTGTCGACCTGCCCGCCGACGTCGACGTCGCGATCGGAAGCTCGGTCGCTCGCATGCTGGCCAACCAGCGACCCGACGGCGGCTTCGGCCTCTGGCCGGAGTCGTCCCGGAGCGAGCCCTGGGTCAGCGCGTGGGCGCTGCGGGCGCTCGGCGAGGCGCGGAGGCGAGGGGTGGCGCTCCCGGAGGGCGCCGAGGCCCGAGCGCGGGGCTACCTGGGCGGCGTGTCCAGGGTCACCGCCGACGCGACGCCTGCGGTCCTGTCGCTCGCGGCGCTCCTGGCGGATCTCGCGGCCGAGGACGGCCACGTCGACCGACCTCTCCTCCAGAGTCTGGTCGCCGCTCGCGGCACGCTCCCGCCTTCCGCGCAGGGGCTCCTGCTCCACGCGCTCGCCATCAGCGAGCAGGATCCCGCGGCGCAGCGCGACCTCGAACGCGCCCTCGAGGCCCTCGTGCGGCTGGACGGTGACAGCGCGCGTGCCGTCGCCGGGGGCCCTCGGATCGGGGTCTTCGACTCCGACGCCCAGACGACCGCGATGATCCTGCGGGCGCTCGTCGCCTCCGCGCCGGGACATCCGCTCGTCTCGCGGCTGGCGCGCGGGCTGCTCGGCTTCCGGCGCGACGGCCGCTTCCGCAACACCCACGACGCCGCCTGGGCGTTGCTCGCGCTCGACGCCGTTCGCCGCGCGCACCCACCGGATCGAGGCGCGGTCGACGCTCGCGTGTTCCTGGGGGCGAGGCGCCTCGCCGAGGCCCACCTCGACACCGCGGGACCGTCACGGAGCTTCGTCGTGCCCATGGCGGAGCTCGCGCGCGACGGCACGCTGCCGCTCACGTTTGCGGTCTCCGGCGCGGGCACGCTTCAGTACCAGGCCCGCCTCCACTTCGCGCGCGCCGAGCTGCCCGCGGCGCCGGTGGAGTCGGGGATCTTCCTGCGCCGCACCGCCCGGCCGCTCGGTCCCGCTCGCCGTGCGGCGGGTGCCTTCGTTGCCGGCGAGACCGTGCAGGTCGTGCTCGATCTCGTGACGCCTTCCCCGCGCAGGTTCGTGGCGATCGAGTCTCCCCTGCCGGGTGGCTTCGAGGCCTTCGACGCCGAGCTCGGGACGGGAGGGAGCTGGCTCCGGGACCTGGAGCAGAGCGGGAGCGCGCGGCGAGAGCTGCGGGACGACCGCGTGGTCTATTTCATCGACGATCTGCCGGCCGGGATCACCACGCTCCGTTACGTGGTGCGTGCGGCCACGCCGGGGGTGTTCGTGACTCCGCCGGCGCGAGCCGAGGAGATGTACGCGCCCGAGACCTTCGGGCGGACCGCCGCGGAGGCGACCGTGGTCACCGCGCCGTGACGGTGGCTCCCGCGCCGTGACCCGGAGGGCTCGCGCGCTACTCGCGGTCGACGCCCTCCACGATGAAGTGGCCGATCGCGCTCATGACCTTCCCGCGCAGGCAGGTCATCTCCTGGGAGCAGAAGCTCGCCGCGGCCGTCGCCTCGGAGCTGGTCGAGAGGATGACTTCCCTGGTGCGCACGTCGACGATTCGAACCGAGATCGCGAGGCTGGTGTCCACAGCCGGGGAGAGGGCCTGGTCGTGATAGGCGACCACTCGCCCGACCAGGACCGCGTCGGCGCCCATGGCCTCCCCGACGTCGGCGGCCACGGCCGGGTCCGCGAGGTCACCGCCGAGGATCTCCCTGGAGGTCAGCGCGCTGACCACGCGCGTCCGGTCGAGCACCGCGAAGCGCGCGCCGGCCAGGTGGGAGGACATCTCGTCTGCAAAGCTCTCGGAGAAGCCTCGCGGCGCCCCCTCCGGAGCCGCGAACGGGAGGAGGACGATCCGCCGGAGCGTCGCGAATCGCTGCGGGCTCACCGACCCCTGCACCGAGGGGGTGCACGCGGAGGCCGCCGTCAGGAGCAGCACCGCCAGGATCGAGGGCAGGGGGCGGATCGCCCGGCTCCAGCGTGCGGCGAGGCGACCCGCTCGCTCTTGCCACGGTGTCCACGTCGTCATGGTACCGACAACGCTCGGCGACGGCCGACCTTACGGTGCCCGTGTCCGTTCGGCTACGCTGGTCGGAAGGGGCCAGGAGCGGGAACAGGATCGCTTGCTCCGCGGTTCCGCCCCTCTCATGAACGAGAGAACCCAACGCGTGCTCCGGCGCCTGTTCGTCGGCGAGCTGTCGTGGAAGCGCCCGCTCAAGTCGGCCGCCTTCATCTACTCGTCCCTGGCGGCGTTTGCGTACGTCGGCACCGACCGCATCCTCTACCAGCCCCATCCGGCGAGCTATCCGGCCGGCGGGGACCTGGTCATGCTCGACGCGGGCGCGGGCGTCCGCATCGCCGCGCGCTACGTCGAGAGCCCCGGCGCGCGGTACACCATTCTCCTCAGCCACGGCAACGCGGAGGACCTCGGCGACCTCGGCCCGATCGTGGAGCGGCTCCGGGGCCTCGGCGCGAACGTGCTCGCCTACGACTACGAGGGGTACGGGCGGAGCGATGGGGCGCCCTCGGAGGCTCGGCTCTATGCGGACATCGACGCCGCCTACCGGTACCTCACGGTCGAGCGCGGCGTCCGGCCGGAGGACGTGATCGCCTACGGGCGCTCGCTCGGTGGAGGCCCCTCGGTCGACCTCGCCAGCCGACAGCCGATCGGGGGGTTGGTGCTGGAGAGCGCGTTCACGTCGGTGTTCCGGGTGGTGACGCGGATCCCGATCTTCCCGGGAGACCGGTTCGCCAACGGGTCGAAGATGGAGCGGGTGCGCTGCCCCGTGCTGGTGATGCACGAGCGGCGCGACCCGGTCATCCCGTTCCGCCACGGCGAGGCGCTCTTCGCGGCCGCGCGGGGCCCCAAGCTGCGGCTGTGGGTCGACGCGGAGGGGCACGCGGACGTCGCCCTCGTCGCCGGGGGCGAGTACGACAGCGCCCTGCGCGAGCTGCTGCGCCTCGCCTCGGAGAGCGGGACCGGTCGCGGAGCGCTCTCGGGCGCTCCGCAGGATGACCGGCTTCAGACGAAGCGCACGTAGCGACCGCGCCGGATCAGCGGCACGCCGTCGAGGTCCACGTCGCTCTCGGACATCATGAAGGCGAGCTGGCCGCGGGCGGTCCACACGGCGCCGGTCTTGTCGCGGTAGTTGTCGCCGAGGGTGAGGTGCAGCCCGGGCATGTGCTCGTCGTTGAGCATCTCGCCTGCGGGCGCGACGATCCCGATGTTGGCGCCGAGGTTCACGCAGCCCACCCGATCGTGCCCGTCGCCCTCGGCGATGAAGCGCTCGACGTGGACCTGGAGCGAGCGGTCGGCGCACTCGACGCTCTTCACGCGGCCGGCCTCGAGGACGAGCTTGATCGGCTTGCTCGACAGCGTGCCGGCGCGGGCCCCGACCGGGCCCCCCATCGAGGCGTTGGCCACGTAGACGCCGCGGATCGAGGCCGGCGAGGAGAAGAGCTGTCCGTAGGGCACGTTGATCCACGCCCCGGGCCGGACGACGCCGCCGCTGGCCTCCCAGCGCAGGTGGGGAGCCATCTCGATGTCGACGCGGGTCCCTGCGGGCGAGCGCGCGGTGATCTTCGAGCTCGGTTGCATCGCGGCCTTGAGCGCGTCGAGGAGCCCGACCACGCGCGCCACCGGCGCGGCCATGCTCTCGACGAACGTCCGCCGGCTGACGCCCACCATGTGCGCGTGCCGCGCCTGGGCGAGCCGCGCCGCCTGGACGATCGCCGCGCGGCACTCGTACTCCCCCTCCTCGGGGCGCACCGCGAGGATGGTGGCGCCGGCTCCGCGGAGGGCCTCGAGGGCAACCTTCGGACACGTCGCCCAGGGCCGCGGCGCGAGCTCTTCGAGGTCGAACCGCGAGGGCAGCACCCCTGCCTCCGACGCGGCGTGCTCGAAGGCGAGGGCGAGGCCCGTGTTGGCCGCGTCGTGGAGGATCACCAGGCGTTCGCCGGGCTTCACGACGAGGAGCTCCTGGAGCACGCGCGCCGCCGGCGTCATCAGGGCGAAGTCGATGGGGGCCGGGCGGGGACGGGAGGGCGGCCTCGACGGGGGCCGCGAGTCGGTGCCGGACAGCCGGCGCGAGGCCGGTCCGTGAGAGTCCGGCGGCAGGGTCGACGACCGCGCGTGCCCTGGCGGCGCTGACTTTGGTGGGTTGCTCCCGGACATCTTCCTGGGCGGCGACGCTATCCCATTCAGGCCGCCGGGGCGAGGCGCGGGTGACGGTCGCGCGCTTCACCGGCTCGGTGAGCACTCCACTCGGTGGCCGGTGCTAGGGTGCGCCGATGGCACGCGCGCTCTCTCTCGCCTTCACGATCCTCGCCCTCGGAGCGTGCTCCGGCAACACGACGGCTCCGCCGCCCGCGGCGAGGACGACGCGCGACGCCGCGCTCCCGACGCCTGGATCGGCGAGCGGGCTGCTCCCTCCCGCGAGGGCGCCGTCCGCGTGTCCGCCTGCGAAGAAGACCTCCGACGCCTGCGCGGCGGTGATGACCTACGTCAAGAACCCCGCCGACGGCACGTGCTGCGCGTACGGGGATCCCTGTAGCGTCCCCATCGCTGGTCAGCAGTACAGCGATGACAAGTGCACCGCCCCGATGGGTCCGGCGACGAAGTAGCTCTTCGCCCGAGGTCAGGCGCTATGCGCGCGGCGCTACCTCGGTGACGGCCGGGACCGCGCCCCCGGCCCAGCCCCCGAAGGCCTGCTTCGCCTCCTCGGGCGTGACGTCGCCCGCGACCACGACGAACGCGTTCGCGGGCGCATGGAAGTGCTTGTGGAAGGCGCGCCGCGCAGATCAGGGCGTGATGCAGGGGTAGGCGCTGGCGCCGACGATCGTTGCGTTCACGTTGCCGAGCTCCGTGACCGCGTGGCTCGTCGGGTCGAATCGACCCACACTCTCCCCGTTTGCGAACAAGTAGACGGCGGAGCCGTACGTCATCACGGCGTCGCTGGCGTGCCAGTTCGTCCCGACGTCGACGGTCACGGTCGCGGTGGCGGAGTCGATCTCGGCCACCTCGCCGGACTGGGCCAACGCGAACAGTGTGCCTTCGGCGTCGCCCTGGATCTTGAACGGAAACCAGGTCGTCGGCAGCGGCTTGACCAGGCCGACCGGCGCGAGCACGAAGCTCGTCAAGTCGGTGACGGCGAGGGTCGGGCCCGAGGTCCCCATCCCGTACATGTAGAGCCGCTCCGGGCCTGCATCGCGCGACACCGCGATGCCCTCCTGACCTTGGAAGCCGAGCTGGAACGGTACATACGCCGTGCGCGTACACTCGAGCGTGGCGAGGTCCACGCGATAGATGTTCCAGTCTTCGTACAGCAGGTAGCCGAATCCGGTTCGCGAGACGGAGAGCGTCCAGGGGAGGGAGGTCGTCGGGCACAGCGGGATGCCGAGCGACTGCGTTGCGAGGGTGTTCGGGTCGAAGGTGAGCAGCTCGCCCGTGGTCTGCGACCAGAGGTAGGCAGGGACGCCCGGTGAGCACAAGGGTACGGGTGCGTCGGCTTCCTGGTCGAGCGTGTCGAACCCCGAGCGCGCGCCGCACCCGAAGGCGGCGCTGCACACGCACGCGAGCGCGAGGAGGGTCCCGGCCCGTGCGCGGCTCATTTCGCGGGCCCCGTCAGCGCCTGGACGTCCGCGGAGACGGGGTGCTTCGGCGCCTCCCTCCTCCCGCGCGCGAAGCTCCGCCAGCCGTGCGCGGATCCGCTCCGCGGGGCCATCAACTCGAGCTGGCGCTGCTTCTTTGGCGGGAGGTATTCGAGGGTGTCTTTCATGGCCAGGAGGTCGCGGAGTATACCCCAAGCCGCTGGCTCTCGGCGGTGCGCGGCGCGTTCACGCTTGGTGGAGCGCGCCGTGGTCGGTAGCCTCGCGACAGCCGCGACGCGCGTTGGAGAAGGCCACCCGCGCGTTGGAGCAGGCCCACCGCGCAGTCGGGCAGGTCGACCCGGCGGTCGGGAAGGTCGACCGCGCGCTGGGGTAGGTTCACCGCACGCTGGGGTAGGTTCACCGCACGCTGGGGTAGGTCGACCGCGCGTTGGGGCAGGTCCACCGCGCGGTCGGGCAGGTCCATCGCGCGGTCGGGCAGGTCCATCGCGCGGTCGGGCAGGTCCATCGCGCGTTGGGGCAGATCCACCGCGCGTTGGGGCAGGTCCATCGCACGGTCGGGCAGGTCGACCGCG
>Ga0302267_10003653_pt1 | contig 17512 bp, 17 predicted proteins | sample III_Bog_E1_3_FD_194555 | JGI IMG/M metagenome (GOLD analysis project Ga0302267, IMG submission 194555) | Peat permafrost microbial communities from Stordalen Mire near Abisko, Sweden - III_Bog_E1_3 | ecosystem: Environmental > Terrestrial > Soil > Wetlands > Peat | place: Sweden: Abisko... | reverse complement strand
TGCGGTTATCAACTGCTGGGTGGAACGACCGTGCCCAATCTGCACAAGACAGCTCTGGATGACGAGCAAGTCTATCCATCAACGATGCTGGGCGAACAGCCGTGGGCCAAGCCGAATACATTCGACACCTTCAATACCAGTTCGCGGCTGGACTACGATCTGCCGGGCGGATGGCGGGCCTTCGCTGAAGGCAGCTTCAGCCATTCGCTGATCGACGACAACGTGGTGTATGCGTACGGCTCGCCAATGGCCTATGACCCAAGCGATGGAGCATACGATATTCCCAATTGCCCCAACGCGCCTGACGCGCCTGCATACTTTTTCTGTCCCGCAGTTCCTAGCATCAATTACGCCGGCGGCGACTACGGCATCTACGACTACCGCGATCCTGGAGAGTTGCGGATCGACGCGCAGGGCGAAGCGCTGGTCGCTGGGCATGTGAAGACTGGGGTGATCTCGCACGACGTGACCGGCGGAGGTGAGTTGTTTCTGCGCAGCGTGCAGCAGCCGTCGAGCGCGGTTTACACCTACGTGGGCCAGGAGAATATCTATGAGCCGAACGAAGAAGTTCCTCTTGGCACGGTCGATTCGCTAGAGTATCCGATTCAATACGCCGGCTCGCGCATTCTGTATGAAGACAATCACCAGGCGGCAGCTGTGATGCAGGATCGCGTTCACATTCCTGGCCGCATCCAATTGCTCGCGGGCGGGCGGCTCGATTCGGTGCGCGATCATAATTATTCCGGCACAACTGAGTCGGGAGATCCGAATTTCACGAATAAGACGATCTGGCTGCCGCAATATGCAATTACCTTCAATCCGGTAGAGAACCTGACTCTTTACGGCAACTACGGGGTGCTGCTCTCGCTCGGACCGCAAGCTCCATGGTGGGCCGGTGGATACTACCTGTCTCCGTTTTTTACGCGGCAGGCTGAGATTGGCGCCAAATATGAGCTGGCCCAGAGAATTTTGTTGACCACTGCGTTCTTTCATATGCGTGCTCCGTTTTTCTATCCGAACCCCGGATTGAATTTTGTCTCCGATGGCCGCGAGACGCATGACGGCATCGAGTTGAATGCGGAAGGCAAGGCGACGAATTGGCTGAGGCTGACGGCTTCGGCGGCGGCCATCCGCGCTCTCTCGGATGATTCCAGCACGCCGGCCTACAACAACAAGCAGGTGATCAATGTGCCGCATCTGCGCACGGCTCTGTTCGCCGATGTGCTTGTTCCGCACGCGCGCGGATTGCACCTGATGCCGGGCTGGGGCTATACGGGGCGCAAGGAAGCTACGCGCGACGATGCGGTCAGCGTGGCTGGCTACAATCTTTTCAACCTGGGCGCGCGTTATACGCCGGGCGGCGAGCAGGGGCGCGTGACGCTGCGGCTCTATGCCGATAACATCACGGACAGGCGCTACTGGAAGGATACCGGGGCAAGTTATGGCGATACGTTTATCCATCTGGGCGCGCCGACGACTGTGAGGCTTTCGGCGCACTACATTTTTTAGGGGCTCTGTAAAGAGGTTCTTTGGATACAGGAGCGATTCCCTCAGGGGCTGAAGCCCACCTTGATTTTGCGGTGCTACCGGCACGACTGAAGTCGTGCCCTTTCAAAGCAAAGGATCAACAAGCGATGAGCACGACGGCAAAGGCGCATGGATTGGACGGCACGCTGGTCGAGCCCGATTGGCCGCCGCTTACACTTGCCGAGGTGCGCGCGTTGCTTGCCGAGTTTCCGGATTGTGAAAAGCCATCGAGGATTCTTTCGGTGAGTCCGCGGCCGTTTTCAGCGGCCAGCGTGGTGAAGGCGGGCAGCAGAGATGTGTTCATCAAGCGCCACCACAGAACGGTGCGCGACCGCGAAGGATTGCTCGAAGAACATCGCTTCCTGAATTATCTTCACGCGCGCGGCGCGCCGGTGCCGCGGGTCTTTGCAGCCGCTTCGGGTGAAACCGCAATTGAGCGCGGCGAATGGACCTATGAGGTTCATGAGGCGCCAAAGGGTGTGGATATTTATGAGGACGCGCTCTCGTGGACGCCGTTTCGTTCGTCGGCACATGCGCGCTCGGCGGGAGAGACGCTGGCGCGGCTGCACCTGGCGTCGCATGGGTTCGACGCGCCAAGGCGAAAGCCGCAACCGCTGGTTGCCAGCTTCACGATCTTTGGGGCTCAAGACCCAGTTGTAGCGATGGAACGCTACATGGCTGCGCGGCCCGCGCTTGACGAGGATGCGGTTGCGCGCGCAGCCTGCGATGAGGCGCTCGATCTGCTTGCGCCCTTTCATGCGGAGTTACTTCCGCTATTGCCGGCGCTGAAGCCATTGTGGACGCACAACGATCTTCATGCCTCAAATCTTCTGTGGAGCGATGCAAGCGACGAGGCGCACGCTGTGGCCGTGATCGACTTTGGGCTTGCCGACCGCACCAACGCCGTGCATGATTTGGCGCAAGCCATCGAACGCAACATCGTCGAGTGGCTTGCATTGCGCGAAGGAACGGAAGCCTTCGACGACGTGCCGGTGCACCTCGATCATTTGCATGCTCTGCTCGACGGCTATGAATCGGTGCGTCCGCTGCGCGATGAAGAGGCAACTGCGCTCAAGCCGATGACGGCGCTCTGTCACGCGGAGTTTGCGCTGACAGAAGCGGATTATCTTCTGGGTGTCCTGCATTCGGAAGAGAAGGCGCGGGTTGCGTCGATCGATTACCTGCTCGGCCACGCGCGCTGGTTCCGCGGCGCAGGCGGAAAGAAACTTCTGGAAGCAATTGACAGATGGGCAGAGACGCGAAAGCCGCGCGGCGCGGCGCCGATGGGGGCCGAAGAGTGATGCATTGGAGCGCTATCGCGAATTACCTTGCCGTGAATTGGTTAGAGAATGTTGCAGCCGTCATTACCCTCGTCGGCATTTGGCTGACAACGCGCCGCACCCTTATATGCTGGCCGATTGTATTGATCTCGGACATCCTTTACTTGGTGGTTTTTTATCGCGAAAACCTGAAGTCGGATGCATTTCTCCAGGTATTCTTCATTGCTTTCACCCTTTACAGCTGGTGGAACTGGGCTCGCGGGGTGCGCCTGCAGGGCGAGGTGCGAGTGGTTCCAATGCGCCTAACAGGCTGGCTCGGGGGTCTGATAGTGGGCGCGTTGGGCAGCATATTGGTGGGATGGTGGATGGCCAGAATTGGTGCGGCGCTTCCACACCTGGATGCCACTTTAGCCGTCTTTAGTCTCGTGGCCAGTTGGTGGGAGGCGCGCAAACACACGGCCAACTGGTGGCTGTGGATTGTGGTCGATGCTGTGTATGTTGGCGAGTATCTCTACAAGGATATGTGGACGACGGCTATGCTTTATGCAGGATTCGTCGCGCTCGCAGTGTTGGGACTGCGAAGTTGGCAGCTTGCACTTTCTCAGGCCTCGGAAGCGAGACCTGGGGCACCCAGCGTTACCGATTAGATTGCTGCTTGAACGACGTTGTGCAGCGGTTCACCGGCAATGTAACGGCGCAGTTCATCCGCCGCAGTGCGCATGGAGCGGGGACCGAATTGCGGGCTTGATCCTGCCACATGGGGCGTGAGCAGCAGATTGGGACAACTCCACAGCGGATGGCCATCGGGCAGCGGCTCCGGATCGGTAACGTCGAGCGCGGCGCGAATGTGGCCCGAGTTAAGCGCTTCGACCAATGCGTCAGTGTCCACGATGGGCCCGCGCGCGGCGTTGACCAGCAGCGCGCCCTGGCGCATCAGCGTGAGCTGGCGGCTGCCGATCAGATGATGCGATTGAACGGTCGAGGGCAGAATCAGAATCACAATTTCCGCTTGCGGCAAGAGGCTGTCGAGTTCGGCGACGGCATGAACAGCCGGTTCGCTGCGCGCGGTGCGCGCCACGCGCACGAGTTCGACATGAAAGGGCGCGAGCATTCGCTCGATCTCCCTGCCAATGGCGCCGTAGCCAACCAGCAGCACGCGTTTCCCAGTAAGCTCCTCAAGCATGACGGCAGGATGAAGGGTGCGCGCATCGCCCGTGATGCGGGCATAGTGAGCGTTGGCTTCGAAGCGGCGCTTCCACTGGCCGGTGCGCTGCACGTCGTAATAGATCGGGAAATACTTCAACATAGCCAGAATGGATGCAACGGTCCACTCGGCAGTCGAGATGTTATGCGCGCCGTGCGCATTGCAGATGGTAACGTGCGGCCCGGCCACGCCCGGTATCCACTCCGTACCGGCCATCAGCGACAGGATCAGCCGCACACCGCGAAGATGCGGCCAGATCTTCATGGCCCGCTTCGGATAAGGGTCCGGAATCCAGACATCGATCTCAGTCTCGCGGTCGAGATCGTCGGGCAGGGAAATAAGCTCGACTTCGGCGGGGAAATCGCGCAATAACTCCGCGTCCAGGGTGGCTGAATATCCGACTCGCAGCATGAGTTCGCGGGCCCTTGGGGTACGGGCGCCTTGCTCTTATGCTACACGGGAAGGAGCGTTCCACTGTCGAAAAAAGTGAGGGCCCATGGGCGCCGGGCGAAACAGAAAGTGAGAATGGTCACTGACCGAACCCGGCGGAATAGGGCATTCTGTAAGCATGAAGCTATTGCGCTGCGGATTGCACTTATGCGCCTGAAGGCAAACAAGACGTTGTCGCAGCAGCAGCTTGCGATCAAGCTGCGCGTGGAGCGCGAGGAGAACCCTGGGTTCCTGACCTGGGAGCGCCGGCGCCTGCTGATTCATGCGGCAAAGACGGCCCTGGCGGCCGCGCTGTGCTGGTGGATCGCCATGCTCTTTGGGCTGCACGACGGCTACTGGGGCGCAATCAGCGCCATCATCGTGCTGCAATCGAACTTCGGAGCCACCATCTCCGCTTCGCGCGATCGCATTCTCGGCACGCTGATAGGCGCGCTGCTCGGCTTCTCGTTCACCGAGTTTGGTGTGCTGCCGTGGAATTACATTCTGGCCGTGCTTGCGGCTGTGATCATTTGCGGATTGCTGGGTCTGCGCAGCAGCTCGCGGCTGGCCGGAGTGACCATCACGATTGTCATGCTGGTGCAGCGAGGCGGCTCGCACTGGACCGTCGCGCTGGATCGCGTGCTGGAGGTCTTCCTGGGCATCGTGGTCGCGGTCCTGATTTCGACGCTGGTCTTTCCCGACCGTGCGAGGCTGCGCCTGCGCGACGGGCTTGCGCAGGAGTTTCTCGTGCTGGGCGCGTTTTTCGAGGCAATCCTCGAAGGGTTTCGTGGCGCGCCCGCGGAGAACCTGCCCGCGCTGCGCGAGCAGGCGCTGAGCCTTCTTGGCCGCAACAACCTCTTGCTGGAAGCCTCGCGAAACGAGCCCTCCGGCGGCCCCGGATGGCGCGAGGGGCTGGGGATGCTGGCGCAGTTTGGCCGCTCGCTCTTTGATGCGCTAGTGGCGCTGGAGTTCTCAGTCAAAGACAGCCATGAGGATGGCTATGCGCAGCAGTTGGAGCCGGCCCTGGGACGCCTGGCCGTGGACATTCGCACCGGATTTCATTATGTTGCCGAGTGTATTCACGAGTGGCGCTTTCACATTCCACCGCCTGGATTGCACCTGGAGGAGGATATTGCGCAACTGGAAGCGCGCATGGCCGAGGTGCGGCACACCGGCTTCCAGTTTCCGCAGGCCGAGATCCTGCGCGCTTATGCGGTGCAGCTTCATTTGAAGCAGATTGCGCGACTGCTGCGCGACTCGCGCGTTGAGACCAGCCGCGCCGTCGGCGAGGCGCAGCGGTAATTCAGACCGCGAGCAGCTCGGTGTAGACCGCCATGCCGACCACCGCATCCGCGCCCAGGACGTCGAGCGCATCGACCTCCTGTTGGCTGCGAATGCCGCCGGCGACGATGAGTTGGCGCTGGGTGAGCTTGCGCAGGCGCGCTGCTGTGGCGATGGGAAATCCTTGCATCAGCCCTTCGCCGTCCACATGCGTGTAGAGGAATGCGCTGACGTGCGGTTCGAGCTGCGGAATCGCTTCGTCGGGAGTCAGCGCGACATGCGCCTTCCAGCCTTTGACGGCAATGCGGCCGTTCTTCGTGTCGATCCCGGCGACGACGCGCTCCGCGCCAACACTGGCAGCTAGCGCCGCGGCGAAGTCGGTGTTGACTGCGCCCTCCCCGGAATCGTTTCCGGAGAAGAGCGCCGAGCCAATGATGACGCGCCTCGCGCCAGCATCAAGCACCTGTTGCGCCCGCTCGATGGAGTGGATGCCGCCGCCGGCCTGCACTGGAAGGCGCTTGGCAATCTTCGCAACCAATGTGGAGTTGTCGCCCTGGCGCATGGCCGCGTCGAGATCGATGAGTTGCACAAGCGGGAAGCGCGAAAACTTTTCAATCCAGTATTCGAAGTCATCGAAGGCCAGCCGCAGTTTTTCGCCCTGAACAAGTTGAACGATGCGCCCGCCCAGCAAATCAATAGAGGGAATCAGCATGGAAGCCTCACCGATACGCCAGCCTTGGCCAGCTCTTCTTTGAGCGAACGCGCGCTGGAGATGCCGAAGTGAAAGATGCTCGCGGCCAGCGCGGCGTCGGCCTTGCCGCGACCGAAGACATCGACAAAATGCTCCACGGTTCCCGCGCCGCCAGAGGCGATGACGGGAATGTTGACCGACTCGCTCACCGCCGCGGTCAGTTCGCAATCGAAGCCTGTGCGCGTGCCGTCGCAGTTCATGGAGGTGAGCAGGATTTCGCCCGCGCCTCGGGCTTCGGCCTCGCGCGCCCACTCGACTACGCGGCGCCCGGCCAGTTTGCGCCCGCCCTGGACGAAGACTTGCGCATCGCGCACGGGGTCGGCTGCTTCGGGGTCGCGGCGCGCATCGATGGCGACGACAACGGCCTGCGCGCCAAAGCTGCGGCCAATGGCATCGATCAATGTTGGATCGGCAAGCGCGGCGGAGTTCACGCTGACCTTGTCCGCGCCTGCTTCGAAGACCTGCGCCGCATCATCAGCGGTACGAATGCCGCCGCCGACGCAGAAGGGAACGAATAACTCACGCGCGGTGCGGCGCACCGTGTCGAGCAGCGTCTGGCGGCCTTCGAGCGTTGCGGTAATGTCGAGCAGCACAATCTCGTCCGCGCCCTCGCGGGCGTGACGCGCGGCTTGTGTGGCTGGGTCGCCAGCATCGACGAGATCGACAAACTGTACGCCCTTGACGACGCGACCGTCGTGCACGTCTAGGCAGGCGATGATGCGCTTGGTGATCATTTCTTTCCCTTTGGCAAATGGCGGGCGACAAGGTCGTTGAGTTCGGCGCGCTGTTCCTCAGAGAATAGCTGGGTTGGAACAAAGAGGAATCGCGCTTTTGCTACATAGAAAAGCGTTACTTTCTCGTTCTGCGCAAATCGAACGATCGCTGTCCAAAGCAATTTGCTTTCGCTGAAGCCCGGCATTTCCGAGATGATCCGCCCATCATCAATATCGATTGACAGAAGCTGGTCAGTCTGGCCATGGGGAAACATGTTCCCAAACTGCTTCTTCATTGCGTAGGAATAGAACACTGGCAAAAGCAAAAAGAAGATCGGAACAGCTAACAGCCCAGGCGGATTATGCGCGAAATAGTCATCCTGAGCAAAGTATCCGATAACAGTACAGCAGATTAGCAATGCGCCAATAATTGGCATTACGGTGAACAAACCTAAAGGTGATCTCCAATTGCCCCTCTGTCTGTAATGTAGCTTGAGCGCGGCCTTATAGTCGGCCAAACTGAGCTTATAGCTGATCTGCATTACTTTACCTCCAGAAAGTTCTTGAGAATCTTCAGCCCCGTTGCGCCGGACTTCTCCGGATGAAATTGCACGCCCATCACATTACCGCGCTCCACCGCTGCCGCAAAAGGCTCGATGTAAAACGTAGTGGCCGCAGTGTCGGCGGTCACGGGAGCGCGATAGGAGTGCGTGAAATAGACATATTCGCCCGGCTCAACGCCCGCCAAAAGCCGCGATCCCTTTCGCACTTCCAACGAGTTCCAGCCGACGTGCGGGACTTTTTCTCGGCCTTCAGAGAATCGCACGCAAGATTCGGCAAAGTAGCCCAGGCCCGATTGGTTGGGCGCTTCGCTGGAGCCGGCATAGAGCCACTGCATTCCGACGCAGATGCCTAGAAAGGGAGCTCCACGGGCAATCGCCGCGCGAATCGCGGATGTAAGGCCCGTCGCGTCGAGCCGCTCGGTTGCCGCAAAGTGGCCCACGCCGGGAAGCACGATGCGCTCGGCGGCTTCGACAAGCGAAAGATCGCTGTCCGTCACGACCGCCTCCGCGCCCAGGTGGCGCAGCGCCTTGAGCACTGAGGTGAGGTTGCCCGCTTTGTAGTCGATCACCGTTACGCGCATCACAATAATCCTTTGGTGGAGGGCAGCATCTCGCCCAGTTGTTTATCCTTTGAACAGGCTACTCGGAGCGCGCGCGCGAAGGCTTTGAAAATTGCTTCGATCTTATGGTGATTGGAGCGGCCGTACATCGTCTTCACGTGGACGTTGGCGCGTGCGCCACGAGCGAAGCCTTCGAAGAAATCGGTGACCAGTTCGGTTTGCAGATCGCCAACAAGTCGTGTGCGGACTTTGGTTTCGACGGCGAACGCCGCGCGGCCGCTGAGGTCGATGGCCGCGATGGCGAGGGTTTCGTCCATGGGCATAAGGAAGTATCCGGCGCGCAGAATGCCGCGCTTGTCGCCCAGGGCGCGGTCGAAGACTTCGCCCAGCGCGATGCCTACGTCTTCGACGGTGTGGTGCTGATCGACATCGAGGTCGCCGTCGCACTTGAGTTCGAGATCGAATGCGCCGTGGCGTGTGAAGAGTTCCAGCATGTGATCGAAAAAACGAATGCCGGTGGAGATCTTGTATTGGCCGCTGCCTTCGATGGTGAGCTTGATACTGATGCGCGTCTCGGTGGTGTCGCGTGCGAGGCTCGCGGTGCGCGGGGCGACAGGTTGCGCGTCTTCTTTGGGCGTCATTGAGCGCCTCCTTCGATTCTGAGTGTTGCCAACGCTTCATTGAGCGCCACAGCGGCCTGGCGCATCTGCTCGCGAGTACCGATGGTAATCCGCACGCGGCCATCGCAGCCGGGATCGCTGGAGCGGTCTCGAACCAGCACACCCGCCGCGCTCATCAAGCGCGTGAACTCCTTGTGCTGCGCGCCGATTTCAATCAGCACAAAATTCGCGCAACTCGGCCAGCGGCGGACTCTAGCTTCGTCAAGGGCGGCTTCAAACTCGGTGCGTGCGGCAAGTACCTCGGCGACATACCAATCGAGATAGGCTGCATCTTCGAGGGCGGGTGGCAAGCAGGCAAGCGCCAGAGAGTTCACGCTGTAGGGTGAGAGCACGCGGCGCACCCAGCGCATCAGCTCCACGGCGCCGGCAAGCAGGCCGAGGCGCAGACCGGCCAGGCCATAAGCCTTGGAGAAGGTGCGCGCAACGATGAGATTTGGCACAGTGCCGATGAGATCGATGACGGTTTCGCCGTGAAAATGGAAATAGGCTTCATCGACCAGCAGAACGGCATGAGGCGCGCGCGCGGCGAATTCCAGTAACTGCGCGCGTGTTGCCGCGGAGCCAGAGGGGCTGTTGGGATTGGCGATGGCGACGACCTTGGTGCGCGGGGTGATCGCGGCAAGCAGGCGCTCGAAGGGAAAGGCCAAATCATCCGCGGCCTGCACGGAGACCACGCGCGCATCGGTGGCCGACGCATAGATTTCATACATCGTGTAAGTAGGCACGGGCAGCAGGAGCTCATCACCCTCTTCAAGGAAGGCTTCAAAGAGCACGTGGATCGCTTCATCGACGCCGTTGGTGAGCGCAATCTGCGCGGGCGCGAGGCCGAGATGCGCGGCGACGATGGCCTCGACCGGCTCGCGCTCGGGATAGCGCGTGAGACTGCCCGCGGAGATGCAGCCGAGCACCTCGCGCACTTTGGGCGAGCAGGCGACGGTGTTCTCGTTGAAGTCCAGGCGCAGCGTGTCGCGGTTGCCGAGCGGAGGGTGATACTCCTTCATGGCCTGTACGCGAAGGCGCGGCGCGGGGACCAGTGTTGTTGCGGCTTCAGACACGGGGCCTCCTCTTTGTCGTGCGTGTGCGAATCGCTTCGGCGTGGGCGGTGAGGCCTTCGGCTTCGGCCAATAATGCGGCAGGCGGGCCAAGGGAACGGATTCCCTTCGCAGTGTACTCTTGCACGGTGATGAGCTTGACGAAGTCGTTGACGCTCAAGCCGCCGCGCACACGCGCCATGCCGCCGGTGGGGAGCGTGTGATTCGGGCCGGAGATGTAATCGCCCATGGGCTGCGCGGACCAGCGGCCTACGAAAACAGAACCGGCATTTTGCACCCAGTCAAGATCGCTTGCCGCATCGACTGTGAGGTGCTCGGGGGCAAGGCGATTGGTGATCGCGCGCGCCTCCTCAACGCTCGATGCAACGATGACCAGTCCATTGCGATCAAGAGCTTCGCGCGCAACTGCGTTGTTGCGGCTGCGGGACTTGGCTTCGGCGATGACCTCTTTGGCGAGATCGGCGCGCGTGGTGATGAAGATGGCCAGCGCTTCAGGATCGTGCTCGGCTTGCGCGACCAGGTCGGAGGCGATCTCGTTCGCGTTGCCGCGCTCGCTTGTAACCACGATCTCCGTGGGGCCGGCGAGCATGTCGATGGCGCAGTCAAAGGCCACGAGGCGCTTCGCGGCGGTGACGTAGAGATTGCCGGGGCCAACGATCTTGGCGACACGCGGGAGGGATTGGGTTCCATAGGCCAACGCGGCCACGGCGTGCGCGCCGCCCAGGCGATAGAACTCCGTGATGCCGAGGTGGTGCGCGGCGGCGAGAGTCTCCAGAGCGGGCTTGGGAGAAACAACCACGATACGCTCGACGCCCGCCACCTGCGCGGGGATCGCAGTCATCAGCAATGTGGAAGGCAGCGGATGACGGCCGCTGGGCACATAGCAACCCACCGAGGCGAGAGGACGAACGAGCTGGCCGGTAGTGAGGCCGGGGATGGGTTCCTTACTCCACGAGGCGGGGAGTTGTTCGACGGCGAAGGCGCGAATTTGATTGGCGGCAATGGTGAGAGCCGAGCGCATGGCCGGAGTGATGGCTTCCCACGCAGCGGTCATCTCACCGGACGTGATGCGCAGGTTGGCTGCGTCTGTGAGTCCGTCAAATTGAGCAGCGTAGCGGAGCAGCGCGCGTTCGCCCTGCTTGCGCACACTGGCCACGATGCGCTGAACCGCGGGCAGCACGGCATCGAGCGCCGCGCCGCCACGATCTTCGAGGGTGGCAAGGATCTCTGCCGCTTCTCGAGCGCCTTGGCCTTTGGTTCGAATCAGTTTCATTCGTTGCCTCCGGTTCAGAGCACAACCTTGTTGAGCGGATACTCGACGATGCCTGCTGCCCGTGCTGCTTTGAGCTTGGGAATCACGTCGCGTGCCACGCGCTCTTCAACGATGGTGTTGACCGCGACCCAATCTGAGTTGCTGAGCTGGGAGATGGTGGGCGAGTTGAGCGCGGGCAGCACGGCCAGCACCGCATCGAGATCGGCGCGCTGCACGTTGAGCATCAGTCCGACCTGGGATTGAGCGTCGATGGCGCCGCGCAGCATGAGTGCGATCTGGTCGAGCTTTTCGCGCTTCCATGGGTCGGCCAGAGTGGCCTGTCCGGCGATCAGATGAGTCTCGCTCTCCATGATGGTGTCAATGATTTTGAGATGATTGGCCTTGAGTGAGCTGCCGGTCTCAGTGACTTCGACAATGGCGTCGGCCAGCATGGGGGGCTTGACTTCCGTTGCGCCCCAACTGAATTCGACCTTGACGTTGACGCCCTTGGCGGCGAAGTAGCGCTTGCTGACCTCGACTAACTCAGTCGCCACGATCTTGCCTTCCAGATCTTCCGCCTTTTCAAAACCGCTGCCTTCGGGAACAGCCAGCACCCAGCGCACCTTGCGGCGGCTCTGCTTGGCGTAAGTGAGCGTGGTGACGCTGGTGACGTCGAGGCCGCTTTCGACGACCCAGTCGATGCCGGTGAGTCCGGCGTCCAGGACGCCGTGATCGACGTAGCGGGCCATCTCCTGGGCGCGAATCAGCATGCACTCAATCTCGGGGTCGTCAATGGAGGGGAAGTAGGAGCGGCCGTCGGCGTAGATATTCCAGCCGGCGCGCTTGAAGAGGGCAATGGTCGCATCCTGCAAACTGCCTTTGGGGATGCCGAGTCTGAGCTTGTTAGCCACGAGTTACCTCTTTCTGTGTGTCAGATTGCTCTTTGGGTTCGTTTACGCTTACCGGTTTGGTGAAGCAACTTACAGTACCTTCGTGGCAGACCAGTCCGTCGCCCTCGACGACAACGCGAAAGAGCAGCGCGTCATTGTCGCAGTCGGTTGCGGCGGAGACGACACGCAGCCGGTTGCCGCTGGTTTCGCCCTTCATCCACAGCTTCTGGCGGGTGCGGCTCCAGAAGGTCACGAAGCCAGTCTCCAGGGTCTTGGCATAGCTGGCGGTATTGAGAAAGCCCAGCATCAGCGTCTCGCCGGTGCGCGCATCCTGCACGATGCCGGGGACGAGGCCATCCATCTTGTCAAAATCGATTGTTGGATTCAAATTGCTCATTGTTTTCCTTTTTCAGGTTGGGGTTTTTGTCGGGGCACGAAAAAGCCCGCCGGTTTGATTGCCGGCGGGCTTTGTGTGTTTCTTGAGATCTCTCTGGCCGTTTTAGCTCAGGCCATGGCAGTCCGCCGGCATGGGGTTCCCATGATGGTGGTGATGACCGTGATGGCGGTTGCTCTGCATCTGATTCAAACCATAAAGGAAACGGCGCGGCGGTGTCAACTATTGGCTTCCTTGCAGGCGCGAACCATGGCTCAAATCTACAGCTCATGGCCTCTCAATCGTCCCCTTCCCGCGGGTCTCGGCCGGAGGCGCTGGTGTGCTCTCCATATGCATCAATTCGATCACATGTTGATACAAGCGGTTGCGCACTTCGAAGCGCTCCGATGCGCGGGTCACATAGCGGACGCGGAGGTCGATACCAGAGTTGGCGGGACGCTGATTGACCACTGGCGCCGCGCTGAATCGGCTCAGACCATCGCCGCGCATACCGCGTTTCCACTCTTGTTCTGCTGCTTGGGCACTCTCTTCCGTTTCTTTTTCCACCGCCTTGCGAATCTTTTCCACCAATTCTTGCGTGTCGCCGGATTCCGGGATGTCGACGGCGATCTCATCCCACATCCACTGACCGGCAGTGGAAAAGTTGAAGCACTTGCCGCGAATCGCGAAGTTGTTGAGGAAGGTGATGCAGCGGCCGGTTGGATGACCTCTGTCTGCCAAATCTCCCGTTTCAAGCAGGGTGGTGCTCATGAGGGTAATCTCGGTGACCTCACCGCCCACGCCGTTGATTTCAACCCAATCGCCGACACGAATGCCGTTCTTGCCCATGAGGGAGAACCAACCGAAAAATGCAAGAATGTAATCCTGCAATGCAATGGTGAGTCCGGCGGTGGTCAAGCCAAGAACTGTTGACATCTGCTGCGGCCAGCCGAAGACAACAAGCAGAACGAGCAGGCAGCCGGCGACCTGTATTGCCAATTGCAGAACGGAGCGCAGCGTCTGAGTCTGCCTCCTGTCGAGCGCGGGATTGGCCAGGAGCCACCGCACAAGGGCATCGCACAGCACAATACAGATGAGGATGAAGGCGATCAGCGCCAGCGATTGCAAAATCAAATGCCACAGAGTGCGGTGTTGCAGGAGCACCTGGGTAGACCACTTGCCATAAACGGCGGCAAGCTGCTGCTCGGTTTGAATGCGGTCATTGCAGATCGTGAGAAGCTGGCGCTCCTCGGTACGATCGATGATGGCGGCCAGTCTCGATGCATGGTCCGTCGAATTGCCGCCCGGCGCGGCCGTGCTTGCATTGGTCTTGACCTCAAGTGCCTTGTGTTCGGCAGTCAAAATGGCTATATCGGCTTGTGCCTGCTGCACGGCCTGCTGGATCGATGCGTTGCGGTCAAGCTGGCTCCTCCACGCCTTCACCCTGCCTGCCAGCGTACCGTGCCGCTTGGCGGAGAGAACTGCTACCTCTCCAGGGTTGTGTGATTGGCTATCGTACTTGGCCATTAGCGCTTCATGTGCTGTAAGCTCCTCTTGAATCCGGGCGCGGTCATCGCCTGAAGCGCGATCAAGCTCCTGCTGCGCATCCTCCAGTTCGTCGGTATCGAGGCCGATCTGGGCCTTGGCAACCTCAAGGTCGTCGCCGGCCTCTGTTGGCTTCGCGGCGTCCTTCGGTGCAGTTGCAGTGGAACCGGATGCGGCGGTCAGGCGATCGACCAGCGCCTGGTCTTCCTTGATGAGCTGTTGAAGCTGTTCGACCCTCTGCGAGAGTGCGAGCGCCTCGCCCGTAAGATTGCGATGCTGTGCCTGCGCGCTGGCCAGGCGCAACGCCGAAGCAAAGGCCTGGTCCACTTCGTGATCGGCCAGACGTTCGGCCTCGTGCGCGTACTCAGTCTCCTCGGCGGTTACGGCCAGTGGCGCCAGACTCTCGGCCGTTTGCCAGGGACGCAGATCGACGAGGGTCTTCTGGCTCTTCCCAAGGCTGCGGACGTTACCCCGCTCCGAGAGAAAAGAAAGATGCATCATGGCATCGCGCGTGGTCCAGGAGAAAGCCAGACACAGAACCAGCAATACAACCAATGCGAGAAGCGAGATGAGACTGATCTTGCCAAAGATGCGCTTGCGAACCAACTTGCTGGAAGCGGGAGCAGCGGGGGATATTGCCATGCGTCAATTGTTGCAGGTCAAACGCGGATTTTCGAGCTTGAAGATGACGATCTGGGTCCATTTTTTTGCTGCCGGCTTGCAGGCGGTGCGCCGCAGGGCGGAGAATGGAGCCGTGCGAGCGGGAAAGCGATTTGCGGTTTTCGCAGCGGCGATGCTGGGCATTTGCCTGTTGGGGACCGCGCAATATCAGGACCGGGACACTCGCGGCGTGCCCAAGACATCAGAAGCTGCGCCGCCGCCGGAGGCGCGCATCGACATCAATCACGCCGGCGTGGATGAGTTGCTGAAGGTTCCCGGCATGACGCGCAGTTGGGCCGGACGCATCGTGCGCTTTCGGCCTTACCGCACCAAGCAGGACCTGCTGGAGCGCGGGGTGGTGACCGGCCAGGTCTACGACCGCATCAAGGATTATGTGATTGCGCATCAGAAGGCGCAGTGAACTCTGGACCCCATCAGCCCCTGGCCCAGGCAATCACTCCAGAACCAGCAAGTGCTTGCTGTACCGCTCCCCGGCTAAAAACTTGAACGCCTTGTCCAAAGTGACCAGAACTCCGTTTTCTTTTATCGCGAGCCCGAGCAAATATGCGTCAGTGATCTGCTGATGTCCGTAAATACGTTCACGAAAAGGCTCGGCAAGGACTGACCAACCGGCCGTAATCGGCCAATACCGGTAGCCAGGATGCTTTTCTAGAGCTTTCAGGATTTCGGACGCTTCCCGAACAGATACTTTGCCCACATTCGAATTCGCCGTGACTCGAAGCAGGCCTGCTTCGGAGAAGGCGCACAGGCCCCAATCGAGTCCAGGAGCATTGAACCATTTCATCACCCTCTGGTGATGCACATGTCCTTGCTCGGTAAGAGCGATCAAGACGTTAACGTCAAGCAAGTATTTCAGCTTACTCAAAATTCGTCCTCTTCCAGAGCTGCTTTCACCATCTCGGAGGTGATGACCCGGCCGTCAGAGGGGATAATCAGCAGGCCGTTAGGCGCTCGTTTCAGGCGCGGGGACGGGCTGGTTGATTGCATGGCCTCAACCCCCTTGCGCGCCATCTCGCTGATCGCGGTACTCAAAGTCACTCCCCGTCCCTTTGCATAGAGCGAGGCAAGCTGGTAGACATCTTCATCGAGCGTGATACTGGTTCTCATAGAAGCATTATGCATCATTCTGCGAAATGGTGCAAGGATACAATTTGGTGCAGTAACTCTAAAGTGCACCATGCCCTCGGCGTGATCCAGCTCCCTTCGGCGGCTGGAGTCTTCCGCGCTCAGAAGTCATCTCATGAGCCCTGCTGGGCCCAGGTAGGAGGACCCGCAGTGGCTAAAGCCCCCGCCCTTTGCGGCCTTTTGCGGCACGGCTGAAGCCGTGCCCTTTCAAAACCGCTTTATGAGAAGGGCTCTATGTTTCGGCCGGCTCCGTTGCGGGAGGCGTATCCGGCGTTGGCGCGTCGCCGCGCCTGAGCAGCCGGCTCAGAATCACGTAGAGCACGGGGATAAAGAACAGGTTCAGCACCGTCGAGAGCAACATTCCGCCGACGACGGTTGTGCCGACGGAGCGGCGGCCCAGCGCGCCCGCGCCGGAGGCAAAGACCAGCGGTAAAACTCCAAGAATGAAGGCGAACGAGGTCATCAGGATGGGCCTTAGACGCAACTGGCCGGCCTCGGCGGCCGCATCGGCGATGGAGCGGCCCTTGCGGCGCAACTGCTCGGCAAATTCGACGATAAGAATTGAGTTTTTGGCCGAGAGGCCGATCAGCATCACCAGGCCGATCTGACAGTAGACATCGTTCGATTGGCCGCGCAGCGAGACCAGGCCCAGCGCGCCGAGGACCGCCATGGGCACCGCGAGAAGAATGATGAAGGGCAGCGCGAAGCTCTCGTATTGCGCCGACAACGTGAGATAGACGACCAGGATGCCGAGGCCGAAGATCAGCAGCGCCTTGCCGCTGGATTCGATTTCGTCCAGCGTCAGGCCGGTCCACTCGAACTTCATGCCAGGCATCATGGTGTTCTTCGCGAGCTTCTCCATCGCCGCGAGTCCCTGGCCGGAGCTGAGGCCAGGCGCGGGCGCCCCGTCGATTTCGACCGAGCGGAAGAGGTTGTAGTGGCTGATGACCGGCGGGCCGGAGCTCTCAGTCACCTTGACCAGATTGTCCAGCGGCACCATCTGGCCGGAGTCGGAACGGACGTAGTAGCTATGCAGATCGCGGCCCGACATGCGGAAGGGTTGATCGGCCTGAACGAAGACGCGATAGGTGCGGTTGTTGAAGTCGAAGTCGTTGACGTACTCCGAACCCATGAAGACGCTGAGCGTGCTGGTGATCTGGGAGAGCGGAATGTTCATCGCCTTGGCCTTCTCGCGATCGATGGTGACCAGCACCTGGGGATCGTTGGCCGAGAATTGGGTGAAGAGGCCGGTGAGATCCTTGCTCGCATTGCCCGCGCCCATCATCTGGTGGGCGACGCGGTCGAGATCGCTGAGGGTGTTGGCGCCCGTGTCCTGGAGCATGAACTGGAAGCCGCCAAAGCTGCCCACGCCGTTCACGGCCGGCGGCTGAAAGGCCTGCACGATGCCGCCGTCGGGAGCAAACATCAACATGCCAAAGTTCTTGTTGAGGCTGGCGACAATGTCGGCGGCTGAATGGCCCTTGGCGCGGCGCTTGTCGGCGGCCGTGGTGGAGACAAACATCATGCCGGCGTTGGAGGCGCTTCCGGCCAGCGAGAATCCCATGACGGAGAACGCGCTGCTGATGTCGTGATTCTGGTAGAGGAT